>Ga0116230_10007383_pt1 | contig 10858 bp, 8 predicted proteins | sample S1TSphfallax_3_FD_88678 | JGI IMG/M metagenome (GOLD analysis project Ga0116230, IMG submission 88678) | Host-associated microbial communities from peat moss isolated from Minnesota, USA - S1T2_Fd - Sphagnum fallax MG | ecosystem: Host-associated > Plants > Peat moss > Unclassified | place: USA...
CAGCGGCACGGTGGCCAGGCTGCTTGCAACCAGCAGCAGTAGGCGCCCGAAGCAGCGCGGATGGATGGTCGGCAGGCGCCGTAGCAGACGCAGCAGGTTGCTTAATCGGCAGAAGCCGATCAGGCCAAGTTGATAGCCGAAATCGCTGGCAAGGCCGGCCAGGGTCGAGGGGTGTCGGCGCGGCGCTGCCTGAGTCTCGTGCGTCCTGGTTGCCATGCTGTCAACCTGCGCCTGGATTGGCCGGCGAACCAGTTTCAGGCCACCCTCTGCGCAGCAAGGCGGGCAGCGAAACAGTCGAGACAAGGATGCACGACACGGCGGAACAGCGGTGGTATCAGCAGCAGCACGCTCATGATCGCGTAATTGTAGGGATAGCGAGGTGCCTCCTCGCGGTCGCGAAGCTGTTCGTACGGGCGGTCCGGATTGGCGTGGTGGTCGGAGTGGCGCGGCAGGTTCAAAAGGATCAGATCGTGCAGGAACAGCCCCTGCGTCCACGAGTGTTCCGGCCCGACCGGCGGCAGGCGCCCATCGGCGCCCAACGCGCGCGACAGGCCATAGTGCTGGAGATAGTTGATGCAGTCGAGCTTCATCACCGCGAGCACTGCCTGCAGGACCAGGAACGCCACGCCGGATGCGCCCCAGAAGGTTGCGCCCAGACCAAGCCACAGCAGGCTGAAGAGGGTCCAGGCAAACAGCTCGCTGCGCCACGGCGCGAGGCCGGCGCGGGCCAGCCGCTCGCGTTCTACCCGCAGCGCGGTGCCAAAATTGCCGACAAAGCTCTGACGCCAGAACGAATAAATGCTCTGGCCGCGTCGCGGCGTCGCGAAGTCGAGGGGCGTGCCGACATAGCGGTGATGTATGCGCAGATGGATCACCTTGAAACTGCCGAAACCGACCGTGGAGAGCAGCACGCCACCAAGCGCGCGGGCGAAGCGCTGACGCTGGTGGATCAGGTGGTGACCGATATTGATCGCGAACATCGCGCTGAACACGCCGGTTGTCAGGAGCAGTCCGAACCGGCCGACCAGGGAAAGTCCTCCGCTGACCCAGGCCTGCGTCGCGACCGCCAGCATCGCGAGCTGCGCTGGCAGAGCGAGGAACAATATCAGCCGATAGTACAGCCGCCAGGCCGCCGATTGGCGCATCGCCTGCGGCGGCGGCGGCAAGACAAAGGGCCACCACGACTGCATGAGCGGCATGCCGACATAACCCACCAGCAGCGGCACGAACACCATCAGGTCCAACCGCCCGAACTGCATTCCGAGCCAGATGCAGGCGGTCAACAGGCCCGGAATAGCATAGGCCAGGAGAAAGCCGATGCTCGCGAAGACCGATGCACGCACGCTTGTCATGTTTCCGCGCCTTGCCGTATCAGCGGTCGCTGGCCGAGTTGCTGGGCGCGCACTGCCAATGGCGCCGGCGGTATCAGGTGCTCGCCGGCGAGGAATGCGACGATGCCGCCAACCGTGTCGGCGAGATCCGGCTCCGCCGCCGTGTGGCGGGACAGCATCCGCGCCCGACGGTAGTTTCCGCTGTCGTAGCGCTTATCGCGCATGCGCTCGATCCGCTTGTGATTCTGATTGAAGAACGCCATCAGCGGATAAAGCGGATCGGCCTTGGTGCAGTTGGCGTTCATGTGCCGGATGAAGTCCGGCAGGCTGAGATAGTTGAATCCATAACCGAAATTGCGGCTGATCTGCCCGCACACATCCTGCATTGTGTAGTAGCGGTCAGCGGTAAGGTGGAATACGGTGCTCCCGGGGTCGTGCAGTAGAGAGAGCGCCACGATGTTGTTGGCACAAACATCTGCCGGCAACAGGCTGATCTGATTCTTGACATCCACCGAGACGCCGTGGGTTATCATGTAGGCAAGCAGCCGTGCTGTCAGGTCGCCTCGCACGTAGCGGCCCCGGGCCGACGCGGTGACCAGCGAGGGGCGGTAGCAACGCACCGCAAAGCCGCGCTCTGCCGCCGCCGCAACGAGCCGCTCGGCCACCCATTTCGTCTGCGCATAGCCGAAATTGAGTTCCGCCATTTCGGCGTTCGATTCATCCTCGCGGCATTCGAGGCGCGGCGCGAAGCCGAAGATGAATGTGGTCGAAACATGGTGGACTTCCTTTGCCCGCCCCATGCTTGCCAGCCGAAGCAACTCGAGCGTCCCGCCGACGTTGACGTCGCGCAGCCAGCGATACGGCTTGACGTAATCCACCTCGGCGCCGCAATGGTAGATAGAGGTAATATCATCCGTCAGCCCGGCCCACTGGCGTTGCGTCAGCCCTAATCGGGGACGGGCCAAATCGCCGGGCAGCGCGACAACCCGGCGGGCAAACTCACGACGCAGCGTGGAGTCGAACAGGTCAGTGCGTTCAAGCGCGGCCACGGTGCGGGCGACCGCGTGCTCGGGATCCTCGGCGCGCAGGATGGTGACGATGTCGCGATCGGTGACGCGCAGCAACGCGGCGAGCATGAAGGCGCCAAGAAAACCAGTTGCTCCTGTCAGCAAAATCCGGCCGTCACAGGATGACGCGTGGCGCGGCACGATGTCGTCCGGCAGCCGCGTGTCCCGCTGCATCATCCACCGCTCGTCACGGTCGATCGCGCGAAGCCGCCGCGCGTAGCGTCGCAGCGCGATGGTCGTTGCGCTGTCAGCAACGAAACCATGCAGCTCCCGCAGCGTCACCGCCTGCAACAGCCGCAGGTCGAACAGCACCTCCTTCGCCTGCTCATCAAGGCCGCGCCGGCGTTGCAGGGTTTCCTCGATGCGAAAGCTCAGCTCCACTAGACTCAGCGAATCGATGTCGAGTTCCGCCAGCGTGCGCTCGCCGTGTGCCGCGAGATCGTAGGCTTCCAGCAGCGCTTCCAGCGAGCCGTCGTGCTGTGCTGCGGCGGTGCGGCGGCGTTCGGCCAACACCTGCACCTCGCCATCGGTCCAGCGTTTCCGGCAGAGCTGACGCGCGACCTTGCCCGATGACGTCTTAACCACAGCGCCGTGCGGCACGATCGCAAGCAGGTCGGGTTCGATGTGGCAGTGTCGGCGCACCTCGCGGGCCAAGGCGGCAAGGTCGGGCAGGTCGTTCGGGCGCACCGCCTCCGCGAGCACGGCGACACCCTCGCCGCCGGCGGCGCGGTCGATCGCGAAGGCGGCGATGCAGCCCTGCCGCAGCAGTGGCGAGCTGCGCTCAAGCGCCGCCTCAATGTCGGAGGGATAGTAGTTGCGGCCGCCGATGATGACGATGTCCTTGCTGCGCCCGCACACGAACAGTTCGCCGTCGTGCAGGAAGCCGATATCGCCGGTCCTGAGATACGGCGTGCCGGTCGGATCATCGGCGATCTTGCCCGCCAGCAGCGCCTCCGACGTGGAGGGGTTGCGCCAGTAGCCTCGCGCTTTGCTGCCGCCACCGACCCAGATTTCGCCGATTCGGTCGCTGCCGAGATCGCGCCGCGTCTCCGAGTCGACGATCCGGACGTTGATCCCTTCGAGCGGGCGGCCACAGCTGACGAGGCGCGCCTGATTGACCCGGTCGCCGCGCGGCGTCTCGATCCGCAGCATGTTCTGTTCGAGCAGGTGCTTGTTGACGGTGAGCTGGACGTGCCCGTCGCCTGTTACCGACAGCGTGTTCTCGGCCAACCCGTACCACGCCTGCATTGCGCGCGGCGTGAGGCCGCAGGGCGCCAGGCGGGCAATGAACCGGTCTTGCGTGTCGCTGCGCACCGGCTCGGACGCATTCATCATGCAGCGCACGGAGCGAAGATCGAGCCCGGCAAACCGATCGATTGGGATGCGGTCCTCGCGCAGGCAGTATTCGAAGGCGGAATTCGGCGCACTGGTAATGGTCGAGCGGTACCGCGACATCGCTTCGAGCCACAATAGCGGCCGACGCAGGAAAGCCGCGCCTGAGAACCAGTAGGCCTCGCCGCCGGCAAGCATGATGAACAGGAAATACCCGATCAGGCCCATGTCGTGATAATGTGGCAGCCAAGCCACGCCGATCGGGCGGTGCTGCAACGTCGCGCGACAGTTGTGCAGCACATTGGCGTGCGAAACCATCACGCCACGCGGGCTCTGTGTCGAGCCGGACGTGTATTGCAGGAACAGCAGTTCGCCCGGCCTGGCGGCAAACACGCTCAGCGTTCCTTCCATGTCATCGGTGGTGACCCAGTCGAGCGTGCCGAGCGGTGGTTGCGTCAGGAGCGGCGCGGCCGCCTGCCGGCGCTCTGCCAAGCCGCGCAACTGCCGCAGATGGGCCCGGCTCGTCAGGGCGACGCAGGCGCCGGAATCGGCCATCAGGAGCGCCAGCTTTTCGAGGCTGCCGGCGAAGCCGGAGGCTTCCGGCGGCGCGACTGGCACCGGCAGCGCGCCTAGCTTTGCGCAGGCCATGAAGGCGAGGATAAAGTCGATGCCGGGCGGGTACAGCAGCAGCACCGGTTCGCCGAAGACGACCTTGCCATTCTCGGCCAATGATGCGGCGATCCTGTTCGTGCGCTCGTGAAAGGAGCGATAGGTGCAGGATTCGGCGATGTCGCCGGCGCTGTCGAGGAAGCCGTATAGCAACCCGTCCGGAGTGCGTGTTGCCCAGTGCTCAAGCCGGCTGACGACGTTGTCCACTCGCTGCAGTCCTCCTCGTCATAGGGTTCGTCTTAGCAATCAGCCTGCCGACAATCGGCAGCGGATCGGCAGCGGCTGGGTAGAGCTCGGCGGCCATGTTCGCGGCGGCGGCGGCGAAGACCTGTGGCCCAGCCGCGAATGCACAGTATCCCTCTACGCCAGATCGAGCATGCCGCAGAAACCCCATAAGAATTCGGGAAAGCGAGGCCAGACCAGCAGTGCGGGCAAGGCCTCTCCAAGGGGTTGGAAGCCACCTTCGGACGCGGTCTCGCAGCGACGTATCGGCGGCGCCATCCCTGTCCATCTCCGCCTCCGGCCGTGTCGTCCTCCGCCCAGCCACCTTGCCGTTCGGCAAACCAAGGCGTTCAAGACGTTGCGATACACGAGATAATCACAGAAAGCGGTATGGCGACAACCAAATGTGGGGGCCGACACGATCTTTGTTACAATTTCGCGAGCGGGCCCTGCGACCGCTCCTGCGCCCGGCGGGATCGATATGACCGGTTCCGGCCAGACCGGGGCAGTGTTCCATTGGGGGCGAGCGCGTCAGCGAAGCCGACCAAACAATTTGTGTACAACGGCGACAACGGAATGAGCGCGCGGGACATCTACCAGTTGGTCGCCTCGATCGTCGATCGTACTCGCATGGGCGGGCGCGGTCGTTCCGATCAGTCCTGCCTGCCGAATACCGAACCGATGGTCGTCGGGATGACGGGCGATGGCATGGGCGCCGAGGCGCCGGAAGATTCTTCCCCCTCCCTCAACCCGGCGGTCTGCAATCGGCCAGGTTCAGATTTTGGCCTGATAAGTCGACGCGGCAACGAAGTCGAACTCGGTCAACTGGCGCGATCGCTTGTCGATCGCACTGACGACCGAGTCCACCAGCTGCGGAGGAAAATTTAAAGGCAGCGCCTCGATCACGGCCGCCACCTTCCGCGGGGCCTCCCCCAGTTCCTCCATAATCGAGCGCATGGAAGTGCGCCCTACTCCAGCCTGGTCCGCTGTCTGGAGGAAGTGCCGCGGCTTGATCTCGAGAATGTCGTAGTGCCGGTTCTTCCCCACCGACATTGCGAGCTTGAATTTGGACTGGCGAATTTGCCCAGCATCCAGGCTCGGCTGCGCGGTCAGTACGTCATAGGCAGGCGTCAGGCGAAAACGGCCCCCGGGCGTGATGAACACACTGAAGTTTTTCGCGTGACCGTCGGTCGCTCCGAGGAGCCAGAAAGCCATGCTGGCCCGCACGAATGTGGCGATGTCCGCGTCGGGCTCGTCGCTACCTCTGAGCATTTGGATGATGTCACGCATGCCCGGTCCCCCGTCTGACTGGTACTTGCGGGTCGGCGGGACCGAAAGTGCTTGGCAGCAATCCTCTTGCGGCAGTCGTAGCAGGCGGCCGTCTCGTGTCCACCGCCGGTCGAAGCGCTCGACGATCAGCGTTCGCCGGCCCCCGAAGTCGGCGATTTCCACCTCTGCAACAGGTACGTTCATCCCTTCCATCAGCTTTAGGCAAAGATATTCGTTCTCGACGCTGTTGGAGAGATCCACGCCGCTCGGCAACTGGCCGATTTGCGGCTTGAGGATGTGCGTCGTCGCGGTCGTGCCGATCGGCTTGAACCACTCGCCATCACGGCGCAGCAGCGCAGTCTTCTCCTGCGCGCCGGCAATCGAAATCCTGAAATCCTCATCACCACCCACACCAAGCGGCGCGATGGCGAGGTTTGTTATCAGCTCGGCAAGATCGTCGTTCGAAAGGAGCCTACCTTCGATGCCGCCGACTGCGCCCGGGGCTACGCCATCAGGTAGAAACTGAAGCGCGCCGACGCAGTCATGCCCGAGCGCACTCAGCAGGCTGTAAGCGTCAGTTCCGTCTGCACCAATCTGTTCGGCGACCCGCCGACGGATCAGATCGCTATCGGGCAGGAGGTTGTCGAACACATTGACGACCGGCTGCCCGACATAGCGATCTTCGCGCAGTGGCAGCGACAACGAGACCGGGAACGTGTTGTCCCAATCCAGCCAGTCCCGCCCGTACTGGAAGTCGATCGCCCCGGTCGACTGCCGCCGGAGCACGCCGACAAGGCGGCCGTTCAGAAACACATTGAGCGGCCTGTGCGTTCTGCGCCGTGCCATCAGAACAGGTCCTCGATGTCCGCCGGGATCCCGGTGCTGCGTGGGCGTACGACCAGCTCGAGCCCGAGTGCGGACAGCACTTCCATGACAGTGTGCAGCTGGACGGCGGGCTCTCCGGCCTCAAGCCGCGAGATTGTTGCCTGGCGGAGATGGATGCGTTCACCAAGGCCACCCTGAGTCAGGCCTGCCTGCTTGCGCGCGCGGCGCAAGACGGCGGCGAGCTGGTTTTCCGTGCGCGCAATCTGCTCACTCATGGGATGCCTCCACGAGCAGCTATACGGTATCTCGTATATTATAGCAATATACGCGATTACGCTTACCGTGCAGGATACGCACTGTCGTATATCTTCTATTTATATCAAATCGCGTATCATAAGTCGGTCGCAGCTTGCCGCAGTCAACTTGCCGGCCTACGAGCGGTAGCTTCTTGGCCCCAATCTCTCCAAGACCTGCCCGTCCGCTCCAGGCCAGTTCAGAACCGATTGGGATTGCGGGGCTCGGCCAAGGGCCGCGAATTCGCTCTGCCAAATCCCGTCGGCCACGACGCTCCCACCCTCGTCGCGGCTGGCGACGCTGCCATTGCCGAGCGGCGGCACCAACCGGAAGTAACGCATTGAATCTTAGGACCGCGAGAGCTCGGCAGCGGTGGGAATGGCATCGAAGGCCCCGTTACGTGTGACCGACAGGGAAGCCGCCGCCTGGGCCGCCGGGATCGCCTGTGCCACCGTTATGCCGGCGGTGAGGCCCGCCAAGAGCACGCCGCAAAACACGTCGCCGGCGCCGGTAGTATCGACCACCGTCACCGGTGGCGCTGGGCGCCGCGACAGGCCGGTTGCATCTGCCCATAGGCAGCCATCAGCACCGAGCGTCACCAGTGCCGTGGCGCAGCCCTGCGCATGAAGCCACGCGGCGGCATCCTGAGGCTCCGCGAAGCCGGAGATCGCTTCGGCCTCGACGCGGTTGACAACGAGGAGAGGGCACGAGGGCAGCATCGGCGCGACCGGCCAGCGCAGAGGGGCGGCATTGAGCATCACCTTGCCGGCCGCCGCGCGCATGGCCGAATGGGTCGCGGCCGCGCCGAAATTACCTTGAACAAGCAGCCAGTCCGATGGTCCCACCCGCGCGGCGAAGGCCGTGGCCTCCGCCTCTGTCACCGCGTCGGCGCAGAATCCGATGCTCGCGATGCTGTTCTCGCCGTCCGCTGCCACCATGACGATCGAGCGGTCGGTCGGATGCGGCTTCGCGACCAGATGCAGCGCGGCAAGTTTCTCACCGGCAAGGGCTGCGGCAAGATAGGCCTCCTCCCCGTCCTCTCCGACCGGCGCCCAGAACGTGACGTCCGCACCGGCACGCGCGGCCGTGACAGCCTGGTTCAGTCCCTTGCCGCCCGGCGCGCGCCGGGCGGCGGTCGCCACCACCGTCTCGCCGGGGTGCGGCAGATGCGGCAAGTACAGCGACAGGTCGACCCCGGCATTGCCGAGCACGAACACACGGCTCATGCCGGCGCGTCGGCCCGCGCTTGGTTAGCCGCAGCCATAAAGGCGGCCAGCCGCGCCGGATCGACTTCGTTCCACCAGACGCCATGATGCTTGAGCGAACTGCCGACGATCACACCGTCGGCGACGCGCAGGATGTCGCCGACATTGGCTGATGTGACGCCGGAGCCGACAACAACCGGGAGGCTGCACCCGTCGGCGATAGCGGCGATCTCCCCCAGTTCCGCCGTGTCGCCGGTGCGCTGACCGGTGGCGATGGCCACGTCGGCGTCGAAGAACTCCACATCGCGGGCAAGCTCGGCGATGGAGCGATCGGCGGTGATCGCATGGGCGCCGTGCTTGACGTGAACGTCGGCGAAGATGCGAATTTCGCGGGCGTGCAGGGCGGCGCGGTAGCGGGCGGCGCTGCCGGCCAGCCCGTCCATCAACCCCTCGTTGGCGACGTAGGCGTTGGCCCATTGGTTGACGCGTACGAAGGCGGCGCCGGACGCCTTGGCGACGGCGATGGCGCAATGGACGCCGTTGGCCAGCACATTCACACCGACCGGCAGACCGGCGGCGCGGCGCACCGCCTCCGTCATCACCGCCATGCACGCGGCCGTTTCCGGGCCGAGCTGATCAGGCCGGGCGAAGGGGATATCGCCGTGGTTCTCCACCAGCAGGCCATCGACGCCGCCCTGTTTCAGTCGGGCCGCCTCGGCTGTGGCGAAGCCGACGATGTCGGCCATCGCCTGACCGTCATAGGCGGGCGATCCCGGCAGGGCGCGCGAATGGATCATGCCGATCACGACCTTGCGGCGCCCGAAGATCGCCTGAAGCGCGTGCGGTTTGGGGCGCATCGTGGGTTTGGCGGTCATGCGCCGGCGTTCTCGTACGGAGCGGAGTGGAAGTCGATCTCCAGCAGCAGCGCGTAGCCGAACAGGTTCGACAGCGAATGGAACGCCGCCTCGTCCAGATTTGGCCCGGCGGCGTCGACTTGTGCCCGCAGCCAATCGGCCTGTGCGAGGAAATCCGGCTCGGCGTGAAGGCGAACCCATTCGGCGATGAGTGGGTCGCTAATCGAGCGCAGGTTGGCACGGCCGCACCATGTCGCGTACATCCACTCGGCGGCGAGCATGATTGTCAGGATGTCGAGATACGCGCCCGTTGCAGCCACGCCGAGCATGCCGCGATCGAAGGCTGCGACGCCGGCGGGCAGCGAACCGCTGGCCGCGCGGGTCGCAATGCCAAGCGTGTCGAAGGCGCGATCGAAATAGGCAAGTTGGGCGCCCCCGAGGCCATGCAGGACGCCACAGAGCCAGCGTCGGGCAACAAGGTCGGGCGCCTTCAACAGGGCATGACCGAAGATCAGGATCGCCGTCTCCACGAAGGCGTTCTCGAAGATCAGATAACGGCCGAAGACAGCGCGGGGCAATGCGTCCGCCTCGATTTCACGGACGAAGCGGTGCGCCTGCATCGCGTCCCAGGCACCCCCGTTTGCCGCGCGCAGCCGCTCCGACAACGGTGGCATCAGATCGCCCTCGTCAGCCACGCCAGCACATTCCGCCACAGTGTGCCATAGCCCGGCCATTGCACGAAGGCGTCCGGCAGCCAGTGCGGACCGATGTCGGACGTCCAGGCGAGCGTGCGGCCGGCACCGTGCGTGCCGGTGACGAGCAGCGGATGGCCGCCCTGGTCGGCGGGCAGGCGGGCGATCACATGGGCGCCCTCGGCGCGGACGATCACCTCATTGGCGCCGAGCAGCAGCGGCCAGTCGGTCCCGAACCCGCGCACCACTGGATGCGCGGGGTCGACGATTTCCGGGGCAAAACCCTCAGGAATTTCGAGCCGGTCGTCGTACGGCAGGCAGGTGACGGGCAGCGCGTCCTCGACCGCCGTACGGCGCCAGCGGGCGCGGCCGTCGATGCCCTGGAAACTGAAATAGCCGCCGATCATCGCCAGACCGCCACCGGCGCGGGTCCATTCTCCGATCAGCTTCAGCCGGTTTGCCGCAGGCTTGCCGTGCAGCCAGACCGACGGCGGCAGCAGCAACGTATTGGCGCCGACATCGGACAACAGGATGGCCTTGTAGGCGCCGAGCTCCTCCAGCGTGAACGGAAAGCGCTCGGCCGCTTCGTGGGAGGGCATGTAGGTCAGATCGAACGCACTGTCTTTCAGGGCGGCCACCAGCGGGTCGGCGCCGCGATGGAAGGTGACGCTGCCGAACTGGTCGAAGCCCTTGTAGTGCGTGGCGGCGCTGACCCAGCTTTCTCCGACCAGCAAGACTTTGGTCCGTGACATGCGAGCGTGGTTCCTGATGCGATGGCGCGGCGTCAGCCCGCGCTGAATACGGAATAGGGATTGCGGACCATCATCCGCTCGATCTGTGCCTCGGTCGCGCCGTGGCGGCGCAGGCGGGGGAGGAAATGGCGTTGGAGATAGGCATAGCCGAAGCCGCCGTAGCGGGTCAGCATCATCTTCAGGAACACGTCCTGCGACAACAGCAGCCGGTCCAGGCACCCGCGTTCGATCAGCGCCATGATGGCGCGGGCGTTGTCTTCATCGGACGGGCATTGCACGCCCTGGTCCGCGTACCAGAAATCCATGCCGATCATGTCGTATTCCAGGAACGCGCCCCGTTCGGCGA
>Ga0116230_10007384_pt1 | contig 10857 bp, 9 predicted proteins | sample S1TSphfallax_3_FD_88678 | JGI IMG/M metagenome (GOLD analysis project Ga0116230, IMG submission 88678) | Host-associated microbial communities from peat moss isolated from Minnesota, USA - S1T2_Fd - Sphagnum fallax MG | ecosystem: Host-associated > Plants > Peat moss > Unclassified | place: USA...
CAAAATTTTATGATCTAATAAATTCTAATATAACACTATTGGAACATGTTATAACAAAATTTCCATATTTATTACACTTCTAGGTTCGTGGTCATTTATAGGGAAAAGAAAGGCATATTATTAGTTAGGCCATATCACACTCCACCAAGATGCTAAAGCTAGGACTAAAAAGAAAATAACAATCATGAACTTGATAGTCCCTTGTAGGTGATGAAGTAGCATGTTGGACTTGTAAGCAATAAACAAGGAAAAATTTCCACTTACTCTTGAATCACAAAGCAAAATATTAACACCACAATTGAATCAAATGCTTTCAACAACTAAAAGAGGCATGTAGACAAACGAAGCCTTAAAGGTAGCAATGGATGTTGTTGAAAGAGGGACATATTCCCTAAGGAGGGCGCAAAAAATAGCATGGATGACTACTTTTTTGTTTAAAAAGTTTATTTATTTCTTTAATAAATTAATTCCATGCGGAATGTTTTTCATCAACCGACACTTATTGATTTTGGATGGGCATAGTAGCCATCACTACGCCCAAAATGTCATTCTATGACTAGTCCTTGTCGACTCCACTAATCAATTATTTCATTTGAAGTTGATTTGGACCCAATGTTTATGCCATTTTTAGTCGCTTATAATCATATAGGTTAATCATAAAATGACATTTTTGGCATAGTGCATGTTACCCTAAAAGCAATAAAATCGATAAAAGAGTTAAGGTTAGACATGATCACACTGCCATTGCACACATCACATGCATTGCAACCATTATATGTGTTTTGTTTTAAGCCTTTTAAGATAACATTAAAAAAGGTCAGGGATGTAACTATGTTTTAAAATAGTCACATGGAACCAAACAAGATAATTTTAACAAGATGGGTAAATTAGGCCTTAAAGTAATCACTCACAAAAAGACATCAAGTTTGGATTTATAACTACATGTATATGACCTTTCAACCCAAAGGCAATGGATGGCAAAATTCAATCAATAGAAGTTTACATTGTAGCAAATGTGAACATGGTTTAAACATGCTACTAGGACCCATTTCAAATGTAACAATTGTTTAATTTTACATTTTTTTAAGTGCTAAATCAAGTCAATATTTAAAATGTTTGGTAAATGTATACAACAATGTTTTTAATACACTATGGAAACACTTGAAAAAGTTTGAAACAAATTTAATGAATATTGAATACCTAAAACATTTTTTTAGCAATGTAACGAATGTTTTTAACATTTGAAAAACACATAAATGACTCCTTAATGGACTTAAAACAACATATAATTGGGAAATTATTTAAATCAAACTTTATTATGATAATATAATGCAACATTTTTGTGATTCAAAAGGAATTTTTTAAAAATTTGTTAAATTTACAAATGGAATATCCTTAGGATATATTTGAAAATATTTTGGACTAAGCAATCATTAAGCAAAACACCAAGGAGGCGAATGTGGGTCTTAGTTTAACCATGTTTGGACCCAATAATGTAGATGAAAAAGATTACACAATAGTGGAGGAAGTTGAAAATAATCAACAAAGTGGAGAGGAATTTGTTGTTGCAAAAATTCTCCATAGCGTTGAAATAGTTCAACATCCAACATTTGAAGATCTACCTATCTATAGGCTAAAAATTGACCAACACTACTATGTAGGTATGTTTAAGAACCCTTTAGGTATTAAAAACAATTAGATGATATTAATGTTGTAAACCTATATGAGGGTAGTTTTGAAAATACTTAAGAATTGTTGTAAGAAACCCAACAATCTCCAAATTAGACCTAGGAATCCATGAGGGTGCATAACCTATTATCATTGCCTCATTTATTTAAAAAAAAAAAAAAAACCATAAATTGTTTACTTTTAGTCACATGTTATGAATATTTAAATATCATGAGGAAAAAAGTAATGGAAAAGGAAGTTACAGAATAAATCAGAAAACGAAAATAAATGAATGAAATGAACAATAGAATTAGGTTTTATAACATATCAAACAACTTGAAAAACTATTGAGAAGTGTGTTAGAGCACAATTCATTATAGTTTGGAATCCACTGGTTGTAGTTAAAATGGGTCACCACTTTCACCACAATTTTCAAGCATGTTTATGAGCAGATCTACACATGTACATGGGCATGAATCTAGGTTGCACAACATGAGTTCAACAACATGTAAGGTTATAGGCAAAGGTTAGGCAACATGCACAAGGGCATTGAACAACAAGGTTGATACCTTCCATTGACTAAAAAAAAGGGGAGTAACTAGTAGCGCCAAGATTTAGATGAGCAGAAAGTAGAATTTGATTGACACACTCCCAAGTCCCGGGGTGAACCCACTTGAGGGTTCACCAAAGTGTAGTTGCGGAAAGTTGAGACTCGGAAGGCGCTCCCGACTTCCAGCACTATAAAGGGGTGGAGGGGCGTGCTAGAAGTCCCGAGATTAGACTAGGAATAGGGACTAGTAGATCAAGCTTGAATCTGCATCCAAAACAAATCACAAAGTGGTTAGTTCACATTCCGGGACACCCTTGGGTGTTGGGACAAGCCACGGGCACTTTGGACCACAAGATTCACCACGGCCCGGACTCGGGGGAAACCACCACCTTCCCCCATATAGTATTCTCTGCAACGCTCCATTGAGGCTACATCCAAATGGCTCTTTTTCCCGGGACCCCAAGTTGGAGTCCCGAAATTGTCCCGAAACTGTCTCGGTTGGAGTCCCGAGACTTTGAGAGCTCATAACTCCCGACTGCAAAGTTTGATCGCAACGAGGTCTCAACCAAACTTGTAGCCCTCGTCGAGATCTTTCCAACGAGGTATCGCAGTCTCAATTTGGAGGTCGGGAAGAGGTCGATTCTCGACTTTTAATAGTCGGGAGTCAAATTGCCAGTTTGACTCCCGGCCCTTCTTTTGCCCATAACTTGGGTTACAGATGTCCAAATGGCCAATGCGAGGCCATTTTCGATATCTACGCTTCAAGACCTTTCCAGTGACACCAAGAACACCTCAATGCGAGGTGTTTTGGGCCTTGCTGTCGAACCCTAAACATTCGGGAGTCCCGGATGACTCCAAGTCCCCAACTTTGGGAGTGTTGGGCTTCACCCCCACACTTGGCCAAAGTGGTGTTGCGACATTGATGGATCACTAGGACTAACAATTTAAATAAAATAACTTCAAGAGAGAAAAGAAAGGAGAAAAAAGCATTGAGAAAGGAGAGAAAACCAGTAGCAACAATTGAAAAAAAAAAAGGACCACCATCCATAGTTGAGGAAAAAAAAAGGTGTCGAGCTTAGAGAAAGGAACATCTTAAAAAGGGAAAGGAACAACAACACCTTAGAAAGAGGAGAGGAACATTGTTAGCTCAAAAAGAGGAGAGGAACAATAATAATTTAAAGAAAGGAGAGGAACAACACCAATTCAAAGAGAAGAGAAGAACAATAGTTCAGAAAAAGAGGAAAGGAATAACACCAACTTAGAAAGAAGAGAGGACCAACAACTCATAAAGAGGAGAAAACCAACAACTTAGAGAAAGGAAATAAGTAGCACCAACTTAGAAAAAGGAGAGGGCTAGCAATTCAAAAAAACGAAAGGAACAACATGAGCTTGAAAATAGGAGGGGACCAATAGTTTAGAGAGAGGAGAAGATCAACACCAACTTAGAAAGAGGAAAGGACTAGCAACTTAGAGAGAAAGAGGAGTAGCACTAACTTAGAGAGAGGAGAAGAATGGCAATAATTCAAAGAGAGGGGATTAACAATAGTTCAAGGAAAGGAGAGAGAGGCATCAATTTTGGAGAAAAAACCACCGATACAAAATGAAATTTCAAAGAGGACCAACAATATTAGCTAAGAAAAAGGAGGGAAAATGTTGAACTGAAAAAATAAACCAACAACAACAATTGAGAGAAAGGTGTTAAGCTCAGAGAGGACACCATGTTGAGAATTGAAAGAGTACAAGCACCGTTAAAAGAGGCATTGAAAGCAACAACAAAGAGAGAAAATAAAATGGTTTTAACTTCGAAAGTTCATAACATCAAATTGCCATCATGGTTGTTCACAACATGGGATTGCCATTGCCATAAGACCGCCATTGCCATGGATTGTCAAGAAGATCAACCTGTTCACAACACAAATTTGCCAAAGGTACCTCACAACACAAGCTAAGAGGATCAAAAGTTTTAAATTTCTTTCCAAAGGAGATGAAAAGAAAACAAAGGATCAAGCTTACAGGAAGATGGAATCATGAATTCACAATGTGATTAAGAGGCAAATGCATGGAGGGTGAGGAAAAATTTGTGCCCATAAACATTTGGAATAAGAGTGGCAAATTTGGTGAATAGGAACATTATTTACCCATTATCGTCAATCTAAAAGCCCTATGTTGCATGCGATTTGAACCTTGGCATATGTTCATAAGTGAACACTTATTTTGAGGATGTTGATCATTGGGATCTTCATCTAGTTCAATATGGGAGTAGTAGTCAATGTTCATTAGTGCTCGAGTGATTGTTTGGTTTTAGATGACTAAACAACCATCATGGGCTCCCATGTGTACAATCCATTTTTTTAAATCATTTTTTACCCCCCAAATCATGCCGTTGAGATGTTCAATTGATAGGAATATGTCTTCCTTGTCTTCAGCTTGTTTTGAGCAATTCAAACGACCATGGGTGCACTTTCTAGTGGTCTATACTTTATTTTGAGAGCATAGGTGGAAAATAGGTAGATTGAATGTGAGGGACATGGCTAAGCCACTAAGTGTTCAATCACTAGCTTGTTTATCCTAGTTGTCTATAACAACATATCAAAATAAACTCTTGTGAAATTACCACACACACACACACATAATAAATCTCCCTCACTTTCATGTTGAAAGAATCCAAGCCCAAAAGTTAAGCAAAAGAATTTGCATACAAAAAATCATAAATAGAACAAACAAGATAATATTCAATTCAACAAACAAACACACAATATGTGTCACAAAAAAATTAGGTTTAAAAAAAAATCAAGAATGAGACTCCAAAGCACAAACACAAGATATTCAAAGTGTAAATCACTAGAATCATAAACCTTTTTCACATTAGGAGGATCATGTTACTTGCTCACAAATATCCCATTAAATTACATTCACATTAAAAATCCTGACAACTTAATTACTGACAAGGATTAATGATGAATTAGTAGGTAGTTAGTAACTTAAAACAAAAGCAACTGAGGTAACAACCATGGTTAGTTAGGGAACTGGAACCCAACAGAAAAATGTTTCCTACCTACTTATCATCCATCCTTCCTGCTGCACTGGTGTGTGCTGGACGGACGGAAGCCGGACGGATGGAGACGACGCCGCGCGCGCACGCAAGGCGAGCGCGCGAGCGAGAGAGAGCGAGAGAGAGAGAGAAGGGCTGTCTTCCTGCGCGGGAGATGGAGACCGCGGGAACGTAACCGCGGGAAGGAGAAGAGCTTTGAAATGGCGCCATACAAACATATTATTTCCTGCTTCTCTCTTCCTCTTTCGTTCTCTGCTCCAATCTCCCACTTCTCCTACATCTCTACTGCAATTATTATTTTTCTTGCTCACCCATCTCTAGATTGATTGATTACTCGCTAATTCTCCTGTTTTTTTTGTTGGTTTTCTTCTCCCGGAGCTTTTGTAGAAAGTTTAAGCCAACCCATTTGAGGACAAAAGCAATATCATTCGTATTTTTATTGTGGTTGTGGTTGTTATTGTTGTTTCTGTTGTTTTTGTTTTGATTTTTGTTTTGTTATTTGTTATTTTATTTTTTTTGAGTTTTTGGGTGGGTTGTGTGGTTTCTGGAAGATTGGGGATCATTAGAATGTTTGGGAGTTGAGTGGAGTTGTGAAGATTTGGAGGCATGAGGATGAGGAAGGGCGTGGAGATTGTTGTTCTGTGATTACCTTTTGGGGTGAAGAAGGGGAAGGGAGTGGTTGTTGTTTTTGGAGGCCGGGGCCGGGGCAGTGGGGGAGGGGATAATGCTGGATAGCAGCAACCAAAGGGTGTGAGAGGAAGGGTGAGCAGCGAAGAGGAGAAAGGGGAAAGCAGAGAAGAGGAGAAAGCAGAATACCTATAGCTCCAGTTGCAGTGAAGATGAGTGCAGTGAATGTGACCAATGTAACAGTGTTGGACAACCCATCCATGTTTACAAACCCTTTCCAATTTGAGATCTCGTATGAATGTCTGCTACCTCTTCAAGATGGTATGTATGGTTTTTGTTTCCCCCCTACCTTTCTACCTTTTTGAATTTGCAGTAAACCCTAAAAGATTTCCTCATTATAAGGTCAAGAATCCTCAAGCTCGATTTTCATAGAATTCTCAAGCTCTAAGTTCTCTGGCAATGTGGTTGATCTTCATAGTGCCATCTTAGATTCGCTTTGGTTGCTTTGTGTTTTTGATCCAGAACATGATGATGAGTAACTGTGTTGCTGGGCTTGTCAATATGCAGATCTAGAATGGAAATTGATTTATGTTGGCTCTGCTGAAGATGAGAAGTACGATCAGGTCTTGGAGAGTGTCCTTGTGGGACCTGTCAATGTTGGGAACTACAGATTTGTCTTCCAGGTACCTGATGCCTCTGTTCTCTTCTTACTGATCCCCATATTTTTCTTTCCATAAACCTCATCTCTGCTTTTGTTGGGGTACAAGTTCCTTATGACATGCAGACTATATAGTTGTCATCCTAACTTTTGCTTTCCCCACTCTATGAAAGGAGTTGTTAGCATTTGTTGAATGTCTTGTCTGTGATAACAATGATGTGCTGCATTGGTAGCATCTGGTTAAATGTGTTGGAGATGTTTATGGAATTAAAGAGGAATGCTCAGAAGTTGTAAGAAAGCAAGTTCAATATTTTCTCTTGTGCTTCTTTTGTCTGCATAAATTTCAATGCAGGCCCAAAGGCAAGATAGAAGTGGTTACTGGAGAATGTTAAATGCTGAGAAAGCTGGTGGTGTTGTGAACAGGCAGAGCCACCAGAGCCAGATAAGATTCCAGAGGAAGACATCATTGGTGTCACAGTGCTGCTGCTGACTTGTTCTTATTTGGGACAAGAATTCATCAGAGTGGGATATTATGTCAGCAATGAATATGTTGATGAGAATCTACGTGAAGATCCACCTGCCAAAGTCCAGGTGCATCAAGTACAGCGCAACATCCTTTCTGACAAGCCCCGGGTAACAAAATTCCCTGTTGTTTTCAATCCTCCTCCTCCTCTTCCCCCTCCTCACATAAAAACACTTGATTCCATTGAGCCTGTTACACCTGCTATCCAAGACAAAGTTGTAGATGTGATCTTGTAAATTCTGCACGCACCCTTCTCTAGTATTCCAAGCTTTGATCAATGCCCCTTTGGGAATTGATCTTCAAGTGCAAATTTTGAAGAAAAAAAATTAGGGGATTTGACAGGACACTAGAATTTCACTTTCCATGAAATGACGCCTCAGTCTCAAATCTGTACACTGCAAACAAAACATCAGTCTTATTTTTGGCCACTACAATGGGATGATATATGGATCACACAGCCATCAGTTTAAAAATTAGATGGTGCAATCTGCTCATTCTTGCTTGTGCTTCTGCAAATGTTTCAAATGATGTCAGAATGAGTTTAACGACATCTTGCATGTTCTGCTTCAATGTCGGTTTAGATAAAGCTCATGAGTTGGATTGGCAATTCGAAACAGCATTCTAGTTGGTGAAGATGGGCTATCCATGTATTGTTTGAGACCTTACCCATAAATTTTACTGACTAATTTTTCCAGACGAAGTGAAAATATTACACTGAAAGGACTCTCCTGTCTTTCATAAAACCAAGTCAGATAGATACAAATGCCATAGTAATGCATCTTGAAAGCAATTACTGATTTAAGGTTGCATCCTCCATATCAGTGGCTCCTTCGCATATCTCATCACAGTTTTATTGCATTTTCAGAAGATGCATTGGGAACTCATTGCTGTAGACCTTGGCTCCTGCAAAAAGCCCAAATTGCCATTTCCAGCTTATCCCCTACACCTGTTCTCTCTTCCTGCCTTTGCATGGAAGACTGTTGTGGGCCCAACCCAGATAATGCACTTCATTTGCTAGCAACTCTAGCTGTTCTAAGCTTGTTGCCCATCAAAGCATGCTCCAAGCACCTGAAGGAGGGTCATGTTAGTTCAAAACAGAATCACAAAACCCTAACAAGGAGTCATCACCCTTGATGGGATGCAAAACATGGACTCCATAAGAACACATACCTGTGCAAATGATAGTGCAAGATGCAAGCTCAGGAGCATCAATGGGGAAGGGCAAGGAAACCAGAATATAGGAAGGACTAAAACTACTAGACAGTGCATATGCCTAAAAGAAGATAGTTTCCTTTTGCAGTGGCATGATTAAGATCATCATGAAGGACTAGCACAGGTTAGATAGTGCCTCTAATAAATATTTTGAAGTAAGCTTGCAACATCCATTGGGTTTATCCCCAACAATAGCCATTGGGATTGTCATACAAAGCCAAATAGAGAAACGATGGCATGTGCCACCGGACATCACAAAAAATGTGAACTAAGGCCTCTTCTACTCTCTTTGCACTGGGGTCTCACAAAAGTGAAGGAAGTCCTAGTGTATGAACAGGAAAGCTCTCCAAACTCATGTAGCATTGCTGGTACAAGATGGTATTGGGGCAACTGAGACACAAAAGACACATCCCATGTCTCAACAACATGAAAACAAGACATATACATCCAGCAATTGTGCTACTTAGTGGGGCTCACAATCTGGAAACAAAGGGCCAAAACTTCAATGTTGTGGGTTCAACTAAGATGAGCCCCTGCTAGTGAAATCCTAGCACTGAATCTCCATCAGAATCAACATCAATCACCAATTGATCATTGAAACCTGAAATCGAGAGGGAGATTTGTTGTACAGCCTGCACATGACATCTATGCATGCAGAATTTACTGAATTCCCACCCTTAGGAAGCCCCCCAACAAATGCAGAGAAATCTCCACAACAATTGGAAGGTAATGTGGCAAACAAGTGCACTCTTATAACCTTGTTAGAGCTTCTCACAAAGTGTCAGACCGTCACCTTCATTATGAATAGCAGTGTTGAGTAGCTGGTTGGATTGGATGAGACCACTACATGACTCATATGGACTAGTATGCTCCAGTAGCATAACCCGCAAGTCAAACATTCAAAGAATCAAGAATGCTCGGGGACATAATGATGATCATACCCTTACCATATTTTTGTAAGAATTCTTATATGCATTTGTTTGTTCTGCAATTTCATACTACAACATCTATTACTATTTCTAAGTTACTAGAACAACAACCAACAACATTACATTATGAAAACTTAGGTACTTCCTCTCAAATCATAATATACTTGAGGTATTAGTATTTCAATTCATATAATATGTATTGGTCTAGAATGTAATTTATGCTACTACTTGATGAAAATTTAGGTACATATTTCTTGATGATTTTTTTTCATCTAGGTATCTATTTTATTGATAAAATTTTAAGTACATAGTTTATAGGATGAAGGGTTTGTTATGGTGGGTTGAGGAAATGGGGTGGAGTTATGAACATGGGAGGAGAGTTAGGTGGAGAACGATGAGATGGGGATGATTGGGTGTTGGTTCTGTGTTCCATAATTTTAAAATTTTCATGTTTTTCATCCACATTATTGGGGGGTCATTTATTTTCATAGGTTTTTCTTTTACAAATGCCAAGCTAGGTATGAATGTATTAACCCACCACCCCAACTACTAATTACCTATTTCATAAAACATTGATCTAATTTTTTTCCTTTTGAAAGTGAGGGAAAGGTAGGGCAAGAAGGCATTCATTTATTTGAAGGCATGAAAATTGATGATGGTAGTGATGCATTGCCAAAGGCTTGCCACAAGATATCGTAGAAATTTTTGTTTCATTTAGTGCAATGAAAAAACTTAGAAAGTTTTGGATGTGTTTTCAATTGTACACATGTGACAAAGGAAAGAGTGCGTGAGCTCCAAGATAAGACTAAGAAAATTTCAATATGTCGAGTTCAAAGTCAAGTCAATATGCACAAGCTAAGAAAGAGAAATAGTTAATGCAAATTGAAATCAAAACAATGCACAAATGAATCCCAAACAATTCACATAAACACAAAACATATACTGATTCAAACTTGGGAAAAGTCATAATTTTCTTCTTTATAATATTTTGTAAATGACTCAAACTTGGGAAAAGCCATCATTTTCTTTTTTATAATATATTTTATAAGTGACTCAAACTTGGGAGAAGCCATGATTTTTTTCTTTATAATATATTTTGTAAATGATGTTAACGACTATATTGAAATGAAATAATTTTTTGAGAATCTCAAAATGCTCTCAAAATTGGGACACAAGCATTGCAATTGTATCAAAACATGGTTTTTTAAACATGCAACCCAGTTATTTGGTGGCTTTTGTTGAATTTTTTTTCAACAAGTTTAAAATCTTTTGATTTGGAGATGATTTGACCCCTAAATCATCGAAATAACGGGTGCCAATCATTTTCGCAATGACATACACCTTAATGTTTATTAAATGAGATCGAAGTAAAAAATTAATTGATTTTTGGTTTTGTAGCAAAATGCAAACTCAAGGTGTGCTTTTTTGTTCTTGAGAAAGTAAAAAGAAATGAGAGTTCTAAGATGGGATTAATACAAGCACACAAATATGAGCTGAAGATGACATCAACATGCTTAGACCAAAAAGAAAGGTGGTTAATTCAAGTTGGAAGTGAAATGGTACATGAACCAGTCATGAACACCAAATTTTCAAAAGACTTGTCATGGCATGAACTTGAGAAAAGTCACTACTTTCCTC
>Ga0116230_10007385_pt1 | contig 10857 bp, 6 predicted proteins | sample S1TSphfallax_3_FD_88678 | JGI IMG/M metagenome (GOLD analysis project Ga0116230, IMG submission 88678) | Host-associated microbial communities from peat moss isolated from Minnesota, USA - S1T2_Fd - Sphagnum fallax MG | ecosystem: Host-associated > Plants > Peat moss > Unclassified | place: USA...
ACTTGCACTTTAGTGGACAATGTAAGCTGGAAATATTAAAAGCCAAGAATATAGGTTTCAATTGTCTTTGAGTACCATATTTAGCAAGGCCAACAAATTAAGGTATATGGTTGAATTGTAGACCATCCAAACAAGTGTCTATTTCATTTAAAAACCTAGGTGAATTTCCAAACTAAAGGCAAATTACCACCTTTATACATATGCAAAGCTTAAGGTAAGGACATATATTTAAGTGTTAAGGGAGTAATTATTCATTGTAAATAGTTAGTTAGTTAATATTTATTTACCTAATTATTTTTCTAGGATTTATTAATTAATTTAGATAATTTTTATGACTATTTGAATTTGAATCGTTCATAGGATTACTTTAAGATGGTCATTTTTCTGGCAAGAAGAGGAGAATTGTATGATTCATTGGAGATATAAAGTTTTAATGAGAATATGGAATAGGAATATGTTGTTTTGTAGAAAAGCTTCAATTCCATAGCCAAATTTGGTGTTTGATGTTTTTATCATACTTTTATGACTAGATTAAAGTTTTGAACCTAGATACGAGTATATGAATGAGTAGATTTTGTTAGTATTAATTTCATGATATATTTTTAGTCCAGAATTAAACAAGAATATAAAAAAGGAATTTTGTATTGACCATTTGGCAATCATCTTAGGGTATGAATTTAGATTGAAATTCAAAATGTTGTTTATGTTTTGTTGATGGAACTTTTGTTTTTAAAAATTGATAGTGAATTTCAATTTTCATTTTTTTCAATTCTTGATCATAAATTTTTGTTTAATAAATAGATCTAAATAAAGTAACTAACTGTGAGGATTTTGTTTTAATGCATAAGTTTATTTAGATTTGAATTAGAAGTGGAGAGATGGAAAATAAAATTATAACTAGAAGTTTGGAAAAAAATTTAAATTAGGTGATAATACTTGAACAAGTGGAAAATGGCACAACCATAAACATGAATTTGAGTGTAGATAAAATAGATGAACAATTCATGACACCTAGAAGAGTTTCTTGATCATAATAAAAACATTTGTGGATAGAAAAGATATTTCATGTAGCATCAATAATTTCTCATGAAGTGCAAGTTGGTGAAACATAGAGGTGCACCAATAATCTACAATGAGATAGGAGAGAAGAACGTTACATTGAAAATGCAAACTCACATGTTGAGTTTAAACGAAGAAATCAAGAATCTGAACCTTGACAAGGAGTTGTGTTGGAATCAATAGGTTTGATGCAACAACATGATTCAAATGCTCTGATTCATGAAGAATAATAGACTCAACATGTCAAAAAGGGAGGAAGTAGTACCAAGGTACAAATCTATTTCACCTTTTTATTATCAAAAGAAACATGATGACACAAAATGTTTATAGTAAATGTTGTTGGAAAGTATCAAGGGATATAATTATCTTAACATGTAGTACAAATACCAGTTTGACAAGTATATTAGATGAAACATGTGATTTAGACACAAATTCAACATGTACAATAACATGTTCAACTAAATTCAAACCTATTGATGTAATCAATTTAACAAGTTGATATAACCAAATTGATGTAAGGACAATTATGGTTTTTATTGAACACAATCCATGTTTTGTGGCAAACATCAAATCCTCCTCTTTGTCAAATATTCTAAAATGGAAATTATAACAAACTAATATTTTTGGACATTTGGTTGGTGCTCCAAGTTTTTTAGCAACATGTATGGTTCTGATTATATCAGTTCCTTGTATAATGATAATATTGTTGCCCCAATCATGAAACATTTATGCATCCTTAAACCAAGGATGGCTTAACAACATAAAGTTGCTAGAGTCCAACACACTATTATGAATTACAATGAAAGTCACTACATAGGGAATTCCATGAATAAGAATTTTGAGATCCTTAATCAAACCTAAAGGTTTGGCAATGGTTTGATTAACCATATGTAAATTGTAAAGTGTACATTTTGGTTTTGATAGATTTAATTACACCCTTAATTTTTTTGTAATGATATTAATTCCAAAACCACCATCTAGAAATACATATTTAATAAAGTTCTTCCCTACTTGAACCTAATTAGTGCCATTTGATGATTAATGGTAATTGATGCAATTGTTGACTTTGGTTAAAAAAGTTTTGATGGTACCAAGTTAAGAATGTAACATTTGATATTAAGAATCACTCGCAACAATTAACCCAAGTTTAATGTATGTTTGGTTTCCAAGACTTGTTTATTGATTCTTTCTTAGAATTTATTCTAAAGTCTTTTCTATGGTAACCTATTTTGAAATTACAAGTTGTTGATTCACTTCACTAGTTCAATTCCTTACAATCAATTAAGTTGTAGTAGGATTATTAGGCAATCCAACCTAATTACTTTCCAATGACCCTTTATTAATGGTACCAGGATATTTATTAGTCCCACCAAGCTGTAGTTGTTTGACAATTTCAATGAATGAATCTTGTATATGCTTTTCTTATTGCCAATCTTTAACTCCTTTAACTTTAACCAACTCCCTTTCTTTGAACACCTATTGTTCTGACTATTAATTACAAGTGGTAATAATAGCTACTACATTAACTAGCACATTGCTGATTTTAGGCAATTTAGGTGCTATCGTGACATTAAAACTAACAAGTTTAGTTTTGAACATGTTATGTACCTCAATATTCCTAGGGCACTTTCCTAAATCTATGTTCTACATTATAACTAATTATATGAGGATAACAAACATGTATTTTTCCTGATTTAACAAGTTGGATTTTTGTTTTTGCTACAAGTTCTATAAACTTAATTATAGTAGTTGGCATTATTAGTACCTTTTTTTATATTATGACAAGTTTAACTGAATGACCAGTTTTACCATAATTGGTACATGTTAATGTTGATTTAATTGTAACAACATGTACTACATGTTTAACTATTGCATTAACCTTTGGTGTGGTTAGTAAAACATTATAACTTAAACTAGTAAGTCCATTTTTGTCGCAACCCTAGCCTTGGGCTTGTGACCAAAGCAAAAGGGTCTCAAGGGCATGGGCCAAGAAGAGTGTGAGAATGAAAACTCACACTCCCAAGTGAACTCTCCTTCTGGGAGTTGAAGTTTCGGTGGACTCCTGAAACTTTAGAGAGTGATTGCAAAGGTCAAAACACCTCACATTGAGGAGTTCTTTATATCATTGGAAATCTATTGAAGTGTAAATGTCTAAAATGGGCTCGCATGACCTGTTTGGACATCTGTAACACAAGTTATGGCAAAAAAAAAAGGCTGGGAGTCAAATTGCCAATTTGACTCTCGACCACAAAAAGTCGGGAATCGACCTGACTTCTATGTGTGCAGATGGAGTTCGATACACCGTTGGAAAGCTTTCGATGAAGCTACAATTTTGCTTTAGACCTCATCCTAATTGGAGGTTTGAATAAGAACTTATGGCCCTGTAAAGCTACGAGAGTCTAACCTTAGTAGTTTTGGGATTCCCCTTTGGGAGTCTTGGGACAAAAAGGTCATTTGGATGTGGGCCTCGTGGAGAGGCTCAGAGAATACTATATGGGGGAAGGTGGTGGCTTCCCTTGAATCTAAGTTGTGGTGAATCTTGTGAGTCCAAAGTCGCTTGTGGCTTATTTTAGCACCAAAGGTGTTGCAACATAGTGCTAACAAACTTATGGTTGGTTGGATGTAGATTTGAGTGAGTGAATAAATTGTTTGTCACTCTTCCTAGTCTCATCTTGGAGCTTTAGCACGCCCCTCTACGCCTTTAAAGTGTTGAGAGCCAGGGAGTGTGCCCTGAGCTCTTAACCTTTCCGAAGTTTTCTACCTTAGGTTCATCTTCGAGTTTAACAAGGAGCTTGGGAACATGTTAATTTTCTTCACATATTATAGTAGCCTCCCTGTGTTCAATTAATTTTTTTTTTTTCATACTTGCAATTGCTAATATTAGGTAAGGTAATAAACATGCCTTGAAAATAGTGGTGAGAAAAACATTTGTCGTTCTAAATTGTAGACAATTAGCTAGTTTTAATAGGTGTTCATAGTAAACTTCAACACGTTTAGCGGTTTGTTGATGTATGTTTTACAATTGCATGCAGACCTTCTCGTTATTCTTTATGGTTCTGAATCGTTTGCAAAATGTTTGCTCCAACTTTTCAAAATTGTAATTTAGATGGTCTTGAACATTATTTTCACCCCATTCATAGATATTATCTTTGAAAGTAAAACCAAACATGTTGATGATGTCAACTTTCATCGTTTCACCATTAATTTTAATGGCCTTTTTGAACTCTATAATATGAACATCCGGATCAATGTCTTTGAAACAGGTTGGATATTGTAACTTCTTGTATGGTAGCTTGGTTATCGGTTTTCATACAAGTTACACAACAAATGGTTGATACCATGATGGAATAAACATGTGCGGGTCATGTGTTGGCCATCCAAAATATTCAACATGTGGATTAAAAGGTGGTTATTTAGGTGGATCTCCTTTGGGTGAACTTCCTCCAAGTGAATCTTTAGGTTGTCCTCCATTTGGTGGTTGGTGAGCATAACCTCTAGGTACATAAGTTGGTAAATTGGTAGTAATGTATATAGTGGTTGGAATTGGTGTAGTAACAGGTTGCTGAACATGTCATTTATCCATGTTGGTCACTAATTGAACCATTGTAGGAAGTTAATTTCCAATAGAGTATGGTGTGTATGTTGGTGGTACAATAGGTTGTTTAGGTACTAGGTACACATTCCTAGGTACATAACTTATATAATTCCTAAAGATCGAAGAATCAAGTCCTTTTGTTCTGGTTGGATATGCTAGATACAAATTAAGATTTAAAGGCACAAAAGGGGGTATGACATTATACCATATTGGGTATGTTGAAGTAGGTAACATATTGGTTTTACTACCTTGTACAATTGGTGTAACAAGTTGTGACCAAGTTGTTTGATAGTTAACATGTATTGTTGTATGACCTATACTAGGATTCATGGTTTGAGTTCCTAATATAAACACATTGGGTACTATTATTGTAGTGTTTAGAAGGACGAGTTGATGAATATTCACAACCTCCTCTCGTAATAATTGCCTTAATTTATCATCAACTAATGGACAACAATTGATAAAATGTCCCATTTAATGATAATATGAACATGTTATAGTTCCAACACCTTGGTTTCCTTTTGAAATTGGTTTGTGATGTGGAACTTGTGATTTTTCACCCGAACCAGAGACTGATGTAATAGGCCAAGTGCCTTGTGGATAAGTAACTCCATGTTGAACAATAGTGGGTGTTGTTCTAGGTTCAATAGGTTCTAAATGTGGTATAAAAACTCATTGATTAGATGACTTTCGGTCGATGTGATGAAATTGCTCCAGCTTGTTGAATAGGTGAACATGCCACCACTAGTTACTAAACCTAGTAAGTAATGTTATATTGCGTTAAAAAGATAGGTTGACAAGTTAGTCAACATGTGATTTGTAGAACTTGTACTTGGCAAAACTGGTAATTGAATAGGTGGTTAAACAAGGTGTAGTTTTTTGAAATTTTGAACTATTAGTCTAGGTATTAATTAATGACTATTTATAATGATAAGTTATAATTGTTATATTTTGAAATAATTAATATAATAATAGGAGGACAAACTTGTTGAGGAGTTTTTAGATTTCATTTTTGTGTGTTTCAATTTTCATTTATGGAATATGAGTCATTATTCTTTTAGGTCAATGGGATGGCATAATTTTACAAATGTTTTATCAAAAACTTTGTTATATTATGGCACCTATCACCAAATTTACCAAAAAGACAAAAACTTTTCTTTGGAAAGAAGAATGTCAAAAGGCTTGGGAGTTGATCAAATAAAAGTATATTGAAGCACCAATATTGATATCATTAAATTGGTAGGTGGAGTTTCACAATATACATATGCATATTTATTAGTTGTAGGAGTTATGTTATCTCATAATTTAATAAGGAAGATTGTCCAATCGGTGGTATATGCTTCTAGACTTATGAACATAACAAAACATAATTATAACATCAGAGTTAGAAAGGTTTTAACAATGGTTTTTGCTTTGCACAAGTTCAAACATTATTTGTTGGGTAATAAATTTGTCTTTTATGTAGATCATATGGCATTGGTCTATTTGGTCAACAAATCATAGGTTTTAGGAAGAATAATTAGATGGTTGTTATTGTTGTTGGAATATGACTTCACAATAATTTTGGACCAAGCAAAACTCACATAGTTATAAAATGCATTGTTAAGATCACTAAATATTATAGAACCCATATGTGTGTTTGATCAAACCACATATGCAAATTTGTTTTACACAAAGCTTGAATGGTTAAATGATGTAAAAGAAAATTTGAAAACATGTTAGATTAAGGGCACATTATTTATACAACATAATTAGAGATTGGTCAGGAAAGCGAAACCTTTCACATTGAAGAATGGTGAATTATATATAATGGGCCAAAACAACAAAGTGCAAAGATGTTTGACAACTATAGAAACATAGATGGTGATAAGAAAACTACATGAAGGACCATTAGGAAGGCATTTTGTAACTAAAATCACATAGAAAAAAACATTGGATGTCAAATATTGGTGGCCAATCTTGTACAAAGATGTGCATGATTATTTAACATTGATTTATTGGTGTAATGGAATTTGTATTCAAAACATTTTTTTGTTTATGTGAATAACTACCAAATTTGTAGGCAATTTGAATATTTAAGTTCATTGATTTAATAAATTGGTCAAACTTCTTGTTAGAATAACTTGTTCATAATGTTTTTTATATAATGATTTTGCTTTTGTGCAAATGCATGGATTTTTCAAAGGTTAAAACTTGTTTTTTTTGCATGTTTGTACAACTCAATGTTAGGATTCTTTTAAGCTAAATTCCATAATAAAAAATTGAAATTATCCTCAAGTTTGCTTTTAGAATGAAGAAGTTATTGCAACTTTTGCATCATGAACCTTAAGGTAATCTATATCGTTATCTGGTAAGAAATAGAACCTAAAGCTTGGAAATTAGAAATTATTTTGAATATGATGCAAAACAAACCTACATACATGGTACCTATTAATAGGTACCCAGGTACATGACATAACCTACTATTGAAATAAGTAATGTAAAAAAATTGAAGTTCATCAATTAATATTACAATATTTACATCAAAACCAAAAATAACCAATCAAGTTCATTACAATATGATGATAAAATATTCCATCCTTTGAAATGGTAGTACAATGGCAAGGACTTTTATATGTTACAAACAATTAATAATATATATATATCTTGGGAAAAAAATATATAGACATCATAATACTAGGGATTCAACAATGAACAAAAACTAAAAGATTTAATTGGTTGAACAAGACATGATACAAACTAAGTTTGAAATGAAAATGGCATACATAGATCACAATTCATGTTAGTGAGATTGAAGGATGGTGCTTTCAAGACTTTCAATTATATTATCTTATTAAACTTTTTAGATGTTCATCAAACCAAATAATAAAATACTGCCAATTCAACCTTTTAAAAACTTTTGCCAACTTAGTATTTGAATTTTTTTTGTTAATTTTGGCTTTTCAAAAACCTTCCAAAAAGTTTTGTTAATTAGGTTTCTAGAAGTTTATGTAAACTAATTCCTCTAAAAGTTTTCACTAACTAATTATAAACTTTTGTCAACTAATCCGTTAAAAGACTTATAGACAATTATTTAGATCTTTTCAATAAACTTCCTTTGATATTTATTGTCATTGAAATTATACTAATTAACTTTATTTTGATCATTTGTAAAATGTATAAAAAATGTTGCTCAAATGGTTGTGGGCCCTTTTAAAATACATATAATCTATTAAGGCCTCATCCTTCGAACACATATGTTCATAACAAGAATAATCAAACAAAAACAATTCAAGAAGTCAATTTGAGTGGATGATGGTATGTTTGATTTAAATAAAACATAACATATAATCACAAGATCAAACTAAGGGAATCACATGTTTGAACCATGTTAACAAAACAACCACAAGTGGGAACTTTGGCTTTTTAACTTCTTTGACACCTTTAACAATCTCATTTGTGATTTGTACAATCTTTTGTTGAGCTTTACGTAGAAAAGTTTTTTTTTTTTTTTTTTTTTCAAAATTTAAAATCAATCATTTTCTTTTAACAACTTTATTTCATACTAAGAATTGAATAACATACCATCATAAACATAAGATCATTAACAAGAATTACTTAATTTGATAAATCAATGAATTGATACAATTGAATGACTTTACATTGAAAAAATGATGAAAAAATGATAAGTAGGACTGATAGCCACAAGGCAATCGTAAGAATGACAATACAAAAGAACCATTGAAGTTACACACAAAAGGATTGTTAAATTATAAACCCTAAAACATGACCCCAATTATTTTTTCAATTCTTTCCAAGTTAAGTTTTTTGAAGCAACTTTAAATGCAAAATGAAAACTAACTTGTCACAAGAAAAGTAGGTAAACATGTCAAAATGCACCAATGGCATAAGTGAGAAAGGGTGTTTACACCTACTCCTTAAGGGTGAAAGGGGTCTTTAGTGTAGTAAGGTTGGGTCGTTCCCAAAATAACAAGCCTATAAGGGTGGAGGTTGAGGGCCTATTATTTCTTGGCATGAGGGTATTGCACAATGTAAAAATTGACGATTTTTTATTATTTATTTATTTTATTTTCTTGTGATACCCGATTGGTACCCATAGGATATACCCATAGGATACCCATAGAGTATCACAAGAAAAATAAAAATAAAATGATGAGAGGTAATTTGAAAAAATGAAATGCTCACAAGAGTTATCACCATTCCAACCAGTATTTCACCTAGTAACCAATGAAATTTAATCTTCATAAGTTCATCCCAAAAAATCCTATTAATATCAGGTTAAAAGATAAAATGTAGTTATATAATTATTTGTATTATATATCACTATGTATCTTGTATATTATATGTTAATATCAATTATAAAATGTGATTATATATTACATGGGTTTTTTTTTTTTCATTTTTGAGATTATAAAAAATTGGTGATTTTTTTTAATAGCAAAATTTGTCGAACGTACACTAGAAAAAAAATTCCAATAAATTTCCCAATTTGTTTGGCGAAAAAATTACAAATTTTTTCCCAAAAAACACTGAAATATATGTAATACTTGTAAATAAACATTTATTCTATTTCTAGAAAAATAGAATGTGTGACTGCCAAGCGTCGGAAGGCGCATTGGAAATAGGACTCATTGTTTTTTCTAGAAAGTTCGGCAGCCTGATTATGCGCGGAAAGTGCTTCGCCGTTTTCTTGGGCAGCCTTTATTCTGCGCAAAAAGTGCATCGTCCCCTTTTATTCGCGGGCAGCTGTAATATGCCCGCAAGATCCTTTCCCCTTCCTTCACGAAACCCCAGTTCCTACAAAAAGCAGAAGCTCTGGTTAGGGCTTGCTTTCGTCGTCTTCCTTCGCTAACAGCTCGGAATTCTGTTGTCTTCCTCTGCGTTGCTTGTGGATCGTTGCAGTGTGTTTTTCTTTATTGCAGCGTGTTTTCTACATCGTTGTGGTTTTCTCTCTCTTTCTTGTGATTTTTTGGGGGGTTTTTTTCCGCTCCAGAGACTTTTTTTTTAGCATCTAATAGTTTTTTGCAAGGATGCCTCGTCAAAGGAGTGCAGGAGGGCGAAGTGGATCGCGGCCGATGGCAAGAGGGGCACCTCCACCAGCACGGGTGCAACATGCTCCACCTCCGGCTCCCATTCAGCAGAGCAGTGGTGGAGGGTCTATGCTTGGAGGTTTGACCAGCACTATTGCGCAAGGGATGGCTTTCGGGACAGGGAGTGCCGTGGCGCACAGAGCCGTGGATTCCATCATGGGACCCCGCACCGTTCAGCATGAAGTGGTGCAACAGGAGGTTGGAGGAGGAGTAGGGGGTGCCGTGCCGCTTGCGTCTCCCGTGGCTATGGATTCATGCGTGAACCAGTCTAAGGCTTTCCAGGACTGTCTGAATGCCAACGGCAGTGATATTGGCAAGTGCCAGTTCTACGTCGACATGCTGAATGAGTGTCGTCGAGGTCCTGCTCAAATGGTTGTGTGATATGCCTTTTTGTGCGGACGCTTTGATTATTACATTCGATGCTAGTGATGAGATAGAAGAGATTCTTTTATGTGCATGAAATTGGTAGAATTTGGCAGTTACCTTGCGAATGGAAGTTTGATCTTCGTATGGAAATTCATGGACCATTTCTAGGGTCTGCCTTCATTTGACAATATATGATTATGTGAACGTTCTTCATTGAAAGTAAAGTATCACGCATTTGCTGAAGATAAAAAAATTTGTGTTATGGCCACAAGTTAGAGAAGTTTCAATTGTTTGAATTGGTGTGCAATGTGAGATCTGCACCACCAGTGTATTGTCTCCTGTTTCAATTTGTGATGGAAATTTCGGTTTGAGGCAGCTGTATCCAGTTATCTCTGATTTTCCTAGTCATTGATCTAATGTGTTTTGTGGATCCTCCAATGGGAGAAACCTTGGTTCTGGATCATAACCGTATGATATTGATCTACTCCCCCTTTATCATCATTGGAACCAGGATTTAAGATGTTGATTCAGAGGAAGTGGAAGTCTATCTCCATTTCTGTCTGCTATTTCTGTATGCTTTGGTGGGGGTTCAGTTCAGCAGTTTGGCGGCCCTTCGGATGATGGATTGGGTTGTTATGTGCTCAAGTATTTGAGTCATGTCCAAGTGATGACCTTATAGGTTCACTAGCACATCTATGTCCATCTAAATAGGTCCATTCCCTGCAGGTTCTTATCCATCTCCTGCAT
>Ga0116230_10007387_pt1 | contig 10855 bp, 3 predicted proteins | sample S1TSphfallax_3_FD_88678 | JGI IMG/M metagenome (GOLD analysis project Ga0116230, IMG submission 88678) | Host-associated microbial communities from peat moss isolated from Minnesota, USA - S1T2_Fd - Sphagnum fallax MG | ecosystem: Host-associated > Plants > Peat moss > Unclassified | place: USA...
GGTCATTGCCAGGGACGCATTCGTTCATCACGACGGGTCCGCCACGTTTCGGAACAGCAACATTGACGTTGAGAAACTCATACGTAAAAATTTTAATTTGTTCGTGCAGAAATGGGGTGAACGGATGAAACTGCTCGCGCTGCCTCCGGAACGAGTTTCACCAGTCCCATCGAGTGAACAATCGGAGCCGGCAGAGTTGATCAGATCCAACACCAAGCCACGGCCCCGCATTTCACTGTGCATGATCGTCAGAGACTCGTCGCATGTTCTGGGGGCGGCGTTGAGGAGCATCAAGCCCTGGGTTGATGAAATGATCGTGGTCGACACCGGCTCGACAGATCGAACATATGAACTGGCCGAGGAGCTGGGTGCTGACGTTTCGCGGTTTCCCTGGTGCGATGATTTCTCTGCGGCGCGCAATGAGTCCATTCGCCGTGCCAACGGAGACTGGATTTTCTGGATGGACTCTGATGACGTCATTGATGCCGTAAACGGCTCGAAGCTGCGCAGCGCGGTCGAGGCAGTAGGCGATCCGCTCGTGCTTGGATTGATCGCCAAAGTGCGATGTCCGGGATCTGCGATCGAGGAAGACTTCACGGCAGTGGATCACGTCAAAATATTCCGCAATCGCGCCGACCTTCGATTCGAAGGGAGAATTCATGAACAGATTCTGCCCTCCATACGTCGCAGCAGCGGCGAAGTGAACTTCACAGACATATTTGTTGTTCACTCCGGCTCCGACCAGAGCCCGTCGGGGAAGCGCAAAAAATATGATCGGGATCTGCGTCTTCTCAAATTGGAAGACGCTGAACGGCCCAATCATCCATTTACCCTGTTTAATCTAGGGATGACCTATTCTGAGATGGGTGAGTACCATGCGGCAATCAGCTGCCTGCAACGCAGCCTTTTGGCCGCACACCCTACAGAATCCCACGTCTGCAAGCTCTATGCGCTCTTGGCCGGAAGTCTGTCCAATGCTGGCCAAATTGATGAAGCGGTGCGAATCTGCGGGGAAGGGCTCAGGTTTTTCCCCTCAGATCCAGAGCTTCTTTTTCGTCGCGCCATTCTGCTGCAAAAAGTCGGACGGTTGCTCGAAGCGGAGGCGGATTATTTGAGTGCTTTGGACCGGGCGGGAGGGCTTAGATTTTCGAGTGTTGACAGCGGAATCTCCGGATACAAGGCCTGGAATAATCTGGCGTCGATCTATCTGAGCATGAACCGCCTCTCCGAAGCCGAGGAGGCGTGCCGAAAGGCAATTGAGGGTTCGCCTAGTTTTTGCACTCCGCACGAGTTGCTGCATGAATGCTTGCTGCGGCAAGGTCGGTGGAGCGAGGCGGGCACTGTGCTGAATTCAATGAGGGGTAATCGGCGGCTATTTGCTGCTGTTTCACGGATCGAGTGCAATTTGGCGCGAAGCCGGGGCGACATTAATACCGCCATAAGGCACGTAAAGGCGGCTGTAGAAGTTGATGCAGGTGACCTTGATTCTCAAATGGTTCTAGGGCAGTTGCTTTACCAGAATGAATCGTTTGAAGACGCCGCCGCTCATCTCGCCCGCGCGGCGGTGATCCATCCCGCCGACGCCACACTCCATTACAATCTGGCATTGTCTTATTCGCGTCTCGGCAAGCTCAAAGAAGCAATTCGGTGTTGCGAAATCAGTCTGGCCCATCGCCCCAACTACGGATTGGCAGCACAGCTTCTGAGAGCCTGCGAACTTTCGATTGACTCTGATCGTTCGGGCATTCCCAGAGGTGTCGAGGGCGAAGCGAACCCTCTGGGAAAACCTGCTGACCTTGAGTGAGTTGCATTGATTGTCATCAAACGCGGCGACAGCAGCCACGGCAGCTTGTGGACGATACGTAACTTTGTTGTTAAGAATAGCAGCGATGGTGCAACTGAGCCTTTGCAGAATTGCCGCAGGTACCTTTAACCGAAGGCTGCGGACGGCCGAGCCTCGGAAAACCAGGATGCATATTTTTGCATCACCCTTCCAAATGCGGCTTTGCAGAAGTGCCGTTCTGCCGAGCATGTTGCTGGCTGGCAAATGTGGATAAAATTTTCCGAAGCATCATTCAACGAAGTCAGCTCCGCATAACCAACGCACGCCAAGCTTGAGGAATTTGTTATGAGCAATGCCCGCCTTGCTTCAGAAACTGTTGCGGAATTTGAATCGACAGATTCCCGGCCACCCGGTCGTCCGCCAGCTCTTGATGGCGTTCTCCCGTTGGACGACTTGACCGAAAGGGCGACTTCCGCGCGCGCCATGGCCGGATTCCTGCATAATCACCGATACCGTGCATTCTTCGATCAGATTTTTCGCTGTCTTCATCGACAATCGCCCCGGCACATTGTTTTAGTCCGGGAAAGAGGGGTTGGAGAACAGCCGGTCCTGCTGGAACTGGCCCGCAGGGGCTTGACGGCAAACCCCGGCTTCATGGCGAACCTCCGGGTGCTCGCGGTGGACTTCAGGCATGTACCGCTTGAAGAATTGCGAGGAACTCTTCTCTCGACTTTGAGCTTTGTGTCAGGCGAGGGAAATTATGTGCTGTACGCTGAAGGTCTGGCGAGATTGCTCAGGGGCATCGGCGCTTTTGACAGCCGAACCACGCTGCTGTCGATACTGTCCCGGTGCCGTTGCCGCGTGATATGCGCCCTCTCACCACAAGAAAATGAGGAGTTGGTAGCAGCAGATCCGGAGATCCAGGATTTGTTCTCCTCCATCCACCTCCATGAACCAGACCATGAAACCGCGAAGCAGCTCGTTTCCCAGTACGCGGCTGGACTGGAAGTGCAATTCAAAGTGAAGATTGATCCTGCCGCAGTCCGCCGATCGGTGGAATTAACGGCTAGCTACATCCTTCACGAACGGCTTCCTTTCAAAGCGGTGAAGATTTTGCGCGCAGTCTGCGACGATATTGCATATGAAACCTCTCAGGAATCATCGAATCGACGGGAGATCACGGAATCGGACGTGATGAGGAAGGTTGCGGATGTAATAGGTGTGCCATTTACCATGCTGGCCGGCACTGGCGAGGAAGTGAACTATAGTGCCGCTCTGGCGGAAGTCATTGTAGGACAGGATCAAGCCGTCAAAGAAGTGGCGACGGAATTGGGGCTGATCAAGGCGGGGTTTGCAGATGCGGGAAAACCGGCGTCGGTGATGCTTTTCATCGGACAGACTGGGACCGGGAAGACAGAGATGGCGAAAGCGCTTGCGCGGCTTTACTCCTCTTCCAAGCGACTGAAGACCTTTACCCTGGGGAATTTTTCAGAGCCTCACAGCGTCTCGGGAATTATCGGCGTGCCGGCCGGATATGTGGGCCACGATCAGGGCGGAAGGCTGGTGAATGAGCTGAATTCGGACCCTTACGGGGTTTTCCTTCTGGATGAGGCGGATAAAGCGCACCCGGACGTGATGCAGCCATTTCTTAACCTGTTTGATGAAGGCTGGCTTCTGGATCAGCGCGGGGTGAAGGGGTATGCCGAGCGGGCCATTTTCGTACTTACGACCAATGTCGGACAGCGTCAGATCGCCGACTTGTGCAAAAGCGGAAAGAGCAACGACGAAATCACAGCCACCATGAAGGAGTCGCTGTCGCGGATCAGGCACACAAAATCCAACCGTCCTGTTTTCAGTCCCGAGTTTCTTGCCCGCGTGAAGCGGATTGTTGTGTTCCGTTCACTTGATTCCCAGGCCATGTTGGGCATCTGCCACCGGCTCGTCGCGCAGATGCAGGTGAACTGGACGCTGCATCGGAGAAAAAATTTGCGTGTTGATGAACGGCTGATCGCCGCCATAGCGCAACGCGCGTTCCAACTCGACGAGAAATCGAGTGGAAAGGAGGGCGGACGGATTGTCAGAAAGCTTTTGGCGGATTATGTTGAGTCCCCAGTACAGGCGGCGATTACTGCGGATCCCGGGCATTATCGACGCAGTGTGTCGATTGAAGTGAACTGTGTCATCGGGTCCGGGGCTGAGCCGAGCAATTTATATTCTCCCGATGCGACCACTGTTGTTTTCAATATCTCGAGCTGATCGGATGACCTGATTAAAGTTGTAAAAGAGGTGCCGAACCGAGGAAGCGTTTATGCTCGAAGACAAATCGACCTCACAGGCTCAGAATGTCGACAATCCCGGCCAAAACACTGCACTGATCGCGGACAAGCGGCTGCTCGCGACGCACCGTGCAGATATTTGCAGCCGGTGCCTCTACAACCGGGGCGTACAGCTCGACGGACCCGGACCCCTCTCTTATACAGTGGATTGCAAGCGTGTTGCCAATAACCGTGTAAGTTTGATCGAGGGTTCGTGCCGGGCGCTTAGATGGGAAACCGTGAATCCAAACAGGCCGGTCTTCAACCGGTCATTGCGGCTTGCCAACGGCCGCCTGAGACCGGTGCCATTCCGCGATTATTTTCATGCAATTTACGTCATCAGCCTTCAGCGCACTCCCGAGCGGCTGACACGATTCTGGGAAACCTTTCCCGCTGACTGGCCGTTTGAGAAACCTCAGGTGTTCGATGCCGTCGACGCAGATGAAACCTGGCCTTGGGAGGGCTGGAAGGGAGGAGGAGGTGCCTACGGCTGCTGGCGAAGCTGGATGACTATTCTGGCAAAATATCTTTCGGAGCTTCCCAGGCTCGCACCGATGGATCGGCGGCCGATCCTGATCATGGAGGATGACTGCGAATTCTCCCCGGGGCTGCAAGCGCGCTTCCGCGAATTCATCGAAGCACTTCCGCCAGATTGGGAGGTGGCTTTTCCGGGCGGCCAGCATTTTCGCCCAACCATTCCTTTTGCTCCCGGTGTTGCGCGTTGCCGAGAAACCGGTCGGACGCACTGCGTGATGATTAATGCTGCCTTCGTGCCAGAGCTTTACGGTTTCTGGCTTCGTTGGGACTCGCATGTTGACCACGCCCTACAGCACTGGTGCAAGAATGACGTGAACAGAAGATTCTTTGCCGCAGATCCTTTCTTTGCAATTCAGGGCTCAAACTGGTCAACCATTCGGTGGCGTCAGGAGCCGGCTCGCAGCTGGGATTCACGCGTGCCTGCTTTGACTCGGATGCCGGCGAACGTCAAGATTGTCCTGTTAACTGAATCTCTGCAGGCCGTTCAGCAATTACGAGATGAAACAATTGTTCACACCGGATACTGGCGTGACGAGAATGACGTGGATCGCGGCCTTGTCGGTCTGATGAGCAAACCGCCCGAGGTCCGGGCGGTGGAATTCCGCAAATGGATTGATACGCTCCGCACCGAGGCGGCGGCTTTTCCTAACGCCGTGCTCGGTGTTTGGTGGCCCGAACGAACTGCTGAGCTGCGGGTTCTTCTGGAAGACGCCGCTTTAGAGTTTTTTACCGGGTTAGACCGGTCCGTCCGTTCGCCTCACCCATCTGGGTAAGCGTCGGAGCATTTCGCAGAGTATTACACGATCGACATCGAACTGTGAATCGGCAAATACCGGAGAATCGATATGGGGTCCCCAAACGGCGATGGTTCGAATGTGAAACTCATAGACTTATCGGGAGCCGAGTTATCATTTTCCGATCCAGGCACTGACGGATTTTACATCCCGTCCACTCTCGATAAGAACTCTCTCCAGTTGCTTATTCCCGGTGCTCAATGGGTTGCGGTTCAGCCTGACGGCACACAGCTCTTTTACGGCGAGCCTCCCGGTTCGTCATCCTCGTCAAGTTCATCTTCATCCAGTTCCTCATCGTCAAGCTCGTCGATGTCCTCATCCAGTTCGGCTGGATCATCATCGGGAGGGAGCTCGGGCGCAAGCTCTTCCGGCAGTGGTTCATCCGGCGGCAGCCAATCTTCAGGGTCGTCAGGCCAGAGCTCCTCTGGGAGTGGTTCATCCGGCGGCAGCCAATCTTCAGGGTCGTCAGGCCAGAGCTCCTCTGGGAGTGGTTCTTCTGGGAGTGGTTCTTCTGGGAGTGGTTCTTCTGGGAGTGGTTCTTCTGGGAGTGGTTCTTCTGGGAGTGCTTCCTCGGGAAGCGGTTCAGGCTCCGGCGGAAGCTCAGGGTCATCCAGCGGTCAATCATCTTCCGGGGGTAGTTCGTCTTCGAGTCAGCCCTCATCGGGAAGCAGCTCATCTTCTTCACAAGGCATCAGTTCCTCCAGCAGTTCCTCCAATCCTTCCAGTTCTTCCTCCAGAAGCTCCAGCTCTTCGTCCAGTTCGTCTTGTTCATGCATGCCTCTGCCATTGGAGCTCGGTCAACAGCGAAACCTGATTCCATGGAATTACGCCGTTCCTAATGTCGGTCATCCGCTGTACCTCAGCGGCGCTGACATGCAGGCGGGTCAGCCGAATCTTTGCACGATAGGGTCAAACCCAGGCACACCCGTTTATTTTCCGGAAAATTTTCGCTCCGTGCTTGATCAAGTTGTCGAAGCAGTTGCCCGACTGGCTCACGGTTTTTCGCTTGATTCGCGCAACAGCGGAAACAGCCTCGGAAATAACATCGCCACCTGTCAGGTTAATCTGAACTCTGGAAATCTTCTGGTCTCGTTTCAGCTGCCATCGGCAGGCGCAAATGATCCACCGTTTCGGTTTTTCTATAATTCTCTTTCGGACGACCCTAGCGAATACGGGTTTGGTTGGACTGGCATCCTGCGTTCGCAGGTGGTCGATGGGGACTCGCCTTACCTGCTTTCAAAAATTCAGAACGCGGCGGGTTTTGCCTGGCAAATTGACCGGGAGGACGCAGGTACCACCGTTATCGACGCGTTCAACCGAATCACGACCTTCGCATATGACGATTTTTCCAATCTCGCCCATGTCGAGGATACGGGTGGACGCTATTCGTATTTCTCAGTACATTCGAGCAGTCAAAACCTTGTTCAAGTCGAGACGCCCGACGGCCAGCTGATCGGCCTCACCTATTATGACGAAACCCATCTCCTTAAGACCTGGAAAAACCCACAGGGGGACATTACCACCTTCACGTACGACTGTTGCAACTTGGTTCGGCAGATTCAAACTCCCGGTGGTGAGGCAACCCGCTACAATTATCCAAGCTCAAACACACGCGTTGTCACGGATAACGCGGGATGTGCGACCACATTCACCCTCGATGCAGCTGGAAATGTTACGCAGGTGGAGCAGCCTCTTGGCATCACTACCACATACACTTGGGATGACAAACAACGCCCGCTTACGATCTCCGACGGACGTGGCAATATTACGACTCTCGCCTATGCAGTGATGCCGGATAATTCATCTCGCCTCACGCTATTGCAGCAGCCTTCGGGATCCTGGCAACTTGAATATGATGTTAGTACCAATCCCGCAATGCTGCAGACGCTTACGGATCCAAACGGGAACCAGACAACGTTTTTCTGGGACGCGTCCAACAATCGAACCGGTGTCTCTTATGCCGGAGAAACCGCTTGGACCTACACGTACGATTCCAACGGACATTTGTCAAAACTGACCGACCCGCTGAATAATCAGACGACCTGGTATTACGACACAAAAGGCAGGCGGCAGGCGATGGCGGACGCGCTGGGTAACCGGACCACCTACGTCTATGACGGTTGCAGCCGGGTCACCAATCTGATCAGCCCGGTTTCGGCCAAGACGACCTATTCCTATGATGCCATGAACCGCCTGCTGGGCGTCACCGATCCAAATGGGAACTCCAACACTTTCACTTACGACACCAATGGCCGGCTGTCGGTGACGACCAATGGCCTGGGGTTCTCGTGGCGGAAATTTTACGACACTAATGGCCGGGTGACGCAGGAATCAGACGCGCTCGGAAAACCGACAAATTATTTTTATGACGGGATATTCAACCGCACGCGGGTCACCACGCCGATGTCGTTTGCGACGACTTATGCGTTTGATGCCGTTTACCGCAGCACGCGCGTCACCGACGCACGCGGAAATGCCACCGTCCATCAGTTTGATAACGCCGGGAATGAGACCCGGACAACTGATCCGCTGGGAAACTTCACCCTGGCGGCGTTCGACGGCAGCAACCGCAGGACTTCGGTCACCGACCCGCTGAGCCACGTCACAACCACCGGGTATGATCCGGTCGGTAACGTGTCTGTCGTCACCGATGCCCTGGGCGGTAACACCTTCAGCCAGTATGACGACCTGCTGCGGCTCTCGACCACGATCGATCCGGTCGGCAATACCACGACTTTCACTTACGACCCGGTCAACCGCAGGGTGTCCGTCCAGGATGCGGTCAGCGCGATTTCTACCACGTTCTACGACGCAGCAGGCCGAGTCACTCAGACGCAAACTCCACTGCTGGCGTCCAGTTTTACAAAGTACGATCCCGCCGGGCGCCTGACCACGCTCACTGATGCCTGCGGGTACATCACGACTAAAACGTACGACCCGGGCAACCGGATGACCATGACGGTCAATTCGGTTCACTCCACGTTCACCTACGGCTTCGACGCGGCAAATCAGCACACGCTGGTGACCGACCCGCTTGGAAACATTACCACAACGACCTTTGATGATGATGGCCGCGTCTCGACTGTCACCGATCCGCTGATGCACACCACCAGTTACACCTACGACGACGACAGCCGGCTTTCAACCACCACCGATGCCCTGGGCAACGTCACAACCAACTACTATGACTCGGTCAACAATCTGACTCTGGTCGTGCGCCCGCTGGGGCTGGCAACGACAACTCAGTTCGACCCGTTGCGTCGAGCGACGCAGGTGACCGACGCGACTGGCGCGAACAGCTGGTCGCAGTACGACAGTGCAGCAAGATTGACCGCAACCGTTAATCCGCTGCGGTTCACGACCACGTATGGTTATGACAATCTCAACCGCCGCGTGTCGGTTGCGGATCCGCTGAACAACATCACGACCACGCAGTACGATGCCGCCAGCCGGGCAACTGTGACCATGACGCCGATGGGGTTCATCACGTCATCGGTGTTCGACCCGCTGGGCCGCGTCACCCTGCTGACCGAGCCCACCACCGCCTTCACGGCAACTCAATATGATCCAGCGGGCCGGCCCACGGCGACGGTCAACTCCTTTGGGTTCACTTCCACGTACGGCTTTGACATGAACGACCGCCGGACGGTTGTCACCGATCCGCTGTACCATTCAACCACGACGCTTTACGACGCCGCTGGCCGGAATACATTCCTGCAGGATGCCCTGGGCAAGATCACCACCCAGCTTTTCGACATCGCCAACCGCCACACGGCGACGGTCGACGCGAATGTCCATACCCTGACGATGGATTACAACGCGGCCGGGCTGATGGTGAACAAGACGATTCCGCTGGCGCCCGGGGTCGGCGCGGTCACCACGATGTCCTATGACCCGATGAACCGCGTCACCTGGGTGCAGGATGCCAACGGCTACTACAACCGCACGGGATACGACGCGGCGGGTCGTGCGGTCTCGACCACCGATGCGCTGGGCAACATTACCACCACGGCCTATGACGGCGTCGACCGCCCGACGCTGGTGACCGATCCGTTGTCGCACAGCAATGGCACGCAGTATGACATTGCCGGTCGGACCACTCGGACTTATGACGCGCTGAACAATGCCACGACCTACTTATACGACGCGGCGAGCCGCAAGACGGCGATGGTCAATCCGCTGATCCAGACCGTTACGATGGATTACGATCCGTACAGCCGATCGACCCGCACGGTCAACCCGCTGGGGTTTGCCACCACCAGCGCTTACGATTCTGTTTCGCGTGTGACGCAAACCACCGATGGCTCGGGGAACTACACACAAAACATGTACGATCTGGTCGGCAGGCTGACCGCGGTTGTCGATGGCAATCACCACGCCACCACCAACGCCTACGACGCTGCCAACCGGTTGACTTCGATCTGCGATGCCAACGGTCATTACACGTATTTTGATTACGACGAGGTCAACCGGAAGACCAATGAGTACGACGCTGATGGCGGGGTTCGCACGCTGACCTACGACAATGTCGGCAATGTCATGACCTCGCTGGACCCACGCGGGCAGGGTGTCAACGGCAGCACCTATGACTTTGCCAATCGTCTGCTGAGCCAAAGCTACACCGACGACAAAACGCGGTCGTTCAGCTACGACCCGGTGGGCAACCCGTTGACCGCGTATGCCTCGACCAATGACGGCACCTACACCAGCACCTACGACCCGCGGAACAACCTGTCCACCCTGCAGGAACCGGGCGGCAAGACGGTCAGCTATCAGTACGATGCCGCCACCCGCCGCACGGCGATGAGCGATTACCAGACCAGCAACTTCACTTACAATTACGACATCGCCAACCGCCAGACGCTGGTGACCACGCCGGCGGGCAGGAGCACCACGCTGGCGTACGATCCGCTGGCGCGGGTGACGCATCAGACCTACGCCAGCGGCGCGACCACCGCCCAGAGCTATGACGCGGCGGGGAATCTCTCTCAGATCACCCACAGCAACGATGGCGGGCTGGCGCTGGTGTCGCAACTGACCTATCTCTACAACGGCGCGAATCAGCGGACGCTGGTGACTGAGTCCGATGGCTCGCAGACATCGTGGACGTATGATGGCAAGTACCAGTTGACCAGCGAGGCCCAGACCCGGACGGCTGCGGGGTTGTCGTGGAAGACGTTAACTGTTTCGCAGTGGACGGATCTGACGGTGGACCAGTGGAAGACATTGCCGGTGAATCAGCTTGTACCGTTGGGTTATCACATCAACCACACGTACGACCCGGCGGGCAACCGCACGGTGATGAGCGACAGAGGAACCGTCACCACCTTCACGTACAGCAACGCCAACCGATTGACGCTGGCCAACGCCAATGGCGTATTGACCACCTACACCAACGACCTCGCGGGCAACCGCACGTCGATGGA
>Ga0116230_10007390_pt1 | contig 10851 bp, 7 predicted proteins | sample S1TSphfallax_3_FD_88678 | JGI IMG/M metagenome (GOLD analysis project Ga0116230, IMG submission 88678) | Host-associated microbial communities from peat moss isolated from Minnesota, USA - S1T2_Fd - Sphagnum fallax MG | ecosystem: Host-associated > Plants > Peat moss > Unclassified | place: USA...
AAAAACAACCTTAATTGACAACAAACCACATGCTTAGATGTTGAAGTTCCATTTACAAAAAATACATCAACGCAACTTAGGTTGCAAGTTGCACTATGCATCCAAGTTATTTTTAATCAATCCATATTTTTCAAATGATTTGTGGCAACTTGTGCTTCTGACTTCTTATAATCTAGTTTTAAAAAAAAAATTAAAAGGGTTGTAGGCTAGCCTAATTTAGGTATAAAGAGGTGGACACTAACTACTAGTTCAAATTTGTTGTCATATCCACATTATGGGGAAAGACTTGGTGCATGGATTGACCAACATCATCAAAGTTAGTAGCCGGTGGGAATACAATAAGGTGATTCTTGTCCCCTACTTTGTTGATCTTTCTACAAGTCCCTAACTCTTATTTTTTATCAAGAGGGCTTAGGCATAGAAATCTTAGGTGTAGAAAGCCCTAAGGATGAATATAAATCTATTGTTTTGTTAATTGTTTGACAACATAAGAATTAATAACACCATTAACTTGCATCATCTTTTATAGGGTTCTTTGGTGGTGTAAAAAACATTTGTTCCTCATTGTCCATTCCATCCCATGCCAACTTTTCATTAGCAAATCTTGATCTGCTCAAGGTCTTCCACACAATAGTGCTAATGTGCTTCAAAGTGCATGACCTCTACACACTATGGGCTACAAACATCAACCTTCACGTACCTATGTCAAAAAAGTCAAAAATTGAAATATTAGACATTTGAATCTACCTATGTGCACATAAAAATAAGTATTCAGAAGCTCACATCATGAAAAATTGTGTTACAAATTTGAAGTTGCTTTTGGTATGCAATTGCAATTGGTTTTTTGAAAACTTAAACTACTAGTTGCCATCATTGAATCTTGACACTCAATAGAGCCTAGTCACAACAATTGTTAGATTTCAATCCTCAACATAACCTAGGTGTAACGGTCATTAAATCTTAATGTTCAACAAAACTTAGTTGCAATAGCTACCAAATTCAATGCTTAACAAAACTTCATTACAACATTTGACTCAATTACCTTTGAATTATATAGTGTTCAAGAAACCTTCGAATGAATCCTCTCAAAATGCAGAAGCCCTTCCTTGAAAAACTTCAAATCACAAAGGGAATAATTGCAAAACCTTTTGAATGAAGAAATTCAAAGAATGGTTTTTTTTCCTAACTAGGAACCAACCCTAAACACAAATGGCCCATGAAGAACTTTTGACAATGTGTAAAAAAGTGCAAGTCTATAACAAATGTGTAGAAGCTCCGATTGCAGAAGGCTGAGATTAGTGAAAGAAGAGAGAAAAGGTGATGGTGAAATGAGACTTAGTTTTATGAGCAAGCCTGCACATAAATCCCATGATATGATAGGGAGAACAAACCCTAGTTATTGCTAACTCTAATCCTTAGGGTAATAAAGTAAGCAAACAGGGTTACTCAAATTTCAAAAATGACATTTTAATTTTTCCCATGGATAATATTAATTTCCTAAACTATCCCAATGAATGGATACCATGTATTGACATTTGACCAACCATGTCCTTGGAAACCACTAGACCCTTGACACCCATGACTCTTATGATTATGAATCTACACATTTATTGTAAATTGTGCAAACATACTTTATGGAATTTTTGGAAATCCCAACATTTTAATACCTTGCCTTTATAGATTTAACCTAATATGTCAAGTTGATTTTTGATGTACTCATGTTAAGGACCAAGGTATCTAAAGATCCAAGAATATTCATACCATGAAAATACCTTAATACCTTAGAACAATTTTTCCTACATAGGACCCTACCCGTTTAACCACATAAGACCCTTGGACATATATATATATATTAGGGCCACCACTTTAAACAAGGGTCCAAGGACCAAAAGCCCCAGGACCAATTTGAAGCAAATTGAACCTTGAATTGGACCCTTCTTCGCATTTAAAAAAAATAAAAATCTTAAGGTACAATGAGTGTGGCTAAAGGCTTGGGGTTCAATTCAAGGGTCTAATATAAAAAAATGTGTGATTCGCATGTAAGAGGATTAGGTTAACTTTGGTATATTTTTTTCTTCTTCCTTTTTTCATGGTCTTTTTAATTCTCTATTTTAATTCTTCTTTTTTATTCTTACTACACACAATGGATGATCATAGGCACAAGATACCACAATTGTCTTTTTCCTTGGTGCTTTTCTTTGAAATGGAAACCAATTTAGGGATCTTTTGTAAATTAAAATCCCCTTCCACTTGTGAAAATTGACATTCCAACCCTTCACTTTCTACCCCACCTTTTAATTCACCTTCATTTCATGCATTTGGAAAGGCTAAAAATGCACTCCTTCTAACAACCACCTTGTGAGGATCCATAAAACCAACCATGTCAACTCTAAAATTAGTCAAAAATGGGGGAGCTACAACAATATCCTCAATCCATAACATGTATTCCATTCTCACAGAATTTGAGCAACAAGGGTAAAAGAAAACAATGGAAAAGACCAAAAAACAAAAAAATGAACAACCTTAGACCCTAGTTTAAGCTATTTTTTTGGTCTAGACCAAATGACATCCCTCCAAAATGATGCCATGTAAATTAAATCACAATTTGATTTGTTTTGGTTTTGTATCCTTGTCTAAACGCCTTGGGACCAATTTAAAGTTCTTGACTAATAGGAATGTTCAATTTCATTCGACCTTGCTCCTTGGACCCTTGTCTAAAGTGGGCCTTAGTTTGGTATGCGAAAAATGACATACCAATACAACATTGGTTAACACATTGCATTGGCTACACAAAAAAATTATTCTTAAAATTGTTTGTCATTATTTTTTACCTTGGCTATACCCCTTCCTAAAAGCCTACTAATCATGTTTCAATTAATTAATTAATTAGATGTGGGAGCTTCCCAAGTTTTGTTTTTCCTTTTTGGTTTGCAATGAGCTATTTTGATTGGCTCATAAAAAAAATTCAAACTTTGCAAGACCCCCAAAATAAAACTTATATTGTAGATGGAGTGCTTCTTGTTTGGCCTACCTTTATAAATGAAATGGGGAGAACTTTTGGCAAAACAAATGGGATAAAAGTGTGGTGCTATTGGGAACATCTTAGGAAATAAATTCAAAAGATGGGGAACTTTTTGGAAACTTGATGGGAACACATGGGAACCAAAAAATAAAAAATAAAAAAAATGACATGTTAATGAGATCAACAATGATATTTATTACATTTGTGGTTCAACAAGTTAGGCCTACCTAGTAATAAGTACCTAAAAAGCAATGCAAACTTTCAATGTTATGCAAACTACCTAGACATTCCCAAACCTTGGAAGCGCATTTGCATGGCAAACATCCTAGATCAAAGCATCTTACAAGGTCCGATTGGGGTACCAAAAAAGAGTGTCTAATAATCAGAGGACTATGACTATTCAACTTTGGGCTTTTAAAATAAATGCAAATTTATAGTTATGATGAATTGTTATGTGTGTACAATTAGAATTATGTCATGTGAAATAAATAAAAATCTAATAAATAGTATATAAATGGCCTTTTCAATCCCTTTTCATTGACATTGCTTAATTATTGTCGTAACTATAATGTTTTATATAAGGCATCAAAAAGAATATATATAAAGGTAGTATTGATTTCTTTTGATTTCATCATAAAAAATGATTTCATTTATGTTTTGCAATGTTCATTAGATACATTTGATTAAATCATTAACCATAACAAATTTCCAAAAGGCACCCAAAAAAAATGGGGTTGCAATGAAAAAGACAATTTTTTTGGGCCATTTGGTTGATTGTTTACATTGAATGAGTTTAAATTTTATAACTTTACATGTAGGTCACATGTATAAAAAATAATCATGCATAGACAGATATTAACTTGTTCATAAAAACTTATTTAGTCACATTTTGCATTTTTGGTTTTAAAACAAATATTGATGGGTCTAATCAAGGTTGGGGGACCCCCTTAAGAACCAATAGAATATATAGGACTTTTTCCATTATCTATTAAAAATAGATACTACATGAAATAATTTTAATTGAAAAAAGTCCAACAATTCAAAATAAAATAATTTTTATGGTGGTGGTGATTTTTCACATGTGCACATGTCATGCATCAATTCTTTGTTTTAAATCTAGAAATGCATTAAATGTTTAAATATTCAACTTTATAAAAAAAATTGCATTATTTTTTCCATGTTGCTAAATTTCAAATCCAATGAATACAAAAAACCAACAATATGGGAAAATATATATATCCATCATGCCTTACATAAGGAATTATGTGGCCTTCAAAATGGTGATATGGCTTATAACTTTATTAAGTGTGTCCAATGAACATTGCTAAACATAGATGTAGGCAATTTTTATTCATACAAATAAGTTGAAGCCAACTGTCCTACTTGATACATTCCTTTTGATTCCTTATATAGAATAATGTAATTAAAACAATTCACATTTTTTTTGACTTCAGGATTCAAAAGGACATTCATATAGTATCAAATGCATTATTTGATATTTTTATGTGTTGAATATGACATTGTTCTAATTGTAATCACACAACAATACATTGTGATTATATTATGATAAAAACTATAAAAATCAGAAGTTGTTATAATCAATCCTTTGACCATTAGACAATCCTTTTGGGTACTCCAACCATGAATGTACCCTGATGTATGACTATGTATGCATATGAAAATTCACCACCATCACATGGATTATCTTAACTTAAATTCTTCATTATTTATCACATAAGTTTATCCCATCTAGCTTTTGCATTTGGTAGATAGTGAAAAGAATTCAATCCATTCCTGTGATTACTGAAGGGGCACCCCAACCATCAATGGACTCTACAGAAAGGAAGAGGAGAATGAAGTAAAGCCAAAAGGAACTCCCAAAACCCTAATTATGTTGTCAAAATGACAACATAAGCCATCAGGAGGCAAGAACCCGTGAGGCCGAAAGGGACCCTGGTGCATTTTTGCTAAGACAAACCAAAATGGCCTCCTTGCACTATGATGGGATTGTGAAAGTGTTAAAAAAAAGTGCTTACATGTTTTACACTATTTCACTATTTTTTTAAGCAAGAAAAATAATTGTTATGAGCTCTAAAACATGTTATAAAACATTTTATATTTATTGGATTCCTTTCATACTTATCCAGCTGTTAAATTGATATCTTAGAAAATGTTTTCTATAAATACAACACATATATTCCACATTACTTCAATTTGTGAAGCTTGTAAATAAATTGAAAAGGAGTTGTTACGGCCAAGGTGGGTATTTGAGCAAAAACGCACCAAATGCACCCACCATGCTGCGAGTGCAAACAGGAAATCAGTCCAGCCACTTTTTCATAACTAATGTTTAATTTTTGCATCACACATCTAGTTTGAGGCATTGGATCTGCCACTCCCTGAGTTTCAGGGCCTTAAGTTTCTGAAGATTGCATTTTATAACAACAAAGCAAAGTAGGTAGCCTTTTACATTATCTATGGGGACATGCCATTTTTGTGAGATTTTTGCCATTTTTGGGATTTTTGTTCATTGATTTTGTAATGCCCCATGATTGTGATGTGAGTTTTTCTTAACTAGTCACCCTTTGCAAGTCATGAATTTCTTTTCATTTGTAAATTTAGTTCCAGATATTCGTATAAGTTGAAAGAACATAGTGTCTAGACTTGAGACCTCCATAGAATCCACACACATATGCTTCTGCACAGTCTTTGCCTGAGCTAATACCCCCGCATCAGAGCATGGGTACCTATTAGATCATTACAACTGTTGCTTATACATAACCTCCAGATTACTGGTAGATTGCACATGGCTAGTTCCAAAGAAATCAATGTTAGGAGGACTAAGTTCTGTCACATAAATCTTCACTAGCATCATAATTTCAACTTTTTTTCTTTTTTTTCTGCATTGGGACAAGCAACTATGTCTAGTCTATGACATTCTCAAAGGCCTTGGAGTAAGGCAAAACTGGCAGCCCCAAGGTCAGAACCTTGTCATTCTGGTTGAACATGACTTGCACTGATTCAGGCAACACACAAAACAAAAGTGGTACCTGCAAAATTCAAACCCACATTTACTGAACTAGAAATTACTTCAAAATCATACCCTCACTGAACCATAACTAAGTTACTGAAACCTTGGCAATATATCTTGTATACCCTCTTACTTCCCCCTCCCGCTACTTACGTAAACCACCTATGTATGTGGGTAAGTGGTTACTACGTATGTAGGTAAAGCACAAGTAGTGACTACTAGGTAGGATTAGACTTCTATGACAATTTCCCCCTTTCACAGACTTTATCGATAACTTGTTTGGCCTTGAAATGTTATTCAGACTGCATAGCCCCTTCACATTACAGCAGAAAGTTGCTTTTGTGTTGATTTGCATTAAAGCTTGTGCTGTTGTACAATATCATTTTGGGTTTTTTGGCCAAGAGGACAAATGTGAAAGTGATTTGTGTATTGCAACTACCTGAAGAAGGTCATAGCATTTGGCCTCGATAGTAATGTCAGTTTTTGTGGCTTGCACCACCACATCTTCCTTCATGACCTGACAAAGACCCACTCCCATGTGAATTTTGAAGCACATCGTCATCATGAGTTATCCTGAGCCTTGGCCCAACTAGAGTTGATGGCATTCTATATAGCCTATAGTAAGGGGAATGGTGGCAAATATTGTACATAGTTGAGGTTGGTACATATTTATTTCAGGTATTTTAATCTATTGACCTACCTATTTTAGGAGGTTGATGCAAACAACCAGGCTATATGGGGCATAGTTGCCCTGCTCAAAGCCAATAAGTGAATGTGGCATCAGCAAACTTCTTCAAAACCTCAATTATGTTTTAACTATATCATCTTTGAGGATGAGTGGTGGAAGGATCATATACTAGATGAAAAGAAGGTAATGAGATTAGAGATTACCCACATTTTCAAAGGGAAAAGTGATGACAATGGTGACACTAATGACTGGTTGCCCAACGAAGTGCATCACTGTTGTCGGAAGATGCACATTGTCTTTAACAGCACCCGGAGGTTGTTTTGTTTCCTTTGGTGGGTACACATGTATACATTTGGATTTAGCATTCCATTCTCCAAACTTGAAATTTGAACCCTGTGTTGAATTTGAGCTTTGCACATGATTGATTGGGATGTTTGTTGGGTCTTCGGTATTGATTTCAAGTAATGGATTGGGTGGTGCAGCATTTAGCTCACTAAGAATTCCAGAAGGTAGCCAAGGCTCTGGGTTGATTCTCAACTCTGAAATTCTAGCTTCATCTTTGTGAAGATAACTATTGTCAAGTTGTATTCTTTGATGATTTAAGAAATTCAAGACATTTATATTACAAACCAAGTTGAAGCATTAACACCCGATCTTCAAACCTGCATTCATTGAAAAAATAACCTATGTTGCAAGAAAAAATTTCTTAAAAAAATATATTGTTTAAAAATCCTCAGAGATTCTTGAAGGAAGAAAGAAAAGAAACCAACAACTGATGGATGGATATGAAAGCATTTGGAAATGTGGCAGATTTGAATTCTTCACATGACCGATTGTGGAATGGTTCCTGTTGGTGTTCAAATAGATGTGAGCTTTGACTGTTGCAAGACAGAAATGATTCTACAGAATGTTGTTCTGGTGAGGAAGGCAATGAGTTTTGTCGAGGCTCATCATGTTGTATAGATTTTCCAATTTTGTCTCGCACAAGTAATGGAAAGGAAGGTTCAAGATCCTGTTCATCTTCAGAACCATAAACATCAACCAACCAAGGTCAAATTCTAAAACTCGACCTAAAATAATTCATAGGATCTCATCACAACTTCACAACTATCATATTACTTTCATCACATTAATAACAGCATCCCACTACAGTATAACTTCCAACACCCATTATGTGGGCCTCTATCTGTGTCTGCCACATCAAAGATGGTGTGCAAGTTACTACCCCATTTTCACACTTAAACAGGTTATCCTGAACAATGTAAAATGAAGATCAGTTAAATGCCACCACATGGGCCAATCATTGTGACTGGCCAAAAAACCCAATCATACTTCTTTGTTAATTGTTTTGGAGAGGATCCATCATATATAGAAGTGCAAACTGAATTTCACATTATTTCAAGCTTGAAATTCATTGAAATTACTGTCTAAAACCCATAATAATGCTGTTGGTGAACTTGTTCCAACCCATTGGATCTTAATTTCACAACTACAAAAGTGAATGCTGCCAAATTGTAGTTGTGAAATTATGATGACAGCACACATCCGGCCACATGTGCCTGAGCTATGAAGCAGCTGTTGTTACATTCTGTTTTAGGTGTGCTTGTTGGGATGCCCATAATCAAAATTAGGGTTTTAAGTGTTTTGACAATAGGTACCAGAAATTTCAGAAATCATAGGTCCTTTGGATGGGTCAACTCGGATTGTATGTCGTCCAACTTCCTTTCCTTTGTACTTAATACTGGGCAGCTTGAAATCTGTTTACAGTCGGAATACAATTTTTTTATATTCAATTCAGCATTATTATTATAAATCAAAATGTGAAAGTGTTTTATTACACCTGAGCTCAGCTTGGTTGTGTATTTCTGTCCAAGCCATGTAAGGGCCATGTTGATGAGAAAAAGCTTCAATCTCTTGACCGACATGGCAGTCTCAACAACACTGCGGTTAAAGCACACATCATACACCACACACGGATTTCCATCTGCACTTTCAGAACCAGCAATCTGTGAGTTAAGACTATAATCCTTACTCAGCAAAGGACGATCTTTGTAATTATTGGGTACCCCTTGTGTTCAGAGGGTATTATTTTGTTAGTCCATTATGAACAAGCATGAATGTCTATATCTATCTTATTTACTGAGAAATATGAGATATAGTATTTAATAATAAATATGAAAACTTAATTATCAAAGAATACAACACCTCCCACAGATTTCCAAATGATATGTTTTTGTTTGTAAGTCTTTTTGGAGATTTTTCTTTGGCTTAACTTGTTTTCTGAATGTTTTATCATATTTCACTTCAAAAGTAGTAAACACATACCTTATTTTCAACAGATGCAATTTGTATGAAACTGTAAGTGACCTTCCCTATGGATTGATTCTTCATCCATGCAATCTATAGTAAAGTTACTTTGTTGTAATAGTTTGTTGTATCCTGGACCAAAGAGAACAAGTTTCAAATCAAACAGCTTTAAAAGAACATGAAGAACATGCAAGTGTATGTGGCGAACTCTTGTCTGTGGACTTGTTGGGCTCCAAGCAGCTGAGTGGGAAGCGCACATCCGGAGCAAAAGATTCTTGCCCTTCTTGATTCTGGAAATTTTCTAAGGTTGCCATCAGTTGATCAATTTGGGTGGGTGAGTTAATTTCACGACCATAGTCCGGTGCTTCAATCTGCAAGTACTCAAAGTCATTAGTTAACAGCTGTTATGTCTATTCTCCCTGTTATTCCCATGCTGAATTGGCCATTGAACACGGTGCCGATCTGTAGACCTAATCATCAGGCCTTGTCAAATCTGTATACCTAACAGCTTAACAGCAGAGAGCGGGCAGGGTTTGGCCGATTCCAGCTCTTAGTGTACCTTGCTGTGGCATTCAACCACAGGCTTGCTAGGAGCCAGAATTGGCCAAACCCTTCCTACTCTATTTTAGGTTACTCATACCATGGTCCATCCACTATAAACTTGTTCAATATTGGTATTGGAACCTCCTTTGCACTTGTGCTTTACTCAAACTGGCCTGGTATGTCAGTGAAACCTTAAACACATACTCCCTTCAGTACATAATTTATCAGCAGGTGCACCTAGTTCCTTCATACCCAGTTGATATATTTGTATTCTATGATACATGTATTCCATATCTAAGATTGAACCAGACATCTAGTACAACAGTGGAAGCAACCCAACCCAGCACAAAAGATTTTATGATGCATATGCACACCTTATGAGACCCACAAACATTGATGAACACTTTTTGCTTCTTCTCATTCTTGGTCTTCACTACGAAGAAAGGCTTTGGCACCAGTTCATCACTAGTGCGATCAGTTGCTCCCTTTGTGGCTGTTGAAGGAATTGTGATATCTGCTGCATCCTCATGCAGGAGCCTGTTGTTCTCCTCCATGGCTGCCAGTATATCCTGCCCACCAAAAAAAAAATCAAGATGTGCAAAATTCTTCAAGTAGCTACTCACATCAAAACATGGGTGGTGTGATATTCATTTGTTCAGAAGGTGGGAAAATACATCTATTTAGAAACTAGGTTCTTGGAGGTGGCCAAAACATAACAGGATTCTAGAAAATGTCTTCTGTCCTCTCTGACTTGTAGCCAAATTTGGCTCTTTCCTCTTGTGGATGGTTGTCACTATGGCTACATCACAAAATTGAAAAAAAAATCCTGGTTTGGTGTATTCATTCATTTGTTGTGAAGCAAACTTATTAATTTCATTGATGAAAACTTATCATCTCTCTCTTTTCCAGAGTGGATTCCAAATTCATACCAAAACTAGGTAAAGAGTAATGTCTATTGGACATGCAAAAACACTACACAAGCATAATGCACCTCAAGATTGGGTGTGCAAACCCAAGAATAATAAGCCTAACCCACAGAAGCAGCAGTAGTTGAAGAATCAGGAAAAACACACAATTGTTGAAAGAAATTTATGGTGTTCTGACCACCAGAGACCCAAGAAAAAGAAGCAGTGTTGAAATACCAAAAAAATACACAGTTTTTGAAAGAAATTTCTGCAACCCACTTGTGACCAGCACCCAAAAAAGAATTACAGAAATCAATGTCGAAATTACAGAAATTACAACTTAGCTGTTGAAAAA
>Ga0116230_10007391_pt1 | contig 10851 bp, 10 predicted proteins | sample S1TSphfallax_3_FD_88678 | JGI IMG/M metagenome (GOLD analysis project Ga0116230, IMG submission 88678) | Host-associated microbial communities from peat moss isolated from Minnesota, USA - S1T2_Fd - Sphagnum fallax MG | ecosystem: Host-associated > Plants > Peat moss > Unclassified | place...
CGAAGAGTCCTGCCGAAAGGACGAACACGCGGGCAGAAAACTGGATTTCATCACCCAGGAAATGCTGCGCGAAGCCAACACAATCGCCAGCAAGGCCAACGACGGCGCGATCGCCCGGAACATCGTCGACATCAAAGGTGCAATTGACCGGTTGAAGGAACAGGTGCAGAACGTGGAGTGAGAGAGGGAAATGAATTGATGGTTAATAGTTGATAGCTCACGAAAATCCCTGCTATCAACTGTTATCTATCAATTATCAACTTTATGGCAACCACACTTCAACATGCCGGCCTCCTGATCGTGCTTGTCGGCCCCAGCGGGGTTGGCAAGAGCACGATTGCCAACAAGCTGGCTGAGAAGATGCATTTGAAATACATCGCCAGTTCGACGACGCGCAAGCAGACGCCCAAGGATGGCGCGGGCAAGAAGTATGATTTCATTGATGAGCCGACTTTTTTCAAAAAGCTTGAGCTGGGCGAGTTTCTCGAATATGCCAAGGTGTTCGATGAATATTACGGAACACCCAAGCGGCCGACGCTGGATTATCTGGCCAACGGCGAAGATGTGCTGCTGGAAATCGACGTGCAGGGCGCACTGCAGGTGCGATTTCAATATCCCGACGCCCTGATGATTTTCATCATGCCGCCCGATGAGCAGTCGCTGTTGCAGCGATTGCGGGAGCGCGATCGCGACACCGAGGAAGCGATCGAAAAGAGGTACCGTGGCGCGAAAAGAGAAATCTGGATGGCCAAGGGCAGCCGTGCGTTTGACGACATGGTGATCAACGATGCGGTCGACCGCGCGGTCGACGAAATCAGCCGATTGATCCGGCAGAAAAAATCACCCAATGGAATTTGAAGTCGGAATTTGAGATTTAGCGTTTTGAAAAAGACCACGGGCGGGACGCCCGTGATACAGGTTTTTCAAAACGCTTTATTTCAGATCGAATCGAGCGACGGCCCGGAAGGCCGGTTTTACAAGGAAGACAGCAATGATCGAAGCATTGAAGAGCGACGAAATCGTGAACAAAGTCGGCGGCCGTTTCAAACTGACCGCCCTGATTCAAAAGCGCATGATGGAACTGATGGATGGCGCACGCCCGCTGGTGGAGCGGGAAAACATGACCGATCTGGAAACGGTCATCCAGGAAATCCTGCAGGACAAGATCGCGATCGATTACGAAGCCAGCGGATTGGTGAAGCCGGGAAAATGAAGGTGCGGGTGTGTGGGTGTGTGGAAGTTTAGGAGTGTGAAGATGCCAAATTCTGACACCGACACCCCGGCACTCCCCCACTCCGACACCTCAACAACCGCACTGAAGGGCCGTGAAATCATCCTCGCCGTGTGCGGGGGGATCGCCGCATACAAGGTCGCGGACCTGACTTCCAAGCTGGTGCAGGCCGGCGCGGGTGTGAATGTCGTGATGAGCGACGCGGCTCAGAAGTTTGTCACGCCGCTGACTTTCCAGGCCCTGTCGGGCCGACCCGTGCGGACCAGCACCTGGAATCTGCAGGACAGTTCCGACCCCCAGCACATCAGCCTGACCGAGCGGGCCAGCCTGCTGCTGGTCGCGCCGGCATCGGCTGATATTCTCGCAAAGGTCGCCCACGGCCTTTGCGATGATCTGGTCAGCCTGATGATCTGTGCCGCCGCCTGCCCGGTGGTGTTCGCTCCGGCGATGAACAACCGCATGTGGAACAATCCGATCAATCAGGAAAACATCGCGAAATTGAAGTCGCACGGCTACCGATTCATCGGCCCTGATGCCGGCTGGCTCGCATGTCGAAACGTCGGCGAAGGTCGAATGGCCGAACCGGTCGATATTTTGAATGACGTGACCGAAATACTGAATGATCCATTAGCCCCCCGCTCTGCGGGGGTTCACCCCGGCAAAGCCGGGGGCTAAGGGCATTAGGGCAAGATGAATACCCCCGTCCTCACCTATTTCCGCAACATCCGCGACACGCTCAAATCGATCGTGATCGGCATGCAGATCACGCTCAAGTACTGCTTCCAGAAAACCGTCGTCGTCCAATACCCCGAGCAGCGGCTCAACCTCGCCCCCCGCTATCGCGGCATCCATGAATTCGAAGCCAACAAGTGCATTGCCTGCGATCTGTGCGCAAAGGCCTGCCCGGTCGACTGCATCTACATCGACAAAACCGCCCCCCGCCGGATCGACAAGAACACCGGTCTGATCGACCTGAACGATCCGCGAAACGGGCAACTGGTTCGCTTTGCCATCGATTACAGCAAGTGTCTTTTCTGCGCCCTCTGCACCGAGCCCTGCCCGACGGATTGCATCCACATGGGCAAGCTGCACGATCTTTCTTCGTACAGCCGAAAGGATGTGGTGGTGGAATTTGCCGAGCTGGACAAGCAGAATCTCCGCACACCGCTCCCGCTGTGGATGGAGCGGAACGAGAAAAAAATCCCATGGGTGAAGGCCGAGATGGATCGGGTGAAAGCCGGGATACTGGCGACCGACGCGGGGGATATTCCGACGATCAAGTGAAGGGTGATCAGCTATACTTTGCTCATGTCTTTGCGATCAAGTCCATGTGACACTTGTGACACGGGCCTCCGGCGCCTCCGGCCCGTGCGTACGATGCTGAAGAATCAGAAGCTCCCGGGCCATTTCAAGCCAATCGCACGGGCCGGAGGTGCCGGAGGCCCGTGGCACATTTGCATCATCCTCTGTTTCATCTTGTCGCACCTGACCGGTGCGCGGGCGGGTGCCCAAGAAAAATACGTCGATGTGATCGACCCGGCGACGCAGTTTCAGACCATTGACTATTTCACCGCGTCGGACTGCTGGTCGATGCAGGAGATCGGCGGATGGTCCGATGCGAGCCGGGAGAAAGTCGCGGATCTGCTGTTTTCCCGCGAAAAGGGGATCGGTCTTTCCGCATGGCGATTCAACCTCGGTGGAGGCATCGAGCATTCCAAAATCCCCAACAGCTGGCACACGGCCGAAACCTTTGAAGTGGCGAAGGGCAAATACGACTGGTCCCGATGCGAAAATGCCCGGTGGTTTCTGGCCGCCGCCAAAGCGCGGGGGGTGAAGACATTCATCGCCTTCTGCAACAGCCCGCCCCGGCGATTGACGCTCAATGGAATGACCAGCGGCGAGAAAGATCCGTCGATCACCAGCAACCTCAAGCCCGGAATGGAGAGCCAGTATGGCGACTACCTCGGCGATATCCTTCTGCATTTTCGAGACAACCCCGACGCCGCCCAGCGGATCGCGTTCAACTGGGTGAGCCCGATCAATGAACCGCAATGGGATTGGATCGGCGGGCAGGAAGGAAGCCGGGCATCAAATGCGGATATTCTCCGGCAATACCGCGCCATCAATCTGTCGCTGCGAACCCGCAAATTATCCACGCACATTCTCGGTCCCGAATCGGGATCGGTTCCCGACATGTACCAGTTCGACCGGGGTGTGAGCGGAAAATACAAGTCGGAATTTGGCGACTATGCGGATCTGCTCTGCAACGACGCGATGGCCCCGCTGCTGGACCGGACGATCTGCTATCACAGCTATTGGTCGGAAGATCCCAAACAGATCATCACATACCGCACGCAGTTGCGGGCGAAGATGGATCAGCATCCCAGCTGGCGGATCATGGAAAGTGAATTCTGCATCATGCAGCCCGGTCGGGACCTGGGAATGGATGCCGCCCTGCGGGCGATGCGCGTGGTTCATTGCGATCTGAGCATTGTCAACGCCTGCGCCTGGTCCTGGTGGCTGGCGATTTCCAACGTCAACTTCAAGGATGGATTGCTTTACACCGACTGGAAGAAACCGGGCGATGCCGAAAATGTTATGCCGTCCAAGCTGCTCTGGTCGCTGGGAAACTTCAGCCGATTTGTCCGGCCGGGCATGGTCCGCGTGGCCATCCGGGAAACCGGCGCGAAGCACGACCTATACGGCCTGGTCGGCACCGCCTATCGCGATCCGGTTACCCGCCAGACCATCGCGGTCTACATCAACAGCAAACCCGAGCCGGTCGAGTTGGAGCTGCGCGTCGAAAACAGCAGCGGCTTGCGATGGACGCCCTACGTGACTTCGGACGGTTCAGACGAAGACTTGAAAGCACAGGGCGTATTCCCCGAACGACAAAGCTATACCGTTCCGGGGAAGTCGGTGGTCACCTTCGTCAGTTCGTTCCCGTAAGAATCCAGAAACAATTTCGGTAGGCGGCAAGCTGCCCAATCCAAAACGCCGCGTCATTCGGGCAACTGTTTCGCTCGGTCAAGCCGGGCGATGCGCTCCTGGATCTCAACGACGATCGCCTTGAGATTCTTAAACTGGCCATCGATCACGACTGATTTCAGTTCGGCGAACACCGGCGTCAAATCCGGACGCTGAATCTGATGTTCCGATAGCCAATGGCTCCACGCGAAGTCGAGTTTGTTCGTCAGCCTGAAGCTCGATCAGCTGCCGTGCCGCTTCGGGATTCAATGCTTTGCCCACCAGGTCGAGCCAGCGATCAGGAAGGGGAGAAATGTTTACCATGCTTGCGTCTTACCGCCCCGCATGCCCCGATGCGCGAATTCTCGACGCGTCAGCCGCCAACGCTTCTCACCGGCGCGTCGCCGAGGATGGGCAGTTGCAGCTTCACACTTCGATCCGCGCCGTCGTCCAGGCCGGGGACAGCTCCCACGTAATCCTTGTCGATCTTCCGGACGTTCCGCACCGGCGGATCGGTTCGCGGGCGAAGGTCGGGGGAATCCGGGCCGTCATGCCGATCCAGCACGTTGTAATATTGATCGCGCTGGGCTGGAATCCAACCAGCGTCGCGGATCAACCGGCAGATCTCACGGGCTTCTAATCGATAGGTCGTGCCCGCGGCACTGACGACGTTCTCTTCCATCATCACGCTGCCCATGTCGTTGGCGCCGAAGAACAACGCCAGCTGCCCGATCTTTGGCCCCATCGTCACCCAGCTGCTTTGAAGAGATTGAATGTTGTCGAAGAACAGGCGTGCGATTGCCAGCGTGCGCAGATATTCATCCGCGCCGGCCATGCGGACGAGCCGCCCGCGGAGGATGTCCTCATTAACGCTGTCGTCGAAGGGGCCGTAGGCTTCTTCGGTCCACTCTTTTGCGTGACCCAACGGCGTATTTTCCCGTTGGAATGGCCAATGGATAAACGCGGTGTAGCTTCCTGCTTCGCCACGATCGTAGCCCGATTCCATTGACTTCTCGAAAACACCGGGCCAGCGCTCCATCACGCGGATGATCGTCTTCCGCCGGTCCGAAGGCTTCAGCAGGGCAAAATGCCCGCTCGAATGTGCGTGGGCATAGTCCTGCATGTCTCGCAGAGCGCTCATGTGACTGACCCGATCGCGCAGGAACTCAATGTGCCCGATCAGCATCGTGCAGCTCGTATTCATCCCCTCTTCATGCGCCACACGCATCACGCGGAGCCAATCGTCGCCGGAGCACTTACCGATGCCGATTCTTCTTCGCACGCGCGGGTCGAATATCTCCCCCCCACCGCCGGGGATGGTCGCCAGCCCCGCCGCTTTGAATCGCCGGATGATCTCGCGAACATCCATCTTGAAAAACCGCTCGAACTCCACAAATTCCGGCGGTGAAAACGCATGGATATGCACCGTCGGGAAATGGGTCTTGATATACCGCAGCAGATCCTCATACCACTCGACCGGCAGGGCATCATTCATGCCGCCCTGCATGAGGCTTTGTGTGCCGTTGATGGAAACCAGTTCGCGGATTTTCTCGGCGATTTTTTCGTAGCTCAGCGTGTAGCTGTCTGTATCTTCATGATCCCGGCGAAAGGCGCAGAACGTGCATTTGGCCGTGCAGACATTGGTATAATTGATGTTGCGGTCGATGACGTAAGTGCGGTAATCCTCGGGATGCATTCGCTGGGTCACCGCGTGAGCCCACTGCCCCAGATCGTGCAGCGACGGGTGATGGTACAGCTCCAGGGCTTGTTCATCGGTTAGCCGAGCGTGCCCCGAAATGACGGGATCTATGTTGAACGTGAGCTTGCTCATTATTTTCAAAGTTTAGGAGTTTCGATCGCGGAAGAAAGTTCGCAGGCAATCTTTCAGTGTTTTTGCGATTTGCTCTGTCTTTAACTTGCGGGGGACCTACGATGGTTAATGGAGATCTGATCGTATGGCCCTGCTATCTTTCCTTGACAAAGAGCGATCGATCGCGGGGCCGGGGTACAACCGCTGGTTGGTCCCGCCCGCCGCGTTATCCATTCATCTGGCGATCGGTCAGGTTTATTCATTCAGCGTTTTCAATGCTCCGCTCATGCGCCTGCTCGGTGTTTCCAGCCCGGCATCAGGCGACTGGAGCAAACCGCAAGTCGCGTGGATCTTCAGCATCGCCATTGGGGTGCTGGGCGTATCGGCAGCGGTGTTCGGCAAGTGGCTGGACCGCAACGGGCCGCGCAAGGCGATGTTCCTGGCTGCGTGCTGCTTCGGCGGTGGTTTTCTCGTGGCTGCCGTGGGCGTTCACTTTCATCAGCTTTGGCTGATTTATCTTGGATATGGCGGATTGGGCGGTATCGGGCTGGGGCTGGGATACCTGTCTCCGGTTGCGCCGCTGTTGAAATGGTTCAGCGATCGCCCGGGTCTGGCAACCGGACTGGCGATCATGGGCTTTGGCGGCGGGGCATTGATCGGCGCGCCGCTGGCGACGCAGCTGATGGCCCACTTTTCCAGCCCGACCAGCACCGGGGTTGCACCGGCGATGGTCGTCATGGGGATCATTTATTTCACGTTCATGATGTTCGGCACCTTCACGATTCGCGTGGTTCCGAAGGATTACAAGCCTGCGGTTACCCACGCGGCGTTAAAGCCCAGCGCCTCCATCACCACCCATGATGTGGACCTGAGAACGTCACTTCGGACGCCCCAGTTCTGGCTGCTCTGGCTTGTTTTATGCACCAACGTGACGGCCGGCATCGGGATTCTGGAGAATGCGTCCCCGATGATTCAGGAGATGTTCAAGAACCGCGTGGGTGCCGTCGCCGCCAGCGGGTTTGTCGGATTCCTCAGCCTGTTCAACATGGGAGGCCGATTTTTCTGGTCCAGCCTCAGCGACTACATCGGGCGGAAGGCCACTTTCACGCTGTTTTTCATTCTGGGGTTTGCCGTCTTCCTGTCGCTGACTTTTACCGGGAGCCAGCATCTCAACAGCGTGGTGTTGTTTGTGATTTGCAGTTCCATCGCGCTGAGCATGTATGGCGGCGGGTTTGCCACGATGCCGGCTTATCTGAAAGACTTGTTTGGCACGAAGGACGTCGGCGCGATCTATGGCCGGGTGCTCACGGCATGGGCGGCGGCGGGAATCCTGGGGCCGCAGCTGGTCACCGGAATTCAGAAATATGAATTGGACCGCGGTGTTCCGGTCGCCGACTCATACGCGATGGTTCTCCGCGTGATGGCAGGCCTTCTGATTGCTGGCTTTGTCTGCAATCTGTTGATTCGACCCGTGAGCGACAAGAATTGGTCTGTTACCCCGCAAGCTCAGCCGGTGTAAAAACCGCGGGATAGATTGGAGTTTCCATGACTGATCAACCTGCCCACGCGGCGATCACCGGTCGACCCAAAGGCGTCGCCGCCCTGCTTGTTGCGCTGGCATGGCTGTTTGTCGGAGTCCCGATCGCATGGGGGGTTTACAGCTCTGGAAAGCGTGCATCGCTGCTGTTCCGCGCAGCGCCCTCGGCGGTGAAAAATGACGCAACCGAACCCGCGGTCAAGAACAGGACCCCGCCCCACCTGGCGGCCACCGTCCCATAAGGCGGTGGGTATCCGGCAGCTCGCCGGTCCCCCTGCTTATCTCCCTCCCTGCAACTGCCGATCTGCTTGGGTACACCGCACGATTGTCTCTGGTGTACGGAGCAGGAGAATTATGCGTCCCAAGATTGTCGTCCTATCCGTGCTGGTCTTCTTTTCAATGGTGGTCATCTACAACCTCTGCCATGAGGAAGGGGGCACAATCGACACGGTGGTTGGCGTCGCCCGTCGGATCACCTACGGGGCGTTGTTTGCCATTGGTTTCTGCTCGGCGTCACTGTTACTGCAAAAATGGATGAGCCAACCGGTTCGCCCGCTGGTGCCCGTCGCATCGCGCCCGCCGCTGCCGGAATATGATATGCCTACGCCGCAGGTTACCGGTAGATACCGCGTGGTGGGCGTGGATCACGACACGCGGTTTCAAACCGAGGAAATTGTCTACGCAGACTCGCCAACCAACGCCAGGCTGAAAGTGGAGCTGAAAGGCGTGGATGTGGCGGCGGTGGAACCGGCTTGAGGGGGAAAAATCGAGGATTTAGGATTTAGGATTGAGGAATTGAGATTTGAGGATGGAGGATTGAGGCCAAAGGGGACCATTTCCATTTTCTATCATCCATCTTCAACCCTCGATCCTCCATCTTCAATCCTCCATTCAGGTTTCTGGTCGACAACACCAACTCCGATTGGTCCTTTCAGGTCCAAAGCGGTATCATTTCTGTGTGGCTGCACGAAGACCAACGCAACGGGGCGGATTCATTGTCCTGTTCGGTTCGAAGCGGATCATGTCCAACCAAACCGGGGAAGCGGTGGATGCCCGTTGCCCGCGGTGCGGGACGGAAGGAACGCTGAAAGGGATCCGGGTCCGAAGCTGGTTCACGATTTTTTTCTGCCCGATTTTTCCGATCGGCGGCGGTCAGCGGATGACCCAGTGCAGCAAATGCCAGGCATCCTTCGCGATGCCGCCCGAGCAGTTCGCCGGCGCTGCCGCCCGTGCCGATGCGATGCAGACGCAGCGGGCCATCTCGATGTACAATAGCCTGCGGGCTTCCCCCGCCAACTCGGTCACATTGAATGAATTGATGCAGCTTTACGGACTGATGGGCGAGTTCAGCCAGGCGATATCGGCTGCCGCCGATTTCCCGCAAGCGCTGAACAACAGTGAGCAATGCATGGTGACGCTCGGTCGGGCGTACCTTTCACAGAGCGACTTTGAAGCTGCGCTGCAATGGCTGGACGCGGCATTGGCGCGAAACAGCGATCTGCCCGAGGCACAGTATTTCAAAGCCATCGCTCATCTGAACGTGAAACCTGCCAATCTGGAGAAAGCGGTTGCAGCGGCAAAGATCGCCCGGAAAGCGGAGTATCCCGGTGCGGAAGAACTGCTGGCCCAGGTGGAAGCCGCGGGAAACTCGAAGAACGACATTCGAAGCATCGAATGACGGACGAAGTCCCAAATTCGAAACCAAGAGAAGACAAGGCCTCAACAGTCGGGGGGCGTTGAAGCCTGAAGATTCGCAGTTACAAACCGACGGTGCGAGCACCCAGGGCGTTCAATCGTTCTTGCTCACAGGGCACTTGTTTCGAATTTCGTTCTTCGAATTTTCCCGACCCTGCTTCAATCCCGGGTTTCAAGTTATGAAATCGCGACGGCTCACCGCAGCAATACCCCCGCCGCTCTCGGTCAACCGCTTCGGGTTTCGCCGAACTACCTCTCTTTTCCCATTGCCCTTTGCGAAATACTCATGAGGCAAGGATGTGATTTGAACGCCGCAGTCAGGTATCATCTTGAGGACTATGGTTGAGTCATCGAGCATCAGCGGCACTCTCACACCCGAGCTGGAAGGTATTCAACCCCATCCACGAAAGCGGATCAAATTTCTATCAAAATGGCGGGCCTGAATTCGGCGCCAACGGATTATCGCAGGCGAGTGTGAAACATTGAAAATCGCCCTGGTGATTCTGCACGCAAACGCCGCTCGGGGGGGAGCCGAGCGGTATACGCTGGACCTGGCGGCGGCGCTGGTCAAACGTGGGCATGATGTTTGGATTCTGGCCAGTTCGTTTCAATCGCAGCCGTTCGCGGGGAAACCTTTGCTGATCAAAGCCAAAGGGATGACGCGGACGGGCCGGTATGAAGGCTTTATCGACCGGGTGCAGCTCGAATTGGGCAATCCACCGCATCGGTTCGATGTGGTTCATGCGATGCTGCCGATTCGCAGCTGCGACATCTACCATCCGCATGCGGGGGTTGCCGCCGAGGCGGTGGCGGCGGGTCATCTGAACAAGGCCGGCGGGGTTTCGAGATTGTTCTCCCGTCTTGGAAACCGTTTCAATGCAAGGCGGCATAAGTTTGCCGAGGTTGAACGGGAAATGCTTGCTGCTGCACCGCCGGTTATTTTCTGCCTTTCGGATCTGATCAAGACGGTGGTGAAAAAGCATTACCCGGATTTCCCCGATGAAAAGCTGATCTCGCTGTTCAACGGGATAGATCTTGATCGGTTCGATCCGAGCCGGAATCAGCAGGCAAGGAAACCCATTCGCGATCGGCTCAACATCGGGACCGACGCGGTCGTTGGGTTGATGCTGGCACAGGATTTTGAACGCAAGGGGCTGCGGCAGGCGATCGAAGCGCTGGCGCGGGTGGAGGATTCGAGGCTGCTGTTAATCGTCGGTGGCAAACCAGATCCGTCGGTGTACCAGAAATTGGCACGCTCGCTGGGTGTCGCCGATCGCATGCGGTTCGTGGGGTCGGTGGCCCAGCCAGCGGATTTTTATCAGGCGGCGGACTTTTTTCTGCTGCCGACGTTCTTCGATCCCTGCAGTCTTGTGGTGCTCGAGGCGCTGGCGATGGGGTTGCCGGTCATCAGCACCATGCAGAATGGGGCCTGCGAGATCATGATTGACGGGGTTCATGGCCGGGTGCTGACTGACCCGGGCGACATTACGGCTTTGGCAAACTCGATCGCCGAGATGCTCGATCCAGCACGTCGCAAGAATATGGCGTCGGCGTGTCTGGGAATCCGGCCGATGCTGTCTCAGGATGCGCACGTCAGCTTGATCGAAGCCA
>Ga0116230_10007392_pt1 | contig 10850 bp, 8 predicted proteins | sample S1TSphfallax_3_FD_88678 | JGI IMG/M metagenome (GOLD analysis project Ga0116230, IMG submission 88678) | Host-associated microbial communities from peat moss isolated from Minnesota, USA - S1T2_Fd - Sphagnum fallax MG | ecosystem: Host-associated > Plants > Peat moss > Unclassified | place: USA...
CGCGCCCGCACCTCTTGACCAGAACACGTCTCGTCGAACTGCAGGTTCAAATCAAGTGTGGATTTCTCTGCCTGTTAACTCTTTGTTTTTATTATAATTCTATCGATATTGGTAGCGGGGGCAGGATTTGCGCTGAACCTGCGCCGCTGTTTCTCGCATTACCATTACTCGTCAAACGCCCCGTCGTAAACCCGTAGAGCCAATACCCGCGTTCATTGAGAAACTCCTCCTACTACAAATCTCCGCTCTCCAACGGCGCCTCTTATACCGTGGCCCGTGTACCCCTTATCCCCCGAAGGCTAAAACCGACTCCGAAGGACACGATTTGCCCAACTGCAAGGGCATCCCAAGCCCCCCCCGCAAACTCCGACCCATGAATGAACACGTCGTCACCAAGTGCGTGACACCGTACAAAGCAATACCCCTGTCGCTTCGTTGTTACCTGCCCCGAGTACATAATAACGTCCCCACGCGAATCTTTAATTCTACCCTGCACAAAACTCAGCTCCTGCGGCGGAAGTGGCACGTGTGCCAGCTGTTCGAACTCCCGCCGCGCTGCAAGTCGATCACCGTACAGGTATTGGTGTCTCGCAAAATAGAGGCGCGCGTCATAGCGATTGTCGCCATCCGAAAAACTCTTCCGCAAATGCTGACCAATTTCCGTCTGGTTTTTATGCTCGTCATCCAGCCTCAGAATCTGCGCTAGCATGTAATGCACGTCCTTATTGTTTGGATTCAGGCTAACGGCCCGACGAAGGACTTCTGTTGCCGCTGGGAAATCGCGTCTTTTCCGATACTGCCGGGCAAGCCTTATCGCGACGAAGGTATTCTGCTGATTCTGCCTAAATGCAGTCTCTAGAATGCTAAGTGCTTTTGGATGATTTTCGAGGATGTCTGCAAGCCGCGACGATGCCGTCGCGATATAGCTGTTACCGATAAACAGTTGTCCGGCCTGCTGAAGGGTGCGTTCCGCGTCGCGCACGAGCTCTGCCACCTGCCTCCCGGTTACAGCATCTCCTAGGTCACTAGCATTATCCAGTCGCTCTTGAAGGTCATCGAGCAGCAACTCCGCCTTAACGTGAAACGGGTGTGGGTCCCGTTGGTCTGTCATCAGTCCGTTAAGGATTCCCAAGGCCTCCTGCCGTCGTTTATCACGTTCCACTTCCGAGATTCCGGGTAATCCCGCAAGCCTTCTCAACACGATGGCCTTGACGTGCAAGGTCGCTCTGCTCGGACGGCCTCCCGACGCGGATATCGCTCGCTCCACAGCGGAAAATGCTGCTCGAATATCCCCAGCCGGATGGTGGGTTTCAAATAACGCACGATGTTCCTCGACGCTCTCGAGATCAAGCCCCGCTAGCTTTGCTGCATCCAATACCTTGTGCCCCAGCAACTTATCCGCGAAACTTTCGGCTAAACCGCGGCTTCCGATAATATCCAGCATCGACTGGCGGTCGATGGAATAGTTGATGTTTAAACAACTTACGATTCTCACAAGCTGATCCGACTTAGCCACGGGGTCTACCAGCACTTTGCGGAAGACGATCTCCGCAATATCTTGGTGTCGTGATTGATAGACGTAGTCGGCCACTTTTGCGTAGTGTTCCACTTGCACAACATGCTCGAGTGGCTTTAGCAGTTTCTCGCGAAAGTCATTGAATGCAACACCCGATACTCGGGAGATGAGCCCTGCACGGACGGGGACTCCCAATCGATGCAGCGAGCAGACGTCCAGATATAGCGTCTGCGCCACTCTCGGGACTATGTTCGCGTACTCCTCGAATACTATGTCCTCGAGGTCTCGCCCATATGTGGCCTGGTGTAGCCCCACCAGCAACTGATGTGCCAGCGCGTGTTTAAAGTACGCGAACGCGTCTGCCGGCTTCAGCTTCTCAAGATAACCGAGACAATGGTGCGTCGCCAATTTCGTAAGAAGACCGCGGATTTCCGAATCAGAGAGGTCAAGCAGCTCGAACTCCTGAGTAACTTGTGATGCCAATCCAGTATTGCTGGCGTTCCATTCGTTGGTGCGGGCTGCCGCGAAAATGCAGATCTTCAGAGATCTCTTCCTTGCTTCCCGTAGCAAGGAGCGAATTTCATGCTCTACCGAAAGCACGTTGTCCACAAAGATTGTTAGCGGCTCCCGCAGCAGACCAAACAGCTCCTCTATTTGTTCTACCCTAAGGTATGATCCCTCGCGCAAGAAGAATACAGGGGCTTCTTGCTCGTTCGCGAGCGTCCATGCCGCCCTGCGTAGCGCTACCGATTTCCCACTTCCAGCATACCCTTTCAAAAGAAGAAAGGAGATCGGTGGCGCGGCTGGACTGCGAGTTCGCGTCCACTCGAATACCAATTCGTCAGTGATCGAACGGGAAATATCAAGGTCCATCGGCAACCATGCCCAATGATTCGATATCCCCTCATAGAACTCCCGAGGTGTCGTGGTAGAGGTTGGCATCCCCTTGTGAATCAACGTCAGTTCAGCGTCCAAATATGACGCCAAGACGTCACTAGGTTGCGTATGGCTGGGTATAAATCGTGTAAGGGGATTTTTGTGCCCACTTGGGCGAGCGAACGCGAGGGTCTTTGCTCGATCATCGACACGAGAGTCTAAGTAGTGCATTAAATCGTCAAAGGTCCCTGAAGAGGCATCAATGCGCCTCTCGGCCCACATCCGCGTATCAACGTCTTGGACGGATGGGGAGATAAAGGCGTATCGCGGACGGGATATGCTGTTGTCAGAGAGGTCGAATACTACCTCCCGAACATTCTCGTCGGCGATTTCGTACCCGCAAAAGATGACCGGGAAATCGTGCCCCCACTCCTTCAGGTAAGCAAACAACCGAGTTCGTCTCGTACTATAACGATAATACTCCCAGCTGCTCAAAATTAGGGGTAAGTGAGAGTCGCTTTCCCGGGTAACGTCACCATGAAGTTTGATGTACGGCAATCCGAGCGGGTCTCGCAGAGCCCCTGCGAAGTCATCATCATCGGACAATAGCGGGCACAACTTCTGATGCCGAACACTTGTCGCCGCTGCGTAGGCTTTCTCGACCAAAAGGTCGTAGTTAGTAGTAAATAATGCTTTCCAACGAAATTTCGTTACTTGCGAATGCGCACTCGTGGGTTCAAGGCCGCGAAATAACCCGCAGACAAAACGCTGCATCTCAAGCAGTCCTACTTCAGATTTTGCTAGGTCACCGATATACGCGAGTTGCTTGTCCTTTTTGGTTCCGCCGAGAAACTTGTCGCAGATGGCATCTCTAAGTTCGTTGCCGCTCAAGCCGCGCAATCCACCAGGGCCTGATGCCATACGCGAGGCGCCGGCCCCCAAAAAGAGTATCGCCTCCCCCTTAATGAGGCGATCTATCGTGGCGTCTGAAAGCTTAATCGTCCCTGTCATTTGGCCCCCATACCTGAAGGATCTTCTTCTACCTCTCGACCAGGCGCCACGATTCTGCGTAAGAGCGGAGCGCTTTTTCGTGCGGGCGCGCGCAATAGCATATTCGACGCGACGCAGGGTTCACTTGTTTGATTGGCCCAATTTTCCAAATCGCGCGCCCAGTTCCCTTCGTACCGCATAGTTCACGTGATATCGCTGCATAACTACTGCGGTCAACGCTTCTTCACTCAGTGATTTTTCAATATCCTCCGCCGACCATTCCTTGCTATTCTTTAATGCCTGGAGCCCAAGAATCGTCTCAACGATTGCTTGTTCGAACCACGCTCGAACAACGTCCTGCACCGCCTCACGGGTGCCCGGTTGCTTCCCAAGTTGAATCCAATAGTGCTCAATCATATCCGCGAATACCCGGAAGTCCGCGTTTATAAGCAGGAGGTTCTGCTCCTTCAGATACTTTGCCGCTCTATCCTCTAAATCCCCCGAATTGCGTGATCCATCTATTACGCTGATCCACCGCGTATCTGGAAACGGATCGGTTTTGGTCTTATCAGACTGCACGCCGCCTTTTTTTTCAAACATGTGGTAAATATTCCCACTGTCTGATTGCCGCCGACCAGTTGCGCCAACTGCAGCCGAGCCATCACGGTCTGATCCAGAATTCGAGGCTCGGCCGCGACCGCCTGCATCAAGGGCTGTGCTCATCTGTATTGGCGACTGTGGGTCTGATAGATAAGCGCCTTCAGGCGTCGGTCGATATCGGCTAACGCGATACAACTCCATAATATCGCGCAGGCGTTCCTTAATTGATTTTGTGTGATCTGAGGCGGCCGCCCCAGCCGACTTCTCTTCCACGAACTTCGCAAGATCAGCTGGAAGCTCATTGCGAAATTCCTCCGCCCATTCCTGCCACGGCAGGACATTCTCGTTTAAGAGAAGTGATGTTCGCGCGGTGTTGGTCGTCAGCCGCACCGACCCCTCGTTCATCGGCTCTACATACAAGACAACAAACTGCGCACCAAAGGTAATTCCAAACTGCTGCAGTCGGGCCGTTCCGGCGCGACCTGCCAATCTTTCATAGAGTTCGTCCTGATAAAGCGCCGCCATGTGGCCAGATGATTCGATGAAGCCGGAATTGTTTCCACGCGCTGGCTCATCCTTTAGTATCCACCAATGCACGCGGGCGGCAGAGAGAAAAGCGATACCATGCTTTTCGCTATGATCGCCCAAGTACTTCTCTTGCCCTACAAGCGTACGGAGTAGATTCTTATCCCGATCATCCCTCGGATTCTCCCAGCCTTCACGTGCTTTTACGGTAACTCCCGCAGGGAATCTAAAGTACCGGGAATTGAGGTACTTCGAAATCCACCTTGAAGGCGACGGAGTATTCTCCGGCGGTCGCAAAGTGTCGTCGTCAGAACTGCGACCGAGCAGAACAACCTTTGTTCCGTGATCCTGAATGATCGGTGGTTTAACGTCGTCCTCGAGCGGTAGGTAATACTGAAATGTTCCATCGGACAATTCGAATTGCTTTAATCCATATTCCTGGGACTTCTCGTCGCGTCTTAATTCGACCATACTTCCCTGGCCGTCTCGCCAGGAGTTATAGACAACGCCGAAGGGGTTTCTTGTTGCGGCGGCAATCTTGGCGCCAACACCGTAGTTCGCGCTCATCGACTGGATGCCACCCGACGATGACAAATGGTTAATGAATTGAAGCATCTGATCGCCCGTCATTCCATCGCCATTGTCGGTTACGGAGAGCTTAAAGATTCCATCGCCAAGATCGTAGGTCAGCCAATCAACATCCCAAATGACCTCACCGGGTTGCTGAGTACGCTTTATTGCTTCGATTGAGTTTTGGGTGAGTTCCCGAAGGAACTGCAGCGGATGGCAATCTTGGCCGAGGCGGTCAAGCAAAAAGCCAAGCTTGTGGACTTGCATAGCGAGGTGTTTCACCTCGCCGTGATTAGGCGTGCGATTCATTTAATAATCCTCATATATCAGCGGTGGGTTTAACGACCGCTTTAACTGAGTTCCTGCTCGTTTGGCCTTGGGTTAGGAGGCTTGCGCCTACGACCTTTGGTTACGCGATTCAGGGCCGAAGAAAAAGCTACCATAGTCTGGATCGAATCACAAATGAGGCGCTGACTGACGGGCTGGATCCCTGCGCAAAAATCGACGCAGAAGCCATTCATTGCTGGAGAATGGCTCTATCAGCCAGGAGCCGGCTTAGGCTTTGGCGCCATCGCGATCAGTCGCGCCAATGGCGCCATCCTTTTACTGTGGCGCAAGCGGCGTAGTTGTGGCGCTAATGGACCAGATTGCAGTCCCACCGAACCCGTCCCGACGGTAGATGACGCCAGCGCGGCTAGTCGCTCGCTGCACCGTACGCCAGGCCCAGCCCGAATCCGACGCCGCCGCCTTGATATCCGCGATGGCCTTTGGGCCCGAGGACAGAAGGGTGTGAAGCCACTCCGCAGCTCCTTGCCGCTCGGCACGGTCGTCACCTGGGGATGGCTCAACTCGCCCGAGCAGGTCGCGCGCGTTGCCATCAACGACATCGCCCCAATGGATGGCCGAGGCAATGACGCCGGGATATCCCTGCAGCTCATCCTGAACGACGTCATAGTCGAAGCCGCCGGTATCTGGTCCGATGTTGGACTTTGCACGCATGAAAACGCGCCGCGCTGGGTTGTCGCCAACGGATTCCAGCTTTGCTGCTACCGTGACGACGCGGGCCATGGCTCCGAATGCCAACGACCCTGTGACGCGATCGACAGGGTCCTGGCCAGCGGTCCCTTTTGTGAAATGGGTGATGCCCAGCAGCGCAGCCTGATGAGACTCGGCCATGTCCACGAGGGGCTGCAGCCCACGCCGTGTCTCTGCGTTCTTGTGGCTGTCGCCGGAGATCGCCGAGACAATGGGGTCAACGATGAGCATCCGCACATCCGGGATAGCACGCATGGCCTCGAACAGCAGATGTACGTCGCCCGATGGATCGAACGGGCTGACGCCGCCGCGTGGGCTGGAGACGCCCCGCACGATGTGCATTCGTGCTGGGTCGCCGCCGGACGCGAGCAAACGCGGAATCAGCACGTCGTCCGGGGAATCTTCCCCGCTCCACATCACGACGCTGCCCAGTGGCGCACGTGACCCGTCTGGCCACGTTCCGCCGGTAGTTATGCACGCCGCCAGCGCCATCGCGATCCCGGTTTTCCCGCTACCAGGTGGCCCCGCCACGATGTGAAACTTTCCGCAGGCGAGCCATCCGGGCCACAGCCATCGAATTGCCACCGGCTGGATGGAATCTCCTCGCAGCAAGACGACCTGACGGCCGGGCCGGCTCGGCTGGTTGCTGGGTGCCTTCGATTCGTTGTCGGACTTTTCCAAGACGCTTCTCCTTCCGTAACTGGTGATGTGTTCGGGGAGGTCTAGCGCCGTGGGTTTATCCTGGCGGGGCAGCGAGCTGAGATGGTGCCGAAAAAAACCCACCGGGGCTGCGTAGGGTCCGGTGGGGTAAGCGGCGGGTTTTTTGCCGATTGAATTAAGTCCGGAGCATCCTGGTTGAGCCGCCCCGCTTCAGATAAAAATGATGTCCTGAACCTGGTATAGCAATCGAGAAAAAGAGACGCAGCCCGAGATGTTTGCTGTAGTCCAGCCCTTAATCGCCAAGTCGCGGCAAAGCTTTTCTTGAAAGCCGGGTGTACATACGAATACCAGTTTGCCCCAGCGTAGAGTGCCGCCAAGGAGTTCCGGCCCGGAGGGGCGCATAAAGTCTTTTCGTATTGCATTGAGCCACGTGAGCAGACGGCCGTAGTCCTTCGCGTTCTTGCGGCTGCGTTCGACCTCCACCCACCAGACTTCCTGCTCACTCCTCAGCAATACATCCGGCCTTTTTCCAGCAATGCCGTGCTGTCCACCGATCCAAAACCCTTGGGCAATCTCCCGTTCCGTCGAAACACGAAATCCATCGACGACGCCGCGGATCGCGATTTCATTGGCCATCCGACGATGATGAAAATGGCCGACGCTGAAGCGCCGCATGAGGTCCTTGCCGGTTACCGCCGCAATTCCGGCTTGCCGCAAGACGCGCGCCCCGCTCTCGGCGAGCGCGTAGAGGACACTGCCATCGGGACCCGTGGCATGAAGCACCCAGCGCTTCTGTCGCAGACGCCGCAGGGTCCGCTGTGCCATCCGAAGTTCTGACGATGTCGGCGTTACCGACCTGAAACTGGGTGCGTCGGTCGCCGTGGGCGCCCAGTAGCGCCAGACTAGGGCGGCGAGGTCGCGGGATCGCGCCCACCCGAGGCGATGCAGCGAGCGCAATACACGAACGTCGTTGGCACGCGCAATGGCGCGGCCATCTTTAGCTGTCACGGGTTTATCTCCTTGTGTGGTGATGAACCCGTATAGGTACGCGCGTCCCGTGCAGCCCCCGGTTCCAGTGGGGGTGTACGGGCGCTGCGTACAGCCGCTATGCGGCTGGGGGCCAACGCAGGCACTGCCTGGCTGGACGCCAGGTGCCTGCTACGTCGCGGCTGAACGCCCGCCGAGGCCCCCAAAGGCAGGGGCGCCCCACACCTTTCGCTGTGCGCTTTGCGCGCAGCTCCGGGCGCGGGAAACCCGCTCAACCGTCTCCGCTGAACGCGGCTCCGGCGACGCCAGTGGCATCGGTCATCGCGATGCTCGACTTGACCAGGTTTCCCGCGCCTGCGGCTCGGGCGCCGGGGCCATGCCCCCCACCCCTCTACCAGCCCGCCGGGGCGGGCTTCTGCCGGCTTGGGCCGGCAGCGACGGGCGGCTCCCCTCGGGCCTGCACCCGACCGTCTTGGGGCCGGTGCGGGCGCAGGCGTGCTCGCCCTGGTCGGGCTCACCCCGACGCCTTTTGGGCGCCGGCCCCCAAGGGCAGCGCTGTCTTTCACAGCGGCGCGATGGGAAAGTTTTGCGACATATGTCGCAAAACCGCGCGTATTGCTGCAGATGTCTGCTCCAACCAGGCCGATGCGTAAATTCCGCGCCTACACCCATCAAGAGACGCGGTGCGTGAAATCAATCAGCCGCAGGCGCCTCCCGATATGCAACTAACACGTGGGGGTTTTATGCGCGATTACGGTTACGACACATCAGGCAGGGACGCGCTTTCCGCGGACGAATCCGCGGCTTTGGAACGATTGCTGGATATTGCCATCAACCTCAGCACTCATCAGGGCGGGCGCGTTGCTGATTTTTTACTAGCATGGTGGAACGGCGAGTCCTGTGGCCATTTAGACCTCACGACATTCTGGAATTTGGATGACGCTATAGTGCGTGATGCGTGCAGGGTTCTTGGCATAGTAATCAACAAACGCGTCTATCCCGACAACATTGGTTACGGAAACCAGTTCCGCCACCTCGTTCACCTGTGGCGCCCCGAACTGGAGTCACGGGAAAGGCCCAAAGACGATCGAAAAATAAAAACGCTCGACTAGACGTGGCTCTAACTTCTGGAACCACGTAGATGTCGAACACAGTGAAGACACCGAGTACCGCGAAAGCGCAGTCGATTGACCGCGCAATCCTTCGCGAACTGGCCCTATGTTTTGCGAGGGCCGCCGTGGATGAGATACTTCAATCCGTCCATGATATTGCTCCCGGTGGGGTAGATCGGAACGCCTGATAAATGCAACGAATTCAAGGAATAGCCAGCGCATGAAGAACAAAACCACACCGACACGGGGCGTTGCCTACACGCGCGCCTCGACGGGTGAGCAAGTAGATTCGTGCGACCAACAGGTGCGCGCATGTCGCGCGAGAGCCGAACAACTCGGCGTCGTCGTGAGCCAGATATACGAAGACAACGGAATTACCGGGTCACGGCATGACCGTCCAGGATACCTGCGGATGCTCGAGGCTGCCGAGCGCAAGCAGTTCGATACGCTGCTTCTGTGGAAGCAGAGTCGCCTAGGCCGCGACAGCGTCGAGGTAGAGCGTGCTATGCGGCGGTTGGAATGTCACGGTGTTCGGGTGATCACGTGCGACGGCTACGATACGGCAGGTGCCTCACTGAAGAACCGCAAGCTGACGAGAGGCGTTAAAGGACTCATTGATGAAGCTTATTTGGATGACCTACGCGAAGATACGCGGCGAGGCTTGCAGAGCCAATTCGAGAAGGGCTACTGGACCGGAGGTCGGGTGTACGGTTACGGGCTTGTGGAGGTTGCAAGCGAGAGTGAGAAAGATCCCTATGGGCGCCCCAGACGTGTTGGCTCTCACCTGGAAAAAGACACGCAGCAGGCCAATATCGTCGTAGAGATATTTGAGCGCTACGCTGATGGCCAGAGCGAGCAAACCATCGCCGGTGATCTGAACGCGCGCGGCGTCCCGTCGCCCGGCAGCACATGGAATAGGACAGTGCGGCGGGCGAACGGTTGGGCACGGTCTGGAATTCGGGTACTGCTGCGCAATCCGATTTATGCGGGTACCTACTATTACAACCGGCGCGAGTTTGGCAAGTCCGAGACCGGGCGACGCACAGCGAAGCTACGGCCTGCGGATGAGATGCTGGGGACACCAGGTAATGCACCAAACCTGGCCATCATCGAACCCAAAACTTGGGCGCGCGTGCTGACACGCGTAAACGCCAACGCTGGAAAGCCGCGAGATGAGCGTTCCAAGAGTGGTGGTAAGGCTGTGCACATGCTGAGCGGGTTGCTGAAATGCCAATGCGGTGCCCATTTCGTGATGGATAGCGCCACTCATTATCGATGCGGCAAAGCTCTCGATGGCAAGAGCTGCGACGCGTCAAACGCGCTGCGCGTACGCCGCGATGTAGCGGAGCGCGTTATCTTGGGCCCGATTGTCGAAGAGTTGTTGTCGCCAACGATGGTCGAGGAGATGGCTGCGGAAATGCGGCGCTACTATGCCTCCGAGGTGGCAAAGGCCCAGTTGGGTGAAGCGACGCGCCCGACGGAAGTACTAGAGTTGGATGCTCGGATCGGAAGGTTGCGGGAGCGCCTTCGAGGTGGCGATCCTGACATGGCGCCCGATGAACTTCTCGCCGTGATCGAACGGGCGGAACAGAAGCGTATTGATTTACTGATGGCACGGCCTAAAACCGGGACAAATGATGATGTGGTACGTGGGCTGCCTGCTGCGGCCAAGCTGTATCGAGAGCAGATCGCGAGGGGGTTGCAGGGCAACAGAGACGAAGCGTCCCACGCTCGCCATGCTGTTCGCCGGCTCCTTGGGGAAAAAGTCCTGTTGGTTCCCTCCGAGGACTGTACCCACCTGGTCGCGCATGTGGCGTTTCAGCGCGCGGCGCTGCTGGCAGGCAACGCAGGTACAGTTGGTAGCGGGGGTAGGATTTGAACCTACGACCTTCGGGTTATGAGCCCGACGAGCTGCCAGACTGCTCCACCCCGCACCGGGTAGCCGACAATTGTACCGAGTCCGCCCGACAATGCAAGCC
>Ga0116230_10007394_pt1 | contig 10849 bp, 6 predicted proteins | sample S1TSphfallax_3_FD_88678 | JGI IMG/M metagenome (GOLD analysis project Ga0116230, IMG submission 88678) | Host-associated microbial communities from peat moss isolated from Minnesota, USA - S1T2_Fd - Sphagnum fallax MG | ecosystem: Host-associated > Plants > Peat moss > Unclassified | place: USA...
GAAAATTCACGGTTCATCCACGAAAGCATTGTTAACACGAGTTAGTGCAAGCCACCGCCGCTGCCTGAAGGCCGGCTTGGGGATGACAAGAGGGAAAACAATGTCTTTTAAGACCGCGCTTTTGCGGAGTGCGACAGTCGGCGCGTTCATCGCGTTCGCCGCCGGCGCCGCCCACGCTGAAACTACGCCCGCCGCGCCTGCCAAGACGGTGAAGCATCACAGCCGCCATGTGGTAAGGCACGCGCCCGCCAAGGTCGTCGAGCCCGCCGCCAGCGCCGAAGAAGTCCGCGCGCTGAAGGCCGAGATCGAAGAACTGAAGGCGCGCCTGGATTCAACCGCCCAGGCGCAGCAGGCCACAGCCGCTCAGGTGGCCGAGACCCAGGCCAAGGCCAGCGAAGCGGCGCAGAACGCCGCCGCGGCCGAGGACAAGGTTGAGACCATCCCCGAGCAGGTCAACGTGGCCGTGGGCCAGCTGCCCAAGCCCAAGACCGACAAGATCTATCTCGGCCCGGTGAGCCTGAAGTTTGGCGGCTTCATTGCGGCGGAAGGCATTTACCGCTCCCGGGCGGAAGGCGCCGACATCGCCTCCTCCTTCAACTCCATTCCCTTCTCCGGTCTGGGCGGCGCAGCATCCTTGACGACCGCCACCGGCGGCAGTGCGGCCACCGGCAACGCGGCCAGCATCGGCCATACTCAAGAGCTCCGCTTTACCGCCCGTCAGAGCCGGGTTTCCGGCCTTGCAGAGGCGGACGTCGATTCCAACACCCACCTTGCCGCCTACGGCGAGTTTGACTTCCAGGGCGGCGCCCAGACCGCCAACTCCAATGAAAGCAACTCCTACAATCCGCGGATCCGCAATCTTTATCTGACGCTGGACCGGAGCGACCTCGGCCTCTCCATCCTCGCCGGCCAGAGCTGGTCGCTCGCCACCATGACCACTAAAGGGCTATCTCCGAGGAGCGAGGACCTGCCGCCGTCCATTGACGCGCAGTACGTTCCAGGCTTCGTCTGGACGCGCCAGCCGCAGTTTCGGATCACGGACCAGCTCGCGTCCAACCTCTGGGTCGGGGTGTCGGTTGAGAACCCGCAGACGACGTTCTCCGGCACTCTTCCCTCGGCGGCGCTTCGCGACTTCGTGACGGAGACCGCAGCCTCGGGCTTCGCCAACTCCAACGTGCTCTCCCTCAACCACTTGCCGGACGTAATCGGTAAGGTCGCTTTCGAGCCTGTGGTGTTGGACCGTAAGCTCCACCTGGAAGTGTTCGGCATCTTCGACGACTTCTACAATCGAGAAGCCGCGGGCATCACCGCCACCCCGGGCGCTACGCCCGCCGCGGCCCTCACCCTCACCGAATCGGCGACCCAGAACCAAAACGTCGACACCTACGGCGGCGGCGTCGGGTTCGGCGTCATCGTCCCTGTCGTGCCGAAGTTCATCGACTTCCAGTTCTCAGGCCTCGCTGGCGACGGCATCGGCCGATATGGCGCGGGACAGCTTCCGGATGTGACCTATAAGTATAACGGCACGCTCCAGCCCATCCATGAGACCCTGTTCCTCGCGGGTCTGACGGTGCATGCGACCCCGTCGATCGACGTCTACGCCTTCGGCGGCCAGGAGCAGGCCAGCAAGACCTACGACATCGACGGGACCACGGCCTACGGCTACGGAACCCCGCTTGTGAACAACACCAACTGCTTTGGCGAGACCTCCACCACGACAACCTCGTGCGGCGCTCAGACCCGGACCCTTGAGCAGCTGGCCTTTGGTTTCTGGGACAAGGTCTATAACGGCCCCTTCGGTCAGTTCCGCGTGGGCGTCGAATACTCCTATACCGAGCGCAAGGCGTTCCTCGGCATCGGCGGCGCGCCGTCCACCAACGACAACATGATCTTTACGTCTATCCGCTACTATCCCTTCCAATAAGAAGGGCGGGCCTGGTTCGCCGGCCCCGACGGGTTTCCGGTGCGCTTTTCGGAGCGCGCCGCCATTTAAAGGGGTCGCTTCGGCGGCCCCTTTTTTCTTTTTAAGCGTGCTCGTTAACGCGTCACCTCAAACCCGGTCCTAGAAACGCCTTACCTGGACGCGAAGGTCGGGGAGCAACTTGGGACCGGAGGGGCGTTTGACGGGGAACAGGCTAGCGCATTGCGCCATTTTTGGGTGCGCAAACGACCCCTCGCGCCGCATAGGGGCGGGCGCGCCGTGACCGCCGATCCCATACCTATCCGCATCCTCGTTATTGAAGACGACGACACCACGGCCGCGGAAATTGTCCGTGAGTTGACCGCCAGGGGCTTCCTCACCGATCGGGCGGCCGACGGCGAGACGGGATTAGAGCTTGGCGTGGGCGGAGACTACGATGCCATCACCCTCGATAGGCTTCTTCCGCACAAGGACGGCCTCGCCCTGGCCCGCGAGCTGAAGGCCCTGGGCGTGGACACGCCCATTCTCATGATCAGCGCCCTGGCGGATGTGGATGAGCGGATCCGCGGGCTGAGGGCCGGGGGGGATGACTACCTCACCAAACCCTTCGCCCTCGCTGAAATGTCCGCCCGCGTGGAGGTCCTGGCCCGTCGCCGTCGGGCGCAGAACGACAAGCGGGGGCTTCGTTACGCCGACCTTGAGCTTGATCTGGTGACGCGCAGCGTGCGGCGCGGCGGCGTCGAACTCAAACTTTTCCCCAAGGAGATCAAGCTCCTTGAGATGTTCATGCGCCATCCTGAGCAGGTGCTGACGCGGACCATGATCTTCGAGACGGTCTGGGGCTACACCTTCGATCCCGGCACCAATCTCATCGACGTCCACGTGCGGGCCCTCAGGCGCAAGCTCGACCTGCCCGGCGCGCCGGCGCTTCTGCATACGGCCCGCGGCGTGGGATATATGTTGCGTGCCGACCCCTGACCTGACCCGCACCATCGCCTTTCGCCTCACGGCGACGCTGGGCGTTGTGTTCGGGGCTGCGGTTATCGTTCTCCTAGGGCTGGTTTACCTTGAAACCGCGGGGTTCCTATCACGGCGGGTCGACGGGATCATTACCGCGGAAGCCTCCGATCTGCAGGTTTTGAGCCCCGAGAAGATATTGACGGTGGTGCAGGAGCGGGCGTCTCGCGACCCTCTTTCTGAGTTCGCCCTCTTCTCACGCTCCGGAGAGCGCGTGGCGGGCCGAGGGCGGGCGCGCCCCGCCGATCTTCCTATAGACGGCAGGCCCCACGACGTGCCTCGCGGCCAAGGCGGCGGCGCGGAACGCGCCATGGCCCTGCGGCTTCCCTGGGGGGAAATCCTCATCGTTGGCCGAGACACCGGTCAGTTGGATGAGCTGCGGCGGGTGATCCTTGGCGCGCTCATGGGAAGCGGCGCCGGGATTTTGATCCTGGGCGGCGGCCTCGCAATGCTGCTCAGCCTTGAGCCCCTCCGCCGGGTCAGGGCCATGCAGGCGGCCACGGATGAGATCTCCGCAGGCCATCTCGCCGTGCGCCTCCCTGTGACCGCCTCTGGGGACGAACTGGACGCCCTCGCCCACCTCATCAACGGGATGATGGATGAGCTGGAGCGCCTAGTGACCCAGGCCGAGACCGTGGGGGAGGCGGTGGCCCATGAGCTTCGAACACCCCTCACGCGGCTTCGCGCGACCCTCGAACACGCCGTCGAGGCCCATGACCTTAGGGATCCGCGACGGGCGCTGCTGGAGGGCTGCGTCGAGGAGACTGATAAGGTGCTCGCCAAATTCCGGGCGCTCTTACGCATCGCGGCGGTGGAGGCGCGTAGCCGCTTCGGCGGCATCGCGGAGGTGGACCTCAGCGCCCTCGTGGAGGCGGTGGGCGAGCTTTACGCTCCCGTGGCCGCGGAGGAGGGGATCGTGCTGATCCAAGAGGTTGAGCCGTCGATCACGGTCAGGGCCGATGCGGACCTGATGACGGAGGCTCTGTCGAACCTCCTCGACAACGCCCTGAAGTTCACGCCCCGGGGCGGCCGGGTCGCCCTCTCCCTCGCCGCCGGGCCCGAGGGACCCGTCCTGATGGTGGAGGACGACGGACCGGGCATTCCCGAGCCCGAGCGGGCTGTGGCCACCCAGCGGTTTTTTCGCGGCGCGGCGATGCAGAACATCCCTGGCCACGGCCTCGGCTTGAACCTTGTGGCCGCCGCCGCCGCTTTGCATGGCTTCACCTTCCACCTTGACGATGCGCATCCGGGCCTCAGGGCGAGGATCAGACTTTTCCCCGTGAAGGCGCGTTGAGGCGGGTTGAAGGCCCGCTTCAGGCTCGCTTCACGGCGTTCGGGGTTTTTGCTCCACCGCCGCCGCTTTCCTAAGGCTGGGAAGGGCGTCTCGGGTCCAGCCGCCGCCGATGGCCTTAATGAGGGCGACGCTGGCGAGTTGGCGGCGGGTCTCAAGGTTGAGGGCGATTTCCTGGTTCTGAAGTTGGGCGGTCTGAGCGGTGACCACGTCAAGATAGTTGGTGGCGCCCTCGCGGTATCGGATGAGGGAGAGGCGCGTGGTGGCGTCGGCGGCGTTCACCGCCGCCTCAGTCGCCTGCGCTTCTTCAGAATAGCGATTGGCGAGGGCGAGGGCGTCTTCAACCTCCTGAAACGCCGTCAGGACCGTCTTGCGGTAGTCGGCGCTCGCCCCTTGGAACCGCGCCCGCGCGGAGGCCACGCCGGCCTTGAGAAGGCCGCCGTCGAGGAGCGTTCCGGCCAGCTGCGGCCCCAAGGTCCAGGCGGTGTCGGGCGCGGTAAGCAGGGTGTTGCCGCCGGTGTTCTGAAACCCGAACTGGGCGTTAAGGGTCACTTGCGGGAAGTAAGCCGCCTTAGCCACGCCGATGAGCCGGTTGGCGGCGAAGGCGCGCCGCTCGGCGGCGGCGACGTCGGGCCGCCGCTGAAGGAGCTCTGAAGCGAGACCCGAGGGCGCGTCGGGGACGAGGACGGGCCCCGGCCCCGGCGGTAGGCTGAACAGGCTCGCCGGCGTTCCCACGAGGGCCGCCAGGGCGTGTTCGAGAAGGGCGCGCGCCGCCTTTACGTCTTCCAATTGCGCCTTGGCGTTGGCAAGCTGCGCGCGCGCGCGCTCTTCGTCCAGGCCCGAAGACGCGCCGCCCAGATGGCGCACGCGGGTGAGGGCCAAGGCCCGGTCATAGGCCTCCACGGTCCTTTGAAGAAGAGCGCCTTGCGCATCCAGCCCGCGCAGACTGAGGTAGGTGGAGGCGAGCTCGGCCTCTAGGCTCAACCGCGCCGTGGCGAGGTCGGCTGCCCCGGCCTGGGCCTGAGCGCGACCGGCGGCCACGAGATTGCGCACCCGGCCCCAGAAGTCGAACTCATAGCCCACGGAGGCGCCGATAAAATTATTGGCGTAGTCATTGGGCTGATTGAGGCTGCGCAGGGGCCGCTCGGCGGACTGCTGATTGTAGGTCTCTGAATCGACGCCGAACAGGGTGGGGACAAGGGCCGACTGGGCGGCCGCGGCGGCGGCTCTGGCCTGGTCGTACGCCGCAAGGGCTGCGAGGAGGGTGGGGTTGGCCTTATCCGCCTCCGCTTCGAGGGCGTCGAGGGCAGGATCCTTGAAGATCCCCCACCAGGGTCCGCGGGGCGCCGCGTCGGCGGGCGCCGCCGCGCTCCAGGGACCCGTCTCCTTGTAGGCTGCTGGAAGGGTCATGGCGGGCGGCTGGTAGGGCGGCGCAAACGAGCAGGCGCCCAAAAAAAGGGCGCTGAGCGCCGCGAGGCCCCCCTTGACCCGGGCTCTGGAGGGGCGCGAGCGGGATGCTTGTGGGGCCCGCGCCCTACCCATGTCCGCCTCCGGGCCCAGGGGCCGCAGGACCGTCATTAGGCGCAACGCGCACCAATTCGCCGCTTGTGATGGAATCAGGCGGGTTGTCGATGAGCCGATCGGTAGGCGAAAGGCCCGAGGAGACCTCAATGGTTGAGCCAAGGTCGCGCCCCACGGCCACCCGTTTCAGGGTCACCCGGTCGTCCGGGCCCACCACCGCGGCCTCCAGGCCCTGGCTCAGGAATAGAAGCGCGGAGGAGGGAACGCGAAGGTAGCCCGAGGCGTCGGCGCCCTGAGGGGGAAGGTCGAAGGTCACGGTGGCGTAGTCGCCCGCCTTTAAAGCGTCATCAGGATTAGCCACGAGGAGTTCCGCCAGGAGCGTGCCGGATCCGTCGCTTACGGCGTTGGAGGTGGAGACGAGCTTGCCTTTGAAGCTCTTTCCCGGGTGCTCCGGGACAGTCAGGGTGGCGGTGTCTCCCGGTTTGATCCGGGCGATGTCGCTTTGCGGCACGTCTACATAGAGGCGAAGCTTATCCACTTCGCCCACGTCGAAAAGTTCAGAGGTGGAGGTCCCGCCGGCGCCGGCGTTGACGAGGGCGCCGATGTCGGTCTTGCGGGCTGTGACGTATCCGTCGAAGGGCGCCTGGATGCGGGCGAAGGCCTTTAACGCCTCAAGGCGCTGCACATTGGCTTTGGCGGCATTGACGAGGGCGGTCTTCACCTTGAAGTCGCCGCTCTTCTCATCGCTCTCCTGCTTTGAAACGGCGTCCTGGGCCAGCAGCGCCGTCCATCGCCGTGCGGTGACCTCTGAGAGCTCCTTATTTGCTTCGGCGCTGGCGAGATCGGCCTTGGCCTGGATAAGCTGTTGGTCGAGCTCGGGGGTGTCGATGGTGGCGAGGACCTGCCCCTTGCGTACCTTGGCGCCGATATCCTGGTACCAGGCGTGCACATAGCCGGGGACGCGGGCGTAGATCTGAGCGTTGTAGTAGGCCTGAAGGGTTCCGGGGAGAACGAGGCTCTGCGCTCCGGTTTCGGATGCGGGGATAATCACACGCACGGTGGGCACCTCCTGCGCCTTCGTCCACGCGCGCGTCGCGGAAGCGGAATTAAGCCGCCCAAGGACGCCCAGAACCACGATCACCCCGGCGAGGACGAGGGCGAGGACGAGGACGAGCTTCAAGCGGCCGCGCCCGCCGCGCCCTTGGTCGGCCACGCCTAAACCTGGGCGCCGGGGCCCCGTTGGCGGAGCGGCGTCAATGGGCATAGGCGGGGTCTCCCTGAGCGGCGGGATCGGCGTCGGCGCCGAGGCGCGGCGCGGCGGAGGCGCGGCCGTGCACCAGGCTGAACACCACAGGGACGAAGATCAGGGTCGCGAGGGTGGCGAACACCAGCCCGCCGATCACGGCCCGGCCGAGGGGCGCGTTTTGCTCGCCGCCTTCGCCGAGGGCCAGGGCCATGGGCGCCATGCCGATGATCATGGCCAGGGCGGTCATGAGGACGGGGCGAAAGCGGGTGAAGCCGGCTTCGAGGGCGGCTTTAACGGGATCGCCGGTAATCTCGAGCTGCTCGCGGCAGAAACTCACCACGAGGATGGAGTTGGCGGTGGCGACGCCCATGCACATGATGGCGCCGGTGAGGGCGGGCACCGAGAGGGGCGTTCCGGTGGCGAACAGCATCCAGACGATGCCGGCGAGGGCGGCGGGCAGGGCGGTGATGATGACGAAGGGGTCCAGCCAGGACTGAAAGTTCACCACAACGATGAGGTAGATGAGGACCACAGCCCCAAGGAGCCCGAGGACTAGACCTGAGAAGGCGGCGTTCATGGTCACCACCTGGCCGCGGAGGGTCACGGCGGCGCCCTTGGGAAGATCAGCTTTTGTCGCCTTCATGACCTTCTGAATATCGCCAGCCACCGCGCCAAGGTCGCGATCCTGGACGGCGGCGAAGACATCGAAGGCGGGCTCGATGGCGTAATGGGTCACCACGGCCGGAACGGCCGTGCGGCGGATGGTGGCGAGCCCGCCCAGGATCTGCATCCGTCCCGCCGCGCCGCCGGTCACGGCCACATTGTTCAGATCCGAGAGGCTGTCCACGCGATACTGGGGGGTCTGAGCGACGATGGGGTAGGAGACCCCGTTGCGCGGATTGAGCCAATAGGCCGGGGCCGTCTGAGCGCTTCCGGCGAGGGTGGTGGAGAGGCTCGCGGTCACGTCCTTTTCTGTGAGGCCCACACGGTCAGCCTGGGTGCGGTCCACATCCACGCTCAGGGACGGATAGGTCGAACCTTGCTGCAACCGCGCATCCGCCACGCCCGGAATGGATCGAATTTTCGCGAGAAGTTCCGCCGCGTAGGCTTGGGCCTTGGCGGGATCAGGTCCGCTCACCTGTAGATCGATGGGCGCCGGGGCGCCGAAGTTGAGGATCTCGCTGATGATGTCGGACGGCAGGAAGGAGAAGGTGGTTCCAGGAAAAGCGGCGGGAAGCCGCTCGCGCAGGGTCTTCACATACCCTGCCGTTGGGCCGTGCTTTTCGGTGAGGGAGACGAGGATGTCGCCATCCTGAGGACCGATGGTCCCCGTGTTGGAATAGGCGAGATTGAGGCCGCTGACGGGGAGGCCGATGTTGTCCACGATGGAGGCGAGTTCATTTGCGGGGATCGTGCTGCGGATGGTCTGCCCAATGTGATCAAACTCCGCCGCCGTGCTCTCGATGCGGGTGCCGAGCGGGGCGCGCACGTGGAGATTGATCTGGCCCGCGTCGACGGTGGGGAAGAAGTTCTGTCCCAGAAGCGGCACGAGGGCGAAGGAGAGGAGAACGACCACGAGGAAGCCCACGACGAAGCGGGTGCGGTTTTCCAGGGAGAGGGCCAGGATGTCCCGATAGCCCAAGCGGACAGTTTCGAAACGGGTTTCGAAACCATGCTGGAACCGGACGAAGGGGTTTTTAGAGCGGGCGCGACCGGCTGCGGCGTCGTGATCCTCCATAACCTCGCGCTCATGGCGGCCGCCATGACCTTTCAGGAGATAATTGGCGAGGGTCGGGACAAAGGTCCGCGAGAGGATAAAAGAGCCGATCATGGCGAAAACCACGGCCTCGGCGAGGGGGACGAAAAGGTAGCCTGCGACACCGGGCAGGAAGAACATGGGAACGAAGACGATGCAGATGCATAAGAGCGAGACGAAGGCGGGGGTGACGATCTGTTGGGCGCCGTCGAGGATAGCCGCCGTGGTGGGTTTGCCCAGCTCCAGATGATAGTTGATGTTTTCGATGGTCACCGTCGCGTCGTCCACCAGGATGCCCACCGCCAGGGCCAGCCCGCCCAAGGTCATGATGTTCAAGGTTTGGCCCAGGAGCGAGAGGCAGGTGATGGAGAACAGGATCGCCAGGGGAATGGAGACGGCGATGATCAGGGATGATCGCCAGGACCCCAGGAAGAGCAGAATCATTAGGCTGGTGAGGGCCGCCGCTATCACCCCCTCGCGGATCACCCCGGAGACGGCGGCGCGGACGAACACGGACTGATCGTCCAGGAGAAGCACTTTCAGGCTCGGCGGCAGGGTGGCCTTGAGGCGGGGGAGAATGTCCTTGACGCCGGCGACGATGGCGAGGGTTGATGACGAGCCGCTTTTGAGCACGGTCATAAGGACCGAGCGGCGCCCGTCGACCCGGACAATATTGGTCTGGGGAGGGGACCCGTCGCGAACCTGGGCGACGTCGCGCACAGAGATGGTGGCGCCGTTGACGGTCTTGATGGGCAGGTTGTTGAGGTCTTCAAAGGCTGAAGGACTATCGTTGAGCTCGATGCTGTATTCGAAATTCCCGATCTTCGCGGTTCCGGCCGGGATGATGAGGTTCTGGTTGGAGATCGCCGTCTCTACATCCGCCGCAGACAGGCCCTTGGCCTGAAGGGCTTCAGGATCGAGGTCTATTTGGATCTGGCGGATCTTTCCGCCGTAGGGCGAGGGCGTCGCCGCGCCCTGAACCGTCGCCAGGGCCGGACGGATGAAGTTTTGCGCCGTGTCGTAAATCTTCTGCTCGCCAAGGGTTGGACTTGAGAAGGCCAGTTCGATGATGGGAACTGTGGAGGCGCTATAGTTGAGGATCTGAGGCGGGGTGATGCCGGGGGGCATCTGCTTCAAGACCGTTTGAGAAATGGAGGTGACCTGGGCGGTGGCGGTTCGGATGTCGACGCCTGGCTGGAAGTATACTTTTACGATGCCGACACCGAGAAGTGACTGACTCTCGATATGTTCGATGTCGTTGACCGTCGAGGTCATGGTGCGTTCGTAATAATAGATGATCCGGCCCGCCATGTCTTGAGCAGGAAGCCCCTGGTACTGCCAGACCACCGCTATGACCGGGATTTTGATGTCCGGGAGAATGTCCGTCGGTGTGCGCGTCGCAGCGAGGGGCCCCGCGAGGGAAATAAGGAGGGCCATGACGATGAACGTCAGGGGCCGCTGCAACGCGATCCGGACGAGGGCGAGCATGACTGGGTTCCAGAACCGCGCAGGGACAGAGGATGGAGCGTGCTGCACTGCGGCAGCTTCATGGGACCTCCATAGTAACCGCGCCCCGTCGAGGCGAATGAAAAGTTTCTCATGTGCAAGCCAGGGCCAGGGCCGCGCAAGCCTTAGGCGCCCGTCCGCAGCGGCGCCCAAACCGCTTGGGTCTGCGGTCAACCGGACGGTGGTTACGCCTCAGGACAGGCGAAACGGAAATCGATCGTCGGTTCCACGCGGCCTGTTCTCCTCGCCCCCGCCTTGATATTTTACTCCGTCCCGTCTCTTTTCACGCACCATTCCCCCACGGCCTCGCCGGACGCGTCCTCCCGACCAAGGCGCCTTACGCGAGCCGTAGGCCAGGGCTTGGCTTTTTTGGCTCGCCGCGTCTAAAGGGCGCCATGGGGTTCGGCCTTCTGGTCTGGCGCCTCCCGGCCGCTCGGCTGCGGCTAAGGCGCTTTTGCCGGTTTGAGGCGCGTCAGGCCGCCTTCCTCGTCGTCAGTGCCGCCTCCCTCGGATCAGGTGCGATCGGGCGCCGCCTCGCGAACGCCGTGGCGGACTTGGGGCCGGATAATCCGGGGCCTCTCACGGCGCAGA
>Ga0116230_10007395_pt1 | contig 10848 bp, 9 predicted proteins | sample S1TSphfallax_3_FD_88678 | JGI IMG/M metagenome (GOLD analysis project Ga0116230, IMG submission 88678) | Host-associated microbial communities from peat moss isolated from Minnesota, USA - S1T2_Fd - Sphagnum fallax MG | ecosystem: Host-associated > Plants > Peat moss > Unclassified | place: USA...
AAGCTCCGGATCATTAACGGCGAGCGTATCCGCCCGAGCCTTCAGCCATTCAACGGGATATCGCGCCTTCGGGTAGTCCAGGCTGGGTATCGCGAATCCATCCTCGACCAACTCCCTGACGCGGGGCCAATGGTTCTCCGGTAGCTGCTTCCCCTTCTCAAACTCGATAAACTTCAGAGTTTCGGTGGCCGCACTCATGTCATTTGCACCAAGGCAAGACGCTCTCGGGCCACACTATCAACGAGATGACCATAATGGCGCTCGATCATCATCACAGACGTGCCGGTCAACCTGGCAACGTCGAGGATCGACAATCCGTCGGAGACAGCTTGCGTGATCCAGCTATGTCGAAGGACGTACAGGCATACCCCTTTCGGCAACTTCGCGGCCTCCGCGGCGGCCCGCACGAGTTCGTCCCAATCTGAGTGCTGCCAGGGTTTGCCGTCATCGCGGACAAATAGTCTGGCCAAAGGCAATTTTGATTGCGCCAGCCGCTCGAAAAGCTTCACGGCTGTTGCCGACAGCGGAACTGTTCTTGAACCTGTCTTTCCTTTCAACGTGATGGACTTGGTACGGCTATCAAATTGGCTCCGAGTGGCGCCAGTGAGTTCACCGGCACGCGAGCCGGTCACCATGACGCCTTCGATCAAGTCGCGCACCGCGCCGCTCGAATTGGCGAGCAGTGCCCGGCGCTGGGCTAGGTCGAGGAAGAGATCGCGCCGCTTGCCGGCGTCGGTGTATGGCTTGACACTGGTCCACTCCACTCCCGCAGCGGCTGTCACGTAGCGATTGGCAACAGCGAAGTTGAGTGCGGCCTTTAGGGTGGTGAGCGTCCGGTTGGCCGACGACTTCGCCCGCCGCTCCCCGTCGCGTTGAGCCTGGTCGTCCCGGTCGTCCTCATTGACGACTGGGACCAGGGCGTTACGCCATGCCTTGATATGAGCGGTGCGGAGTCTGTCCAACCTACGTCGACCAAAGTCCGTGCCATATACCACCCTTTTGAACCGCATCTCGGCATCGTGAGCGCACGCCTCGCTCTTCTCGGTGCGCCGGTCCTCCACATATGCCTTGCACGCGTCCTCAACCGTCTTGCCGTCGCCTGAAAGACCCCGCTCAACGGCGGCGAAGTAGTCAAAGGCCGCCTTCCGAGCTTCCGTGAATCCAAAGCTCGCGGATACGCGGCCAAGGGCGTGCGTCCCTGAATTGCCGTTCTCTTTACGGCGGCGCGCGATCCATGATCCCTCATCAGATCCAACCGGGCCCGTCTTGCGAAACCCAAGACTTTGATTCGTAGCGAGCGGGATCGCCCAATACGGTTCGTCCCGCGGCGCAAGTCGGGTACGGACACCGACCTTGTGTATTTGGTAGTTCAAGTCTTAGGACCTCCATATGGCGCCCCGCCCCTCGCGGGCGTGTGGACACCGGCGTGGACAACGGACGTTAAAGATACCATTTAGGAGGTTTTAGGGGAATTGACCTTTTAGCAGCTTAATTCAGCGATTTCCGATACATACGTTTACCTCGAAGAAGGTGCCTTTAGGTATTTTCTTCCTTCACACGGCAGGGGTCACAGGTTCAATCCCTGTACCGCCCACCAATCACAGCACGGGGAGCACATCGCCCGCCCCCGATCGAAACTTATCCAATATGTCATGAAGCCGTTGTAATGCCCGCGGCCCGGCCTATATTCGGCCAAAGGTGGGATAAAAACTAACGGTGCCCATCGAATCGCCATCGATCGAACACGGTCGAGCGAACTGAAGGAAATAAAAAGGTGCCTGCCAGGCGCACCACGACGTCGAAGGGAATTCATGAACGGCCCGAGGGTCGACTATAAGGCGTATCAGAACGCCAAATATTTTCCTGCGCTCGACGGGATCCGAGCGCTCTGTGTCCTGCTCGTGCTGTTCACGCATGTGCACGTCCCGGTTCCACACTGGTTCTTGGGCAGATTGGGCGTCGACATTTTTTTCGTGCTGAGCGGTTTTCTCATCACGACGCTCTTGGTGAGGGAAAGGGAACGCACGGACGGTATTTCCCTGCTGGGATTCTACACACGGCGGTTCTTCCGGATCGTGCCCGTGTACCTATTCACCGTCTTTCTCTATTTTGTTGCGCTAAAGGCGAGCCGCGATGGCGTGAAGATGGCGCAATTCGTGTCGGCGCTGCCCTGGCTGCTGAGCTTTCTGCAGGAATACCGGCCGCTGTCGACCGGGTATGTCTTGGGTCATTCATGGACGTTGGGTATAGAGGAAAAGTTCTACCTCGTGTGGCCGGTATTGGTCATCATGCTGGTCCCTTTTCGCACCCGCGCGTGGCTCTATATGGGATGTCTCTTCGTCGCGCTGTCGTTCCTGCGGCACGATCATGCGAGAGCCTATGACGGTCTATTGATCGGCGCCCTCCTCGCCGTGTGGCTGTCGACCCCAGGACGCTGGCGCAATGAGAGAATCATGGCAGCGGTTCCCGATGCGGTCATATGCGCAGGCTTGGTCGCGGCGTATGGTTTGAATGTTTACGACAAGAGTTACGTGCCGCTCTTTTCGGCCGCGGTCGCACTCTTGGTGGCCTCGATCGTGCTGCGAGCGGGATTCCTACGGACTTGCCTGGAATGGCCACCTCTGGTCTTCATCGGCAAGCGCAGCTATGCAATGTATCTGATTCACGTGCTGATGCTGAATGTCGTCGAAATGGTACCGGCAAAAATTCTGCCGCCGAATTGGCTGCTGGTCGTTGGCATCGCATACGTGCTAACGATTGCCGGAGGGTCGTTGATTTACGTGGCGATCGAACTTCCGTGTATCGGTTTTGGCCGCATGCTGTCAAAATCGTGGGACGCGCGGCGCCCTGGCAAAGCGGTGGCTCTGACCGGATCCTGATTTGCATCACGCGGGGCAGGCGCAGTATCGACCAGTCAAAATCATGGAGCCGCGGCACTAGGGATAATTCGCGGGATAGGCAATGCGCTCCAATGGATGGGCGGCACACATTGCCGCGACATTGCTCCATTGAGCGGCACTTGGCGTATTGCCGACCATGCGCGTCCAAAAGGCATGAGATGCTTTGTAGGTCTGATTAAGGGCGGTGAGAATATCGAGAGGCGCAAAGGGTCCGCCGTATTTATGGAAATACTGCGTCGTCATGTCGCCTGACTCCACATCGAACATCGCCGTCATTTTCGGGCGCAAATCGAGTGTCCCCCCATTGTCGGGGTTGGCGCCCAGATAGGCTTTCACTCCGTCGCTCAATCCCCCATAGTTGAATCGCGTGATAGCCGATTGACCAAAGCTATCCGCAGTTCCGGCCGCAATCCGATGGTCGGCCATCCATTGTTCAAGGGCGACTGCAGTCGAGCCATGAGCGAAATACGCATTGGCCATGATGACGCTCGTATGGGGAAACGCCGCGGTCGACGCGCTGAGCAGACGTTCGAGCTGATCGAGCCAAGCAGCATCACCGTAGTGCGGATCGTTCCTTCCGAAGCTGGCTGCCGCCTGAGTGACCGCCGAATTTTCCTGCAGGAACAATGCCTCGACATTCGCATCGGCGTCGAGGTGCTGCCCGAGTGCCTGCACGAGGGCGATGAACCGATCCATGACGGGCGGGTAATACAGCGCGGGCGCATACATTCCCGTGGACGCTCCATTGGCGTTCCTCCCCCACCAGCCATAGCTGCCCGCGACGGGACTCGCGCCGTAGACGGGATCCTGCTGGATGTACGTGGGAATCACGCTGCCGTCGCCTTTGCTGTACGGGCGCGGGCTGTACCAGATCACCATGACGACCAGGCGCTTCGGTTTGTTGTATCGGGTCTTCAATCGCGCCAATGCGGCATCGATCACGGAAAAATCGTAATGCCCCTTGGTCGGCTCAAGCGCGGCCCACGTAATCAGCATGCGATAGCCGAGCATGTAGTCCCGGTTGTTGAGATCGTCCATTTCTCCGGCGACGAACGAACTCGAACCGCCGCCCCGGACGATGCCGTAAGAGGCCATGTAGTGTCCGGGATTCCACTTGATGTGTGCGCCCACCGGCGTGACCACCGGCGAGGTCGCGTTTGCCGATACCGCGGTGGCCAGGACCAGTAAGGCGACCGCGGCCGCGGTTGAGACGCCGAAAGCTCGAATCATCTTCATCGCTCCTGGGCGCGCGCGTCGCGCTGCACAAACGTTGTAGTCAAGGGATGTTCCTCGTCGCATACGTCGCCGATGCAAAAAAAATTCACCACCTGCGGATAACCGAGGTGGTGATACCGCCGCCCAAACGCGGCGTTCTTGGAGGTCACGAAGCGCTCGCTCGAGCGTGCCCTCCCAGTAGCGGGCTCTGCGGCCCGATCCCCTAGCGGTGCTACCTTTCCGCGTCTCTTTTTCTGCGACTAGCCAAGAGTCTCTGTCTGCCGGCGCCGACCGAGTGCTAAGAGCACGGAGCCCAGCAACAGCGTCAACCCGCTCGCCGCGGATGCCGGATCAATCTCCGGAGCCATGACCACCTTCGGAGATGCAACGAATGCGGGGGTGACCTCTTTCGGCAAGGCTGCAACCTCGACTTTCGGTGTCACCGCCTTTGGCAATTCGACTACTTTGGGTTCCGTGACAACTTTCGGCGCCTCGACGACCTTGGGTTCACCGACCAACTTCGGCGCAGCGACAACCTTCGGTTCCGCGATCTCTTTAGGGACGGCGACCTTCGGGGCGTCGACCTTCGGCGCGGCTGGCTTCGATGCGACCACTCGCGCGACGACGACTTTTTTGGGCTCTACGGCGACCGCGCTATGGTCACGATCGCCATCGATGGCGGCGGTCCGTGCCAGAATCCTTGCCTCGACTTCCGATCGTTCCCCGGTCAAAGCCATTGCGGAGGATACCCCGGTCAAGGAGATCCCGATGACGGCGATCGCGGCCATGCCGTGTGTACTTCGTTCCATTCCGTACGTTCTCCTCCAGATTGCACTGAACCCCCCTCGGGTTCCGGCATGGGATGGATGCTGCGACCTGCATCAAATACCGGCAATCGGCATGTGCTGGAACGGCTAAGGTCGTCGCGGACCAAAACACGTTATGTCGTGTCCGGCGCGGTCAAGAGTGTGATTGGCGGCTAATCCCAGCGCCGGCGTGCTTTGATGAGCTTTCGAAGGAGACGGGCGGGCGATCCATCGGCCACCCGCGTATAGCGATAGGTCTGGTTGGCTATTCGCGACAGCAATCGATCCCGTTTCTCAAAGGCGAGAAAGTACTCGACCACGCGAGGACCCCAACGCGTCTTCGACACGTCCACGGTGGGGGAGAGATTGACGGTTTTCAGCCCCACACGGATCGCATACTTGATGGCTTCCGCCATGGTCGTGGTCATGACGCTGTACTTCGCCCAGCGGGGATCGAATCCCGAGTAGTAGAAGTACAAGCCTTCGCCGACGACGAAGCCGATTCTCGCCGCCACGATCTCGTGCGCCACCCGCAATTGGAATAAGCGAAATACCCCGCGCTCGGCCAATCGCTGGCACACCTCGTACAGAAACGCCTCGGAAACGGCACTGGCAAACCGATCCGGGTGCTGTGCGGTTCCTTGCATGGCCGCCCGCATCCGATGCAGTTTGAGGAAATGCTCCAAGCCCGCCCGGACATCCTCGGGCGCCTCCACTATCACGAGTTCGCAGGTGAGCCCGTCGCGCTTCAGGGAGTTGTAGCAATGGCGCAACGACTCGCGCATGTTGCGCTTCAAGCCGGCGCGAAAGGCCTCCCAGGTGGAGGGCAAATCCAGCACGAAGTCCTGTATGGTCTGGTGGGGTAGGACATGAGCATCGGTGGCCAGCGCGTCGTGCATCGCCTTGTTCAACGTGCTCCACTGCACCCAATCCCAGCTGCGCAACTGCTTGAGCTGGCCGCGAACCACGCGCAAGGCAATCCGCTCGTAGCCCGGTTCGATCAACGGCCCGCGAATCTCTGTCAATGCCGGGTCGGCCCCCAGGAGGTCGATGGATGACACATTGAAAATGCCGAGCTTGCGTCGACTCAGTATGAACGGAAATATTGCGACGCAAACTCCATGGGGATCGCGCAACACGTAGAATTGCAGTTGCTCTTCAACACCCGCATGCAATTGCAAAAAGTGACGGCACCACGTGTCATGCCAGTCGAACAGGGCGAATGGCAGCGTATTCTCGGTAATCGCGCAGAGTCGCTCGTAATCGGGTTTCAGATGCGCTAACGATTCGGGGCTCAGCGCCACTTCGACCGTTAAATTCAGGTAAGGAGTCTGACCAACGCTCGACGCAGGGTGGCTCAGTACCGGGACATGGAGCGTCTCCTCCGTCACTGTTTCCCGCCGGAAACGAATTCCTTCAGCCCAACGCTTAAGCCATTGCAAATATAGGCCATTCGGTGTCGAGGAGACCGAGTTCCGTTGCACACACAACACTCCAAGCGGGCGGGAAGAAACCAACTCGCCGAGCCGAGACTACCATAACTGGGTGTCGGTGATTGGCCACAGCTTGGATCTATCCGCCCGTAGTAGGGGATTGGGTCGAAGGTTCGACATTCGATCCGGCGGATTCCCGCCAGTGACGCTCAGTGTCAAGAAGTGCCAAGTTTCACGTCCAAATGGAAGCCGATCGAGTCCTCCAACATTTGCTTGAGGTCAGGGCTATTGCGTTTGATGTTGATCGCATCGCAGCTCTTGAAGGGGTTCGACGGCGCATAGTCATTGATGACAATCCGCTTGCCGTGAGACAGCTCGAAAATGATCTTGTGATACTTGATTCCGGCTCGCTCCAACTGCCTTAACGTGGCTTCCCGGGCGGTTTCCTTCCGTGACGTCGTGATGATGACCTGTACCTTGCCGGAGTCAAACAGGTGGTTGAGGGCGTCGATATTCGCCTGGATACCTTCGGTTTCGCCCCAATACGGCTGCGAATATTGAGCCGAGTTTTTCACGAGCGTGCCGTCGAGGTCGACGAAGAGCGTCGAATACTGGCGGGTGTAGGCCTGCCACTCCTTGATAGTGCCCCAATCGACATAATCGCTCACGTCCGAGTACGTAAAGGTCGCCCCGTCGAGAATCATCCCGTAGATGATGTGCGAAATGTAAAGATCCGGCTCTGCCGACAGCTTGTCAAAATACCGGAGGTACTCGGCGGCGTCCTGAAACGCATAGCCGCCCACGCAAAACTTGCTGCCGACGATTCGTTTCTCGACAATGTTCGTGACATAGCCGTCGCGATTGACTTCGAAGTAGCTCTTGCTGCGAGCGTTGACCTTCTCGATCAGGTGCAAATCGTAGCCGGATATGCAATTGCCGGCCACCGGCTTTTCGCGAAAGAAGTTGTCGGAGTCCTTGATGTAGATCGGCCCGGAAACCTTGGCTTGGCGCATGCCGGCCGCGATCGTCTCCGGCTGATTCCTGGTGAAGTGGTCGAGCAGGATGAATTCCACTTTCTCGAGGAGACCAAGGCCCTCGAATTGCTGGGAGAGCGCATTGACGAGTTGAAACTTCTGGTCGTGTTCCTCGAGTCCGATGACGCAGATTCTACCCACGTCGGTCATGTCCAAGCCCTTGATCGCCTCCACGACCATCATGTTGCCCAGCGGATGGGTCAAGGACCATTTCGGATTCATGTCGGGGAATCGGCTGGACCGGCCCGCGATCGGCAATAGGAGGTTGATCATTGAAAGGCCTCGAGAGAGTTGATGCAATTGACGATGAAATGTTGGACCGTCGGGGTCTTCGCGTAGGGCGCGATGCGCAGCATGTTCACAGCGAGGATCAGATCGATGGAATTCCGGTACCAGGCTTTGGACAGATACTTTTCGTTGATCCGCCGATCCAGGTACTCCATCACCTGCTTGAAGCGTGTTTTATCCTCGAGCCGCTCGCTCATCAGGAGCGTCCAATTGAACCTCGTATCCTGGCGCAATTTCGCGATGTCGATGAGGGGCGATTCGATGAAGCTGTCCAGAAAATCGATGAGCGCCACCGCCCCGGCGTCGTTCGCGATCATGATGTTGGAGAAGGTAAGATCACCGTGACACGGTCCCACGGGGATAACGATGGACGGGTGCACGGCAAGCGCACGCCGCACGCCGTTGAGCGGGCCACGGAACATGGCGGCCGCGCCAACGTTCAATGCCCGCTCGACACTGTCCAACTTGTCGAGAAGTATGGCGGCGGGAACGAGCTGCAGTGTCGACTCGGCTTCTTCCGCATCCAAGAATTCGAACAGCATTGCGGCCACATCGTCGATGGCATCGCGCGAAGCGGTGGAAAAAAAATCGATGCTGTTATGAAAATACACATATTCCATATCCGCGCTGAAGAGCCCTTCGGTCTCGCTCTCTTCGACGATGCGAGGGATGCGCACGAAGCCGAGCCGATTGTCCCGGGCGCGGGTACGCTGCTTTTCGATCTGCAATCTCAGGCGCGCGCTGTAGCTTGCCTCCAACGCTGACTTGCGAAGCACCACCTTGCCATTGCTCTGAACGGGCCGGACGCGGCATCCGGAGTTCCCGTGAATGAGGATCTTTGGAGCCGGGCGCTGGCGGTCTGGATCAGCCGCCGGCAAAGTCGCCGCACCCGCTTCACGTCGTGTCATGCGAGGTCAAATGCGTCGCGATGTATGTCACAATGCCCGCGGTCGAACAGTGGAACAATCGCGGCATGGAGAACGAGCGGGAATGGGTACCTTCCGACGATTTTGATCGCGGCTTTCAAACGTCCGAAGCGTATCTTCGAAATGGCGATCCCGTTGCGGCACTGAGGCACTTTTCCCTTCTCCTGAATAAGTACCCTTTGGAGCCTCGATCCTACCAAGGAGCCGCGCGCGCTCTTCTAGCCAGTCTGGATAATGCCGCGGTACACGAACAAATCGAGGCTGCGGAACTCAGCGCTCTGAAGCACAAACTGATTGTGCAGGAGCCCTGCAATAGATGTCCACCCTTCTTGCATGAACTGATCGTGAACCAGCACGTAACGGGTTCCAATGCACTCATTCCCAAGGTGGCGGCAAGCCTGCGGGTCACGCTTTGTCAAATCAAAGATCAAGGTTCGCCACACAAAAACTTCGTGATTATGTTGCTGATCCTTCGTGAAGCGTTGGGTGATTGGATCACTCAGCGCGAAATCTCGCAGCTGCATATCGATCGATTACCCGAGTTCACCGTCGACGACATGGCGCTGCCGTACCGAACGATCTTCGACCTACGCCAGTATCGAAGAAACAAGGATGACGTAGCGGCTTACGCGGCCGGTCGTTGGCGCGCTTCTCGCACCGGCACCGGGCTGCGGGACTTGCCGCTCTTTCAACTCATTCTCTTCGAGTGGCTCCTCGGAAAGAGCTTGGTACCGATGGATGCCCGGTTCGTCGAGCAGTTGGCGGAACTCTCCGTGGCGGCTCCGGGCAGCGATGCGTTCGCGGCGGCCAAATCGTTGATGGTGCGTCATTGGCACGCGGGTGACCGGGTAGCGGGGGCCGCTATCGAGGCGGCTGGGCTCCCCGCCGATCTATCGGAGATGCCGATACCCATCATTCAAGCTCGCCGCGGGACCGCTTGGCAAGGGTCAATGCCTCGCCCGCTGGCCGCTCGCCTTTTCGAACGGCGCTCGTGGCAACGCATTCAGGCCGTCAAGAACCTGTCATTGGACCGTTTGCCGCGCATCGCACAGAAAAGGCGGCGGCTCAAGGTGGCGATCTGCGTTTCGGGTCAGCTGCGCGGCTATAAGAGCGCATTTGCCAGCTGGCAACGCGCGCTACTGCCACGCATCGATTACGAGTTGTTCATCGACAGCTGGACGGTCGTTGGACGATCGAGTGCGGAACCCTTTCGTCATGTTTTGCCATTCTTGGGCTCGAGGTTCACGTCCGCCTATCGGGAGATTTGTGACCAGATAGGCTTCGACGAAGTCAAATCGCGCTACCCCGCCCTGTTTGCGGGCCTGGCCGACACTGGCGAGGTCACCCGCGAGGACATAGCGTCGTTCTATGGTGCTTCCACAGTGCATCTGGACGATGATCGGCAGCAGCCGTTCAAGGCCATGTCGAATCAGCAGAAAATGCATTACAAGATCGAATCAAGCTTCAATCTGGCCCTCAATTCCGGAAGACACTTCGATTTGGTGATACGCCTTCGCCCGGACAAGCCGATCCATGCGCTGGCATTCAATTGGGCCGCTCTGCTGCGGATTTGCCGCACCTCGCCAACCATATTTGCCGACCATGCTGCCGGAGTTTTCTACGGAAATCTGTTCATTGGCGACCAATTTGCCATCGGGACGCCTGAGACCATGAACGTTTATGCAGGCGCATGGACACACTATCCCTTCCTGGCAAAACAAGGGCTGTATCGGTGCCCGGCCCACTTCGAGGGACATGCGTCACTGGCCCAGATCTGCTGGTTGAGCGGCATAGACGTGCGCAAGGCGCCTATTCGTTTTGGAGGCCTTCAAGAAGCGGAACCGATGTCGTCCGGCGACATTTTGAAGTACCTAACGATCGATGCTGCGAGCCGCCACGATCAATTAGATCGCGTGCTCATCGATGCAATCTCGCAAGATGTCAAGGGGTAGCAGCCTGCCCTACTTTTTCTTGTAGTCCTCGTAGAGCTTCACGAAATCGCCGAAGGTGACGGGGAAAACGACGTGGTCCGCCCCGTCGAACGGATCGAAACCCAAGATTTCCTCTAGCCTTACCACGATCAGCGCGAAACTCAAGGAATCCAGACCCGACTCCAACAAATGCAGGCTGTCAGTCAACTTCGACAGCTTTCTCTTTTGCTCCGATGCGACTTGCTCGAACTGGAGTCTCACCGTCTCTCTGACTGACATCTCACGCCCTCCTCGATCGCGACAACACTGAAAATC
>Ga0116230_10007396_pt1 | contig 10848 bp, 9 predicted proteins | sample S1TSphfallax_3_FD_88678 | JGI IMG/M metagenome (GOLD analysis project Ga0116230, IMG submission 88678) | Host-associated microbial communities from peat moss isolated from Minnesota, USA - S1T2_Fd - Sphagnum fallax MG | ecosystem: Host-associated > Plants > Peat moss > Unclassified | place: USA...
ATTGAGTGGTGAATCAACCATTATTTAAACAAAACATTTCTAAGTTTTTTTCATTTTGTCAACTTGTAAATTCTTCTTATTTAATTGTTGGTAGTCTATCCCCAAATCCTTGAAGGTTGTGTAAGGAGGTTTCACATTTGGAGGTTCTAACTTTAGTGCACCCCAATCTATGCAATAATTATGTAAAATTCAATAAGCAACAACTCTCACAACTCCATCAACTTTTGAATTAAAATGTTTCAATATACACCACTTGTTTTTCAAGGATCCAAAGGCATTTTAAATGACTATCCTCCCTAAGTTCATAATATAGTCATACCTTATTTTATTCACGTCATTTGGATTATAGGTCTTCCAATTTTTTGCAAATATGGTTGAATTGGGTATGCAATGTCCTCAATTATATAAGGTGTGCATCTCACACCCTTGACACCACCATCAACTCTTGTAGAATTTCATGGTTCTTTAATTGTCCATAAATATTGGATGTTTTGAATTGCCCAACATTGTGGAATCCCCTAGGTTGGTTGGCCCAGACATTCTAAATTTTTTTGTTTACACTAGAAAATGTTTACATTACAATGTTATGAAAAAAAATATTAAAAAAATTAGTCATTACAAGGGTCATTTTCTTGTTGGGAAGATCAACTAATGATATGTGAATACCATCAATGGCATTGCAAATATCATATACACCTATAAGTTCATGGAATTGATCAATATTTTTTTGCAAATGGTTTAAACACTTGGATTGATGAAACAATGTCACCTTTAACACTAAATTGTTAAAGGCTTCATAATGCATCTTATAATACAACATGAATTTCCTATCCCTCATTTATGGTGTTGTATGAGAAATGTTTTTTTCCACAAAACCCCATTGGACATGTTACTTGAACTATTTTCACCACATGTGAGATGGACGTCTTTTCCTATTCAAAATAACATGCAAAATTGTTATGATGTGTTTTCTTATTGGAGGCTAGTTGTTCAAAATGAAATTGAACATACCTTTGATTTAAAAACTGCAAAATTCCAAATTGTCATAGCAAAGGAGAATTTAAATAAAGATAACCTTCCCAACAAAATATGATCCATCATTAACACAAATTTTTAAAAGACAAAACTAGCTTGAAAATCATTTGAAATGGAGGAAGAAAGTTCAAAAATTGTGCCATAAAATGTATTAAAAAAAAACTTGAAAATGAATCACCCAAATTGGCCCAATTGCATTAAAAATAAAACAAAAATTCGAGGAAAAAAACAAACCAAAGATTTTTCTTTGGAAACAAAGGCTATCTTTTAGAAATTAAAAAAAAAATTGTTTGGAAAGTGGTAGAACTAGGAGTTGGCTTTGTGACAACCCTTTTATTAATATTTTAAAAACATTGAATTAAAAGGGAAAGGGAGGAATGCAAAGAGAGGACCAATGTCCAAAACCAAAATAACACCAAAAAACAAAAGGGAGGAAAAGGCACCCACCCAAATTAAAATCCAAATCCCAAGTTTTGGTCCTAAACTTGACATTAATTGCATAAAGCAAATTGGACAAAGAGAATCATGAAAGAATGCCAAGCTTGGAAGAGGTTTCATTGATGATGATGGCTTGGTTTGAGATGGATGAAGTTTGGGCTTTTTGCAAGGTTGCCACCACCCTTTACCAATGATATGCTTGTAAAATTGAGGAGGGCTTTTAGTGCCTTTAGTTGATTGTGCCATATTAACACATGGGTTTTAAAAAATTCTATTTGTTGGTGCAAGTAGTCAAATACCTCCATAATAAAAAGTAATAACATATTTTTTAGGTGTTGATCATGGTAAGGTGTATCCTTTGCATAGGTCATAATCATCATAACAACCCCCTTAGAAATGGTAGTTTTCAATGTTAAATCTATTCAAATGGGATTAGTATTGGCAACATTAACTAAAATGCGGACCCCTCTTGTGGATAACACAATGTTAATGTGTTGTCGCAAGGACTAAAATGAAAAGGTGTTGAAAGAACATGTGATTGCTCACATGAAATGTGAAACCCAACATTTATGGCAATAGAAACAAAAGTTTTTCAAATGCCATCATGAGGATGTATACATGCCCTTCCAAGGGAACATCATAAAAGGTGTATCCACTGAGTCTATGGGTTAACCACATATGCAATGGGATAAACCTAGAGTCATTTGGTGGGGTTTAGGGTTTAGGGCGTGTAATGTTAAATTTTAATCATCTTCAATATATTAATTGTAAATAATGAATTACCACCATTTTGTTATTAGTTTGTTGCTTCAAAAATAATTGCATTTGCAAGGGTGTAGGGGGTAGGTTAGTTAAAGTGGATTAAAATTTTTACCAATATTGTTAAACGATTATTTGTTTTTTTTAATCAATTGATATCAAAATGCTTTAGGATTAATATGATCGTGAAGGTTTAAGGTTTTAAGGTTTAATGTAAATGAATAGGTAATCCATGGTTCATTGAATAAGATATCATTAATAAAAAACTCCATTTTGTGACTTGTTTTCGTCAACTAAAAGTGTTGTTTGCAACTATTTTAATCTTTGTACTATATAGGTACTTGGTTGAAGAAAATTTGAATTCTATATAGGTCCACTTGAATTATTAATTTCTCAAAATTTTAAGTAAAGTGGTTTGTAATATTGTAGCAAAGATGTCAAAGGCCATATGAAATAATAAGATGATTGGGCATGCATAAAACCATGCCCCTAAACTTCGGTTTGCACATGATTTCAAGCAAACTTGATGAGGTGAAAGCATGGTTAGTTGGCTCAAAAGTGGTGTTTGAAAGTTCATAATTTTACATTAACAATTTTTTGGTAGTTTTAACAACTATCAAACCATAAATCCTATGCTTTTAATCATAAATATTTAATAATCCAACTTATGAATAATTCTAAACATGTGATTGATAAAAAAATCCATGCAAAAGATTAAAATTTTAAATGTGAAATGGACTTTCAAGGATAAAAATTACAACAATTATATTATTTAAAACTTATACACATACACACACACACATATATGGAAAGTTTTTATGCACTTCACTAATAAATTCTTCATTTGATGATGCTTTATTTTGACACTACTTTGACATATTTTTTGACTCCACATTTTTTTATGTGACAGATGTTGTGTTGTCATTTTAAAAGTCCATTATGAATCCATATTCTTTTTAAAATTCTACCAAAAAGATTATGATGATTTTTATTAAAAATTTGATAATGTTAATTTTGAATATGATTTTAAATTTTACATTTGTATATAATCTAGAAAAATTACAAGTGTGATAGTCCAAATTGTCCACCTATTCAAGCTTTCACATGATGAGAGTCATGTCCAACATCATGCTTGAAAAGTTATGTTCATGCAATATTTCTAATATGCTCTCTTGAAGGTGATTCAATCTTTTATTTGAATACTATTTAAAAAAGGGGATGCAAGCTTTGGTTGTAGGAGGAAGAACATTTCATGGCATCCTCAAGTGTGTTGAGAATGAAATTAAACATCCATGAACTACCTGGTTTTATAGCCTTCAATAAGAATGGGTGACAATCTTACAATAATGACGAGGGAATGATTTGGGCCACAAGAGGCCAACTCTTAAAATAAACCATTAAGGCAATGGCCTAAGAGGAAATGAACCCTACACCTTTTCTAGAAATGGGGAGTGAGATTTGCCAACAAACCAAGGGGGCCTTTAGGACATTCCAAATAGGCTTGGACTTAAATGTCTCCCAAAAATTTGGATGAGAGTTGATTCCAAGGATGAAAACTCATGTTAGAAGCTTGGAAAGGGTGAAAAGTTTCCAACATATGTGAAATTTTTTGGGGAAAACACCGTGAAAAGATCCCAAAGGTCACGTAATCATCTTTTACCCTTGAATGCTTTTACATGCTGTCTTGGGGGTGGGGAGGGTGGTTGGAATAATAGTTTAAAAAATAAAAAAATATGTGAGTATAAATATAGAGTGCAATATATTGGTTGTTAGGTAAAAATTATAAGTTAATTAGTTTTAAAATAGGGTGCATTTTATTCAAATAATCAATTTAATTATAATTGATAAGATATGCAATAATATGAAATACTGGATGGGTGGTTTTAATGTATATATATTAGAAAGCTAGATAATAATAGGATGATAAAAAATAGGTCGAACAATTATTTAATACCCCCTTAAAAATGGTCATTTGACACGCATACATCCCAAACTTTACACTAAGTGTCTCGCCCTCCCCCTTAAACCACCCTAAGAACCTTTGGGTATTAGGTCCTGGTTCTAATAACTGCCCAATGCAGGTGATTTACTCTTGGAGTTTGGAGGTTTTTAGTCTCTTTCTCCAAACAACAAAATCATTCAGCAATTTCGAGGCATGCTAAATTAACATGGGGAACTTCAAGCAATTAGGGCCACTTTAGACGAGGGCCTTTGGTCCAAGGTCCAATGAAATAGAGCAATACTATTGGCTGAGAACCATAGTAAATTGGACCCATGGCCTTTAGATGAGGGTCCAAGACCAAAAAGTGGCAAATCATCGCTAAACCTACATGGCACTATTTTGGAGGGAAAATCAATTGGTTCACACTGAAAAAAGAAAAAGAAAAAGAAAAAAAAAAAGGGTCTCAAAGAGAGCTCATGATTTGGAAACTCAAGATGTGAGCTAGGGTCCAAGCTAGGGTCCAACTCAAGGATTCAATTTCCTTCAAATGACTCCAAATTGGTCCTTAGGAATCAATTTGGACCCTGGACCCCATCTAAAGCGGACCTTAATAATGGGCAGAAGGGTCCTAAAAGGGGGCCAAAAAAAAAGATTTTCACAATAATGTGTAGCCTAAAACGAAAAAAAAATTGTTACTTGTTTTTTTGCCTTTGTTCTCTCTAGCGCAAAATTGTGGGGGGCAGAATTTTGGCTAGGTTTAGCCAAAATTCTGACCCTTTTGACAGCTGGCCTTTTACTATTTTCAGTTTTAATCATTGCCCATTGGGGGGGTTGGGGGCGGGGGCGGGGGGGTACATTACACACTCATAATGCCTTTTGACAGTTGATTTCTGAGCATTGCTGGTGGGGTATATTACACCCATAATGCCCTTTAACAGCTGACTTTTAAAAACTAGCTTTGTGCATTGACCGTGGGGAGGAGCATTCCACACAAGTCATAATGACCTTTGACACCTGTCTTTTCCTTTTTGAGCTAACAGGTGCATATTATGGTCCCAGAATTAACAGGCGCATATTACGGTATGAAAATTAACAGGTGCATATTATGGTTTGAAATTAACAGGTGCATATTACGGTATAAAAATTAACAGGTGCATATTATGGTATGAAATTAGGAGGTGCATTTTATGGTGGCGCATATTATTCTGCGAAAAAATTAAGGGGTTGCAGATTATGGTGCAGAAATTAACAGGTGCATATTATGGAACGAAATTAATAGTGAGAAAATTAACAGGTGACTATTATGGTGCGGAAATTGAACGATTTTGTTCGCGCCTATTTGTTACGCTTTGCTTGCGACCCGCGAGAGTTGTTGGTTGCATCGCGGTTTCCCGTTTGGCGCCGAGGTCTTCCGTCGATAATAATAACAGCTCCTCCCGGCGTGGCGCGCGGCGCCAACTATGAAAATTACCACCTCGTTAGTTGCATGTTCAAGGCAATGGTACTCATTTTGCATTTATTGGCATGAGCTTTTAGTACCGAGTTGTACCATGTTTAGATCCATGAATCTCAAAAATTTTAATTTTTTTTTTCTTTCAATTTTGTTACGTAGCCAAAGTGGCGATTATCCATTGAAATATTTAGCCAAATTTCGCTACAAACCAAACATGAAACTAAACATTTAAAACGTCCTTTCCTATATTTTTGGGTATCCTACTTGAACCACGTACAGAAATCTGACGTTTGTTAAATAAAACTTGGTCGAATTATGGCTATTCAAAATCTCCAAAAAACAAAAGAAAAAAAAAACTTCATTTTAAATACCATCCTTCTATGTTTTTGTTTATCCTACTTGAACCAAGTATGTAGAAATCTGACGATTTTTCTTAAATTTTGGTCGAATTTTGGCTATTGAAAGTCTCAAAAAAACATTTCAGTTTAGAGACATCATTCTATATTTTTGGGTACCCTACTTGAACCACGTACAGAAACTTGACGATTTTTAAATTTGTTTTAGCTGAATTATGGCTACTGAAAGTCTCATAAAAACATTTAATTTTAGAGACATCATTCTATTATTTTGGGTATCCTACTTGAACAACGTATAGAACTTGACGATTTTTCTTAAATTTTGGTCAAATTATGGCTATTGAAAATCTTTAAAAAAAAACACTTCATTTTAGAGACATCCTTGTATATTTTTGGGTATCCTACTTGATGAGCCAACTACCGAAATTTGAGGATTTTTCCTAAAATTTGGTCGAATTATGGCTATTGAAAATCTAAAAAAAAAGATTTGCTTTTAGAAGTTTTATTTTCTAATTTCGTTATTTTTGGCTATATCATAGAGGCAGGGCAGCCCAAAAGAAAAAAGAAAAGAAAACGGGCTGTTGATGATGCAGCTAGAGTTTTTGCACTTGCGACCTGGGATTTGTGTTTTTCTGTTTGCGCGTGGTTTTTTTGCATTTGTGGGTCGGTCGCTGATCAAGTGTGATCGTTTGTTGCTTCGAGCTCTTTTAAGTATCAATCCATCTTCTTTTGCCGTCCTCTTGTTTTGTCGTTGATGTGAGGAGAACAACTTGGGCTCCTCCATTTCTCCTGCGTTGCTCTTTTCGCTCGCGGTTTCCTTCTCTTCTGATCTTGTAGTGTACCTAGTTACTTACAGACCACAGCAGGCGACAGGAAGCAAGGGCGGGCGGTCGAACCAGATCTGAAGTCGTCATTGGGAGAAGGACGCGATGGGGAAGGGTGGTAAAGGTGCAGTGTCTGGCCTTGTTATCGGCCTCTCTTTTGTCTTCTACATCATCGCCTTTGGACTTGCCATCGGTGCCGAGACCCGGCGAAGCCAGGTTGCTGCTATGCCTGTTTCCCTCACTTCTTTTCCTCTGTCTGTGTGTGGTCCCTTTAGTATTCCGAGAGAGAGAGAGAGAGAGAGAGAGAGAGAGAGAGAGATCTTTCCCTGCCTTGCATTGTTTTGTACTGGTTTGCAGTTTGTCGTCTCTACCGGAGAAAGAGACATAGAAGCCTTGTGTTCTCTCTCTTTTGCTGCCTCGCATTGTTTTGGGCTGGGCTGTTGGTTGTCTATTCTGGAGGAAAGGACGCAGAAACCGTGGGATCTGTGCGCGGGGGCAGAGTTGAGTAGAGATTATTAGTGTCAAACTTTTTTCTCGCCTTTGTACATGTACAGTTCGTAGTCGCAGAGGTAGCGGATCTGACGTTTGCTTTGAACAGATCTCATGGGGGACGGCCGGGCCTCTCTCTCCGTAGATACGGCGGGCCACCGCAAATGTAGACCCAGATCTGGGAACAGCGAGCTCCAGCCCACTATGGATGGATCCTAAGTCTTGCTTGTCGCATTGTAGATGATGGTGCCTAGAGGTGGTTTGTTTCTTTGGTTTTCGTTTCGGCTGTCTGTTTGTTATCCATGTTCTATGCTTTTTACTTCGCTTTCTGTTATGGTCAATCTTGAGTGATATGGAGATGTCGAAGGAAGAATGAGAATGCTGCCGACTATCCTGCTCAAGCATTTCTTCCTCTGGCGGATTAGGAGACAAAAGTTGACGCGTTTGGTGTAATGGTTTTCTGGCAGGGTTCAATAGTGGTTGCAGATCCAGCTGGAGATTTCGGCTGCCAGTATACTGCAAGCACAGCAACTGGACTTGCTGTAGGGGCACTCCTCTTTCTGCTGATTGCCCAACTGTTCATCATGATTCTTACTCGCTGTTTGTGCTGTGGAGGTGGTTACAATCCTGGCGCTGCTCGCACATTCGCAGTAGTTGTGTTCATCTTTTCATGGTAATTGGATCTATCCAAGCTTATTTTTTGGGTCTAAAGTTTCTGGGTTTACTTTTTTGGGTAATATATGGATGGGAATTGATCATGCTCGGTACATACTAAAAGGGTGTATGTTTTTTTCCTGTGCTGTCTGCAGGTTGTTTTTCATTTTTTCTTTTGCAGTTCTTCTTGCAGGAGCAAGTGCAAATCAAATCCGTACAAAAGGTTTTGTCAATCAGAGTCTATCATGTGAGGAAGTGAAGAAAAGCATATTTGCTGCAGGAGCTGCCTTGACTTTCATCACCATGTTGTTGACTGAGCTTTACTATGTACTTATATCTAAAGCTTCTTCTCCTGCTGCTGGGTCTTATGGTGGTACTAACCCTTCTGTTGGCATGGCCACTTATGCTTGAGATGAGATATATATCTTACCAGAGGAAAACAGGACTCAATTTCTATGGAGCTTTTCTTTCCCTCCTCCAACCAAGGATGTCATTAGAGCAATGGGTATCTCCAGTTGTTTTGTATTTTAGGCCAAGTTTTTGAAACAAGACAATACATTTGTGTTTCGAGAAGACATCTGGTCTTCTTTGATGTGTGTAGGAGTTGAATTTTCAGAGTGGGTTACTTGCTATTTTGGGCCCTGAACTCCCTGGTTAGCAGTTTTGATAGAGGAAGTGAAAGTTTTCCCAATATACAAGTGGGTAACTCTGATTTTGCAGAGTATTGGGTAGGACAGATGTTCTAGATTATTACTATACACATGTTGGATATAAGTGACCTAATGATTTGACATACCTTGTGGGTTGGAGTGTGAGCATGTGCCTGATTTGGGTTACTTCTGTTCATAAAGCTCATAGCTTCTTTGGTTTTTGTTTTGGCTGCCTATTTGGAATCCATGTTCAAGGTTTATATGCTATTTGGGGGCTAGAATGGATCATTCATTAACTTATGTCTTAAGCACTCTAATCTCTCACGACAATTTCTTTCCTGATTTGGACACCTTACCAGTTCAGTGGTGGTGGTTTGGTTTGAGGGTGGAGAGTATGATCACAAGAGTTCCATTAGCAAGTGTAATGATGAAATGAAGTATATCACAAGACCTCTTTGTTATCTAATCTTAAGTGTTTGCATGGAATCATTTAAGGGTTGCCCACCAAGTTGGTAGTTCTTCAAGATGCTATTACATTTTCGAATGGCCACCCCGAGGACCACAAGATTATATTCAAGTACAGTTTGACTAATCTAAATATTCTCTCATTTCAAAACTATACCATCACCAATCTTATCCTAATCTGTTTTCTGAGATCAATCTCCTACTCACCCATACTTGACCATGTGTGAGATTTTGTGCCTGCTTGCCTGCAATGCATGTAATAATGTGGTTGGTTAGACAACAAACCAAGAGGCACCCTTCTAGTGTGTGAAAAATGAAGCAATCATCACATACCAGAAGTGATAGGCAAGCAGATGTAAGCAAAAACAATTCTTCTGATGTGAGCATAAGAAAATGTCCTGGTCTGTGCATAAGAAAACGAAGCTTGTAGAAGGAACCCAAAAGTTGTGTGTCAAATGGGTTCAAAATTACAACAAACAATGCAAGTATTATAAAAGAATTCTACATGGGCATTTTCCACCTCTAGTTCGGTGCACAAGGATCCCACAGATGACTGCTCTTTACCCTAAACGTGGATTGTCCTTCATTGAAGAATATACATTTACACCAATGCACAACAAAAGTTTGGAACATTTGTGTAACTAAGCTGTGCAATGGAAGAAGATATAAGTTGCTCAAAAACTTGTTTTGTAATAGAAATGGACAAACACTCTTCCATCCTGCATAGTTGCAGATATGATGAAAAGGCTTTTTTCTGCACACTTTCAGCTTAAAAAATAAGCATCCTGCGACTCAGCTGAATGCAATCTACATGTGTCCCTCCCTTTGTATATTTGTCTGGACGTTCAAACTTTGATACTCTTCTCTCTCCTCGTGCAAGATCTCTCCTAGTAGCCAGATTTTCCTGTTGACAACACAGAGATGCAGATCCAAATCAGACACTCTCTTGTGATCCGACGTGACCACATCCTGATTCCCCCGCCGACCTGTCTCCTCCTTCATCGAATAAGCAGGAATTGTACTGTAATGCAGAGGGGCAGGAATACATAAATGAGGGAAAAGGGTCGGGGATACAAAACCCTAATCATCAAGGAAGTCTGCTGATCGTGAAACCCTAAGCATCGTGGCAGTCTGCGGATCGTGAGTTCTTCATAACTAACGGATCCATCAGAGGAAGCAGTCCAACACGAATGGGAGATATTGAATATGGAGGATGTCACGAAATAGAGAAGAAGAGACACTCATCAAGGCTGCGCATCACCGCCACCGAGATCTTGAGCTCTGCTTTTGTGAGGACCTAGTTGCGAATTCGAATCGTAGAAAAGCCAGAGAACGACGATAAGAACCACCGGAATGATCATCACGGCCAACAGAAAGCCCCGCTGCTTCGCTACCTCTGCACGGTACGCAACCCTGGCTTTGGAATCTCCTTTCCGCTTACTCACAAGCCCATCATCCTGCTCCTCCTCTCGCTCATTATTCCTCCTTTCTTCCATTTCCACTGCCGTACTCTCCTCCATTGCCCGCACTCAAATCCGAGCAACAGCATACAACTTATTGCGCGACTGGCCGCCGCCCCCGGTCCCCTAAAAACGCCAGAGCAACGCAAGACACCGCGATCGTGAGAGCGAGAAAGGACGAGGGAAACACAAAGCGAGAGAGTGAGAGGGGCGCGGGGGAGGAAGCAAAAAGAAAAAGAAGGTTAGTAGGTAAAAGATAAAGGGTACAGAAAGAAAAAAGAAACCCAACACTGAAAAGAAAAAGAAGATCAGTAGGTAAAAGC
>Ga0116230_10007399_pt1 | contig 10846 bp, 6 predicted proteins | sample S1TSphfallax_3_FD_88678 | JGI IMG/M metagenome (GOLD analysis project Ga0116230, IMG submission 88678) | Host-associated microbial communities from peat moss isolated from Minnesota, USA - S1T2_Fd - Sphagnum fallax MG | ecosystem: Host-associated > Plants > Peat moss > Unclassified | place: USA...
AGAAGAAAAAAAACTTGCAAGCAATTCAAGCTACAAACCATCTACAAAGCATCAACAAAAGGAAACAAGGAAACAACAATGAACATGAAGAACTTCTAATGCAATGCAAGGAAACAAAACGTAAAAGAAGAGGGTGATAAGAAACTTGAAATTGTTAAAGGTTGTGCATCTATTGAAGTATCCCACTTGTCCCAAAAGAAAAAAAAATTACTAAAAAACAGAAAGAAAATAGTCACACTCAAAACCAAAAGCTCAAAATCCCAACATTGACAAGGACAAAAAAAACAAAAGCTCAAAAGAGCTCAAGCACACCCTAACCTTAAACGTACCAAGATTTAGACTTGATGTGGGACAATTGTGTTGATGGGTGCTGGGTTTAAGGTTTTGCTATTTTTTTTGGATTCCTAGTTACATGTATAAAGGCGAATCTTCAAATTATGTAGATTTCCGGTTTGGGTTTCCATTTAATTCCAAATTGTTAAGCTTGGTTTTGGGTAGGGTACATGGATCCATATCCTTACCCAACAATTTTAACCCGCCTAGCAAATACCCAATCAACACTCGAACACACCACCCCCATTATCCCATTTTGAGGCCATCCAATAAAATGAACCCCAATTTTGAAAACCTTGGAACATTTTTAGACCTTCCCTATATGGACGTTAGCAAGGGAATAAGAACCCAACAAAAAAAAAATGCCATGTCCATGCACAATCCGTCCATGGTGGTGCATGAATGGGTATGCAAATCCATTATCACTTTGGCTTCTAAGCGGAACAAAAGCCTGGGTATTAGAGCTCCTTTTCGCGGTTGAGTGGATGAATTCAAATGTATGTGTTTAATCCTTTGCCGGCCAGCCACTAAAATTAGCCAACTAGATTGAACCACCACCCACTAATGCACCACCATGGATGGATGGTGCACTGATAGGATTATCTCTTTTCTATCCACGTGCCATCCCAAGTTGACTTTTTTTCTTTGCATTTTTTCAACCTTGATATTAGTTTTTTTTTGCAACTTTATTTTCTCCTTGCCCCCTTCCCAATTTGTTTCCCCTTGATCTTAGTTTTCTTTTCTTGGAACTTTATTTTCTCCTCGCCCCCCCACTCAGTTTTTTTTTTTTGCTTTTGAAACTTTTCCCACCCACCCACCTACTACCCCCCACTATCCCCCACCAACCTACTCACTTATATATTTAAATTAAAAGTAAAATTTTCCACATCTACCTACTCACCTATAAATTTAAATTGTGTTACTTTCATCCCCACCCACCTACCCACCCCCATCTATTTATCTACCTACCAACACTTTAGGTAGGTACCTACCAAACCCCACCTACATGGCTACACCTACCTACCTAGTTGCCATTCCAATAGACCTTTAATGGTCGAAAATGATGAGGAAAGAATAAAATGAAAGTATTGCATGGAACCTGGTTTTGTTCATTGAAGCAAAATAATGAAGGCATGATTAAAAAATTTGTCCCCCCCCCTATGTAAGGGTATTGTAGATAGACATTGGTTTTAAACATGATGCCTTAATGTGTTCTAATGGTATTGCAAAAACTTTTGATAATCTAGAGTAAATGAGACCCCCCAATGAAGGTATTACAAGTTGTGCTTCGAGAGTGATTTATGTGATGGGGGGTATTGCAAACCCCACATATTTAAAGTATGTTGTATTCAAGTTTATCAAACAATCAGGGCTAGATTAAACAATTTTATTTGCTTGTTTTAATGGTGTACTTAAGCGATGTGGATTAAATTTAACAATATTATGTTTCTACAATTATTTATGATATTTTACACTAGGGTTTTAGAATTTTGGGTTATAGAAACAACAAAAAATTATGACTTTTTGCACCTTTTAAGTCTAATTAAAATTAAACCTAATATGGATTTTGGGGGGAATTTGGCATTTACACATATTTGCCACAATACAAATTCATTTTCTTCCTTTCTCTAACAAAAATAATGGAAAAAGACTCACATTGATAGACCAAACTAAGAGGCAAGAGACACACCATGGCTTCCATTCATTGGTTTGTTTCATTTAGTTGGGGCTCTAAATTAGGGTTTAATTAACGGTTATAATGAGGTTTCATTTATTTTTATTTGAATATTTGGCTTCAATAGTGATTATGTGTATTTATTTTTTAGGGTCGTGTGTAGTTGGTTGTTTAAAATTATCATGGTTCATGGCATCCACCATTGGAATTATTTAGGATTCAATGTTTATTTCTTTAATGACATCCATGTTGATCTATCCATAGATGTGTTTTCATATAGGGCAAAAACCCCATTGAACATTAATGGCATCGCCTTTGAGCTTCAATGATATGATATTCTCTTTTAATAAATTCCTTTCAACTTTTTTTAAAAAAATTACTTAGGAAATTTTGTTCCCCCTTAGATATGGATGGTCATGGAAGTATCAATTACATGTGGGTATTGCACATTTTGATTGAAAACTCTACATATATTCAATTGATTGTCTCCATGAGGATAGAGAATTATTATTTTGCACAAATCTAGATAGCCATAAGATAGTCACGTGATTGTTTTTATCATTTGTAAACTATTGCTTGTTTATGAGTTGTGATAAGGTTCAGTTGCAAGGTTTAGGGGTTTTGTTGATTAAGGTTATTATAATTTGTAAACATGTGAGGGTATTTCATGGGTTTTCACAAGTTGAGGATTCCTACTACAAAGTTATTTTTTCGGCAATTCAAAGCATGGGGCAAATTCCATTGTTTCAATCCATCAAGATCCAAAACCTGACAAAGTCACATTTCTCAAATGTGGACTTTGTGTGGAAAAATGGGTTTAGGCATAAAGTTCAAAACAAGGTGGCAATTGAAACTGCATACACCCCCCATGTTCGTGTTTTTGAATTTTTGTAGGGTGAATGAGGGGATATGCAAACTTCGATCAAGTGCAACATCTCCAAAAACTTGTTATTTCAAGAATATGTAAAAAATTTGATGATAAAAAATCACCTTGGACATGCTTGGTATGGTTTCAAAACTTAAAAACCCTTTTCATTAGTCATTTTTGCAAGTATTAAGGTTAGTCATCCTTGTGTCTTTTGATTTTGATTGAATGGAAATTATGTTTTGTAGGTATGAATATGGTTATGGGCCAAAGGACCACTATGAAGACCCCAACCACATGAGGTCAATCAAGTGTAGTTGTTCAACCCACTTTTCCATCAAGAGGCTTTACACATGGCCAAATGTGATGGAAATCACTTTTTACCATTGGACTCACACTTGAACCAATGGAAATCCTACTCATTATGCATGTGACATGGGGTCCACATTATGGATGTCGACATATGCTCCACGTGTATCTCACAAGTTGGAGTTTATGTAAACCCAATTAAAGTTAGGGTACATTGTGAAGAGAATTCATGACAAGCACAAGGAAATTTGGTGGGCATTACCCTAAACCCTTCACATTGAAGGCATTTTTTTTCTTCGCATAGGGGTGCCAATTGCTTGGGTTATCACAAGTTAGAAAACATGTGAAAACTTGGTGGAGTGGTTGGGTGCCCATCGGGCAAAACTTTTCTCACATATGTCACATTAGAAATCATCATGTTTCATTGTGGGTGACGCCCCATAGGAACTTTGAGCATTATGGTAGGTTATAAATTGTTTTTTTTATTTTGTTGCATTGTTTTATGTTTTGGTACTATGTTAGATGGGGATTTCATAACATATTTATTGTTCATGGTAAGCATGCTAATGTTAGGTCTACCTTGGTAGGATTGTGTGGAATCAAAAATCATGTCCCAATTTTTCTTTTCGCATGGCATGTGTAGTACTTGATTGCTTCCACACATTGATGTTCATGTCCATCAACCCATATGAAACCATTGATGATTTCAAAGCGTGTGGGAAGGAGATGGTGGTGGAGAGTTTTGATAACCTACAACTTAGTGTTGTTTGAATAAGATACTTTTGGGCTTATTATTGCAAGCTTAGTAAGTAACTTACCCCCTTATAAGTATGGCATGTTTTTAAACATTTTTGCTATGGATGCATTACAAGTTGCATGTTGATTTTTCACACATACTCGAATTACATCATGGGTTGAAAGTATGTTATGCATGTCCATGTAGAGCTTTGGATGGTTGGGCTTTGTTAGGTGTCGCACTTGAATCAAAACACATAAGCTAACATAAAGTCTTATCATTAGGCTCTCAAACATTAGTACTTTCTTGAGACCAAGGGTTTGAGGGGGTGTTGCATCAACTAGTTAGTGTAGAAGTTAACCACGACAGTGGCACAACATTATATGCACCAAGCTGAGATGGAGAGGCCTTGGTTCATAAAAAACAAGGTCATGGTGTGACTTGTGGCAACAAACATTGACAAAACTTGTCAAAATCCACACATCGATGTGATCCCATTTACCTTTGAGGGGGATGATGGTGATGATGTTTGGTGGGTGTGAAGCCAACATCATCTTGGTGTTATTTACAAGATTTGTGCCCCTTTCATTGAGTATGCAAGTTGCACTTGTGAATAGGCATTATGAGGCAAATTTTGTAAGCATTAAGTTGTTATTTTATTGACATGTACCAACCGTACAATGGACAATAACATTGAACATTGCAACATGTATTATGGAACTCACCATGGTGGTTTGAATGCATGTTTGCTGACTCGACATATTTACAATTGGATGATGGTGCATCCAATGATGAGGATTGCAACTAAGATATGGTTGATGAGGTCAACATTGTCAACTTTGGGGAGCTTAAGGCCATGGATGAGGATAATCATTTTGACAATGTCGATGTGCTTGAAGGTTCATCCACCCCCATGGAACAAGCTTTAGTTCACTTGCATGAGATAATGGCTGAGATCATTGTGTAATGTAAAGTGGGTGCAAACATTGAATTGTGAGACCATGCAACGTCACTTCTTTGAGGAATTGCATTAAACATTTATTACATTTGTTTGGCCCAAGTTAATGACTCCATGCACTCATGAATGGTGTTTCACCAAATGGATGATGGCTTAAAAAACTTCGTCAACCAAATGAAAGATTGGCACGAAACGATGATGGAGCATTTAAATACCCATAAAGAGAGGACTAGGGAATAAAAAAAGTTTTGACATTTGTACCCATATTCAAATTTAATATATGTGTGACTCAATTTTCATTTATACTTAACCCTTTACACCTTTCACCAAATCAAATTGAATTATGCACAATTTGCATAAAAAAAGAAACTACAATACATGCATTAAAGTAATATCCAAATGTTTATGTAACCAATATGTGTCAATGAATAATTGTTAATCACAACTAGATGTAGTTAATATAGAAATCTAAAACTCCAAGTAACGCATAAAATAATGAAAGTTTCCTACTTGTAAAGATCCAATTTAATTGCAATACCCCACATTATGTAATTCATAAATTCCCTAAGTTCAATCATTTTTGCCTATGTTATTAGAGGGGTATTGTTCATGACCAAAAAGATGAAATGAACGTGCAATACCCCTTTTGGGGTATTTAAGAAATGTTTTAGGGTCAATCAATTTTTTTTGACATTTTGAAGGGTATTGCATAACCCTACCAAAACCTAAAGGGGAAGCAATACCTTCATTGGGGTATCATGTAAAACACCATGGGTTGATTCATTTTGGCCTATGTTATTAGAAGGGGGTATTGTTCATGACCAGCAAGTTGGGATGAACATCCAATACCCTTATAAAGGTATCCTAGAAATGCTTTAGGGTTAATCACATATATTTTGACACTTCCAAGGGTATTTCATAACCCTACCAAAACCTAAAAGGAAAACAATACCCACATTGGGTATTTTATAAAACACCATGGGTTGAATCATTTTTCCTTATGCTATCGGAAGGCTCATGACCAAAAGGATGGAATGAAGTTGCATTACCCCTTTCAAGGTATCTTGGAAATGCCTTGGAATTAATCACATATTTTGACAATTAATGGGGTATTGCATAACCCTACCAAAACCTAGAAATAAATCAATACCCTAATCGAGGCATTATGTAAAACACCATGGGTTAAATCATTTTTTGCTTAAGCTATTTGAAGGGTACCCTTATCCGGATATCCCAAAAATGCTTCGGGGTCAATCACATATTTTTCTACACTATGTGGGGTATTGCAAAACCCTACCAAAACTCAGAGGGGAATCAATACCTTTGTTATGGTATTTTGTAAAACAACATGGGTTGAATCATTTCCACCTAGGCCATTGGAAATGTCATGGGCATGAAAATAACCAAGACTACATGATTTCCTAAACCAAGATGAGAACAAAAGTAGGCCTAATTTCCCAAATTTAGATCATGAAACAAAAAAACAAGAACAAGGACATGACATGTGCAAAACAAAAATCCAACAAGATATTATTGCAAGGAAGAAATAAAAATAAAATAAGGCTATAACAAGAAAATGTACCAAAAACTAATGTTGAATAGATTAAAAGTAATGAAAAATTCTACTTCTATTTATACCCCTTGGGCACCTAGTTCAAAAAAGTTTTTCAAGAAGCTTCCAATTACACGTGGCCCTAATTCACCCATGTGCGCCCATGTGCACCCATGTGTGAATTAAAATTAAATTGAAAGTGAATTAAGGGTTAACTGGAAGTGAACTATGAGTTAGCTAAAAGTGAACAAAGAATTAATTAAAAGTGAACTAGGACTTAATTAAAAGTGAACCAATAATTAAGTAGAAATGAATTAAAACTTAATTAAAAGTGAACTACAAATTAACCAAAAGTGAATTGAAACTTAACTGGAAGCCAACTAAAAGTGAATTGAAACTTAACTGGAAGCCAACTAAAAGTGAATTGAAACTAAACTAAAAGTTAAGTACAAATTTATTACAAGTCATGGATGAATTTTCAAATGAATGAACTCCATAACATTGGCATCTATGACAAGAAGGGTATTATTTATGTCCAGAAAGCTTCAATTACCTTGTAATATCCCATTCAAAGTATCCCAAAATGTTGTACATATTGATTTAAGTAAATAAAGGTAATGCAAATTTAGACACATTAATGGTACACATTTATGGAAGAGCTTGAACAAAATTATAAAACTTTTATGTAAGATTTACTATTGAATGTTAGAAATCAAGTTTTGTGGGAAAAAAATAAAAATAAAAATTCATTCATAACATTTCTTCAATGATGTACATATGTATGTTTTTCCCGTTTAAAGATGTAAACTCATTTCAAGAAAACAAAACCTTAAAGTTCCTTATTTATTAAGATTTGGATGGTATTTAAAAAAAAAGAAGTAAAACCCATGATTTTTTACTTTAAAAAATTGTTCACATAATAATAATAATAATAATAATAATAATAAATGATATCTCTTCCATATATCAATCGTATGTATGATTGAAACTTTGTTTTATAGCTTTGTGACATATAATGAATAATTTTTCACCTAAAATAGTTATATAACAGATTGGTAATTTTTATAAACATATAACACAAATTCTTATGTCAAATTTATTTTTATGATGTATAATATTGGTGTAAATATTGGTATAATATATATTGTTGTTTATAACATATTGAATAATATAATATATCTAATTGATAATATATGAAATTATAATTTTGATTCATTTTAATACATACAATATCTTCATATTTATTTAAAATAAAAAAGGTTCACTAACTATATATATTAAATGTAAATGTAGTAATTAAATTAAATGTAAATTGAATATATATAAACCAATTGTTATGTATAGTGCAAATTTTTTATGATGTTTTTTTATTTCCAAAGATAAGTTATTAATATTGTATATATATTAAGCATGTAATTGAATAATTATTCTAGGTAAACTGAAATTTAGGGAATAACATATCAAATAATGCCAATATTGATCAATATTTATTACACCTTAATATGTATTCCTTTTTTCTATTAAAATATTATATATATATATAATTATTTTCATCTTTATTAAAAGTAAAACACACGTATAATTTGTTTGAATAAGTGAATGGCTAATTATGATTCAAAAATATAAATGTGGCATAAATATCATTTAAATTAAATTTTTTTTTGACGTAATGATATAATTAACTAATTAACACGTGAAATTTTATATATTTCTCATTTTTAAATATATAATATCTACTTAAATATTTTATTTTGGTATAAATTTTAATTAACATTAAATATAGTTGAAAAACATTCTCAAATTCATGAACGACAATAATTCTTTAATGGACCAATGCAAAATGGTTAATATATTGAAATGAAGGTATTGCAAAATTAGTTAATAAATGTAGAAATTTTTTATAAAATAGAAATTCAATAATACATAAAATTATTATATGGGATAATCAATAAATTATTATTATTATGTGAATTATTAAATAAAGGTGACATCATGTGCTGTAAATTTTCTTTTAATGGTCATTAAAATCTAATTAAATAATAAAATTTAAGATTTTTTTTCTTGAAATGGGTTTGCAATTTTAAGAGGGGAAAAACATAAATAGGTACATCACTGGAAAAATATTCAAAATGAACTTGTAATTTGTTGATTTAGAACAAAATTAAATTATAACATTAAATTATAAATTACACATCAAACCCTAAAGCCCTCTACCATCAATGTGACCAATTTTTCATAACCTTTATGTTATACATAATAATTTTTTTTTTTGAAAACATGAATTTCATGACATATTGTGGGTGGGTCAATATTCAAAAAACATTTTTATGTTTCATGGTGAATGCAAATATTTCAATATCATGCATGTATTAATTTAAACTTTTACCATCACTATGAACAACTTTACAATATTTTTATTTACTTGAATAAATATGTTTGGCATGACATAGTGAGCATGGAATAAGTCACTTCAACCAATATGTGCATGAGGTTCAACATCCTCCAATATATCACTTCCACCAATATGTGCATGAAGGTCATTTGCATTCAGGCATTGGAATAGAAACTACATTTTCTTGTTCCTTTATCATCAAATTTTTTTTCTCCAAATGAATTTAAATTCTATGAGCATTTGTTGCAAATGTTTCCCCAATGTCTTCATTTGCTTGCACTAATTCCTTAACAATCTCACTTGGAACCAATGCAACCACATGTTCAACACTTGTTTACGCTTGTTGTCCTATCACCCCTGCCTCCAAATCTCCTTCATTCATGACACCTACCATGCCATATGCAAATTTAGCTAAGGCTTGCTGATTTGCTACACCATTCTTCACTTTCTTTTGAATTTGCATCAAATAATAACACAAACAAAAAAAAAAAAAAAACATTTATGTAGCAAAGTAAAAAAAGCTAACAACAATAGTGTAACTTGCATGGGTGTAGCTAGCATGGGTGTAGTTGGCACCGGTGTAGTTAACACCAACATTAACATTGGCATTAGCACCAACACTAGTACAAATGCTAGCATTAGTGCAAGCACAACAACCAAAATGGTAGCTCGTCATTTTCCTTGTGCTTGTAAAATAATGCCACAATGACAACGAGCATTTATATTGCTCGTTGTCATTTTTTCGTGCCTATAAGATCGCATTAAAATGATGACAAGTAGTTCGTCATTTTTTTGCACCTATAAGACCACACCAGATTGATGTTATTGTTGTTTTTTTGCACTTGCAAAACCACACCACAATGATGATGAGGAACATAGTTGTTCATTGTCATTTTTGTGTGCTTGCAAGACCACACTAGTATGACGATGAATAGTTGCGCTACTTATCATCATTTTTTCCCACTTGTAAAACAACATAAGAACACAATGAACTAGGCTTGTCATGATCTTCACACCTACAAAATCACAATAAGAATAAGAGAATGATGACATTATTGTCATTGTCTTCTTTGTAGTAGAAAAGTAAAAGAAGAAGACAATGACAACAATGCATGTCATCATCATTTTCTTCACAACAATGTCATCATCATCATTTTCATAGTAGATGAGTAGTAGAAGAAGATGATGAGAACACACATTTCACAAGAAAAGACCATAAGAAGAAAAGGATGATGAACCCAACTTGTCATCGTCTTTGTAGGAAGGAATAATATAAGAGAAGAAAAGGACAACTCTTGTCCTCTTTGCATAAAAAACACACACAAAAAATAAAAAAGGAGGAGGAGGGAGCTTACCTTCAAGCTCCTCTTGCTTTTGTGCTCTTGAAGCTCTATGTGTCTCCCCGTTTCAAAACTTTGAACCTTGAACCCTAATTGAAGCTCTAAGCTACTCAAGCTCTCCTAGTTTGCAAGGTTTGATGATGGAGGTGAGCGCAACAGGAGGTGGGTGGGGAGGCATTGGCAGGATGTGGGAGGTAGGTGGGTTGGTAGGAAGAAGGGCGGTAGGTAGGTAGGAGCTCCCCAAAAGGAAAACTTGGGGTCAGGGGTGGGGGGAAAAAAAGTGATAAAAAAACTGTCCCCAGAAAGAAAATATAGGGAAAAAAATCTAGGTCGGAAAAAAAGGCCCAAAAGGGAAAAAAATAATACTGACCAGGTAAATTGACCCTGTGGGACAGTTTCATCCCATCCATGAAATCCCAGAATTGGATTTTTTGGATGGTGCGGGGTCACTCAAGCTGGATTAGCCTAATTGTAATGAATCTGCACCTTCCAACAGTTCCAAAAAAATGGCAAAAACTTGAGTTGGCAATTCGACTAAATGCAATGAATATGGAAGATGTCGAGCATTTAAAAAATTTGAGATTTTTTTTGCATGATTTTGATTTTGCTGTCAACTTTGAACCTGAAGATTTGATTTTTTTAAAAACCCGTATGTGTGAGTATGATATTAATTTTGTGACTTGTAC
>Ga0116230_10007401_pt1 | contig 10843 bp, 7 predicted proteins | sample S1TSphfallax_3_FD_88678 | JGI IMG/M metagenome (GOLD analysis project Ga0116230, IMG submission 88678) | Host-associated microbial communities from peat moss isolated from Minnesota, USA - S1T2_Fd - Sphagnum fallax MG | ecosystem: Host-associated > Plants > Peat moss > Unclassified | place: USA...
GGTCGAGAATTACGAGTCTCGGGATTGGCGGCAAATACGCCCGGGCTATCGCTGGCGGCGGAATGGGTCGGGCCTTCGGCCCTTGGACTCATTGCGGCGACCGGGACCTGGGGCGTTGCCCCAGGCTGGTATGGGTCGGGCCTTCGGCCCTGAAGCGACTTGTCCTGGGGAAAGTGGCGGCGCTTCCGGTCTCTAAAGAGGATTCAAAAAAGGAGATTCAAAAAAGAAGATTCCAAGAAATGGCGTGTTTTTGGGGCGGCCCGCTCCGTAAGTGATTGCAATGAGGGGAATTATTTTTCTGTCGCGAAATTTGTTGACAATCGTATACGCGGAGAATTATTGTGGTGATGGGCACCTTGCCCTCTGCTGAGGAAATCAAATGCGTAAGACCCTGGTTGTAGCTATCGCCCTGCTCCCGACGCTGCTTCATGCCCAGGCACATTCGCCTGCAACGACCCAGGCCCAGATCGGTTCCTCCGTCAATGCGACGACGTTCGAAGCCCGGCTGACCCTCCCTGTAGAGCCCGGCCAAGACGCCGCTCCTGCCTCGGAGTTCGATTCGGTTGCCTCCACGCCGGTGCGTATCTCGACCGGCATCACTCCTCCCCAGATCCTATCGACGGTCGAGATTCAGGCCGACAACGACATCATGTGTCGCGCGACGGGCGCGGACAAGACGGTGGTTGTGTCGATGCTCGTCGACAAGACGGGCAAGCCCTCGAACCTGAAGATCACGAAGTCGGCCGGCCTCGAGCTGGATGAGAACGTGCTCGCGGCGGTCTCGGGATACAAGTTCAAGCCGGGTATGCTGAACAACAAGCCGACCGACGTGGAAGTGAACCTCGAGATCATCGTCCACGCACCGGGACGCTAGACGCGCCGGAGCCGCTGAGCAAGACCCTCCCCTGAACCCGACATAGTCGCAACGCCGGGCAGACTCGATGCGAGTCTGCCCGGTTCCTTTTGCGCCGGAGTCATCGAGGCCTTCGGGGTGACAAAAAGAGGCTGCGACGAGAGAAGAGGAGATGACAGACAGAGTTGCTACTCTTCGGCGGCTTGTTTGGCGGCGATCTGTTCGAGCTGGCGGCGCCAGTCGAGGTCCTCGACGAAGGACTGCCTGCTGCGCCAGTCGTCCTGGACCTTGACGAAGAGTTCGAGGAAGACGCGGGTGCCGAGGAGGGACTCGATGTCCTTGCGGGCGGCGGTGCCGATCTCCTTCAACATGCTGCCCTGCTTGCCGATGAGGATGGCCTTCTGGCCGGTGCGTTCGCAGTAGATGGCGGCGGCGATCCTGGTGACGGGGAGCCTGGCCCCGGCGGGGCGTTTCTTCACTTTGCCGGTTTCGGTGAGTTCGGGGACGGGCTCTTCGAACTTCTCGACGATGACGGCGGTGGCGTAGGGGACCTCTTCGCCTGTCAGCAGCAGTATTTTTTCTCGAATCAGTTCGGCGACGAGGAAGCGCTCCGGCTGGTCGGTGAGCTGGTGTTTCGGGAAGTAGCGCTGGCCCTCGGGAAGCTGCGCGACGACCTTGTCGAGCAGGAGGTCGAGGTTGATCTTCTTGCGGGCGGAGATGGGGATGATCTCGGCGAAGTCGTAGAGGCCAGACCAGTGCGCGATGAGCGGCATGATCTCGCCCGGGGCGATGGCGTCGATCTTATTGAGCAGCAGGATGACGGGGCAGACCTGCTTCTCTTTACTGAGGTTCTGGATGAGAGAGAGGGCGAAGTTGTCCTCGGCGGCGGACTGCGCCATGCGGTTGGCGGTAAAGGGCTTGGGTGTTCCTGTCTTCTCGGGTTGCGGCAGGCGGTGCGTCACATCGACGATGAAGAGAACAACGTCGCGCGATTCCAGCGCGTCGTAGACCTCCTGCATCATGCGTTTGTCGAGATGCGTCTCCGGCTTGTGAATGCCGGGGGTATCGACGAGGACGATCTGGGCCGCGGGGTGGCCGGGCTCGCCCTTGGCTGCTTTGGGGGCTTTCTTCTTCAACGGTACTTCGAGGACGCCGTGGATGCGGGTGCGCGTGGTCTGCGGCTTGTGCGTGACGATGGCGAGCTTCTGGCCGAGCAGCGCGTTCAGCAGCGTGGACTTGCCGGCGTTGGGGCGGCCGATGATGGAGACGAAACCGGAGCGGAAGGGCATTCCTCCTATTATGCGCCGCCGCTCCCGTCTCTCCGAGGTGAGACCTGGTGCGTCGGAACGCTTCAGCGTCTGGGCGCGAGGGGAAGGCTCTCTCGGGGGACGTCCGGCGCGGCGTCCCAGGTTATGGCGGGCTTTGAGATCCCGATCTCGCGGAAGGCCACCCGGTTGCGGCCGCTGTGCTTGGCGTCGTACAGCGCGAGGTCGGCGGCGATGACGGCGTCTTTCGTCGTGTGCAGCGGAAAGCTGGCGGCCGTCGCGCCCAGGCTGGCGGTGACCGGGAGGGATGCGCCGTCGGATTCCATGGGAACGGCACAGATGGCGGCGCGTATCCGCTCGGCGCACACCCGGATGTCGTCGGGCTCGATCTCTGGCAGGACGACGAGAAACTCCTCGCCGCCGTAGCGGCCGACCCAGTCTGTCGAACGCACAGCGGGAAGCATGCGGCGCACGGCCTCGCGGATAACGTCGTCGCCGGCCCCGTGTCCCCAGGTGTCGTTGATGCGCTTGAAGTGGTCGAGATCGAGCATGATGACGCCGGTCGTGGTGCGGTTGCGGGCGGCGAGCAGCGACTCGCGCTGCAGCATGTCCAGCACGGCCTTGCGGTTGAGCAGCCCGGTCAGGCCGTCGTGTGTGGCCTGGAACTCGGCAGCCTCCTTGAGGGCGTGGGTCTCGTCAAGCTGCGCGCGGATGGTGGCGGTCTGCTCTTTGACCCGGCGGCGCAGCACGGCAAGGCCGAAGAGCGCGACAAAGGTCACGAGAAGCGCGGCGGCGAGCACCCAGAGGGTATGGGTGCCATTCCACCAGGATGGCGACTTGACGATGGTGAGATCGCTGAGCTGGCGCTCGTAGATCGTGAACGAGGTGGGCGCGGCGAAGGTGCCGATGCTGTTCTCCTCGTTGTCCGAGTGGACCATGCAGATGCCGGTGACGCGGATGATGCTGCCATAGGGCAGATAGCCGACGGAATCCGGGAGATAGCTCTTGGGAATCGTGACGGAGAAGACGGAGTTTCCCGTGGCGAGCGTGACGTTCGGCATCTCGCCGGCGCGGTTCTCGTTGATGAGCGTGCCTTCGATCGAGACCAGGCGGGAGTCGTAGACGCCGCTGAGCGCCTGTTCGTAGCTTACGGGCGTGGGCACCACGGGGGCGACGGACTGGGAGGTGACGGCTCCGGCGGCCCGGTAGATCGCGTGGTCGAAGGTCGGGGTGAAGTCGCCGATCTCCGGAAAGCCGATGACGTCGGCGACCTGGCCGAGCGCAAGAGGGGAGGTCTGCTGGGTCTGGGCGCAGAGACTCTTGGTCTCTCCCTGATACCCGGCGTGATTGGCGTCCAGGTTGGCGTCCCGCCTCCCGTCCTGCGCGCCGTCCTGGACACAGATGAGCTTTCCCGGCCAGAGCAGGGTGACGTTGCCGCGGATGTGCGCGCGATGGCTGAGAGTGGCGTGCGGCGTGTAGCGAAGAATCTCGGCGATCCGGGTGACCGGGACGGCGAAGGGGTCGGCGGGCGCCGGCTCGACGACGCGGAGCGTCTCCATGCCGGGAAAGATGAGGTGGGCGCCGGTCATCTGGCCCATCTTGTTGAAGAGCGGCGCGGCGTTGCCGCGAAGCGTGATGGTGGCGTCGACCAGGCTGTCGTAGTCCACGGCGGGGTTGTAGACGGTAAAGGCGGTCACCGGCCCGTCAGCGAGGAGTAGATCGAGGTAGGCCTCCTTTCCATTCCGGCGGAAGGCGTGGACGATGCCCTGGATCTCGACCCACTGGCCGTCGGTGCTCCCGCGCATCATATCGGTCGCGGTCACGCGGGGTGCCGTCGCGGGAAGTCTGGAGGGTCCGAGCGGCCGGATCTGCGCCTTCCAGACAACCGGAGCAAAGGCTCCCCGGCCGCTTACGCCGGAGACCTCGATGAGCTCCCCCGGAGTGAGCTGGAACGCGGGCAGCGGCTGCTGCAGCGCCACATACACGCTTCCGGTGGAGTCGGCGACGAAGAGGACCGGGTACTGGGGGTTGATGGAGATGTCGTAGTAGGTGACGACCGCCTTCAAGAGTACGGGATGGCCGCGGGCGGCCTCTTCGAGGCTGAGGTCGTGGGCGGCGCGCGCGGTGGTCAGGGTTGTCAGGCGGGCGCTGGGCGGGGTCTGGGCCTGTTTCTGCGCCTGTTTCTGCGCCTGGGTCTGGGACCGGGTCCGGGCCGGTGCCTGGGCCGGTGACTCGCGCAGGGGTGCGAGCCCCGCGAGACACAGAAGCGCAAGGGCAGGCCACGGAAGGCGCGAGGCCCATGAGCCGGAGCCTCCGCAGTGCCCGCGAGGCGAGCGTGAGTGCATGTTGGGAGTTGGCACGCCCCCTCCGCTGGGCTTATCGGCGCGGAGGGATTAGTCCGTGAGTGGATTCAGGCGATCCGCGAGATGCCCGCAGCGGCAGACGAGGCGGCGGTCCGCTTCCGGGGGGATGGCGCCTCGATCTCATGGAAGGAGGTGCGGTTGCGGCCGCTGTGCTTGGAGTCGTAGAGAGCGTGGTCCGCGGTGGAGATGGCGTCCTGCTCAAGATGCAAGGCGGCGTTGGCGACCGTCGCTCCAAGACTGGCGGTCACGGAGATCATCCCTCCCTGGGCAGGGGTGGGACACGCGGAGATGGCGGATCGGATCCGTTCCGCGCAGGCCTTCACCTCGTCCCGGCCGCACTCCGGAAGGACGATGAGAAACTCTTCGCCGCCATAGCGTCCGACCAGGTCGGAGGGGCGGAGCGCGCCCAGGATGCGGCGAACCGACTCCTTCAGAACATCGTCCCCGGCACTGTGACCGTAGGTGTCGTTGATCTGCTTGAAGTGGTCGAGATCGAGCATGATGATGCCGATGGGCAGGCCGGAGCGCGCGGCGCGGGAGAACTCCCGGTGCAGCAGATCGAAGATCGCCTTGCGGTTGAAGAGGCCGGTCAGACCGTCGTGGGTGGCCTGGAACTCCGCTGCCTCCTTCAGGGCATGGGTCTCGGCAAGCTGGGCGCGAATGGTGGCTGTCTGCAGCTTCACCCGTCGGCGCAGCAGAAAGATCACGCCAAGCGTCATCAGGATGCAGGCGGCGGCAAAGGTGAGAACGCGGAGGCTGCGCTCGGCGTTCCACCAGGGCGGCAGTTGCATCACGGTCACGTCGGCGAGCGAGCGCGCGAGGATGCTGAAGGACTTCGGGATCGAGAATCCCTCTCCGGTACCGAGCTGCGTGCCCCCGGAGGTGACCGAGCAGATGCCCGTCACCCGCACCCGCGTGTGGTCCTCGATCAGCGGTGCCTTTCGCGCGGCCCCTTCGGCGGGTATGGTGACGGTGTAGATCGAGTCGCCCGAGGAGAGGGTGAGGATGCGGTCCCCGCCATTGCGGTTATCGTCGATCACCCATCCCTCCATGGTGACGAGAAGGGCGTCGCGGTCGCCATGCAACGCCTCGCCGGGGGTGGTAGGCAGGGCCTCGACGGGCTGGCGAAGCCCCGCATCCCGGTACTCGGCGTAGTCAAGCGTGGGCGTGAATGGCCCGATGGAGGGGAAGCCGGCGAGGTCGACGGTCTCGCCCAGCGCCAGCGGCTCCGACTGCTGCGTGCTGGCGCACAGCCCCTGGCCCGCGTCCTCGATACAGATCGTGCGCCCGGGCCAGAGAAGCGTCAGCGTGCCGCGGATGTGGACGCGGTGCTGGAAGGTCCGGTTGGGATCGAAGCGGAGCAGGTCGCTGATGCGGTCGATGGGAAGGTTGAAGGGGTCGGGCGCGCCGGGCTCGATGACCTTGATGGTGCTGAGGCTGGGAAAGAGCAGATGCGCCCCGGTCACCTGCTTCTGCTTGTTGAAGTTGGGGCTGGCGTGTCCGTGCAGGATGATTCCCGCGTCGACCAGGGAGGTGTAGTCCACGCCGGGCTGGCGGCCGGTGATGGCGGTGGTGGTGCCGTCGCGCAGCAGCAGGTCGAGCACGACGTGCGGCCCGGAGTCGCGGACCGCCTGGACCAGACCCTCCACCTCGACCCACTGGCCCTCGTACCGGCCGTTCACCATGTCGGACAGGATCACCCGCGGCGGATGCGCGGGAAGCGGCGCGGTGCCGAGGACCGTGAAGCGGGCGTGATCCACGATGGGCGCGAAGAGCCCCGGCCCGGTGACGCCATCGATCTCCACCAGGTCGCCGGGACGGGGACGGACGGCGGGCTTCACCTTCAGCGCGACGTAGATGCTGCCTGTCGCATCGGTCACAAAGAGGACAGGGGTGCCGGTGGAGTCGAGGTACTCATCGTAAAAGGTGACGACGGCGCGCAGCCGCACCGGATACGCCCGGCTGGCCTGCCGCGTGTCGAGCTGGTGCGCGGCCCGGGCGGTGGTGACGGCCGGCAGGATCGCCGGGGCGTCTTTGGCCGCCGCCTGCCGGCCCGTCAGGCCGCAGAGGCAGAGCATCAGGCAGAGCCGCGGGAGCGCGCACGGGGGTGCGGAACGGATATGCGCTGCCGGCCCTGAGTGCATGATGGGATGGTTCACGCACCCCTCCCTCCGGGTTATCGGCAGCGACGCTCGATTCGTGAAGAGTCCGCGGGTGCCACTCTTGGGTTCCGGCATGGGCGGCTCAGTCCGCGGCCGGCTGCGAAAGCGCGACCCGGATGCGGTCGATGCGGCGGTCGGTCGAGGCGAGCACCTCCAGGCGAAGTCCGTCTTCTTCGACGACCTCGCCGCGCAGGGGGATGTGGCCGGCGATCTCTGAGACCAGGCCGCCGAGGGTGGTGGATTCGTAGTGCTCAGGAAGCCGCAGCGCGGTCGGGTGATCGGGATCGCGCGTCGGCTCCCGGGAGGGCGCGGCGTCCGTCTCGGCGCTGGGATCAGCGCTGAGATCGGCCCGGTCTTCGAGGCCGTTTGCGCCGTCCGTAGCCGCGGCGGCCGCGGTTTGCTCGGCCTCAAAGATTGCGGCCTCAGTGCCGGCCTCAGTCTTGACATCGGTGCCGGTCGCGGATGCGCCATCGACCGGAGAATCGAATTCGCCGTCGAAGTGCGGCTGGAAGAGTTCGCGGAGCCGCGAGATCTCGAAGGTGCCGGAGACGATGAAGCTGCCATCGGGCTCGCGGATGGGCGCGTCGTCGGCCTCGGTCTCGTCGTGTTCGTCCGCGATGTTGCCCACGATGGCCTCGATGAGGTCCTCGATGGTGATCAGGCCGGCGACCCCGCCGTACTCGTCGATCACGATGCGCATGTGCTGCTTCTCGCGCTGCATCTCGCGAAGAAGCTCGTTGACCTTCTTGGTCTCGGGCACAAATGCCGCCGGCTTCTGCAGTTGCGAGACGGTGAGCTGGCCGGCCTCGGTATCGGCGATCTGCAGCAGATCGTGCGCGAAGACGATGCCGGTGACGTTGTCCAGCATGCCGGCGAAGACGGGAACGCGGGAGTAGATGTGCTCTTCGAGCGCCGCGGTGAAGTCGGCGAGGGTCATGGAGCCCTCGACGGCGTAGATCTCCGGACGCGGGGTCATCACCTCGCGGACGACCTTGTCGCCGAACTCGACGACGGAGCGGACGAGCTCGCGGTCGGACTCCTCCAGAATGCCCTCTTCCTCGCCCGCTTCGAGCAGCGCATCCATCGCCTCGGAGGGATGATCTTCCTCCTTGGTGTCCTCGGGCTCGGCGAGCGCCGCGATCGAAAGCAGAAGGCCCAGCAGAAGCGTGACGGGAAGGATGAGATAGAAGAGCGCCTCCAGCAGGTAGCGGATCTTGGCGATCCAGAGGCCGCGGGTGCGCGTGAACAGGAGCTGCGGGACGAGGCGGTCGAAGAGCACGATCAGCAGGATCAGTTCGACGCCGTTGCGTGCGACATCGGTAAGGTGCGGGGTGCGGGCGTAGACCGGAATCAGCGATCCCGGGCTGTACAGCCGCAGCCCGGCGAGCATCGCCATGGCGGCGAGCGAGAGCTGCCGCAGGACCGATGCCGAGAGCGCGATGGACTCGCGGCCGAGGCGCAGCCGGGGTTCGACGGACTCCTCCCAGGAGTCGATGTTGTCCTGGTACTCGCGGGCGAGGAACTTGCCCATCTCGGAGTAGACGCGGTCGACGTAGGCGGCGAGAGTGAGGACCGCGAGCAGCAGGACGAGGGCGAAGAAGTAGGCGGGGCTCATGATTCGGCCCCCGGTTTGTGGAGGGATTTGCGGGCCGTGCCTTGAGCCCTCTTCGCGGGCGTCCGTGAAGGCGTTGAGACGCGGGCGATGAGTGTGGCGGGGAGCTTCAGAGTTTCGCGGAGCTGGGCTTCGCGGGCGGCCATCTCGCCCGAGTCGGTCTCGTGGTCGAGGCCGGCCAGGTGAAGCAGGCCGTGGAGGATCAGGATGCGAAGCTCTTCGGGCAGCGAGTGGCCGTACTCCGCGGCCTGGCGCGCGGCGGTCTCCAGCGAGATGGCCAGATCCCCGGCGTGGTGCGCGGAGACCTCAGGCGGAGTCGGAAAGCTGAGGATGTCGGTCGCTTTGTTCTTGCCGCGGAAGGCGCGGTTCAGGCGTTTCAGCTCGGCGTCGGAGGTCAGCAGGACCTCAACCTCGCCGGGAACCTCGACCAGCCTCCGCGCGCGGTTGAGGAAGCGCGTCAGTGCGGACTTCGAGAGGGGAGGCTCGATGGGGATGGAGAGCGTACTTGGAGGGTCGATGGTAATCATCGGCGGCTATTACGATGGTATCGCATCGGGCCGTGCGCTCACGCTGCAGCGATGCGATCTACTCCTCCGGGTACCATGCGTCGTGGGGGGAGACCTCGCCGCATTGCAGGCACTGCGTGATCTCCCACTGGAAGTCGCAGGAGGGGCAGCGGCCGCGGGTATCGAAGGTGTTCCAGAGGTGGCCGCACCTGCAGGGCCAGCGCGCCTCCTCGACCGGTATCCAGCGGCACTCCGGGCAGCGGATCTCGGAGCCGTCCCGCGCGCGCATCGGCGTTCCCTGCATCGGCGGCCGGCGGCGCTGCTTCATGGATGTCTCAGGAAGCGCGGGCAGACCGGCGAGAGCGGCGGCGAGCTCGATCTGGGCGAAGAGCCGCAGATCGGCGTCGGGGATGCGGCCGAGAAGGGCAGCCGCGTCCGGTCCCAGGCGTTTGCCGGCGCTGTAGAGCGTCGTCCGCAGGCTGGTCGTCGACGGCCAGAAGCTCTTCTCGGCCCGGTTCGGGTGTTCCGGGTCGGAGTCTTCGGCGTAGAGTTCGAGGGCATGCTCCAGGGAGGGCCCGAAGTCCCCGGCGCGGGCTGACCGCTCGAGCGCCATCTGACGCTCGAAGTCGCCTCCGCCTCCTGCAAATATCCAGCCGCCCTCGCACGTCTCGCCGGATGCGGCCATCTGCTTGCGGCGCTCCTCCGCCGCCCGTTCGGCCTCTTCCTGCACGGTCTCGATGCCGTGGGGATACCGCCCGATGGCGGTGGCGAGCTCCGCGTGGCTGGCGGCAAGCGACTCGGCCATCGCCGGGTCGAGACGGCGAAGCACGTGGAAGACCTCGAACAGGATGTGCTCGCGGCTCGACGTGAAGTGGATGCCATCGGGGTAGCCGGCTGAGGTCTGAAGATCGGGCAGTTCGCGCGCGGCGCGCACAATCTCGCGGACGGCGGCGAGCGCCTCTTCGGCGGGAAGGACGGTCCAGTAGTGGCTGAAGAGGCCCGTGAATCCGGCCTGCAACTGGCGCGTCCGCATCTCCGCGAGATGGCCTTCCTCAAGCGGAACGCCGTGTCTCCGCATCCGCTCGGCATCCTGGGGCGCGCGCCACGCTCCGATGGCGGAACGAAGGACGCTGATCCGCCGTTCCTCGTCGAGTTCGTGCATCAGGTTCCCGGCAAAGCTGAACGGAAATCCGAAGGGAGCGTCGCAGCGGAGAACGAAGTCGAATGCGGCATCGATGTGGCCGTGGCTGAGCATGATGCTGAGAAGGGTCGCGGCGCGGTGCTCGCTGGGGAACGGCGTGGGCGCCTGAATCTCACGCAGGAGATCGGGCGCGAGGGCCGCGGCGATCTCCTCTGCCTGCTGCAGCAGCGCCTGACGGGAACGGCCTGAGAGACCGCGCACCTCCGCCAGCGCCATCTCGAAGGTGATCCGGGCCCGGCCGGGATCGGCCGCGGATTCGACCCGGGCGATGCGCATCCGCGCGGCGGCCCGGACTGCGGGAGACGACCGCTCGGCCTGGCTGTGTGCCGTGCTCAGGAGCGCGTCTGCCATGCGAACAGTCTAGTGCCCTGTCTCAGAACTTCGCCGAAAAACTGAGGTGTCATCCTGAGCGGAGTTTGGCGCGCTCTTTGCGCCAAACGGAGTCGAAGGATCTGCGGTTGCACCGCCAGAGATCTGTGAGGAAGTTCTGAGACACCACACGAGAGGCTCGGCATTCGGAGGGGAGTGAAAATTGCGCAAAACGTCGCATGAAATCTGCGACGTTCCGCGGGACTGGCAGGAAAGGCCATGAGCGATGCGGAGGTTTCTAAGGGGGGAGCCGGAGTCCATGCGGCACCTCGCTCCGACAAAGAGAGCACTTCATCGGAGCGAGGCGCGACAAGGGGAGTCTACTGCGGTTTGGAGATTGCGTGGTGCGGCTCGGCGAGTGTTGAGCCGGGGATGCCGGTGTCGATGCCGAGCGGAAGCTGCTGCTGCGCGCGGCCGTAGCTGTCATAGGCGCGGACGATCCGCTGGACGAGATGATGGCGCACCACATCCACGTCTTCAAAGTGGCAGAAGCGGATGCCCTCCACGCCCGA
>Ga0116230_10007402_pt1 | contig 10842 bp, 7 predicted proteins | sample S1TSphfallax_3_FD_88678 | JGI IMG/M metagenome (GOLD analysis project Ga0116230, IMG submission 88678) | Host-associated microbial communities from peat moss isolated from Minnesota, USA - S1T2_Fd - Sphagnum fallax MG | ecosystem: Host-associated > Plants > Peat moss > Unclassified | place: USA...
AGAAATCTAAGTGCAACCCTTCTAGTAACAAAATTTTGTCAACGTGAGCTGCACTGCTATAGAGATTGGGAAGCAGCAGCCGCGTACCAGTACAGCCAGATCCATTCTTGTACCCATCTCCACTGTAACCTTCATTGCACAAACAGGTGTATCCTGACAAACCCTTAGAAGCATTTGTGCAGCTTGCGTTGGTGGCACAGGAGTAATTGTTGAGCGTGATCGCATCTACGCAACTTGGTCCAGGAATTGCCCATTCCAACGCAGCTACCCAGTGCCCAGATCCTAATGTCGCGTTTGAAGGCAACTCCTGCTGTCCAGCTACTGATCCGTTGCCGCCGCCGCCGCCACCGCTCACGACAGCCGGCGTATAACTATTTTTCTGGAGGAAGGTGGAAAATCCGCAGCTGCTTGTGCCGGCCTGATCAGCAGCAGCAGCGTTGTTCCCTAAAACACCTCCATAAAAGTCGACGGTTCGAGTACCTTGAGGCACAGGTATGGTACAGCAATTGTCGCAGTATGGATACGGATACCCAACTGGTTTGTTGCATCCAGTTTTGCAAGTCTGCTCACTGTTGCCGGAGCCGTCAAAAGTGACATTCACAGTGGCGTTGCAACCTGCTCCAAAAAACACATTCTGGTCTGTAAGAACGTAAGGAGATGGGGGAGGAGCTAGATTAAACTCGGCATGTCCCAGATTAGTACTACCGCTGCAGGCCAACGCTTTCACACTCGTGGTGTTGAGGTACAGATTGTTGTTGGAGATCACAGTAACCTGAAAGTCGCCAGATGGAATAGACAGCAGTAGCACTGGATCCACCGAAAAACTCCAGGAACTCGTGTTTGCAATAGGCGCATCACTACTGTTGCTCCCGACACAACTCAACTGAAACTCCGGCAACCCACATCCCGGAGCAGTGCCAAATGGATAGGGAACTACCACACTCCCACATTGCGACAAACATGAGTTGTTGTTGCTGCTGCTGCTGGACCCAGAACCGCCGAGTTCACCCTTTGTGAGAACTGGTAGAGAACATACATGAGCAGCTACAACCAGAAATGCAACCGAGAACTTCAAGGCGCACCAATGTAGCTGGCCGCCAGCTACCAAGCTTCTATGAGATTCAAAGCAGCTGCCCATCAAGCTCAAAACTGCATGCAGAGGCACTGGAGTATGAAACATGTCAACATGCGGCAATTGAAGCAGCTTACAACTTCCTGCAAACCGTTAATAAAATATAATCCACAACCCACAAAAAGCAGCAAACCCAATTATGGACCCAGATCGAGCTTGTGTGCGTGGCTGCAGATCCAAGAAGACAGTCTACAGCTTGATTGTTTGAGTTGAGAAAATAGCGATGCGGTCGGGAATGGAAGCTGCAGAGATGGAGAGAGTGAGTACCACGGTGAGTACTGACATGAAAAAAGGACTTGGGTTTTGTTTTTTTTGGTGGGTACTTGCAATTCCGAAGCATGTGATCTCAGAGTCGCTAATTCCGGAACAGATGACAACACAACAAGCGGAGATTGGGGCCAATCAAACTTTCCTGCAGCCATGCACTGCAACTGATTGATGTAAAAAAAACAGAGTACACCAACCAGAAGAAACACCAAACAGAAATCCAACAGGTCAGCTACAACAATCCTCCTCCTGTTGCAAAAAGCAACTTCTACTAGCCTACTTTTTGCCATTCTTTTTTGGGCTTCTTTTTGGGTTTGTGAATGAGAGATTTACGTGTCGGAACATCATACTGGGAATGAATATCTACGGGATTGTAAAGTAGGTAAAAGCTCTGCTTGGGTTCAAGAATTGTTGGTGATCAGCGTCCCCGTGTATGATGGATGTATGGATGGATCATAAAAGATTGATTCTCCAGAAAAAGGAAGAAAAAAACAAAGAGTGCGGGGGACCATCATGCGCTGTGCCCATCATCTAGTGCCTAATCTTGACGAGACTTTTGAGGAGAAACTACATATTATGCTTTGCTTACATAAGCGCATTGCGTGGTATTCTTTAACTTTGCGAGGATTTAGGGTTTCACATGTGGGAGACTAGGTAGGTAGGGAGGTGCCTACTCAAGTTTTAAGGTCAACTACTTTTGGATCAATTCATTGGTGTATCAAATGGGGTTTATGCATTTGCTATTCTCTAGGGTTTAAGGTCAATTAATTACCTTGCATTAATCCGTTGGGTATCAAATAGGGTTCCTATTTTAAGGTTTAAAGGGTCAATTTCCTTTCGTTAATCCATTGGGTATCAAGTGCAATTGGGCTTAAGGTCAATTGCCTTTCATTACTCCATTGGGTATTAAATGCAAACCTAAATATGGTTTATATGGTCAATTACCTTGCATTAATCCATTGAGCATCAAATGAGCTTCTATCAAAGGTTTTCGGTCAACTACCAACTTTAAGCTTAAATAGACCAAAGAGAGCAGGAGACAAGATGTTTGCAAAAATGGCAAAGCTTTGCCACCAACACTTTACTGCTATTCAAAAGGAAGTGTCCACATAAAGATTAAAAGACGTTATTTTTTTATATGCATGCAAGCATATAAAGCTAGACCTAAGTAGCTTTTTAAAATGTGTAGTAGAAGAACACATAAATCTAACATGAGGATGATGAAAACAATGAGAGTAGAGATCAAGATAAATAGTGTCCAGTTTGTTATGAACGTTGCAAAACCAGTTGAGGAGAACCCCAGTTGAGGAGAATTAACCGTAATATTTAGCAGTTTCAGCAGATTACTAGATTGATAAAACAATGAAGTGATCATTAACTAAAGAAAGAACAAGTTGTAGTTTTAAAAAACTATTAGTAATAAAAAAACTTGCAACACACCCACCTAATGAACATTTTTAAAAATCAAATAAAAATATGAATTCCTCTTTGCTTGGTGCTCCCACCAATTTCATTCAAAAAAAACTTAGTGTTGAATACTTGGTTCTCCTACCATATTTGCTCTCCCTACCTTTGTTACATTTGTTTTTACTACTCCCATTGCTAATGTTATTTAGAGTGGTACCATGCCCAAGGTGCATAAATGTTGGAAACGGTCAATAGGGAGGGGTGGGTGTAATCATACTAACATGTATTGTAACAAGTGTAACAAGTGCTTAGTTTTTCACATTTAGAAATGATAATTTAATTTGGTGTTGCAAATATAAGATTTATTTATAAGGTTTATAATATATCATTGGAACATGTGAATTAATTTGAAAAATATCAAATCAATAAAAAGCTCTCAAAAACACTTATTAAGTATTGTAACGCATGGTTTTTAATAAAAGGACTTGTAAATAGACTTCAAAAATTTTGAAAATTACATATATCTTGAAATATTTTACATAAACCTTGACATAATAATATATTAAAAAATTAAAGAATTTTTAAAAACAAATTGAAGACTTTTTAAAGAATTTTTTAAAAATATTCCCCCAAAAACAATCCCCTAAACACACAAGTGCAGCTCATGTTATCTCCTTTGCACCCAAGTTCAATGAACAAATCTACGAACTCATTTGTTGTGGGGATATAAATAACATTAATTTTTTTGAACCGCTAATGCTCGCAAATGAAATGGTACTGTACATTTATGTGCTTCATCCTTCAATGAAACTTTTCTTGTGAACAAGGCATATGGAGGCTTAGTTGTCTACATAGAACTTTGTTGCTTGTGGTTGTGGGAAGCTAAAGTTGGCAAGTAAGCAATGCATCTAGATGACATCCTTAGTACACATGCAGGTTAGCACATATTCTACTTTTATTGTGGAGTTAACCACACATGTTTACTTCTTACTACACCAAGTCACAAGACCATGGTTCAAAAAGAAAAAAAATCCTAGTTCTCAATTTGAAATTTGTGATATCGCTTGCATAATTTGCATCTACATATGCTTCAATAAGGTTGGAATTTGTGTTTCCATCATAGTAAAAAGCAAAGTCGAAAGTTCTTGCAAGATATTTGAAGATTCGTTCAACAATCACATAATGGTTCTTATATGGGCAAGAAACAAACTTGGCTACAATGTTGATTGCGTAATAAATATCAAAGCAACTACCCATATGTGCAAAATGCAGGCTACCAACAACCTTTACATACAAAAAATTGTGATCAAAATTTTCAATGCCAATGAGTTAAAGATCCTTGTCAAGGTGAATGATGGGGTCTGCTAATGTAGGGACAAGTGTGCAATTCTCATAACCAAATTGATGAAAAATGTGCCATATGTACATTGATTGACTCACATAAAAAAACTTGTTTGCCTTGTCACGTGAAATTTGTAAACCGACATAGACATCAGCAAAAAATTTGGAAACTTCAAACTCCTATTCCAAATGGTTGATCATCTTGTCCAAATTTGAATTTTGGACACATCATCCAAGCCCATCATCCACAAAAATCATCATAATCAATAGTGGTTCTTGCCTTTTGAATACACATAAGGATTAATTTGTATTTAATGTAGGTCAAACTTTGTGAAAAAGTCATTGAACTTCCAACTCCAAACTTTAAATGATTATTTGAGCCCATACAAGTTCTTTTGAAGTTGACAAGCTTTCAATTCTTGCCCTAAAGATGTAAAACCTTTGCATTGCAACATATAGATCTCTTCATCCAAGTCATTGTGTACAAATGCAATGCAAAATATATCATACGACACTATATGCATGTCTTGTTGTGCGTAAAGAAAAAGAACAATATGAATGGATTTGAACTTTACAATTGGACTAAAAGTTGGTCATAATCAACTTGATAGGTTTGAGTGAAACCTCGATTGATTAGTTGAGCCTTATATTTAGTAATTTCTCTTACAAATGTGGTATTGATCTAATATATGCACTTGCAAAACACAAGCTTGGCATGTGTAGGTAGGTCGGTCAAGACCCAAGTGTTGTTCTTGATCAAAAATTGATGTTCATCACACATTGTTCCCCACCATTTTTGGGCCTATAGACTATCAACAACTTTAAAAAAGCTTTGAAGCTCTTGAAGCAAATCATTATTCTCAACCAAACCTACAAAAAATTGTCGGCTTTTTACATAATAATGTTTGAAACAATCTAGTGCACCTTAAAGCCATTGAAGTCAATTGAATTGATGAGCAACTTGTTCATCAACTTGTAAATCTTGGTTTATAGCAAGAATTTCAAGTGTTTGAATAACATTACTATTCAACTTCAGCATGTGTTTTCCAATGATGATTTCATTTCTTGGAACATTGTTTGGTTATGATGTTTCAACCAATGGCATTGCATGCAAACATTATGAGTGGGCATATTCATAATCAAGGTACCCAAAAATATATATAATGGAAAAATGATCATTTTGGATTTTTACTACATTTACTATTTCATGATTATAAAGGATTAATATATGACTATAACTAGGGTGATGTCATGTTAATCTATCAAAAAAATTGGATATATTATAGATGTCCTTTTGAAGGTCGAAATTCTTTAAGGTGTACTAAAATCTTGTCACAACATCCCCTTTTTATATATTTTTCACCTAATTGTTTTTTTATCATGTAAAGACACATTTATGGATGATTATGATGGGATCTAAAATTGTAATGGTTTAAATATAGTCCTTTTGAAATTTTTAACAACTTTTGATTCATTATTTTTTATGGGGATCAAAATATAAAGTAAATAAAGACTACAGTAAGGAATAAGTCCTTTTCATCCTATGTGGCACACCTTAAAGGATTTTCACCCTTGAATCCTTTTAAGTAATTTGAGTCCTTCTTTTAATTGTAATTTTCATTTAAAGGAATCAAAAGGAATGTATTAAACAATGTAATTAACTTCAATTTTCTTTCATGGATAAGTAATGCATACATTTATGTTTGGCAATGTTCATATAATGCGTTTGATTCAATAATATACGATATAAAAATTTTGAATGCTATAAGAATCCATTCTAAAAGGGCAACAAGGAAAATGTATTTTATTTTTTCTATTTGGTTGATTTTTTGTATTCACAAGGCTTAGAATTTGTGGCCCCAAATGTCAGCAAAATGTGCAAGAAAATTTTCATGTCAGAAAACATGTTAAGTTGTATATAAAAGCTTATGGATTCATTTTTTGCAGTTTTGGTTTTTTACCAAAATATTTATGCATAATGACATATGCATATGAAAAATCACCACCACCATGAAAATGATCATAATTTGAATTATCCAATATCTTTCACCTAAATTTATTCCATTTAAATTTTATATTGGAAGATAGCAAAAACAAAGTCCTTGAGTCTTGTGGTCAAAAAGTGGTACCCTAATTGTGAATATGCCCGAGTTGCAAAAAAGTCCATAACTAGATTGAGACATTGTAATGTCATCCACCATAAAAAATTAATCAAAAATAACATATTTACTGACAATAATCTGCCTAATTTAGTATCCCAAAAGTGATAAGCCTTTGAATATGTGCAATATTCAACAAAAATAACTTTCAATCTTTTTTAGTCTAGTTTTTTTTTAGTTCTTTGGGAATGTGTACATACACAAAACTCCCAAATATTCGATGATGATCAACAAAAGGCTTTTGCCCTATCCAAAGCTCAGATGGGGTCTTCCCATCCTAAACACATGAACTTAATCTATTGAGAACATACAATGTTGGCATCTACAAAGCCTCTCCCACATAGCAGAGGCTTAATTAGTTATTTTGCATGAAAATAGTTACAAAAAAATTCAATCAATGTTTGGTTTTCTCGCTCCACCAATCCATTCTGTTATGGAGAATATGGTGCAATGAGTTCATGTCGAATGCCTACATGATCAAGATGTTGAGTGAATTCACTATTCAAAAACTCCCCACCCCAATTGCTACGAAACTTAGATATGTTGTTGCTAGTTTCCTTTAGAACAATGAACTCAAGTTGTTTAGAAAAGTAAAAAACATCAAATTTGCTTTTAACATTGGAGATAAATCTATAGCCATAAAAATAAATTTTGAACAAAACACAAAGTAATGAGACCCGCCAAATGAAGTGATCACGTTCATAGGCCCATAGAAATTTGCATGAAAAAACTATGCATGTTTCTTCAGATGAAGAACTAGGATTCGAGTTGGGAAAAAACGTCTATGGTTTTTTCCCATTACACATCCTTCACAAACTCTAGATGGCAATTTCTTGGTAAACAATTGCAATCCAAAAACCACATCATTCTTCAACATTTGAAGAAACATGGCAAGGTCCATATGCCCAAACCTTTCATGCCAAACTTCGAAGCTTTTGGCTTTAGCATTGGGCATTTCTACTACTACACCTCTTTCAATTTGTGTTAGTGTTGGACCTTCTTCAGACAGAGTGATGCTAGCATGGTTGGTTGGTATTTCAACGTCAAGTTAGAGTTTATAAAGTTTGCAGACTTGTAAAATGGCACCCTTCTTGCATGCATGTGGTCACAAAACCATGATCAATAGCTTGGCCAACAAAAAATAGATTCTTCTTCAATTCTAGCATATATAAGACTCATGAAAAATTCCTTTTCTCTCATCTACCATTGATCACACACTGAATCTTTATAGTTCCCACTTCACCAACCCAAAACTTTCAATTATCAGCAACCATAATTCGGCACTTCCCAGCCGGAACCTTTTCAAAGGTATTGAACCATTCATTCATGTCTATCATGTAGTCAATAGCCCCTCCATCAACATACCACACATTCTTAGTGGGGTGAAAGCATGAATAGGTGGATTATTTGGACTATCACATTTGTGATGTTTTTGGATTACATTCAAACGTAAAATTTTAAACCATGTTCAAAATTAACATTGTCAATTTTCATGTTGTCATAGACTTTAATGGAAATCATCATAAAAAAACTAGATAAATTCTAAGAAGATTATGGACTCATAATGGACTTTTGAAATAACAACACTACATTTGTCACATAGAAAAAATGAAAAATGTAGATTCAAAAAATATGTCAAATTAGTGTCAAATAAAAATAAATAAATAAAGCATCATCAAATGAAGAATTTACTAATGAAGTGCATTAAAACTTTCATTATATATATTTTTAATTTTTTAAAGTTTTAAATGACATGATTGTTGAGTCCATTTCACATTAAAAACATTAATCTTTTGCATGGACTTTTTAATCAATCACATGGGTAAGGATGTTCATAGGTTGGTTTATTAATATTTCGAATAAAAAGTATAAGGGATAATTATAGGATTTATGGTTTGATAATTGTTAAAATTGTAAAAAATTCACTAGTGTTAAATTATGGACTCTCAAATGCCACTTTTGAGCCACCTAATCATGTTTTTACCCAATGCTTCTTTTCGGGAAGGTGGTAATTATAACAAATGCTACACTTGTGAAAAAGGATGCACTATCACCTTCAAAATCATCAATGGTGGTCACATTTGCTTCACTTTTTAATTTTGACTCATCTTGATTCTTTTTGCTACACTCCTTTTCCCAATGCCCTTTTTCATGACCATGGTTACATTTGGTGCTTCATTTAAGCTTTGTAATTAAATCTACATGTTTTTTCATGTCTTTTGCCAAGGACGCCTTACATGCATGGCTAAAACTTGGTCTTTTAGCAAATAATGCCTTATCTCCAATCTCATCAATCATCACATGAAGGCAATTCTAGCTCTCTTCCTTCAATAACTACAATGTGGGGTCCAAGCATGATAAAGTATGCCAAAAAAGTAGTCCTAAGAAAATTTAATTTCAAAAACAATTTTTTCAACATTCACACTCAAAAAGATATTAAAACCTATTTAAATTGCATTTTGAAATCATAAAACACTTCATTGGATTTATTGTAAGTTGAACATAAAGTTTGAAGATTTTTTATATAAAAACAATGCATGAAATGTATGTTTTATATTGGCTAGTTGTTTAAATTTTCCAAAATAATTTTACGTCAAAATTTTGATAGATTATGACTATAATATGAAAAGTTGAAATTATATCCATACACACTAGGCCTTTTTCAACTTGATAGTACAATAATTCTATTTGATGTTTTGCTTTCATCTACTTGTAACTTTATTTTATAAAACCATGACATGTACTTTCTAGTATTTGCATCTCAAAAAATGTACTTAAATGTATATTAAAACATGTCGTTATTCAATACTGTGTAATGGAGTCAAAGATTTTCTTAATGTTGATCATTGACTTAAATAATATTCTAAATTCAATATATTAAGGTCTACTTTATGGATATTTTCCAAAAAAATAACAAGTGTTTCCAATTGGCATACTTTACCATGCTTATGCCTTGTGAGATTTTCAATAGTCTGTTGGAATGTTATCCCATGTTGATTACATATACTTGTAGTTTTGCAACAAGGTACACATAAAATTTTAGTCATCATTACTTGGTCAAAAACTGGTTCCCCAAGATCATTGAATTGGTGAACCAAGACTTCAACGTTATTAATTAATGTGATTAGCAATGTTATCATCCAGCTTGATGCAAAGTTCAAAAAACTATTGAAGATTTGTTCATAGATTGTGCATAAATGTTGCCACATTTGACAAGATGTGTGACATGTCATTATATGCCACATGAACTTGCTATTTAAATATGCACAAATGATGGCTTAGCACACATGATCCTTGTGTAACCAATCAACCTCATTTTCATTTGTCTTTATTTGTTCCATCAATTATACTAGACGTTTCTTTAACACAAACCATGATGCCCTTTTGAAATTTCCATAGTGTGAAATTTTCTCTAGTGAATTTCTCCACTTCCATAAGATCCATTATGAGGTCATTTTTGGGTGTTATATGCTTTGTTACATTATCTTTTGGATGAGGTTCATTAACTATTCCTTCCATTAGTATACACTACAAGAAATCTTGGTTTTATTTATTAGGAATTTTGGTAAAAGAACCCCCCATATGGTTTTTTTGCCCCCTTGTCCCACTTGAGCAAAATGCCATTTTGGACAAATCGATTTGGACTTAACCATTTTGACTAGGTATTTTTGGTTGGTCTTTTCGATTGGGTTTTTTTTACTAGGTATTTTTTATTGAACCACTATGAAAATAATATAATTTGGACAGGAACTAGAAATATATACTTTATTTTATTTTATTTAAAATTAATATGAAAATATTAATAAATTAATTGATTACCCTACCCACCCTACTGTACCCTACCCTAACTTACCTACCTACCTAATAAACCTAATAATTAATGCCAAAAATTATTTATTTATTTACCCATTGACCCTATATCCAAGGCTTAGGCCAAGCCACCTAGCTTAGCCACCTAGGCTAAACCAAGCCACTTAAGTTAGGCCAAGCCCCCTAGGCTAGGTAGTTTAGTAAGCTTTGCAATCTAGGCTACCTAATTAGGTCACCTAAGTAGCCAAGGTAGCCTAGGTTGCAAGTGTGGGGATTTGAACTCTTCACCTCCACATTGAAAAGTCAAATCATTAACCATTGCACCACCACCCTATAGGATTTGTTTTGGGCAATATATTGTAATAAATATGATTTTGGACTAACATATTGTAATCAACTTCCATGAATTTGTTTTCAACATATTGCACTAAATGAACTTGAATTTTCTTACAGTACTTACATAAATAGGTAGGTTAACCTAACTAAATAGGTAAAAGGTACCTATTAATAAATGCATGTATTTAAGTAACATGTAGGTTATAGTTTATTAAGTCTTATAGGTACCTACTAAGTTTATGTTTATATCTACTTATGCTTATGTAGGTACCTATTAGCCTATAATTAATAAATCTAACCTAGGCATACTAGGTAGGTAGCCTGGCCTATTAAATAGGTCTAAGGTTAAGCTATGTACATAATACTAGGCTAAGTTACCTACCTAGTAGC
>Ga0116230_10007405_pt1 | contig 10840 bp, 11 predicted proteins | sample S1TSphfallax_3_FD_88678 | JGI IMG/M metagenome (GOLD analysis project Ga0116230, IMG submission 88678) | Host-associated microbial communities from peat moss isolated from Minnesota, USA - S1T2_Fd - Sphagnum fallax MG | ecosystem: Host-associated > Plants > Peat moss > Unclassified | place...
CTCGTTGTCCGAAGGGGTGCAAGTGCTCGCCGCCGCCAACCGCGCCGCAACGCTCGATATCGAGGATGCCTGGTGGATCGACATCGACGATCCGCACTATCACGCGCTCGCCGAAGAAACCGCGCTATGGCATTTCGCCCAAGCGCTCGCCGAAACCGGCGGCGCTGAAATCAATCGCTAGATCATGATGCGTTAAGAAAGAATCGCATAATGATCTAGGAGTCTTTGCTTTCGCATGATTTAAGCGAAAAACCGGTGCCCACTTTTTCGCATCATGCTCTAATACCGCGTTTCGGCAACCGGCGTCAGCGCGCGCCCGGTGGCAAACCACGCGGTCAGATTGTCGACCATCATCTGCCCCATCGCCCGGCGCGTATCGCGCGAGGCCGAACCGATATGCGGCAACAGCACCGCGTTGTCGCAGGCGAGCAGCGCCGCCGGCACGTGCGGTTCGTTCTCGAACACGTCGAGCCCGGCGGCAAGGATCGTGCGCTGCGTCAGCGCCGCAATCAGCGCCGTTTCATCGACCACCGATCCGCGCGACACATTGATCAGCACACCATCGGGCCCCAGCGCCGCCAGCACCCGCGTATCGATCATATGGCGCGTCGCCGGCCCGCCCGGCACGATCACGATCAGCACGTCGCAGGCTGCGGCCAGCGCCTCGGCGGTCGGATACCACGGCCAGCCGACATCCGCCTGTTCGCTGCGGCCGTGATACGCGATGTCGACCGCAAACCCGGTCAGCCGGCGCGCGACCGCCTTGCCGATCCCGCCCAGCCCGACAATCCCCACCCGGCGCCCGCGCAACGACGATGACAGCGGAAAACCGCCTTTGTGCCAATGCCCGTCGCGCACAAACCGTTCCGCCGCGGGAATCCGGCGCAGCGTTGCCAGCAGCAGGCCGAGCGTCAGATCGGCGACTTCCTCATCGAGCACGCCGGCGGTGTTGGTAACCACCAGTCCACGCGCCACCGCCGCAGCAATATCGACATTGTCATAGCCGACACCGAAATTGGCCACGATTTCCAGCGCGGGCAGTTGCGCGAACAGCGCTTCGCCGACCGGCCCCGCCAAAGTGCTGGCGGCCATGCCGCGCACCTGTGCCAGCTGATCGGGCGCAACGCCCTGCCACAGCCGGTGCACGGTAAACCCCGCCTCCAGCGTGGCCATGGTGAATTCGGGCAGCGGCGCGGCGACCAGAATATCGAGGCGGGCGGGATCGCTCAGTTGGGGTAGGTCAGATGGATCGTGGTGGCGAGGTTCGTGCGCGGCACCGCGATCCGCACCGAACGGAATGTCGGCAGGCTGGCCAGCGTCGGCGGATTGTTCGAAAAGCCAAACCCTTCGGTCGGAAGACCCAGCACGCCGGGGGCGCGGTTGAGCGTGCCCGAATTGTCCTCGTCATGATAGACCGCGATGGCATAGACCCCGGTCTGCGGCAGGAACACGCAGAACTTTGTCGCCCCCGCCACACTCGGCGTGCGCACGACGTAAAGCGATCCGTTCTTGACCAGAAACCGGTCGGGCTTGTCGGCATAGATCGTCGTGGCGATCTGGCCATTGGCGTTGCGAACGCCGTCAACGCTGATCGTGATCCACACATCGCTGTGCGGGCCCAGGCACGGCGGCGCGGCCAGGGCCGGGGTCGGGCCAAATGCCGCAACCATCATCGAACACAGCGCCGGCGCGAACCGGCGGGCAGCGGCAAAACGCACAAAACGATCAAGCAAACGCATCGCAATCAGGGCCCGGCAGCTGGAAGGATGGCTCCGCATGCGCCAAACACGCGCCGCGCGCAAGGTCAAGCAGGCTTGCCAATTTGTCGCGCAATCAACACATTTGCACCGCACTGCACTGACCGAAAGCGCCCCGATTGCCGGAAAAACCTGCAAATCAGGACAGAGCGTGTGGAAAACGCGCGCAACCCCGCTTGTGGTGACATGACCCCATCGGTATCGGCAGAAGCGCGGCGGTTCGGGCCGGTTGTATTGCAAGCATGCCCGGGTCGTGCCCCGCCTGCCGCCACGCTGGCGTTTCGAATGGACCTGGTTGCCGTAATGACCGTGCCCTTGATCTCGCCATCGATTCTGTCCGCCGATTTCGCGCGGCTGGGCGCTGAAGTCGAGGCGATCGACGCCGCCGGGGCCGACTGGATCCATGTCGATGTGATGGACGGCCATTTCGTCCCCAATCTCACCATCGGCCCGGTCGTGGTCAAGGCGTTGCGCCCGCACACCGCCAAACCGTTCGACGTGCATCTGATGATTTCGCCGGTCGATACCTATCTCGAAGCGTTTGCCGACGCCGGCGCCGACGGCATCACCGTCCATCCCGAAGCGGGGCCGCATATCCATCGCACGGTCCAGGCGATCAAGGCGCTGGGCAAACGCGCCGGCGTCGCGCTCAATCCGGGCACACCCGCCAAAATGCTCGATTATCTGATCGACGATATCGACCTGGTGCTGGTGATGAGCGTCAACCCCGGGTTCGGCGGACAGAGTTTCATCACCAGCCAGTTGCGCAAGATCGAGGCGATCCGGCGGATGATCGACAAATCGGGGCGCGCGATCCACCTCGAAGTCGATGGCGGGGTCGATCACGCCACGGCCGCCGACTGCGTCGCCGCCGGGGCCGATGTGCTGGTGGCGGGCACGGCAACATTTCGTGGCGGCCCGGCGCATTACGCCGCCAATATCGCAGCGCTGAAGGGAGCCGGCTGAACGCCTATGGATCGACCCGGCCTGTCAATCGCCCGTGGCAATGCTCGTGCCGATGCCGACGCATCGGGCGCGCGCTCGCGAATGGCGATCCCGCTGGGGCCCGCGTCCGAAGCCCATGCCGAACAAGTCGAGCTGCGCTTTGATGCCGACACCAGCGATGGCGGGATAGTCGAGCCGGGCATGATCGAGCCCGGCCGCGCGCTCGCGCTGGCCGATTTTTCGCCGCCGCACGTCGGCGCGGGCGAACGGCTGATCCGCCTGGCCTACCGGTTCGGGATGGGCCCGCGCACGCTCAATCCGTTTGCCAAACGCGCCGCGCCGCGGCTGACGGCAACCGTCGCCAATCCGTTGGCGGGCGATCCGGCGGCAGGGATGGCGCTGCGTGCCGGGCATTTCCTGCTCCACGGGCTCAAGGCACCGATCGCCGATGTCGAATTCACCGGGCCCCGGCTGGCGCCGCCGCTCGAACGGCTGGTCCACGGCTTTGCCTGGCTGTCCGATCTGGAAGCCTGCGCCGCGCGGCCGCAATGCACCGCGGTTGCCGAACGCATTCTCGGCCGCTGGCTGACAGCCAATCCACGCCCCGATGCGACGCCGGCGTGGGATGTCGGCAATGTCGCGCATCGCCTGCTCAACTGGCTGATCCACGCCCCGCTGATCCTGTCGGGGCAGGATCGTTCGTTCCGCAGCCGCGCGCTCCATGCGGTCGAAACCACCGCCGGCTGGCTCGATCGCAATGTCGGCCGCGCCGAGGACAAGCTGGCCGAAGTGGCCGGCTGGACCGCGATCACCGCCGCCGGGCTGCTGCTCGCCGACGGCCGGGCGCGGCGGCTCTATGGCGAAGCCGGGTTGATCCATGCGCTGGGCGACCTGGTCGGTGACGATGGCGGGGTGTTGTCGCGCAGCCCGCTCGGCCAGATCGAGGCGATCGAGCTGCTGGTGCGGTTGCGCGCCTGTTATGGCGCGGTGCGCACCGAACAGCCGGCGCAGTTCGATTCGATCCTGGCGCTGCTGGTGCCGCCGCTGCTTGCGGTGCTGCACAGCGATGGCGGCCTGGCGAGCTGGCAGGGCGCTTATGCGGTACCCGCGACGCGGATCGACAGCCTGGTCCGCGCGAGCGGCGTGCGCACCCGGCCTTTGCGCGATTCGCGGCAATGGGGGTATCAGCGGGTCGCCGCGCGGCGGTCGATCCTGCTGTTCGATTCGGCGCCGCCGCCGGTGGCGCGCCATGCCCGCGACGGCTGCGCGTCGACGCTTGCGTTCGAATTCAGCCATGCCGGCGAGCGGATCATTGTCAATTGCGGCGGCGGCGCCTGCGCCGGCGGGCTTATCCCGGTGCGTCTGGCGCAAGGCCTGCGCGCGACCGCGGCGCATTCGACATTGACCATCGACGATTTCAATTCGACCGCGGTGCTGATCAACGGCAAGCTGGGTACCGGCGTGTCCGAAGTCGATTTCGACCGCCGCACGCTGGCCGGCGACGGCCCCGGCGCCGGCGCGACCCGGCTCGAAGCCAGCCACAACGGCTATGTCGCGCGTTATGGCCTGACTCACCGCCGCATCCTGATCGTCCGCGACGACGGCAGCGAAGTGCGCGGCGAAGATTGCCTCGTCCCGGCCGGCCGCAAAGGCAAACGCGGCACGATCGGGGTCAGCTTGCGCTTTCACCTCGGCCCGCATATCGAGCTGGCGCAAGGCCGCGACGGGCTCGGCATCACGCTGGCGCTGCCCGACGGCAGCCTGTGGCAGTTCCGGTCGGGCCGCGACCCGGTGGCGATCGAGGAAAGCCTGTGGGCCGACAGCCAGGGCCGCCCGATGGCGACCCGCCAGCTGGTGGTCGCGGCCAAAGTACCCCGCAGCGGCGAGACGTTCTCGTGGCTGCTCAAGAAGATGCGGTAATACGGGAATTGCACATTGCATGAGGTGACGATCGGGCGGGCACTGCTTTCGGTGTCCGACAAACGCGGCCTGGTGGCCCTGGGCCAGGCGCTGGCGGCGCGCGGGGTGGAACTGGTTTCCACAGGCGGCACCGCTGGCGCGCTGCGCGAGGCCGGGCTGGCGGTGCGCGACATTGCCGACCTGACCGGGTTTCCCGAAATGATGGACGGCCGGGTCAAGACGCTCCATCCCAATGTCCACGGCGGGCTGCTCGCGGTGCGCGACAATCCCGACCATGCCGCGGCCATGGCCGCGCATGCGATCGCTGCGATCGACCTGGTGGTGGTCAATCTCTATCCGTTCGAAGCGACCGTGGCGCGTGGCGCGGCGCGCGATGACGTGATCGAAAATATCGACATCGGCGGCCCGTCAATGGTGCGCTCGGCGGCCAAGAACCACCGCTTCGTCGCGATCGTCACCGATCCCGACGATTACGCCGCGTTGATCGACGAGCTCGATGCGACCGGCGGGGCGACCACGCTGGCCTTTCGCCGCACACTCGCGGCCAAAGCCTATGCCCAGACTGCGGCCTATGACGCCGCGATCGCCGGCTGGTTCGCCACGGTCGATCAGGGCCAGCATTTTCCCGACACGCTGGCGCAGGCGCACCGGCTGGTGACGCCGTTGCGCTATGGCGAACACCCGCACCAGAGCGCGGCGCTCTATGTACCGCGCCAGACCGACGTGATCGGCTTGCCGCAGGCCGAACAGATCCAGGGCAAGGAGCTGTCGTACAACAATTACAACGACGCCAACGCGGCGATCGAACTGATTGCGGAATTTTCCGGCGCGGGCCCGACCGTGGTGATCGTCAAGCACGCCAACCCGTGCGGCGTCGCAACGGCGGCCAGCCTGTTCGATGCCTGGCAGGCCGCGCTCGCCTGCGATGCGGTTTCGGCGTTCGGCGGGATCGTGGCGACCAATGTGCCGCTCGACGGCCCGACGGCCGAGGCGATCACCGCGATCTTTACCGAAGTGGTGGTCGCGCCGGGGGCCGACGAGGCGGCGCGCGCGGTGTTTGCGCGGCGCAAAAACCTGCGTCTGCTGATTTTGCCCGGCCTGCCGCAGGCCGCGCGCAGCGGGCTGATCACGGTGCCGATTGCCGGCGGCCTGCTGGTGCAGGATCGCGACAACGGCCGCATCGACCCCGCCGATCTGCGCGTGGTGACCGCGCGGGCGCCGACGCCCGCCGAACTGGCCGATGCGCTGTTCGCCTGGACCGTGGCCAAACACGTCAAATCGAACGCGATCGTCTACGCCCGCGACGGCGTCACTGCGGGGATCGGTGCGGGGCAGATGAACCGCCGCGATTCGTCGCGGATCGCCGCCGCCAAAGCCCGCGAAGCGGCCGACACGCACGGCTGGGATCAGCCGCGCACGGTCGGCGCTGCGGTGGCGTCGGATGCGTTCTTTCCGTTCGCCGACGGCTTGCTCGCCGCGGTCGAGGCGGGCGCGACGTGCGTGATCCAGCCGGGCGGATCGATCCGCGACGAAGACGTGATCAAGGCCGCCGACGCCGCAGGCCTGGCGATGGTGTTCACCGGCATGCGCCATTTTCGGCACTGAGCACGACGGTGACCGAGCGGCGCCCCGACCATTATTTTGACAGCGACGGCGACAGCTTCATCCCGACCGGCGCCGCGAAAGGCTATTGGCAGGACAACACGCTGAGCGGTTCGGCAGCGGCCTCGCTGCTGGGCTTTGTCATCGAGCGCGATTTCTGCGGTGCGGACTGGGTGCCGGTGCGGCTGTCGATCGACATGCTGCGGATGCCGCCCGCCGCGCCGCTGACCGTGGTCACCGAAGTGCTGCACGAAAGCGGACGGCTACGGCTCGTCGAGGCGCGGCTGATCGCGCAAGGGCGGTTGCAGACGCGTGCGTTGGCGCAGATCGTGCGCCGCGGCAGCACGCCCGCCAATCCGGTCTGGCAAACCCCGCGCTGGCCCGCGCCGCATCCCGACACGCTGCCGGTGCAGGCGCATTGGCGCTGGGACATGCGCCCGATCCCGCCCGACCACCCGCAATTCCGCCGCGAGGCGGTGGCCGCGGGCAGCGCCGATCGGGGCAATCCCCCGGTGCTGGGACAGATGGCGCCGGCCTGGGCGCGGCAGGCCTGGCTCAACGTGGCGATGGAGATTGTTGCCGGCCATCCGCTCAGCCGGTTCGGCATGCTTGTCACTACCGCCGATTTTGCCAGCCCGCTTACGCACAGTAGCGAATTCGGCATCGACTTCGTCAACACCGATTTCACCATCCATTGCCATCGCCTGCCGCAAGGCGACTGGCTGGGCTATGAACTGGTCGGCCACAGCTCTGCCGAAGGCGTTGCGGTGGGCCAGGCCGCGATCCACGATCTGACCGGCCCGTTGGGCGTGGTGGTCGTATCGGCAATCGCCAACAGCCGGCGCAGATAAACACGCCGGCCGGTATTTCCGGCAATCAGCGATAGAACACGTGGTTGTCGATGCGTGCGACGCGGGTCTTCCCGGCAACCGGACCGACGCGGGCGGCGTGGAAGAACAGCGCGCCTTCGGCCGGGCTTTTCCACGCACCGCGATCGGCGATCAGCGCGATCTTGACGACCTGGCGCCAGGTGCGGCTCGACCGGTCGATTGTCGGCATGGCGCCGCCATGGACAAACGAAAATTGCGCGTGCTGGAACACCACACCGCAATAGGAACTGGGGAAATGGCCCGACGCGGTGCGGGCAACGATCACGCGGCCGACCGCGAGTTGCCCGGCGAGGCTTTCGCTTTTGGCTTCGAAATAGATCGCGCCGGCCAGACAGTCGATTTCGGGCGACACGGCGGCGGGGATTTGGACCAGATCGACCAGCTCGGCGAGCGAAGCGGCGGATGACCGGGTGGTGTCGCCGTCGGCGGCCGGGTCGGCAGGGGCATCGCGCAGCGGCTGGACCGGGATATCGGTGGGCTGGGCGGACGTGGTGGCCGGGGCTTCAGACCCGGCAGCGGGTGCTTGTGCGACTTGCGCGATCAGGTCCTGCGGGTGCGCTTTGGCACCGGACGTACCAAACACCGCAAAGGCAAGCGTTGCGACCAGACTCATGACGCTGGCCAAACGAACCGAATTACTCACACTTTATCCAAAACCGGCGGTGAGCATCGGGACAAGGTTTGAACATGGGCGTGGCCAGACGCGCAAAGCGCGTTCAAACCAGGACCCCTGCCAAGTGCCAGGCCGTCTGCCCCCCGTCTGCGTGCGAGCGCGATACGGCCCTATGCCGCTCGTCGCCGCCTGCGCAACAGTGGAAGCGACGCCTTTATGGCCAGTATCGGCCGAGTCAACCCGCGCGTCTGCCAGTCAGCCGGGGTTCAGGATGGACCGTTCAACATCCGCGATAGTCAGTTCGACTATCCACACGTCGCGATCCTGCTGTGTGCGACGGTTCAGATAGTCGTCAAAGCTTGCGCGCGAATCGGCTTGTTGGCTGCGCACTGCCACCCAGCGCCGCGGGCCGGCCGGATCGGGCAGCCGTTCGTACAGCGTGCCCAGCCCCTGGCGATCGACGGCGACCACCAGGATCGTGCCGGCATCGGGCTCTCCCTTGTGCAGCACCATCGCAAAACCGCCCGCCGCCTGCGCGGCGCGCACCAGCCCGGACACTTCGAGCGCGGCGGGAAGGCGCGGGGCTTCGCTCACTGCCGGTCAGGCAGCGTCGCGGTCGATGACATTGACCAGCAGCGCATAGAGCGAATCGGCATCGGGCGCGGCGAGCAGGCGCGCATGCATGCGATCATCGCGCATCAGGCGTGAAATCGCTGCCAGCGCCTGGAGATGCACCGCGCCGGCCTGGTCGGGCGAGAGCAGGCCAAACACGCAATCGACCGGCATGCCGTCGGCCGAGGCGAAATCGACCGGCCGTTCGAGCCGCAGGAACACCGCGACCGGCCGCGCCAGCCCGCTGATCCGCGCATGCGGGATCGCCACGCCGCGGCCGAACCCGGTGCTGCCCAGCGCTTCGCGTTCAAGAATGCGTTCGAGCACATGCGCCGGATCAAGCGCAAAGACCGTGGCAAATGATTGCGCCAGCACAGACAGGATCTGAGCCTTGTTTTCCGCGCGGATCACGCGAACAGCTTGTTGATCAATCGAAAAAAGCGCGCTCATCGCCAATATAATACCATCGGTGTGGTAGGGCACCGCCACTTGGGAGGCCCCATGCGCTCGAATTACACGGTGTGCAAGGGTCGATTGGCGTAGCCGATGCCCGCGCCGGTGCGTCAGGCCCCGGGTTCGACCCAGCCGATCGAGCCGTCGCCGCGGCGATAGACCATGTTGTGCACACCGGTGCCGGCGTTCTTGAACAGCAGCGCGTTGGTGTTGCGCAGATCGAGCATCATCACCGCATCGGACACCGTCGCGGTGGGGACATCGACGCGCGTTTCGGCGATCACCAGCGGCGCATCGGCGGGTTCTTCATCGGGCGAGGGTTCGGCGAACAGCGTATACGTCGCGTCCTCGCTGCCGCCGGCAAAGCCGTTGAAATTGGCATCGTCCTGGCGCCGCGCATGGACCGCGTTTTCGTGCCGGTCCTTGATCCGCCGCTTGTACCGGCTGAGCTGACGGTCGATCTTTTCGGCCGACTGGTCGAGCGCCAGATGCGCATCCTGCGCGATCGAGCTGCCTTTGAGAATCAGGCCCTGCGCGACATGGGTGACGATATCGCAGCGAAATCCGCCGTGCGGGGCCTTGCCCAGCGTGACGTGAGAGGACAGCGCGCGCGAGAAATACTTGTCGACGATAATCGCCAGCCGCTGCTGGGCGTGGGCCTCGAATGCGGCCCCGGTGTCGACCTGATGTCCCGAAACGCGAATATCCATGATGCTTCTCCTTATTGGCGGAGGTGTCCCGACGCCAACACGCGGATTACCCGCGCGTCCACAGGGGATCTCCAAAACCCGCCATGAACAGGGCATGACGGGCCAGTTCCGCCTCGCTCGGGCGATGCGGCCGTGGTGCGCGGAAGGGGCGAGTGGGCGTGCCCTTGGCCGCAAGCTCGGGCGTGCGGTCGGCCAGGGTGGCATCGGCAGCCAGTTCGAGACCGATCTGCCGGCCGCCCAGAAGTTCGACATAGAGCTGTGCCAGCAATTCGGCATCGAGCAGGGCACCGTGGCGGGTGCGGTGGCTGCGATCGATGCCATAGCGCGAACACAGCGCATCGAGGCTGAGCTTGGCACCGGGATGTTTGCGCCGCGCAATCGCGATCGTATCGACCATGCGCTCAAGCGAGACCGACCCCAACCCGCACGCCGCCAGTTCGGCGTTGAGAAACCCGAAATCGAACGCGGCATTGTGCGCGATCAGCGGGGCATCGCCGATAAACGCGATCAGTTCCTCGGCATGGTCGGCAAATTTCGGTTTGCCGGTCAGAAATGCCGCCGACAACCCGTGCACCGCCTCGGCCTCGGCCGGCATGTCGCGTTCCGGATCGAAATAGCGATGGAACACCGCGCCGGTCGGTACGCGGTTGAACAGTTCGATGCAGCCGATTTCCACCAGCCGGTGGCCACCTTTGGGATCGAATCCCGTCGTCTCGGTATCGAAAACGATCTCGCGCATTTGGCTGAGGATGGACCTGCGAACGCGCGCTGACAAGGCTTGGGTTGCAGGAATTTTTCAGGATGCGCGTCCGCGCAGCGCTGCAACCAGTGCGGCAACCGCGCGTTCGGTCTCGGCCAGCGCCACCCCGGTATCGATGACATGGTCGGCGCGCGCGCGCTTTTCCGCGTCGGGCACCTGCAACGCCAGGATCTGGTCGAATTTCGCCGCGGTCATGCCCGGACGCGCCAGCACGCGCGCGCGTTGCATCGCCGCCGGGGCGGAAACGACCGCAACGGCATCGAGCCCGGCGCCATGGCCCTTTTCAAAAAGCAGCGGAATGTCGAACACGATCAGCGGTTCGCCGGCGTGGTCGGCCAGGAACCGTTCGCGCATGGTGGCAACCGCGGGATGCATGATCGCCTCCAGCCGGGCGAGCGCGGCGCGGTCGCCGAACACGCGCGCGCCCAGCTCCTGTCGGCGCAGGCCTTCGGGGCCGGTGGTGCCGGGAAACGCAGCCTCGATCCGGTCAAGCAGCGGGCTGCCGGGGGCCTGCAAGGTGTGCACCGCGGCATCGGCATCGAACACCGGCACGCCCAGCGCGCGCAGCATCTGCGCCA
>Ga0116230_10007406_pt1 | contig 10839 bp, 8 predicted proteins | sample S1TSphfallax_3_FD_88678 | JGI IMG/M metagenome (GOLD analysis project Ga0116230, IMG submission 88678) | Host-associated microbial communities from peat moss isolated from Minnesota, USA - S1T2_Fd - Sphagnum fallax MG | ecosystem: Host-associated > Plants > Peat moss > Unclassified | place: USA...
TACTAATTTTTTAATTCATTCAGAAAAAGATCTCTTATAACCATATTTAATTAATTATAGACTTTGAAAAAATACAAAAAAAAAAAAAAAAAAAAAAAAAAAAAAAAAAAAAAAAAAAAAAAAATAAAAAAAAAAAAAAAAAAAAAAAAAAAAAAGAATTTTGAAAGTTTAAGGATAAATAAAATAACATCTTCAACTTGGTGGGCACCAAACAAAATGTTGAAACAACAAATTTGCATAAGAAATTTTTCTCACCATAAGAAAACTTAACATTCATAACAATGGATAGACCTAGTGGCCACCAAATTTTAAGAATCAGAAGATCGTAAAAAGACAAGTGTAGAACTAAAACATTGCATAACATCATCAAGTGAACAACTCAATGGTAAAATTAAAAAACACAATTTGAAATATCTATTAAATTTATGCAAATGAATTTTGTAAAATATCAACAAAAGAATCTACAATACCTAAAGTTATTGTATTCCATAAACCATTGGTGGACCATTAAACAAAAAAGCTTATATGGCACCGAACAATTGAAAAAAGCTATTTATTAGAAAATAAAATCATCTGGTGGCCACCAATGAATATATTAAACCTAGCTAGAAACGTACTAAAACATATACATTCAACATGTAACCTTGAGTAGGAAGAATTTTCTTCTTATGAAATATGAAATATGAATTTCACCCACTAAAACCAACAACCGAAATAAACCTCAAGTGCACGAAAAACAATCATTATCAATTTATTGATTTCATACAAATACATTGAGTATCAAAACCATCTCGCCATCCATATAGGAATTCAGAATATGAACCACTAAAATTAAAATTCCACTCTACAAACAACCAAAACTTGAAGAATCGTCTAACCTTTTAAACGAAGAGTCAAATATGTAACTACATCCCTCACTTCTTTAAAAAGAAAATTCGATCGATAACAAGACTTTCTACCAATTAGAATTGCAAATGCCTTCACGCAATCTACAGACAAAGACTAGAATCCACCACAAATAGAAATGAATAATTGAAATTTACCCAAAAGTACAAACATTAGTCAAAAAATAAAATAAAAACAAATAACAAAACAAACATGAAATGGAAGACATGGAAAACATAACTGAAACAAGGGCAAGTTTAGGGTGTATTTAGGACATCACCTAAAGGAAGTTGCAATGTCGATAGATCCTTGTTCAAACTTCCTCCAAACTACTTAAACCAAGAATAAGACAGATATTGAAAACTAAACGGCAATTTCAAAAACTACATAATGGGCATAAATTATCTTTGCACAAGGCAAACCTTTCAACAGTGGCCACAACCAAGATGCAAGGTTTAACCATTAGACCTTTTTTTGGATAATTCGCGTCCTCTAAATGGTTTTTAAAAAAGTTCGTTCCATTTTGGATTTCGAAGGGCCTTGCTAGACTCATCATCAATGAACAATGTTTAATCCCTATGCCCATAAGGTAGACTTTTGCAAACAAGGTGAACTCGATCCAAGTCTTTCAAATAGTAATAAACTAAGCATGTGAATTAACCTATTGTTGTTGTCCATTGTTCACATCCCCAAACAAACACAAATTGATCAAAGAAAGTTTTGGACATCAACAAAGGTAGAATTTCAAGGACATCTTCTAACAAGATACGCAACCAAATCGTAATGTAAAAATGTTCAAATGCATGAAAAAGAAAATATTGTACTTCAGCACAAATTTTCAACTTGGATATGCCTAAATTCTTTCTGATCTTTCGTTGATCCCCTTCAAAAAGGGCACACTTTGGAAAGTAACAAAGGACACCATTGACAATGAGAATGAGGAGCTCTTTAGTTGTCCCACATCAAGATCGAAAAATTTGAATATGCGTCTTTGCATTAAAAAAAGAAACATCATGCACCTACCAAAAAGAAGAAAGGTTAAAGCAAAAAGAAATTCAAGAATGAATACAAGCCTTGATCCTTGTTGTACAAGATGTTAGTCCAACACAAAATTTACAAGAATTAAGTTCATATCCAAAATATGGAAGGATAATTTTGATCGGGGATTAAGTAGGAACATGGACTAAAAACACATATCATGACCTAGCAGCCACCAGGTGGATGAAAAGAAAGCACCTAATGGCCACTAGATAGATGAGATAAAAGACATGGTAGTGAGAGTAGGAAGTCCAACCCAAAGCCTAGTAGGCCAAAACCAAATGCCTTAAAGATAAAGTATATAAGCAACTTTCAAGTAATAAAATTAAATATTTTTAATAAATTTTATCAAAAGGAAAGTCTTAAGATATTCAAACAAATTTTTTTTTTGGATGAACAATTAATAAAATACTTTTATTTCAATTTCATATTGTTACAAAAAGTGGGTTGGCAAGTCTAACTACATGTCACAAATAACATTTCTAAAAGTCGTGGATTATCTCAGTCGATACATCTAATCCTACCAAAAGGATTGTCTTCAACAAAGGTGGGAAGACCATATCCAAATGAATGAAGATTTTCCAAGTAAAGGAAAACAAAGCCTAACAAATATTGATCTTCCCCACAAAGGTTGTTAAACAACTCCAAAAAAATGGCATTATAAGGTCCATTAAACATGTTTTTGCATGGCGTATCATCTACAAACAACATGTTGCTAACGTGACTGTAAGGATAAATCGTCAATAGAAAAAAAAACATCAAGGTTTTTGTGGAAAATTGGTTTGTTAGGTTTAGCCGGCAGGAAATGCATTTTTCGCATGCAAAACTCCTTATGAAACACTTGTGTTCTGTGCCAATTTTTATTCAAATAATTATAAATATTATGATGTTGGGCTACAAACCAAATATACACTTGGAATTGAGCAAGGCATTTATTTAAGAATTCCTTCAATCCAAGATGGAGAATGATGGTGCGAAAACCCTTAATGAACCGTGTTGCAATCAAAACTCCATTCAAATTGAAAATCACATGAAATGGACTCACCTCCATTGTAAGCGAACAAGGCATTTTAAAGTCAAAACCCAAAATCAATGGAATATCATCCAAGCTGACTTCAATAGTTGTGAATGAATTTAACGACTCCACATCTTCCACTTGAGGCATTTGGGAGTTAAAACCCGAAGTCAGTGGAATCTCATCAATCGCACATGAATTTGGCAACTCTTTATCTTCCACCTCCTTAGGAAATGGTGCACCGATAATCTAAAAAAACCTAACAAATAGTAGTTATGAAAGTCTTAAAATAAACTAACCATATAAATCAATGAATTAGAAAATCCAAAAAAAAATTGGAAGGAAAAAGCAAAAAAGAATATTTGGCCTACTTATTATGAATGTTGAACGATTTTTACAAAAATTACTAGAACATGCCATGGTGCAGTTTTTGAACAATGTCTGGAACCTAACATCATCTTCCACTATAAGAAATCCCAATTTTTTTAACCAAGAATTTTGATCAAAAAACCTTCCATATGGTTTTTTTGCCCCCATGTCCAACTTGACCAAAGTGCCATTTTAGACAAGTTGATTTGGACCTGACCATTTTGACTAGGTCTTTTTGGTTGGTCTTTTTTACTAGGTTTTTTTTACTAAACCACCATGACAATAATATAATTTGGACAACAACTAGAAATATATATTACTTAAATTATTTTATTTAAAATTAATATGAAAATATTAATTATTTATTTATTTATTTACCCAATCTACCTTATTCTACCCTACCCTAACCTACCTACCAACCTAATTAATAAATATAATAATTAATGCCAAAAAAAAATTATTTATCTACTTACCAACCCTATGTCCTAAACCTAAACTAAGACACCTAATTTAGCCACCTAAGCTAGACCAAGCCATTTAAGCTAGGCCAAGTAGCCTACACTAGGTGGTATGGTAAGCTTTGCAACGTAAGCTACTTAATTAGGTCACCTAAGTAGCCTAGGTTGCAAGTGTCAGGACTTGAACTCCTCACCTCCACATTGAAGAGTCAAATCTTTAACCATTGCACCACCACCCCATAAGGTGAAAGGATAGAGCTCCACAAAGGTGGGAACACTAAGCCCAAAGTAATGAAGGAACTCTAAGTATGGGAGAAGAGTCGTCATTAGATGATTATCCTCTTTTGGTGCATATCCATAAGACTCAACAAACATAGCATTAAAGGGCAGACTTAAGTAGGTTCTATAAGGTGTATTGTCTACCAACAATGTATTCCCAAGGTGAATATTAAAATACCTAAGGAAGAAATTAGAAAGGTTCTTATGATAAATTAATTTATTATGAATGAGACGATCAACATGATAATGGCCAACTTTGATGGGAAATTGCACAAAATGTTTATTAATCTTGCAAAGATATCAACACATAATCCTTTGTGAGTCGATTTCAATACCCATTTCTTATGCTATTTTTTTCAAGTAGGCATTCATCTTAACAAGTGGAGTAGAAGTCCATATATAGACAATAAACTACTCTAAACAACTAAAGAGGAATTGTTTCATAATTGGTCTAGGTACAATGCCTTTACCTAGTAAGGTAGGACCTCAAGTTAAATTAAACAATGGAAGGAGGAGGTGATTAATTCAAAAATAGTCCTTCCCAACAAGGACCCTTTGCAAATCAAAAATCATGTGCAAAGGATTCACCTCCATGTCTTCTGCATCTACGGGAAGAGGAGATGTGAATATTCTGAAAATGAACTCTTTCCTTTTATTTTCCTTGGCAAATTCATGGAAAAATCTTGGACGTGTATTTGTTTCGACCCCATCAAATCTCGTAAAGGTTCAATGTGATTACATCAAGACCAATTATTGGAACGATGGGAGAGATAGAACCGGAGAGTGAGGTGGGGACGCAGAACATCGAGGGGTTGGACTAAAGATGACATCAATCTCCTACGCATTTCTTGCCTTTTCGCTTGCCTTCCCCAATGCAATTCATTCCTATCCAATTGTCCAAACAATTGAATAACCGTCCTTCGAATTCCACCTAGGCCAAAAATAGACCCAAGCTTGTCCCAATCATCCGAGTCTTCAAATGTGTAGTCATTAGAATCATCCAACCCAAATGCACCTTCACCTACAAATAGAGAGTAGAAAAAGGTGAGAATGCAACCAAACTAGAATTTTAAATAAACTAAGTGAAAAGGGAAAAAAATAAGTTTAAAAATGTTGAGGAAGGAATCAAATTCTCTACAATTGTATAATTTGAATTCTTGAACCACCTACACATCTAGTGGCCACCAAATTGAATTTAAAGAGCATTAGAAAGGTCAATCTAGTGGCCACCAGATAGATCGTTGTATATGGTGGCCATTATAAAAACATTATAGAAACATCTGATTAGCTACCAAATGCAAAATATCCAACAACCCATACAATCTACTTTTTAGAAAATATCATATGTAAATGTATTCATAATTTAAAAGAATTGTATAATGCCTAATGAGGAGAGTTGTTAATCATAGTTTAATCTAACTTTAGGTGGGCGCAAGTTTTCAAGAGGAACTTGTTTGTTCATCTTTGTACCAATATCATCATCATTGAAATCCTTAACATTGTCCTCCCTAGTAATAGTGGTTGTCTATGACGGTTCCACAAAGGAAATGTCAAGTCTTGTTGATATATCACTTGAAAGGTGTTCATCATCTATCATTTTCCTCTTTCTAACCACATGACAATGAGAACTTCTTAGTATCGAAATAGGACCGCTACTCGTTCTTGTGCTTATCTTTTTAATAACAACCCCGCAAACATTTTTTTTTCTTGGTTTTGTTCCTTCTTTCAAGAATGAATATTTCATGTTCTTGCAGTTTTTGTATGCACTTGACCCTTCCTATTCAACATTTGCAAGCAAAGGTGAAGCACAAATTGCAAGGGGCACTAGGTTTGTATTATGCAAAACCAATAAATTAGTCATTGCAATCTCTTTAACCTTGTCGATGAAATCCATGGGAAGAATTTCAAAAATTCGAACCTTTTTCTCCTACGCATTGCATTGATGTTAGTTCAGACTCTAAAATGGCTAATAAACCTTAAAACATGGAAATAGATTTGGGATTCGCAAGAACATACTAGGTATAGATTTGTTAATACTCCACCACTGAACATACTTAAACATGTTATTCCACCACACAAAAGCAACTGCAAAATGAGCCAAATCTCATTTGGGTTGAATTTCAACTTATATAACCTCTATTCTTTCAAAAATGGATAATTGAACGGGGACCTAGGTTAGAAGACGCCTTCACACCAAAATGTCTTCATGCACATACTTTTTTTCATGTGAAAAAAAAAGGTAAAACATACACCAAAATTGGAAGGTTCATCCACAAGCTAAATGACTTCAATAGTGGAACTTTTTACTTGGAAGCCCAATAGAATTTGTACTCCATATAGATGTCATCCATGAAGTCCTCTTCACAATACTATAATTCTTATTTTTTCAAACTGACCAAGTTGACCAAATGAATCTTTTTTACTAGAAGACATGTATTTTTTACTAAAGGCCAAGGGTTTGAATGACAATGGGTATCTTTTAATTGATCAATTTGACTAAAGTGACCAATTTGATAATTAGTCAAATCAAACATGTAATCAAATTGGACTTTAAAATACCACTTAATCAAATTAGTTAGTGGCCTAATCAAAAGGGCGAATAAAAAATTTCAATATTAGTTGGATATCTTGAAACTACATGTAACATTTTGACTATGTTTGACCAATTAAAAAAAAGTTGGAAAATGTAAAAATAACTAATCATCCTTAAATGAATCATGACCAAATTAATTATGGTTCAACTACCTTCAAAAAAATTTATTAAAATTAAAATTAACTATAATTAATCTAACCATGGTCAATTTAACAATAGTTAGTTTAAACCTAGTATGTTTAGCCATGATAATTAATTTAACATAATTAATTTAACCATTACTAGTTGGGTCATTGTTGGTTTTTCCATAATGAATTTAACCATGGTTATTATAAGCATAATTCAATTACTTATTTTTGTCACATTACTATTTTACCCTAAAAGATTTAATCATAATTAATATATCCATAATTAATTTTAAATTGTTGTTAATTTAGCCATGGTTGGTTTTGCCATCTTTATTTTGAACATTTTTATTTTACCCATAATTACATTTAACATTACTATTTTTTTCATTAAATATTTATTCATTAATTAATTTAACTCTATTAACTTAATTAATGGTTAATTTAACCGAATTTATTTATTCATGGTTGGTTTAACCATTTTTAGTTTCACCATGGTTATTTTTTCCATACTTACTTTAACCATTTCTAATTTAGCCATGGTTAATTTTGCCATCATTATTTTTATCATTTTTATTTCAATCATAACCACTTCATTCATTTTAACCACAATAATTTCTTTCATAATTAGTTTTGCCATAAAATATTTATTCATTGCTAAATTTAACCATATTAATTTTATTCATGGTTAGTTTAACCAATTCTAATTTAGCCATGTTTGGTTTTGTCATAATTATTTACCCACAATTAGTTTAGTCATTATATATTTAACCATTATTTATTTAAATATGGTTAATTGAACCATAATTAGTTTAATAATTGTTATTTTTCCACAATTATTTTTAATTTTTAGTTGATTTAGCCATTATTAGTTTAATATTCATTAATTTTTCCATAATTAATTGTGGTTGGTTTAGGCATTATTATTTTACCAATGATTAAATATGCTATAATTAATTTTCCTAGGTTAAATAGCCACCCTTTAACTTATGTAATGTAAATATGTGGTTAAATAACCTAAATAAAAGTAATTTTTATGTATGTGTATTTATTTATACATACTCTATCCATACTCCATTATTTATTTATATTTCAACCTATAGATAACTTAGTTAAATAGGCTAAAGTAGGCCATTTATATACCTATGTTAAATTACTAATTGGTTGAGTAATTATTTACTTAAAATGCATTAATGAATGTGTAATTAAATAGTTAAATATTAATTATTACAAATACATTGTTGATAATGTATAATGAATTAGGTCAAATTTGTAAAGATTATTTATAATTTGGTTGTAATTATAATCAATAATAAAATACATTATAACTATTTTGATATTTTATATAATTCAAGGATTTAAAATATAATTGTAATTATTAATAACAACCAAATAACTATATATTAATTATTATTAACTTTTATTTTTATGTAATTAACATACATATTTACCTACTTTTTTATTTATTTATTTACATTACACAAAAATGCGTCTTAGTTCATTTTGGGTTTCATTAGTTTGAATGAATTTGAACATTTTTTTACCATGGTGAAACTAGTCAACCCCTTGGGAAACGGGGATTAGTTGTTATGGACAATGAATTGATTCATTTATATTTAGTAAAACAAAGTGATTTTAAAGTGAAATACAATATATTAAACCATTCACTTGCTAGTTAATTAATTAAGCAGTATGAAAATCAATTAAATTATTTAATGCATAATATTATTAATAATTTCATGATTTCCAACCTATTAGTTATTGACACATCACTATTTAAGCTAGGTTAAAAAACCCTAAACCTAAGTACATAGACCATGTAATCAACTTAGGCACCTACTCTAAGGACCTAGAGAGAAAAATATTTCGTCAATTACCATTATTGATCACACATACCACTTGTGAGATTTGATCCTTTCACCTTTAAAATGGAAGTAAACACCCTTACCATCAAGCCACCCCAATTGTTGTGATAGTATGTGACATTGCATTTTATTTAACAAATACTTCATTTTAAATATTATAAAAACATAAACTTTGAAAATTCATATCTTATTAAAATTTTGTCCAAATGAAATGATTCAAGTTTACTCTTTTTTAAAATTCAATAATGTAGACAATTACATTTTTTTATAAAAAGTGTAAAAGCATTTGAACAATATATTTTTAAAATATTATTATTCAATAACATTTAAATGACCATTCTTTTAAAAAAGAAAATGTTTAATAAATGGATAAGATTTTTGTTAATATAATAATATTATTTATGTTAGGTTAGTTTCAGCTATTATAAAGCCACTTTTCATTAATCTAAATTACTTCACCCTACATTATTTATGGTTATTTTTTGCTATTCCATGTTATTTTTTGATATTGTAAATTATTTCACTTTAAGCTACTTGAAAATATTATAAGTTATTTGTGATTATTCTAAACTATTTTAGGTTATTTTTTATTATGTGATGCTATTGTTAATTACTTTTGGTTATTGAAGGTTATTTCACCTTATGTTATTATTGGCAATTCTAGGCTATCATAGGCTATTTCATTTAAAATATTCTTTTAATTGCAGATTATTTCACCCTATATCATTTTTGGCAATTCCAAACAATTTTAATATATGGCTATTATTAGCTATTCTATTACTGACTATTAATGACTATTGGTAACTATTATATTGGTGCCTATTAATGACTATTTTATTGGTGGCTATAGGTGATTATTAATGGTTATTATATTAATGCCTATTGGTGGTTAAATTACCATAGGTTATTAGTGGCTATTGATGGCTATTCTATTAGTGGTTATTTTATTGTAGGCCATGGGTGGCTATTAATAGTTATTATATTAATGGCTATTATTGGGTATTTATTTAATTGCTATTGTTGGATATTTTATTAATGGCTATTGGTGGATATTTTAGGTTGTATTACCATGCGCTATTAGTAGTTATTTATATTATAAGTTGTTGTAAATTATTTTTCATAGGTTATTATGGACTATTTTAATCTATTTTACTTTTAGTCATTATATTTTATTTAAAATTATTTTAAGTTATTATACTTAAGATAAAATGACATTGTATAACATAAAATATAATTTTAAATAAAATAATTTAAGGTATAGGTTAAAGTTAATTGAATAATTTAATTTAACATAATTTAAAAGCTTATAATGAGCTAACTAAGATACATTAAGGTAGAATAACATATAATAACTTATAATAATGTAGGGCATAAGTTAAAATAACTAAAGTAGCTTAAAATAATATAGGGTATACTGTAAAATAATATATATAAGGTATTTAAAACAAAATAAAAATATTTTTTTAATTACAATAAATTATAATAGTAAATTATGTTAACTAGTAGTGAAACACAATGTTTATATAGTCATATTATAATAAATTAACTTTAATTAAGGTGAAATCACAAAAATGCAATGAATTTATTTCACTTTTTAAATCCCATAATGATTCAAGCTAATGAATTGCACCCATTCTTGTAGTAATGTTACTTAATTTATGTATCTTATGTAGTTATTTAGGAATAATGTTGTGTGAACTAAAAGGTTTTAGTGTTGTGTGGACATGAAAATGTTTCTCCCTCCCAAAAGTTTGTCCCATATTGTTTGTCATCCTTCCCAAATGATGAACAATATAAATATATACTTGCATAACAATTTAAAGATAAACATTATATGTGGGTGGCAAAATGTAATATTGGCAGTATGACCCTAAATACACACTATCTATGGGAGGCCAAAATGGTAAATCAATATATCAAACATGGAACATTTTTAGTGGAATTTGATGACCATATTAAAACCATCCAAGGAAATTAATTTCATTAAATTAAGAACAAAACAACAAGAAAGCATAAAAAAATGGTTATGAAAAAATATCATACTGTTGATGTTAAAGGATGATATCACGTTCAAAGGAGTTGTATCTTGATTTAAAAACACAAGCTACATAAATCTACACACATTTCATTAAACCTTAAACTTATAACCCTAAATAATTTTAATGGGAAATGCTTTCAACCTAATGATTATACAAACAAAACTACAAATGGA
>Ga0116230_10007408_pt1 | contig 10839 bp, 8 predicted proteins | sample S1TSphfallax_3_FD_88678 | JGI IMG/M metagenome (GOLD analysis project Ga0116230, IMG submission 88678) | Host-associated microbial communities from peat moss isolated from Minnesota, USA - S1T2_Fd - Sphagnum fallax MG | ecosystem: Host-associated > Plants > Peat moss > Unclassified | place: USA...
ATCGACCGAGCCTGGCCGTCCCAGCGTCCAGGTCATGACGCTGATGGCCAAACAAGTCACCGATCAGGACTTAAGCGCGGCCGCCGCCTATTACGCCTCGCTCAAGCGACCCAAATGGTATCGCGTGGTTGAGACGACGACCGTGCCGAAGACGACTCCCAACCATTACGGCTGGCGCGACCTCGATCCCCGTGGCGGCGTCGAACCGATCAAGGCGCGGATCGTCGAGCTGCCCGAAGATGCGCATCGCATGTTGTGGATGTCCGATCCCCACGTCGGCGTTGTGGTCTATGCGCCGCCGGGCTCGGTGGCGAGCGGTGCGGCTATCGCGCACTCTGGGGGCGGCTCGGGACAGCCCTGCACCAGCTGTCATGGCGCGGACCTGAAGGGCCTGGGCGAGGCGCCGCCCCTGGCGGGTCGGTCGCCGGCCTACCTGGCGCGCGAGATTTGGGACATAAAAAGCGGCGCTCGTGGCGGGCCGACGGTGGCGTTGATGCAGGGGCCGGCCAAGGGGTTGAGCGCGGCGCAGGTGAGAGACGTGGCGGCGTATCTGAGTTCGCTCAATCCTTAAAAGCCGTGCGTGCTCACACCCCAGTGCTAAGCGACTCCACAATGCTCTGCACCACATAGTCCTGGGTCTCCGGCTCGAAGTCGGCGGAGATCGGGAGGCTGAGCACCCGGCCCGCCTTGGCTTCGGTGACGGGCAGGCCGCCGGCGCCTTGGGGGAAGTGGCGATAGGCGACTTGCTGGTGCATGGGCACGGGGTAGTAGACGGCGGTCGGCACGCCGCGCGCCTTTAGGGCGATCGCTAACGCGTCGCGATCATCGACTTCGATCGTGTATTGGGCCCAGGTCGAGACGCCGCCGGAGATCACAGCCGGCGTTTGCGCGACGCCCGCAAGGCCGGTGGCGTAACGGTCGGCGGCGGCGTTGCGGCGGGCAATGTCGTCGGGGAAAATATCGAGCTTTTCCAACAGGATCGCAGCCTGGATCGTATCCAGCCGGCTGTTCATGCCGATGCGGGTGTTCAGGTATTTGGGGTCGTGGCCGAAGGTCTCGAGCGCCGGCCCGTCGCGCTTGACCGCCTTGCCGTGGATGCGGATCGAATCCATCAGCTGAGTCAGGTCTTCATCGTCGGTCAGCACCGCCCCGCCGTCGCCGTAACAGCCCAAGGGCTTGGCGGGGAAGAAGCTGGTGGTGGTCACGTCGGCCCAATGGCCGGGATGCTGGCCGTTCAGGGTGCATCCAAAGCCTTGCGCGGAGTCGGCGATCAGCTTCAGGCCATAGCGCTTGGCGATCTCGCTGAGCGCCGGATAGTCGGCGGGCTGGCCGAACAGATCGACCGCAATGATGGCGCGCGGCGTCAGCTCGCCGGCCGCGATCACGCCCTCGATCGCCGCCTCAAGCGCTGTGGGCGACAGATTGTAGGTGTCGGGCAGGATATCGACGAATACGGGCGACGCGCCCGTCCAAACCACCGCCTCGGCGGTGGCGGTGAAGGTGAAGCTTGGGCAGAACACCGCGTCGCCCGGCCCGATCTCCCACGCCATTAAAGGCAGCGCCAAAGCGTCGGTGCCGTTGGCGCAGGCGAGCGCGAACTTGGCGCCGCTGAACGCCGCCAGCCGCCGCTCCAGCTCGGCGACCTGCGGCCCCATGATCCACTGGCCGGCGTCCACCGCGGCCATCACCGCGCGGTCGATCCGGTCGCCCAGGCGGCGGCGCTGAGCCAGGAGATCGATGAAGGGGATCGACTTCAGCGGTGCGTTCAATGCGGCCTCGAAACAAAATGGTCCGTGCGGCGCCCAAACGATCAAATGGAAAGCGGGCGTTAAACTGCGATGTGCTCTAGTGCCCAACGGCGCCGGTAACAAGGCAACTCCTGTTTCGGCATGTTTCGCTTGGGCGACCGCCCTATCGCCCAGTGTAGCGGCGCCCAAAAGTCGTCGCGTTTTGTGAGGGAGGCAAAATGAACAATCCGTCCTCCCAACGCGCCGGCGCGATGACGCCGGACGTCCCTAGCCTGCGTCGCCAGGCCGCCGACGAGGCCGCAAACGGCCAGTTATCCACCGCCATCGCCATCTATCGCCAAGCCCTGGAGGCCGCGCCGGATCATCCGGCGATCCTCAGCGATCTCGGCCGCTTGGCGCTGCGCATGGGTGAACCCGGCATGGCGGAGGTGCTGTTCGGGCGGGTCTATGAGGCCGATCCCGCCAACCCGGAGGCGGCTGACAACCTGGCCCAGGCGCTCCGCGAGCAAGCGCGCTACGACGACGCGGTCGCGATCCTGCGCCCGATTCTGCAGACTTCTCCAGCCGAGCCCATCCTTTGGAACACCTTGGGCACGATCGTGAACGCCCAGGGCGATAGCGCCGCGGCCCTGATCTATTTCGACGAAGCGCTTCGGCTCGTCCCCCGCTTCGCCGCCGCCCGCTACAACCGGGCGGGCGTCCTGATGGACCAGGGACAGACCCAAGCGGCTCTCGACGAATGCGACGCGGCGCTTGCGATCGCGCAAGCCGCGCCCGGCGGCGGCAATGCGAGCGACATGGCCATGATGCGTCTAGGGCGCGCCATGATGCTGCTGGCGCTCGGACGGCTGGAGGAGGGCTGGCCTGTCTACGAAGCCCGTATGGATCCGGCGCTGCCCGAATCGCCAGTTTTCGAACTTCCCTGCCCTCGCCTTGACGCCCATGCGCATTTGGCGGACCTGAACTTGCTGGCCATGGGCGAGCAGGGCCTGGGCGATGAGGTGCTGTTCGCCAGCCTGGTTCCCGACCTGTTACAGGCGCTGGGGCCCCGCGGCCGCCTGACCCTGTCGGCGGAGCCGCGCCTGGTTCCGCTGTTCGCCCGCAGCTTTCCTAACGCCCAGGTGATCGCCCACGCCACGGTTCAGCAGGAGGGGCGGAGCTGGCGCTCGTTTCCAGATGAAAGCGCCGTGGCCGCCTGCGACGCCTGGACGCCGATCGCGTCGCTCCTGGCGCGGTTGCGACCGAAGGTCGAGTGCTTCAAGGCGGAGGCTGGCTACCTGCGCCCCGATCCGGCGCGGGTGGCGTTCTGGCGATCGGCGCTGGCGACGGCGCCGCCGGGCCGCAAGGTTGGCCTGACCTGGCGCAGCGGCCTTTTGACCAGCAAGCGCCGGCGCAGCTACGCACCGCTGCCGTTGTGGGGCGAGGTGATGGCGACGCCAGGCGTGCAATGGGTTCAGCTGCAATACGGCGAGTGCGACGCTGAGCTCGACGCCGCCGAAGCCGCGTTCGGCGTGAGGTTCTGGCGACCGCCGGGGATCGACCTTCGCGAAGACCTGGACGATCTGGCGGCCTTGAGTTCAGCGCTCGACCTCGTGATCGGGGCGCCCAACGCCACCACCAGCCTGGCGGCCGCCTGTGGGGCGCAGACCTGGTTCGTGACAGGCCCCGGCGGTTGGATCCAGCTCGGAACGAGTCGCCATCCCTGGTATCCGAACGCGCGCCTGTTCGTCGCCCCTAGCTTCGGCTCGACCAAGTCGCAAGACGAGGGCTGGACGCCCGTCCTCGCCGATGTCGCGCGGGCGCTGCGTTCATGAGCGATCTGAGAGTTGAGGTCGTCCACCCGGGCGCGCTGACGTGCGCGGACAAGGCGGCTTGGCGCGCGCTCCAAACGGCGACGCCCGCCTTGGGCAGTCCGCTGCTCGGGCCAGACTTCGCTGAGGCCGTCGGGGCCGTGCGCAAGGACGCGCGCATAGCGATCTGGCGGGACCCGCTCGGCGAACCGAAGGCCTTCTTCGCCTATCACCATCGCCCCCAGGGCTTCGGTCGCCCGATCGGCGCGCCCTTTTGCGACTATCATGCGGTCGTCAGCGACGGCGGTCTCGGCCTGGATGCGACCGCGATCCTGTCGGCCGCCAAGCTCAAGGCGTTTCGCGTGTCGGGCTTGCTCGATCCCTTCGGCGTTCTTGGCGGAGCCGAGGTCGAGCGCCAGACGGCCTACCGTATCGTGCTGGAGCCGGGCGACGCCGGCCTCGCCCACCTGGACGGCCTCAAGGCCAGCAGCGCCAATCGCTTCAAGAACTTCCGCCGCTATTCCAAGCGTCTCGAACAGGCGTTCGGCCCGGTGCGGCTGGTGGCCGAAGACCCGGACACGGCGGCGTTCGGCCGCCTTTTGGCGTGGAAACGGCTGCAGCTGGCCCGTACCGGCCTGCACGACTTCCTGCGCCCCGCCTGGGTCGGGGCCCTGATGCAGCGCCTGTTCCAGACGTCCGGCGCGGATACCGACCGGGGCTTCGGCGGCCTGATGATCAATCTCTACGCCGGCGACCACCATGTGGCGGGGCATTTCGGTGTGCGGCTCGGCGGCTGGTATCACCCCTGGATCGGCGCGACGGCGCCGAACCTGGAAGCTCATGGCGCCGGCTTCGTTCATCAATGGAAGGCTGTGGAGGCGATGGGATCGCTTGGCCTTCACACCTATGACCTGGGCCCTGGCTCAGATCACTGGAAGCGCATGTTCACCGCCGACGCGGTCCAGATCGGGGCCGGTCTGCTCACGGCGCCGACGCTGGGCGGCCGTTTAGCGCGCGCGGGCGACCGACTGTGGACGACGCCGCCGCTGGATCGGATAGGCTTGACCGGACGCCTGCGCAACCGGCTCGATCAGATCGCTACCATCGAGACCGCCTGGAGCGGTCGCGCCCAGGGTGTGCTGGCCATGGCCGCAGCTCTGGAACGCCGAGCCGCCTCGTGGCGATCCGAGGTAGGCGACCCCAGACTGACCTCAGCCGCGACCCTGGCGCGGCGACTGAAACGGCGGACATCATGACCCTCGTCAAAGATTGGACTTCAGAGAAAACGGCGGCGTTCGGCCAACGCGGCCTGGCGTTCCAGCATACGCTGGCGGAACGGCCGATGTTCTCCGACGAAGGCCTGGCCAGCGTGCTGGACCGCTATCCGCGCGATCGCCTCGGCGTCTACACCATGGGCCAAGACCTGACCGACACCTCGACGTGGCGCCGTGGCGCCGCAGGCGACATCAGCGGCGACAAGCTTTTGGCGGCGGTCAAAGAGCGCCGCATCTGGCTGAACCTGCGCGACACGGACAAATACCTGCCCGATTACGCGGCCCTGCTGCGCGAAATCATCGCCGATAAGGAGCGCGCGCTGGGCGTTCCCATCTTGAAGCCGGACCTCGGCCTGTTGATCTCATCGCCGGAGGCGGAAGTCTTCTACCACTTGGACGTGCCGATGTCCTCGCTGTGGCAGATCCGTGGGGAGAAGTCGCTTCGGCTCTATCCCCGCACCGCGCCTTACGTGGCGGACGCGCAGATCGAGCGCTTTGTTTTGCGGGAAGCTGAAGGGCAGCTCGCGTTCGATCCGGCCTGGGACGCCGCTGCGGAGCGCTTCGTCCTGACCCCCGGCGTCATGGTCACCTGGCCGCAGAATGCGCCGCACCGGGTCTCCAACGGGCCGATGATGAATGTGTCCGTGTCCATGGAGTTTATGACGCCGGCGGCGCTGCTCCGAGCGAACATCTTGTACGCCAATGGCTTGATGCGGCGGTGGTGGGGTTGGACGCCGAGGGTTCAGACCCGACTCGGCCCGACCGCTCTGACCAAGATTTTGCTGGCGAGAGCGCTAAAGACGGTGCGATCTCAACATAAGAGGGCCTACACGCCGATCTTGAAGCCGAGCTTCACGCTGGAGACATAGCTCTAAAACTGTTTGAGCAGCCGTGCAAAGCCCCTGCCCTTCTCAATAACGTTACCGCCACGCCAAAGTGTTTTCGTTCCGACACATCTATGGTGTACGGTTGCAGATGTCACGATTAAGTTGAAGTTTTAGTCCAAAACCACGAAGGGCCCCATTGAAGGGCTACAAAACAAGCTCTGGACGTCAGCGCCACGAGCAAAAACATAGGGTAAGGAATAAAAATGTCGGAATCAAATGTAGCGCCCCCCAATCCGGCGGCGCTGGGTCTTGTGGGCTTTGGCCTAACGACGGTTCTATTAAGTCTGATCAATGCAGGCATACTGCCCAAGGGTGGGGAAGGCGTCGTCCTGCCCCTGGCGCTGGCTTACGGCGGTCTTATTCAGATCATCGCCGGGCTGTTCGAGTTTCAGGTCAAGAACACCTTTGGGATGACGGCGTTTCTCAGCTACGGCGCCTTTTGGTGGTGGTTTGCGCTGCTGCTGCTGTTTGCGGGCAATAAGCTGATCGATATCAGCGCGGCCGGCCCGACCATCGGCGTCGCCCTGATGCTGTGGGGCGTCCTGACGCTGTACCTGTGGATCAGCACCTTCAAGCTCTCGCGCATCCTATTCGCGGTCTTCCTCACCCTTTGGGTGACCTTCTTTCTGCTGGGGCTGGGCGCGGCCTTGGGCATGCCGATGCTGGGCAAGCTCGGCGGCTATCTGGGCCTGGTCTGCGGTACGTTGGCCATGTACGGCAGCTTCGCGATCGTCACGAATACGACCTTCGGCCGCGAAGTGCTGCCGATCGGGTCGACGCCGATCCTGGGTTAAGGTCGGCTTCCGACAAAACGGCGCCGGTCTTTCGCCCTATTTCGGCATCGGCGCCGTCACCGTCGCGAGGTAGGCGATCAGATCGGCGCGATCCTTGGCAGAAGGTGTGCTGATCGGCATGGCGGTTCCGGGCACGTCCTTTCCGGGCGCCGCCAAGAACCGGTCGAGCGCCGCGGGCGTCCATATCTTGCCCGACGCCGTCAGCGCCGCCGTAAAGTTGAAGTTGGGCGCTGAGCCGGCGCGGCGGCCGACCACGCCGGCGAGCGGCGGTCCCTGGCCGCCGTCCCCATCGTCGGGCCCCGCGGTATGGCAAAGGCCGCAGCGCTGCTGAAAGAGACGCTGGCCATGAGCCGGATCGCCATCCGGAGCCTGCGCCAGGGCCGAAGCCGTGGCGACGGATGACGCCATCAGCCCAGCCGCGACGATGGCCATGATCAGCTTTTGGGTTCGATCCCGAACAGACGGGATCAGGATGGGGCCGGCAGGCGTCATGTCCCGTGCGTCCTCTAAAAAACCGCGCAGAAGGCTGCACGGTCGCACAGCCTGTGCATTTATAACGAGAGGCCCGCGCGCCTAGACGCGGTGACCAACATCTAAATTGTCCAGGGATGACACGCCATGATCGATCGTCGGACGCCTTTCCATGGCCGCCTCGGTAAACCCCTGCGCTTGGCCGCTTTGCTGGCGGCGGCGCCGGCGATCGCGGTGGCGCAGGACCAGATCGATGGCGGTCAGCCGGTGCGCACGGGCGCAGCCGCGTTCGGCGACTGGCGCACCGATGCGCCTGGCGTTTGGCGCAAGATCACCCCCGCCGACCTACCGCCGCCCTTCGCAACCCCCTCGGCCAGCAACGCCCCAAGCGTCGCCGAGCGGCCGCCGGGCGCGGTGCTGAAGACGCTGCCGGGCTTCACAGCCCGGCCCTTCGTCACGGGGTTGGAGGCGCCGCGTCTGCTCCGCACGGCGCCGAACGGCGATATCTTCGTCGCCGAGAGCATGAGCGGGCGAATCCGCGTGCTCCGCACCGTCGATGGCGCCGCCAAGCCGGCCAAGGTCGAGACCTTCGTCGAAGGCCTCGACCAGCCGTTCGGCATCGCCTTCTATCCGGCCGGACCGGCCCCGCAGTGGGTCTATATCGCCAATACCGACTCGGTCGTGCGCATTCCCTATCGCTCAGGCGACCTGAAGGCGCGCGGGCCGGCGGAAACCATCGTCGCCAAGCTAACCCCTTCGCCGGGAGGCCATTGGACCCGCGACATCGCCTTTTCGCCGGACGGCTCGAAAATGTACGTCTCGGTAGGGTCCGCCTCGAATCTCGCCGATCACATGGGCGACAAGACTCTGCCGGACGCGGAAGCCTTCGACGCCGACCATGGCTTGGGCGCCGCTTGGGGCCCGGAGACAGATCGCGCCGATGTGCTGACCTTCACGCCCCAAGGCGGCGCGCCTCAGGTCTACGCCGGCGGCCTTCGAAACTGCGTGGCGCTGACCTTGAATCCGCAGACGAAGGACCTGTGGTGCGCGGTCAACGAGCGGGACGGTCTGGGCGACAACCTGGTCCCCGATTATGCAACGCGGGTGAAGCCGGGCGGTTTCTATGGCTGGCCCTGGTACTATATGGGCGGCCTGGAAGACCCGCGGATGAAAGGTCGGCGACCTGATCTGGCGGGAAAAACGCTGACGCCGGACGTCCCGATCCAGTCCCATTCGGCGCCGCTTGGGCTCGTCTTCTATCCGTTGCAACAGACCGGCCCGGCGACCTTTCCGGCGGCGTTTCGAGGCGACGCCTTTGTAACCCTGCACGGCTCATGGAACCGGGCTTTGCGCACCGGCTACAAGGTGGTTCGCCTGAAGCTGAAGGATGGGGTTCCCACCGGCGCCTATGAAGACTTCCTAACGGGATTTGTGATCAACGACCACAAGGTCTGGGGACGCCCGGTGGGGGTCGCCGTCGCCCATGACGGGGCGCTCCTGGTGAGCGAGGACGGTAACGGGACCATCTGGCGGATCGCCTACACGTGCCCCAAACCTTAAGCGCCCCCGCGCCCTGCGCCGCTTGGCGCGGCGCCGGCTGGCTTAGCCGCCGTGGAACAGGCTGAGCAGGACGCTGGTCGATGAGTTGGCGATCGACAGGGCTTGGACGCCAAGCTGCTGCTTCGTCTGCAACGCTTGCAAGGTCGCGCTCTCCGCCGCCACGTCGGCGTCCACCAGATTGCCGACGCCTGTCGTCAGAGCGTCGGACAGATTGGACGTGAAGCTCAGCGCGGTGCTGACCGCGTTCGACGACGTCCCCAACTCCGCCAGCCGATTGTCCGCCGTATTGCCCGCCGCCGTCACAGCCGCCAGCGCCGCGGTCGCCAAAGTCGCGGTTCCAAGCGTGGTGTTGGTAAGGCTTAGGCCCGCGAGCGTAAGGCTTTGAGCATCGACAGTGAGTTTCGTATTACCATCGGCGCTCGCGATCGCGAGCAGAGGTGACGCGCCGCTATTGATCAGGTTGGCGCCGTTGAAGTTGGCTTGAGTGACCGTTTCCGTGATCTGATGGAGCAGCGACTGGTACTGCGACGCCAGCGACTCCCGATTGGTCGTGGTCAGGGACTGGTCCGTCGCGTTCAACGCCGTGGATTGGAGCTGGGTTAGAAGGTCGGATATCTGCTCACCGGCAGAGATCGCCACATCCAGGGTCGAGGCGGCTCGGTTCAGCGAGTCCGACACCGCCGACAGCGCCGTCACCTGAGCGCGCTGGCCCTGGGCGATGGCCCAGATGGCTCCGTTGTCGGACGGCGCGGCGACCGCAAGGCCCGTCGACACCTCGTTCTGCGCCTGATTGAGGGCCGTATTGGTGGTGTTCAACGTCTGCAGCGCGACTTGCGCCCCGGTGTTCGTGTTGATGCTATTAAGCGACATCATGGCCTCTCTAGACGGTGCGGCGTTAACCTTGATCGGTACACCGCAAAAGCCGGGCCAAGTTCGAAATGTCGCCGGAACAAATTATATCATTGTTTTAGTGGGAGTTTTTTCATTTCGCCCTGAACGGGGCACAGTGTCGCTTTTGCCCTCCAGGCTAATTTTGCCTGGACAAGATGGACAGCCGCCGTGTCCGGCTAAGCTCGCGATCGAGGCGGCGCCAAACCCTTCACCGCTTTGGTCCGCTCGGCTTAAGGCTCCCCAGTCTCCTCATAGAGTTTTAACGTACGCCGGCGGGTAAGTTGGGCGGTGTTTGAGCGGGCGCAGGCCTAGACACGGCTGGCTGTCACGCGTTGAAACGGAAGTGCATGACGTCGCCGTCGCGTACCTGATACTCCTTGCCCTCCAGCCGCATCTTGCCGGCGTCCCGCGCGCCGGCTTCGCCTTTCAAGGCCACATAGTCGTCGTAGGCGATGGTTTCGGCGCGGATGAAGCCCTTTTCGAAGTCCGTGTGGATGACCCCGGCCGCTTGGGGGGCCGTGGCGCCGACGGAGATGGTCCAGGCCCGAGCTTCTTTCGGCCCGACGGTGAAATAGGTCTGCAGGCCCAAAAGCGCATAGGCCTCGCGGATCACGCGGTTCAGCCCTGGCTCGACGAGGCCCAAGGTCTCCAGAAACTCGGCACGCTCGGCCTCGTCGAGCATCGCGATCTCGCTTTCGATCTTGGCGGAGATAGCCACGCTCTTGGCGCCGTCGGCTTGCGCCTTCGCGGCCACCTTGGCCGAGAGCGCATTGCCGTCGGCCGCGGACTCCTCATCGACGTTGCAGACATAGAGCGCCGGCTTTGAGGTCAGGAGCTGAAGCATTCGCCAAGCTTTCTGATCCTCGGGCGCCACCTTGGCTTTGCGCGCCGGGCGCCCTGCGTTCAGCTCCACCAGCGCCAGATTGACCAGGCTGAGGGTCTTGGCCGACTCCTTGTCGCCGCCCTTGGCCCGCTTTTCCAGATTGTCCCGGCGCTTTTCCAGGCTTTCCAGATCGGCCAGCATCAACTCGGTGTCGATGATCTCCAGATCGCCCAGGGGATCGACCCGGCCCTCGACGTGGGTGACATCGCCGCCCTCGAAACAGCGGGCGACGAAGGCCACGGCGTCGCAGTCGCGGATATTGCCGAGGAACTGGTTGCCGAGCCCCTCGCCCTTGGAGGCGCCGCGCACAAGGCCCGCCACATCGACAAAGTTGATGCGCGCCGGAATGATCTCCTTGGAGCTGGCGATCTTGGCCAGGGCGTCGAGCCGCGGTTCGGGCACCGCCACATCGCCGACATTGGGCTCGATGGTGCAGAACGGATAGTTGGCGGCCTGGGCCGCCGCCGTCTGGGTCAGGGCGTTGAACAGGGTCGACTTGCCGACATTGGGCAGGCCGACGATCGCGACTTTGAGGGCCATG
>Ga0116230_10007410_pt1 | contig 10837 bp, 12 predicted proteins | sample S1TSphfallax_3_FD_88678 | JGI IMG/M metagenome (GOLD analysis project Ga0116230, IMG submission 88678) | Host-associated microbial communities from peat moss isolated from Minnesota, USA - S1T2_Fd - Sphagnum fallax MG | ecosystem: Host-associated > Plants > Peat moss > Unclassified | place...
ACCTTGATCAGCACGAAGGCGGGCAGGCCGAAGGCATAGGCCGCGAGCGTTGGCGCCACCTCGGCCACCTGATGCGGCCCGAAGCGCCCGCGCTGGAACAGCACATGCAGGATCGCGTGGCTCTCGAGCAGCAGGGCGACGGCGGCCGGCAGCGTCAGCAGCAGGGCGAGCTCCAGCCCGCGGTTCTGGGTATGGAGCGCGGCACTGTCCTCGCCCTTACGGATATGGCGGGAGAGGGTGGGGAGGATGGCGGTGGCGACGGCGACCCCCACCACGCCCAGCGGTAGCTGGTTCAGCCGGTCGGCATAGGCGAGGTAGGAGACCGACCCTACCGGCGCGAGCGAGGCGATGGCGGTCGAGACGGCAAGGTTGATCTGCGTGGCGCCGGCGCCGAAGACGCCGGGCAGCATGATCCGCATCAGCCGGCGGAGTTCCGGCGAGATATGAAGATGCGGCCAGCCCAGCCGCAGCCCGGCCTGCCGGCAGGACCAGAACAGCCAGAGGGACTGTGCGACACCGGCCGCCGTCACCGCCCAGGAGAGTTTCTCCCCGGTCACGGGGTGATGCAGTAAGGCCACGATCAGGAACAGGTTGAGCAGGATCGATGTCGCGGCCGTCGCGGCGAAGCGGTCCACGGCGTTGAGCAGGCCGCCCTGGAAGGAGGCGAGCGAGATGAAGACCAGATACGGGAAGGTGATGCGGGTGAGCTCCACCGTCAGCCGGAAATGCGCGGGGTCGGACCCAAAGCCGGGGGCGACGACATGCAGGATGGCGGGCGTGAAGATCTCGCCCAGGATCAGAAAGATGATGAGCGCGGTGAGCAGGCCCGAGAAGGTGTCCTGGGCGAAGCGCATCGCGGGATCGCGGCCTTCCTTCGCGATCATGCCGGCGAACAGCGGCACGAAGGCGGCGCTGAAGGCGCCCTCGGCGAACAGCGTCCGGAACAGGTTCGGCAGCCGGAGGGCGACGAAAAAAGCGTCGCTCGTGGCGCCGGCGCCCAGCGCCGAGGCGGTGAGAATCTCGCGCACGAAGCCCAGGACGCGGCTGATCATGGTGTAGCCGCCGACGGTCGCCACGCGGCGGAGCAGAGCCATGTTGATCCTTAACGCGGAATACCCACTCGGCGGGGCGGGATCCTAATGCACGACGGGTGCGCCAATCTCAAGCTGCCTGATCGTCACCTCCACCAGGGCGCGTGCCTTGATGAGGTTGGTCTCCACCTGCTTGGTGTCGCTCCCGGCCCGCTCGCTCAACTGGCGCAACAGATCGGTCAGCAGCCCCGCGACCGCGGCTGAATGCCGCAACTCCTCGCTTTGATCCTCCGTGAGGGCGATCGACACGTCGAAGAGTTCGCTCGCGAGTGTGGCGAGATAGCCCGAGGCGGTGGCCGGTTGCGGCCCGGTGTCGATGGCGTCGAGTTCCAGCCGCATGTCGCGGACCAGGGAGGCGATGACGCGCTCCATCACCCGCTCGGATGCCCCATGCCAGTTGGGAGAGGCGCCCGTCTTGCGGAGTTCGGCGAGGATGGCGGCCGCGACCGCGACATCCATCCGCTCGTCGCGGATGAAGTGGCGGTGCAGGATGACCCGCCAGTCTTCCCAAGCCGGCCCCTCGGTCGCGGTCGCGGCCGTCGCAGCCAGGATCAGGCCCTCGGTCGTCCGCCGGGAGCGGGCGCCGACACCCGCAAGGTGTGTCGCCAGGGCCGCCTCCAGCGCGCGGGGCTCCACGGAGGCGGTCGCTTGCATGAGGGCCGCCCAGAGCCGGTCGAGTTCCTCGTCATCGCCAATCGTATTGGTCCATTGGTCGGTCGCGAGCGTGTCGTCAGTCCCTGAAGTGTCGTCAGTCTCAAAAGTGTCGTCAGTATCGTCAATCACTGCCTGATCCCCAGGTGCGGCGTACCGAGCCCGCACCTTAAGCAATAAGGGTTCCACTCAATCCTTCAAAAGGGGCGGTTTCCGATTTTAGCCCGTGAGGCCTCCGCGACAACGGTCGTCCGCGCCGCTTCGTCCAAAAACACGGCGTGCCGGATCAGTGGTGGGAGGCGAGCAGGGCCCGTATGAAGGCATAGGCGACGATGGGAACGGCGGCGATCACATAGAGCCGCAGCAGGATCAACAGCGTCACGGTGACCGGGCCGAGTTTCCGGCGGGGCAGCGGTGGCAGGGTGCCGCTCATCTACGTCTCCTTCAGCCCAGGATTCCGGGGAAGACGGTGATCACGCCATAGAGCGCGCCCACCAGCGAGATGGCGATGATGATGGTGCCGCCAGCCAGGTTGCCGCGCCAGCCGTTGGCGAGACCGGCCATGATCTCGCGGTCGTTCACGAGCAGCAGCAGGAACAGGAGGGCCGGCGCCATCAGCAGCGTGGCGACGACATTGACCGTCAGTGTCATCGCCAGCAGGGGCGCGCCGGGGATCAGCACGATGCCGCCGGCGACGACGGCGGAGATGATGGCCGCGCCATAGAACAGCCGGCCCTCGGTGAAGTCGAGGTTGAGGCTGTGCCGGGCCGAGACGGTCTCGGCCAGCGCATAGGAGGAACTGGTGGAGATCGTCACGGCCGCCACGAGCCCCGCCTCGACGATGCCGAGTGCAAACAGCGTGGCGCCGGTGGTGCCGATATAGGGGCGGAGCGCGGTCGCGAAGTCGGCCCCGCTCGCGAAATTCGACACGTCGACATGGTGGGCGAACAGAGGGGCGGTGGCGACCACCGTCGCGATGGCGGCGATGGCGGCGACGAGCGCGCCCATGGCGGTATCCGCCCGACCCTGGGGCAGGTCGGCGCGGGTCAGGCCTTTGTCGACGACGGCGCTCTGCTGGAAAAAGATCATCCAGGGGGTCACGGTGGCGCCGACATTGGCGAGGATCAGCGTGACGAAGGCGGTGTTGAACCCGCCCGGCAGCGGCCCCCAATGGACGAGGGCATGGGTAAGGGCCGCGCCGTCCGGATGCGCCAGCAGGGCCGCCGGGATGAACAGCAGGTTGAAGGCGGCGAGGCCCATCAGCAGCCGTTCCCAGGTCGCGTAGCGGCGCAGCGCGAGGGACCCGCAGATCAGGCCGATTCCGAGCAGCACCGACAGCCAGCTTGGCACGCCGAAATAGAGGCCGCCGGCCTGGACGGCGATGAACTCGGTGACGAGGGTCAGGACATTGCCGAAGACGAGGTCGCCCATGGCGAAATAGCCCCAGAAGGGGCCGAAGCGCTGGAAGATGAGTTCCGCGTGGCCGCGGCCCGTCGCGATGCCGAGGCGGACCGTCATTTCCTGGACGACATAGGCCATGACGAAGGTTGCCAGGATGAAGGGCACGAAGAAGCCCACGCCGTAGGTGGCGCCGGTGGTGGCGTAGGAGACCATGCTCGGCCCGTCATTCTCGCCGAGCATGACGAGCACGCCGGGCCCGGCGAGCAGCCAGAGCAGGCGGAAGGATCGCCCGGCGGCCCGGCTCGCCAGGATTTTCGAGCGGTCGCGGGCGCGGAGCCTTTCTTCGAGCGACGCCGGCAGCGTGGCCTCGACGGCGGTCGCGGAGCCAGGGTCACGCACATCGGAAGACACCGCCATCAGGCTCCTTCATGAACAGGGGTTGCGCAGGATCGTCGATAGAGCAAATGTAGCCAAGGATACATTTCAGTCAATAGGCTTTGAGATCGTGCTTCGGAGTTGCTCTGCAGCAGCAACCTCACATTGACGCGATGGGGCTCATGACCTGATAGAGGGTCTGGGAGATGACAGAGGGTGAAACGGGTCTTGCCTGAAACGCCAACAGCGCCGGCGACCGACATGCCTGAGGAGCCGACGCAGGCTCTGCGCTTCGGCCGCGCGCGGACCGCGCGGTCCAGCGCCGTGCAGGAAGATTATGTCGAGCTGATCGCGGACCTCATGGCGGCGCATGGCGAGGCGCGGGCGACGGACATCGCCAAGCGCATGGGCGTGACGCATCCGACGGCGCTGAAGTGCATCACGCGGCTGAAGCGCGAGGGGCTGGTGACCTCGCGGCCCTACCGGGGGATTTTCCTTACCGAGGCGGGGCAGGAGCTGGCGCAGCGTGTTCGCGCGAGGCATCGGCTGATGGTCGAGGTTCTGCTGGCGCTCGGTGTGCCGGGCGAGGCGGCGGAGGCCGATGCCGAAGGCATGGAGCATTACGCGTCGGAGGCGACGCTGGCGGCGTTCAGCCGCTTTCTGTTGCGGCCGCGGCGGGAGGTCTAGCTCAGCCGGCTACGCAGCCGTCGCGACTTGTCTCGAGCAGCCGCCCAACGACCTCATTTGCGGCTGTTCGCGGCGGCGCCGATCTCGTCCAGAGGCCGCATGGTGGCGCTAGCGGGCGAGAAAGGGCCGCGCCCTCGGGTGCTTCCGGCCGAGCCGGCTGGTGCTGCTGGAGGGGATTGAACTCTCGACCTCTCCCTTACCAAGGGAGTGCTCTACCACTGAGCTACAGCAGCGTGCCAAGGCGCGCGGCGGCTTCATAGGCTGGCGCGCTGTGGGGCGCAACCCCGAGGTCATTGACACGGTCGCCGCCCCGCCGCAGATCCCCTGGCGTGACCGAGCCCTCGAAACCCGAACCCCACCTCACCCCGGCCGCCGCTCGCGCAAAAGCCGAGCGGGAGAAGCGCCAGGCCAAGGCGCTGCGCGCCAATCTCCGCCGTCGCCGCGCCCAGGCGCAAGGGCGTGACGCCCAGCAGGACGAGGCTCGCGAAGACCACTCGCACAGCTTGTATCCGGATATTTCAGAGTAGCTCTAGGATTGCGTGCCCGGCCTGGGCTAGACCGATCGCTCGCCGATCACGCCCACCCCGAGTCCCCCGCCGGAGCCGCACCGCCCATGCCCGTCCTGCCCGACCACGTCATCCGCCGTCTCGCGACCGAGCAGGCGATGATCGACCCCTTCGTGGAGACGCAGAAGCGGGAAGGCGTGATCAGCTATGGCCTGTCCTCCTACGGCTATGACGCGCGGGTGGCCGACGACTTCAAGATCTTCACCAACGTCGATTCGGCGATCGTCGATCCCAAGGCCTTCAACCCGTCCAGCTTCGTGGATCGCAAGACGCCGGTCTGCATCATTCCGCCGAACAGCTTCGCGCTGGCCCATACCATCGAATATTTCCGCATCCCGCGCGATGTCCTGGTGATCTGCCTGGGCAAATCCACCTACGCCCGCTGCGGCATCATCGTGAACGTCACGCCCCTGGAGCCGGAATGGGAGGGGCAGGTGACCATCGAGATCAGCAACACCACGCCGCTGCCCGCCAAGATCTACGCGGGCGAGGGCATCTGCCAGTTCCTGTTCCTGCGCGGCGAAAGCGCGCCGGAGGTCAGCTACGCCGACAAGGCGGGCAAATACATGGGCCAGCGCGGCGTCGCACTGCCCCGCATGTAACGCCCGCGTGTAAAGAATAGGATCACGCCTATGGATAGCATCAGGATCGTCGGGGGCCGGCCGCTGCACGGCGAAATCCCCATCGGCGGCGCCAAGAACGCAGCCCTCCCGCTCATGGCCGCCGGGCTGCTGACCGAGGAGCGGCTGGTGCTGACCCGCGTGCCGCGCCTCGCCGATATCGAGACGATGGCGCAGCTGCTCGCCCAGCACGGCATCGCCGTGGAGCGCACCGGCAATGATGGCCGCTCGCTGTCCCTCGGTGGCCCGATCACCAATACCGAGGCGCCGTATGACATCGTGCGCAAGATGCGCGCCTCCATCCTCGTGCTCGGGCCCCTGCTGGCGCGGATGGGCGAGGCGCGGGTCTCGCTGCCCGGCGGCTGCGCCATCGGCACGCGGCCGGTCGATCTCCACCTCAAGGGGCTGGAGCAGATGGGCGCCGTGATCGACCTCGACGCGGGCTATGTGGTGGCCCGCGTTCACGGCCGCCTGCGCGGGGCGACGATCATCTTCCCAATGGTCTCGGTGGGAGCGACCGAGAACCTGCTGATGGCGGCAAGCCTCGCCGAGGGGCAGACGGTCCTGCGCAACGCGGCGCGCGAGCCCGAGATCATCGACCTCTGCCATTGCCTTGTCGCCATGGGGGCGCGGATCGGCGGTATCGGCACGGGCGAACTGGTGGTGGAGGGCGTCGAGCGCCTGCACGGCGCGACCCACGCCATCATCCCGGACCGGATCGAGACCGGCACCTATGCCTGCGCCGTCGCCATCGCCGGGGGCGAAGTGGTGCTGCGCGATGCGCGGATCGATCACCTGGGCGCGGTCGGCCGGGTGCTTGAGGAGGCCGGCATCCTGGTGGCCGAAGTGCCCGAAGGCGTCAGCGTGCGGCGACTCAACGGGCTGCACGGGGCGGATGTGATGACAGAGCCCTATCCGGGCTTCCCGACAGACATGCAGGCGCAGTTCATGGCGCTGATGGCGGTCGCCGAGGGCGCCTCGATGATCACGGAGTCGATCTTCGAGAACCGCTTCATGCACGTCTCCGAGCTTACACGCATGGGTGCGCGGGTTAACGTGCATGGCGCCTCGGCGATCGTGCGCGGGGTGCCGGCGTTGACGGGCGCGCCAGTGATGGCGACGGACCTGCGCGCTTCCTCCTCGCTCATCCTCGCGGGGCTGGCCGCCAAGGGCGAGACGGTGGTGAGCCGGGTCTATCACCTCGACCGTGGCTACGAGGATGTCGAAGGCAAGCTGTCCGCCGTCGGCGCCACGATCGAGCGCATCAGCGACTGAAGGCCGCACGCGCCGCGTCAGCCGCTCGGGGCCGTCCAGTCGATTGCCGATCGTACATTGGTTTGCACGAAGTCATTGCCGACGAAGAGCAGCGGGCAGTCTGATGAGGTCGCGAGCTCGTATGCGAAGCAGTCGCCGAAGTTGAGCTTGGCGGGATGGTTGCCGCGTCCCCACGTGGCATGGGCCTCGGCCACCCGCTTCGCGCGTTCTGCATCAACTGGAACAACGTCAAGACTTAGGGCTTTTCGAAGCGCCTCGAAGCGGACCGTCTGTTTCCGGCCCTTCGCGACCACATAGGCCTCCGTCAGAGTTCCGGCGCTGATGAGGATATGGGGATCGCGCGTGAGGGCATCGATGCAGGGCCGGCCGCTGGGTTCCTGCAACAGGATTGCCATGATGGCCGAGGTATCCAGCACGATCACGCTGGCAGGCCATGCTCGTCATAGAGATGGTCTTGCGACCGTGCCGCGTCCGGGCCCTCGGGCACCCGATCGAGTTTCTCCTCCATCAAGGCGAGAAGCGCCGCCCTTCGGCCGCCGAGATCGGGTCTGGCACGGATGGCGACGATATGCGCGACCGGCCTGCCATGGCGTGTCAGGACAACCTCTTCGCCCGCTTCCGCGCGACGGATAAGATCTGTCAGAACGGCTTTGGCGTCACTTACCGCCATTTCCATGAAAGCACCCCTTCATCCGACATTAGACCATCAAATAGTCCAAATCTTGGGAGGTGTCTAATAATTTGCGCCGCACGCCGCCGGAGAGCAGCCTGTTCCAACCTGTTTGGCGCAGCACAGGGGAGGCTGAGATGCTGGACCACATCACCATCGGCGTTACGGACATCGCCCGGTCGCGGGCCTTCTATGATGCGGCGCTGGTGCCTCTGGGCATCGCCTATATGTGCGGGGAAGGCGACACCTTCGCGGGCTATGGCGATGGCGAGCGCGCGTTCTTCTGGTTCGGGCTGAGAGACGGCCCGCAGACCGGCGCCCACATCGCCTTCACGGCCGCTGACCGCGCGACGGTCGACGCCTTCCATGCGGCGGCGCTGGCGGCGGGCGGAACCGACCACGGCGCGCCCGGTCTCCGCCCGCATTATCATGCCGATTACTACGGCGCCTTCGTCCTCGACCCCGACGGGCACAACATCGAAGCCGTCTGCCACCAGCCGCCCGAGCGTTAGGCCGGCCACCACCCGTCCTGCCGCCGCACAAACCGCGGCGTCCGGAAGACGCTCCGCACCGGCAACGCCATCTCGCTCGTCCCCTGGCGCATGGCGACAACGCAACCCGCGATCTCCACGCCTAGGCTGCCGAGCAACGCGGCAACCGCGCCAAGCGAAGTTCCGGTGCTTGCAACATCATCGACAACGATGACCCGGCGGCCAGCCAGCCGAGGCAGGATCAGCGGATCGATATAGAGCCGCTTGCCCTCGCCGGGCGTGGTGATCGAGCGGATCGGCACCGAATACTCGTCACGGTACCAGAACTTCCGCGAATAGCCGAGCGGCACGAAGTTGCCGTGTCCCAGGCCGCGAGCGACGCCCGGCGCGAAGGCAAGGCCCAGCGTCGGCAGGCCAACGACCACCTCCGGTTCCAGATCGGCGGCGAGCGCCACCATGTGTTTTGTCAGCACCTCGATCAGGGTGAAGCTCGCCTGATTGGCGATGAAGGAGGCGACAGCGGTGCCCGCCACCGGCAGCGGCCGGATCGGCAGGATGAGGTGTTGGCCGGGCGCGAGTTCGACGCTGAAGCGATCGCCATAGGGCGGCCCGGGCGCGGGGTCGGGCGTCAACGCCTGCCAGAAGCCTTCCATGACCGCTCCGAGAGTGACTATCGAGCGCGCGCCCGTGCATGGGCCTCAGCCTTCGCCGCTATCCGCTGGCTCGTAGCGGAGCGCGATGCGGGCGCCGGTCGCCTTCGCCAAATACATCTGCCGGTCCGCCGCGCGCACCAGCGCCAGCGCGGTCTCTTTGCCTGATCCCTGAAAGCTCAGTCCGCAGGCGGCACCCACCGCGAGCGTCTGCCCGGCGATCGTGATCGGCTGGAACACCTCGGCCATCAAGTCGTCGAGGCGGCCCACGAGACCGCTGATCCCCTTCGGCGCCACCCGGAAGACCAGCGCGATTTCGTCGCCGCCCAGCCTTGCTATGAAGTCGCCGCTGCGAACAGCCGCGCGAAGACGCTCCGCAATGATCTTGAGCACTTCGTCACCCGCATCATGCCCCAGCCTGTCGTTCACCTGCTTGAAGCCGTTCATGTCGAGGAAGGCGAGTGCCACCATCTCCCCATGGAGTGGCGCATCCCGCAGGCTGATCTCCAGGTTCTGGTCGAAATGAGCCCGGTTCGGCAGCGCCGTCAGGCGATCCGTCAACGCCGCCTGCTCGAGGTATCGTTCCATCTCCTTCTGCATCCGGAAGCGTTCGGAGGCGTCCATGATGATCTCGACATCCAGTTTCTCGCCCTGATAGACGCGCCGCCAAGCCGAAATCAGGGTCAGGATGACGGTCCCGTTGGCGTGGCGGATCGAGACTTCCTCGAGCTTGTAGAAGCCGGCCTCGTCGAGCAGGGCAAGCCGACGGTCGCGGTCGGCATTCGGAATCGCGGCTCCAGCCTGGACCAGATCCTGGTCGTGCAGTTCTTCCCAGGTTTTGCCTACCAACTGCAGGTAGGCGGGATTGACCTTCACGTAGCGGGACGTGTCCGCGCCCGTCGTGGAGATCGAGATCGCCACCGGCGCGAACTCAAACATGTCCAGCAGGATTGCGCTCAAGATCTCCATGTCGACCACAAGCCGGGCTCCGTATCGTGCTCCGTGTGCCAGTACTGAAACGAGACTTTACTCCACCTCGTCCGTAACATTGGCAAGACGCGGCATTTCAGGGAAGCCCTCGGCATCGTCGGCCAGCGCGGGCGGGTGGATCAGCTCTTCCAGCCGGTCCTTCGCCGCCCGGAACTCCGGCCCGACGTACTGGCCCGCATGGCGTGGCCGGGGCACCGGCACCTCGATCAGCTCCGCGACCTCACCGGGGTTCGCCTTCAGCACCAGGATGCGGTCGGCCAGGAACACCGCCTCGTCCAGGTCATGGGTGATGAAGACGATGGTGATGTCGATCTTGCGCCAGATCTCCAGCAGATAGCTCTGCATCCGGGCGCGGGTCTGCGCATCCAGCGCGCTGAAGGGCTCGTCCATCAGCAGGATGCGGGGCTGATTGGCCAGCGCGCGGGCAATCGCGACCCGCTGCTTCATGCCGCCGGACAGCTGGTGCGGATAGGCGTCGGCGTATTTGCCGAGCCCGATAAGATCGAGCCACTGCAGCGCCTCGCGCTCCGCATGGGTGCGGCCGTGATTGTTCATCTCCAGCCCGAACATCACGTTGCGTTTCACCGTCAACCAGGGGAACAGCGTATAGCCCTGGAAGACCATGCCGCGATCCGCGCCGGGCCCCGTCACCGGCTTGCCGGCCAGCAGAACCTCTCCCGCGCTCTGACGATCGAGCCCCGCCAGGATGCGCACCAGCGTCGACTTGCCGCAGCCGGACGGCCCGACGACGCACAGGAATTCCCGCCGATGGGTCTCGAAGTTGATGTCGTTGAGCGCGACCGTGCGACCGCCCCGCGTTTCGAAGGTCTTGGTGAGGTGGTCGACCTTGAGGATGACCTCCCGCGCCCGGAGCCGCTCGAACCGCGCCCGCACATCCGGCGCAAGGTCGAGGTAGGTGGTGCTCCTCATGCCGTGGCGGCGCCGAACTGGGCGGCGATCGAATGCTCCCAGGGGAACAGCCGCTTCGCCAGCAGCCCGAGCAGGAAATCGGTGCCGAAGCCGATGATCCCGATCATGCCGATGCCGGCATAGACATTCGGAAAGTGCTGGTAGCGCGCCTGCTGCGTGATGAACCAGGTGATGCCCGAGGTGGTGCCGATCAACTCCGCCACGATCAGATAGGTCCAGGCCCAGCCGAGCAGGATACGCTGGTCGCGATAGAGGTCGGGCAGGATCGCCGGGATCACGACGCGCGTCAGCATCCGCCGCTGGTTGGTGCCCAGCGTCATGGCCGCCTCCACCAGCGAATAGTCCAGCTTGCGGGTCGTATTGGCGATGATCAGCACCTGCTGGAAGAAGGTGCCGATCACGATGATCGCGATCTTCGGCCCGTCATAGATGCCGAGGAT
>Ga0116230_10007413_pt1 | contig 10835 bp, 10 predicted proteins | sample S1TSphfallax_3_FD_88678 | JGI IMG/M metagenome (GOLD analysis project Ga0116230, IMG submission 88678) | Host-associated microbial communities from peat moss isolated from Minnesota, USA - S1T2_Fd - Sphagnum fallax MG | ecosystem: Host-associated > Plants > Peat moss > Unclassified | place...
AGCGTGGTGATTTGGGATTGGGTGGAAGGTGATTAGTGTGGTAATGTAGGATTACGGGAAAGGTGTTTAGCTTGGTAATTTGGGATTGGGTGGGAGGTGATTAGGGTGTTAATCTACGATTAGTCAGAAAGTGTTTAGTGTGGTGATTTGGGATTGGGTGGAAGGTGATTAGTGTGGTAATGTAGGATTATGGGAAAGGTGTTTAGCTTGGTAATTCCGGATTCAGTGGGAGATGATTACCGTGTTAATCTACCATTAGGGGGAACATGTTTAGTGTGATGATTTGGGATTCGGTGGAATGTGGTTTCCATGGTAATTTGAGATTTGTGATTTAGCGTGGTATTAGAGTTAGAGGGAGATAATTAGCGTGGTAAGTTGGGATTGGGTGAAAGGTGATTTTCATGGTAATTACCGATTTGGTGGCAGGTGATTAACGTGCTAATTTGGGAGTGGATTAAGGGGACCACGTTGGTGCGCAAAGAGAAAGGAGGAGATAGCGTGGAGCGAGTAGACGGATCATCAAGGAGGAACAAAACGCACAGGAAAACGCATCGACGAGACACACCAGGCGAAGAAGTGCGACAAGCCTGCTTTGGAGCTGCTGCAGAACGGAACACGATGCTGCAGCCCAGGACTTGTGGAAGAAGGAGGAGTACTGGCGGTAGCAGCAGCAAGCGGAGCAAGCTATTGTGGCTCGCTGGCGAGCACACAAGAAGTAGTAGTAGTAGTAGTAGTGCAGGAGGAGGAGGAGGAGGAGATGGTGCGATGAAGGAGAGGCAGCATCAAGAGGTGCGCAGGAGAAGTGTTAGCTGCTGGAAACATTACTGTACGGGACAGTGAAGTGGAGAGAAGTTCGAGAAAGGAAGATAACATAAGAGGAAGAAGAGGGAGGAGGAGGAGGAGGAGGAGGCGGCGGCGGAGCAGGGCAGAGCAGAGTGGCCTGGAGGGGCGGAGCAAGGAAAGTGGGGCACAACGGGGGCCAGGTTGGGAAAGGAGGATGGGGCGACTGTACCCAGGGGTATCACGGCCAGTGTTGGCGCTGGTGTGCTTGGGATCAGCTTCATCCGGAGTTTGGTGTCCAAGAAGCGTAGGCGACTGGCGGCCGCTGGGTATGACTTGGACATGAGCTATATTACGGATCGACTTCTGGCCATGTCGTTTCCAGCACAGAACATGGAGTCCTTGGTTCGCAATCCCATGTGGCAAGTGCAGAAAGTGCTGGAGCTTCGCCATGAGTCACGCTACAAGGTCTCGCAAAATCCCCCCGATCCTCCTTATGATGCTCCTCGTAAAATAGCGCACTTCTGTTAGACACTCACTCTCTTGTTTCTGAGAGAAGACTGTAGCTCCCTGTAAGAAAGATATAATACAGGCATTTCGCATGTCACATCTTGAACGAGCAGTGTACGCCGTGTGCAGCAAGCTTGAAAATGGAGCTCTTCTTTTGTTGTAGAAAAGTCGAGCAATCTGTTAAAAAATCCACTCGATTGTAAGAGAAGACACACAGGAGCTTTGTAAGCATCAGTTGCTTCCCACTGAGGTTTACAAATTTTTTGTTTGTAACGGCAGGTATACAATCTGTGTGTGGAAGCCACATACGATCCAGCACTTTTTCATGGACGCGTGGAGCTTCTCCCCTTTGATGATAACCACGTACCACCACTAGCGCTTATCAAGCTCTTCTGTGAAAGTGTCTACCACTGGCTTTCAGCAGATCCCAGGAATGTAGCCGTCATCCATTGCAGAGTAGGTCCTCTCTCTCTGCTTCTCATATTAACCCTAACTTGACACACACATTGCTTGCTTTTTGCTGCCATCGAAACCATAGGAACTTACCCTCCTGTCTTTTTACTCTGAGCTTCATCTGTCCATTCTCTTCATATTCCTCCTGGGGGGCTGCTGACATTGGAGCAGGCTGGCAAGGGCCGAACAGGCTTGATGGTTTGTGCCTACCTCATCTACACAGGGATGTCTGTTGAAGATGCTCTTCAGCTCTATGCTGATCGCCGGACTTATAACAACGAGGGGGTATGTCATTTCTTGAGGCTTTTTTTCTTAGCTGTTGCTGTCATCTACATGTTTTTCAATTTGTTTTGTACTTTTTGAATATCAAGTGTTAATTATTTTGATTTTGCATGCACACAGGTCACAATTGCAAGCCAGCGACGGTATGTTGGATACTGGGGGAAATTGCTTGTTCACACTTGTGAAACTCAAATAGGCCCACCTCAGGTCCAGCTCCCTGAGACAAAATGCCGTGAGCTTCGAAGAATTCGACTGTATGATACATTGTCTACTGACTGCGTAAAATTTGTTATCTCACAACTTGAAGAGGTAAGCTAGAAAACCTCTACAAAGATCAAGTGAAATGGGTGCTAACTCAGGTCCTCATGAAAATACTGTATTGTTTAGTTGCATACAAACCTTGGAACATGTCAGCTTTGGGCAGAAGCAGCACTTGACAAGGTGACTCTCTTTTGCTAATGAATGGCAGATTCCAGGACAGTTGTACAAACCAGCAACTGAAATGGTACAAGGTTTCTGCAAAGCACTCAAGAGGGGCTATCACAGGACAGTAAGCCCACGATATTATCTTTCTTTCCTACCACGACAAGATGATGATGAGGAAAAGAAACCACGTTTGGTGGTACAAATGGACACAGAGAAGCCTGTGTCATATATGAAGCCATGCCTTGATCACCAGTTTGACCAGCCTCTGATTGTAAGGGATATCCACTGTCCTTCCTTTTATGTATAGGGAACCTAATTACTGTGCAGAGACACTTGTTTATTATGCAAGTACTCCTGTCTATGATCTCTTTTCACAGATCTCTGAGCTTGAATGTAGTTGCCAGTTTCTCATGAACACATGTGTCTATTGCCACTGAAACATGAAGATACTCTTTACTCACTGCAGGTTTCAGGTGATGTAAGGGCAGTCTTCTATGATAAGAATGGGGGGCGTCTGTTTTATATTTGTTTCAACACATTTTTCATCTCCAACAGCATACTGCAGGTTAGTTGCTGAGGGCCTTGTAACATTTTGAGTGTGGTCTGTACTCAGTTCTTTATGGTTACTGTAGTCTTTGAGTGTATTGTAACCATGCATTATTCATGTTTACAGTTCAGCCGGGGAGATTTGGACAAGGTAGGGCGAAGAGCAAAGACTATTTGTGGACCAGGCTTTTGTTTGGAGTTGCTGTTTGGACCTCTTGAGCCACAGGTTCCATCACCTCAAATCAGGAACTTGGAGGACTCATTTGAGCTTCTATGAGCCTCTTTACAAAGCGGTAAATTCTTACTTCATGAGCAAGAATGGTGAGCAATAATGAGTATTTCTTCCACAGGGTCATGAAGAGTGGCCAGCCACAAATAAAGACAGCTTCGATTCTGAGATGATAAATTTGATCTTGGAGCCCAGTCAAGGTTTCAACATAACAGTTCAAATCTTCTTTTTTGATTTTATGTTGGAACCTTGTCTTATGCTGAAGAATGTCATCTTCAAATGGGATACACAGATCTATGACTCCATTGGGCAATTTTCGCCGTTGAAAACTCATGCGGAAATTGCCTCCAAGTAAATTGGTCACTAGTGACCTTGTACACTTGAACCTCATTTTGTGTGGTAGAGCGGCTAACTATGTAACGGGACAAATTCTCTGAAACGCCCTCAAAAGTGGGTTTGAAAAAATAGTAACAATTGAATGGACAAGGTGTCTCTCTTCAATGGCACCTCTTCCAGTGTCTTTCTTTAGATCAAGACTGCTATGCATGGCACAGGCTTCTAAAGCTGTGTGCTGGCTAGAAGTCCTGTTCAACTTTTTTTTGGTATGGTCTCCACTGAATTTTGTAGAATCATGACATCTACGGCAAGCCCTTTGCAGATGTCAACAAACTGCGCTAATAAAGAAGCCACTGTCAGTTTTTGTGCTTATGCATTCTATGTTGTCATGTTACCTACAAATTGTTGTTGTCAAGATCTGTCAGCAATTTCATAGATATATTATGCCTTCTTTATGTTGATGTGTGTACATTTTGTACCATGTACTCACCTTTTTGCTTATGCTTCGCATGTAGTCATGTTACATTCAAATTGTTGTTGTAAAGGTTTCTTTGCAGTTTTGTAGCTATATTATTCCTTCTTTATGTCAATATATGTGCACACATTGTGGACTATGTGTGATACATTTTTCCTGGGTATTCTAGTGAAAGATGTATAGCAAGACATGTTTTCAAGACAATAGCAAGTCAATTTGAGTTAGGTTAATGCTTTTGAAAGTGTGTTGCGGGCAATTTGTGGGAGAGTTCTGTGTTCGCTCACCCAGTTCCTTCCACAGCATTTACTGGCCCACACGGATGGTATGGGGGGGTGGAGCGCCTTGGAGTTTTCACAAGGTTCTAGATTCAGATGACAGGGAAAGTTGCAGGTTGCAGAGAAACTTTCTCAAAATTTATTCTGGGAACCAAGACAGTTGGAAAGCACAACAGTTGTGGAAAAAAGTATTGGCTAGATGGACTTGACTGATAGGATGAGGGGAAGCTAAAACAAGTGACCCAATCACTGCATGTCAGAGTAGGTACTTCTTCAATGGGAAAAAGCCATGTCAAGGAAGAATTAAGTAGTGTCCAGCAGCCACAATGGAAGGCAACTTCCCACTTTAGGAAAAGAGAGTTGCAAGCTGGAAGAGTGCAAGAGCTACCAGCGCAAAACAAACTTCCTTGGTCACTGAGCAGTTTGGTGGGACCAGACAAGTGTAGGAGGACAATACAAATGAGGGAGAGAATCTCAGTGCCCAACCAGCTTTATATGACCCAACGGTTGTTCTAAAAGTTAAAACTTTGTTTCTGTTCCTTTATGTTTTAGTCACAAGTTCTCCCACCTTGTAGAAAATCTCTCTAAAATGAGATCAAATTTTCCAGTGAAGTTTCAGACACGGTCAATTGGGACTTCCTACTGTACCTGCCACTGATGTTGGGTGTTAAATAATTCTCAAGATGGCAAGTTGGAACAAATAAGAATTTGGACCTGACCCTCTTGAATTTCTCAAGAATTGAAGACTTTGGACCTATGGAAAGTGGAAAGTAGTCTAAGCCACTCAGATGCCATTGTACATTCAAGATGTTTGTAGGACCTACTTATACTTGATTGCCAAAATTTTGAAAATTTGAAATTGGAATTGTCAAGTCAATGTTGTATATGTATATGGTTTAGGAGGACACTCAAAAAAGTGTAAATGCCTTAGGGAAAATTGTTTACACTCAGGGTAAGTGTTAATGTATAAGGCCAACCTAAGTGTATGAGTTTGGGCTTGTAAGACATGGTGTGTAAAAAAAATGAAAAAGTGTCAAAAAAAGTTGAAACCAAAGAAAAAAATCAAAACATGCAAACATTAATTTCATTCATATTAAGGGTTATCTAAAATGTTTTTTTTGGCCTCATTAACCTATTCACATCCTTAGGGCCTCTCTTATATTCAACACTGACAATGAAATCATCAAGTCAATTCTTAATTAGAAAAACTAGGAGATCCAAGTTTTCCACATCCAGTCAACTTGTGGAATATGACTACTAGGTTTGTTAAAATTACTCTTGTTCAATAGGCATGACATTTCCCATTGAACTTGCATTTACATACACATTCCCCAAATTAATTAACTTGAGGTGTGCAAATAAGAAAACAATTTCAACACAATTTTTTTGAAGGATGTGAAAAAACTTGAACACTTGTTCAGAACTAGTTTCAACCTCAAAGACTCGGACTTTGAAAATAACATTGTGCATATATTCATGCACAACATTTGAAAGGGCATTTGGCTGTTCATGCAACTTTTATTATAAAGTTTTGAAGGTTGGGAAAAGGAGAATTGCATCATATGTATTAGCAATTGAGATTGCTAAAGCATGGCCTACATAATCTCCTAATAAGTGCAAGTTTTAAAACCATGGATCCAACATGGGAGCAAGCATATAATAATTTAAAAAAAGTTTGAAACAATCCATGAAATGGATAAAAAGTTTAAAAACAATGGCTATTTGCTCTCCCATGTTGGCATCAGGTTATTTTGTGCATGTCTTTAGTTTCTATAACATCAACCTACTTGTAACTTTAATATTTTCTTGGAAAGTTGCACATATAACTTGATAGACGAGATAAGAATATTTGATAGTAGCCAATGCTGACATTGGTGAATTACACATGCAATAAGAACAAGCAAAAGGGCATCATAAGTGGCTTCAACAATTGCTTAGGTTTGTGTTGAAATAATCTTGTTAGTTGAGGCATTTATTTGATGGTTGTAGCATATCACAATTGTAATTCAATAAGCAAGACATTCTTCAAACACGACAACCTTGGATGCAAAACATGTCTTTATCATTTTGCTAATGTATTTAGACAAATTGAGATTTATACAAACCCACCTCCACTTTTTTTGTCCCTTTATTTATAATGCACAATGGGAAGGGAAAAAAATAGTATTATTGTAGGTTTCTCTTTATTTTCTTCTTAATCTATGTCAGAGGTACAACATCAAGAAAAACATATTACATTTCAATTGTCACACCAAGTCACAATTTGGAATATTTCCTTTGTTCACAACAAAAAATACCCATAGAAACCTCTTGTGGTTATAGGACACCCAAAACTTGTGTGCAAAGTCAATGCTATTCAATCCCTATTAGCAAAAGTTTTAGTGTGTATACTAACACTTGTAGATAAAAAAATTGTTCCCCTAAATGCACAACTAATTTGACTAACTAGAAGCAAAACATGTTCAACACGTACTTCATTTGGCAATGAACTAGAAGTCCCCAAGCTCAAGCAATGTTCCTCAAATCTTACCATAGCCTACGCATTGTAATAGGAAGGGAATCAAAATTTTAATCAAAATTTTGCAATTGCCCTAACGCAAATTAAAATATGCAAGCTAAAGAAGAAGAAAACAAGTTCACCAGAAAGAATTTGTTGTTGGAACTTGCCGTTGTAAGAAATTACTACAAGTGGGCATGTGTGTTATTGTTGGAATGTTGGTGGGGATTCATGTTGTTATTGGAGCTATTGTAGGTGGGTGTTTGTTGGTGCAAGCATGTAATGCCCACAACAACTGTGTTCCTCTCTATGACAGTCTTACAGCATTGTGCTACACATGCTATAGACAAAATGAACTTGATAACAGTGATTGACAAGACAGACTGGTGGCATATTGTCCATACATGAACAAACACCATGCTCAAAGTGATGAAAGGTAATTGGCATCCCTCACCATGATTGCCCTCTTGACTATTTTTGAAATGAACTTTGTGGATGTGTGGCATCTTCACAAACTTGTAGATTTTTTCTTATTTGGAGAGGTATACAAGGAGCTGTGTTGATGAGCCCACATGCAATAGCCAGTTTCTTACTATGGTGACACAAAGGAAACAACTTTTCTTCTTCTTCCACATTATGCAGAACCAATTTAGTATAAGGCATACACCTGATGTCATGCATGAGCCCTGACAATCTCTGCAGTTCTCTATGGATTTCAATCATCTGAGGGTGGTCTTGATCATCTACTACAAATGAATGCACCTCATTATTCACTTCAATCCAGGTGCAACCCAGCTGTTTCTTCACACCTTTTTCCTGTCTCTACTATTCAACATTCTCACAGACATGCCTGTTGCCAGCAACAGCATAGATGTTTGATAGCTCATCACATAACCAACATCAGGCTATAGTTCAAGAAGTTATTTAGCAACTCGTTCTCCCATCTCCACATTACCATGGATTCTGCCAGCACCAAGGGGAATGTGCTTTGTTTCTGTCTTATTCACCGTGATTTGGCAGAGTCTTGTTATCAATCCACTTCCCCACTAGGCAGGCTAAATAATCAATCTAAACAACATCTGACTTTGAGAGGACAAGTCCTGTGTATAAGGGATTGTTTTGTTTTTGGTTTTGATGGCTTCATTTTAGCACTTCGTTCAGAAAGGCAATACTGAGGTGTGATCACTACTGATGGGTATAAACAAAATTCTTGTATTGTACAGAGAAATGTTTGTTTCATTGCAATCACTGGAGGTCAATCCTGTGGCAGTACAGATTGGTGTTTACTTATGTCTTGTCATGGCTTTCTTCAGTTATATGGTGATATTCATGGGCAGTTCTATGACCTAAAAGAGCTATCCAGGGTGGGAAGAGATTGCCCTCAAACCAATCACTTACATTCTGGGGTGACTTCGCAGACAGTGGGTTTTATTTGGTGGAGATATTCTTGTTATTGCTTGCCCTAAAGGTACTGCTGTTCTATCTCTTTTCTGCTCTGCCTCACTGCCATCTTCTTATGTTTTGATCAATGTTGCTGTCAAAGTCTTACTATGGATTTTCCTCTGCAATCTCAGAGGTCTGTTTTTTTAATCATTAAGCTGAACTGCATTGCATCATTGGTAGAGACACTACTGAAACGTAGTGTGACCCCACAAGAAAGTGGCAATATATGTTATTCCATATCCTTCAAAGGTTTTGACCATCCTGTTGTAGGAGATTTGTGGATGAATTTTTGGATCTGAACACACAATGTCTGAACAGTTATTTCACAGTATTGGTTCATGATGTTTAGTCATCTGGTAGCATAATATTCTTTCATACATGTTTCTGAAGTTTTAGTTCATGTAACATAGAAGGGATGCACAATCTAAGAAGAGTGAAGGAGAGAGGTTCAATCAAAAATGCTATATTGGTAGATAATTTCCAACAGCCAATATTGGTAGTACTGTCAGTTTGTTGTGTAGCTTGTTAAACAGGGATTACTTGTATCAGTTGCTAATGGGAAAAAACTCTCGCAGGTGTATGATTCTTATGATGAATGCCTACAGGTTCAGTTAATGCGTGGTGGTATTGTAGTGACATCTTTGATTATTTAAGGTTTGCAAATTTCCTCTCACATTCTTTGGACTTGCTAAGGGTGTTTTCAAGGATGGTCAAGTTGCAGTTACAGCAATGAAAAGTTTTGATGCAGAGGACAAATTTGGTTGTTGGCTGTTCTGAGGTTTTTTCAGTCATTCATGAAGTTCATTGTAAGGTTAGAAATGTCAAGCTAACTCAGTCTAGTTATCTTGTTTATCACATTTAGGGGGTTTTTCGCTTTATGTGTGGGCAGTCTTTCTGCTCTCATTGAGAACTGCATTTTTAGTGTTCATGGCAGTCTTTCTCCCTCAATAACAACCTTGGATCAGGTGTCATTGTTATAGAAGTTTGAGATGTTGGAGACTCTCCATCATAGCTACAATATTATGATGTACACTTGCGAATTAGAATCCACATCTTTCCTCCACACTCCTCGCTAGGGTTTCACTTCCACCTTTCTTCTCTCTGAAAGTTGTGTTGTTAGCTCTTTGTGAAGGTTGTCACAAGGAACATTTGATTTCTTAATTTCTTGAGTTCTCTTGTCTGCATATGTGTGGGCTGGGAGTTGTGTAGAGGTGATGAGCCATTTTATGCAGTGGCACTATGGCAAAATTAACTGTTGTGACATGTTTTGAATTTTGCAGCAAGAGACATGTTTTCGTCCTTCACCTTATTTTTCAGTTTGTGTATAGGAGAGAAGTTCATGCACCCAAATGCAATCATTCTTCTGCTCAATTTAGTATAACTTCATAGTTAAGTTTGGATCATAACATGCTATTTGTTCTGTATTGCTTTTTACTAGGGTTGTTAAAAGCTATTTTTGTGTTGCCTTTTTTAAGTTGTATTTCAGGGGATTCATGATTGGGATCTTCTTAAATTAAACACATGTTTTAGCTACACATTTCTTGTCTCTGGTCCAATGACACAGCCACACTACAATTGAATCTCACAATTACTTGCTGTTGCAGTGGTGAATCTCACTCTTGTTGATCTTCCTGGTCTTACACAATTCGGTGAACCACTTAGTCATAATTTTCAATATGTTTGGCAGGTTTTCATTTGTGTTGTTTGTAGACTAAATTCCATGTTGGGTTTTTCAAATGTGGCTAAATCTAGTTGATATTTCTCTCAATTTCCAATTTTGTAGATAGTCACATTATTTGGAAACTTTGTTGAGCATGATCAGATTGTTTTTGCAGATGGGTAATCAAAGAGAACATGATCTGATCTTAAGTTGAAAAGGTAATCAAATTTGTAATCTTAGTAGACTTGTCACCTTCTATATCCTGTGATGAATGAGGAAATTGTTCAAATGTTGGATTCACTGAGATCTATGCAGAACAGTGGCAAGAGGGGTAAGTTAAATTAGGGGCTGTTTTCTATGCAGCCAAATTCTATCATCTTGGCTGTCTCTTCTGCCAATCAGACAGAGGTCAATAAAGATTGTGAGAGAGGTTGAACCATGCAATGTTAAGTGCTGCTTGGAGAGTGACTCCATTTCTGGCCTTGGTGTATGTTTCTAAACTGTGTGCTGTGAATGTCTGTCTTCAAGTTTATTGGAGTTGCATTAAAAATTGTAGTTAAAGTCAATTTTTGGAATGTCACCTAGTTTATTGTTTCAACAGTGCACTTAACATCTAGGTTGCTGGGTTGTTCTTCCATTAATCTTTGGATCTAGGTTCCTCTTGAGGCTGTCGTTATTTCTGCATTATATTAATGTCTCTTTGGTTAAGGTTCTGGTTCGCACTTTAGAACGAATGTCCTTCCTGGAAAGCTGATGCCCATCAGGTACTATTTTATTGCAAATGGCCTGGAGGTGAAAAAATTTACCCCATGTTTGATAACCGACTTGTAGCTGCACTGAAAAAGCTGCCATTTGATAAGCATTTCTCAATACAAAATGTGTGGAGAATTTGTATGAGATGTTGATGGGTACCAACCCCACAT
>Ga0116230_10007415_pt1 | contig 10833 bp, 7 predicted proteins | sample S1TSphfallax_3_FD_88678 | JGI IMG/M metagenome (GOLD analysis project Ga0116230, IMG submission 88678) | Host-associated microbial communities from peat moss isolated from Minnesota, USA - S1T2_Fd - Sphagnum fallax MG | ecosystem: Host-associated > Plants > Peat moss > Unclassified | place: USA...
CGACCTGCCCCTCCAGCAGCGAACTGTCCATTCTGATGCGGTCGAAGGGGAAGCTGTCGAGCTTGGTCAGGGAGGCATAACCGGTCCCGAAATTGCTGATCCCAATGCCCACGCCCGTCGCGCGCAGCGCATGGAGTGTGCTGACAACGGCAGTTTCGTTCCGGAGCAGGACGGACTCGGTGATTTCCAGCTGTAGCCGGCTCGGCGGCAGTCCCCATGCCGCAAGCGTGCCCCGCACCATCTGGACGAGCGTCCCCGATTCGAACTGGGACGCCGAGAGCGACACGACCAGCTTCACCCGTTCCGGCCAGGAGATCGCCTGCCGGCACGCGGCATCGATCATCCAATGGCCGATCTGGCCCACGAGGCCGGTCTCTTCCGCGATCGGCATGAAGCTCGCGGGCTCCAGCAGCCCGCGCTCGGGATGGCGCCAGCGCAGATGCGCCTCCAGCGCGACCAGGACGCCGGTCTCGACATCGATTTGCGGCCGGTAGTGCAGATCGAACTGCTGAAGGGCCTGGGCGCCACGCAGGTCCACCTCCAGCCGCCGCCGTTCCTGAACCCGCTCCTCCATGGTCATGTCGAAGAAATGGAACGTGCTGCGGCCGGCGGCCTTCGCCGAGTAGAGCGCGAGGTCGGCGGCCTTCATGAGAGCGTCGTAAGTCTCGCCATCCCGGGGCGCCATTGCGATGCCGAGGCTGGCGCCGATGTGGATCTGCATCCCGTCGACCAGGAACGGGCGGCTCAGAAGGTCGATGATCCGCCCGGCAATGCGCCGGGTCGCTCCCCGATCCACGCCGACGGGCATCCAGGCCGCGAACTCATCGCCACCCAGCCGCGCCAGCATGTCAGTCTGGCGGATAACGCTGCGCAACCGCCCCCCGACCTTGCGCAGAAGCTTGTCGCCCACCGCGTGCCCCAGGGTGTCGTTCACCGTCTTGAATCGATCAAGATCGATCGAGATCAGAGCGATGTTCGGCGAAGCGGTAGGGGACTCGACCAGGGCCTGGATGAGGCTCTGGCGGAAACGCGACCGATTTCCCAGACCCGTGAGCGCATCGGTCAAGGTGAGCGTAACCAGCCGCTCATTGGCCTCCCGGCGCGCCGCCAGATCCTCGAACGAAATGATCCAGTGGGTCCCGCCGACCCGCTTTACCTCCGCCGTCATGAGCGGCTCTTCATCCGCTCCGCCGGGCGCGTGCAAGGCGCCATCCGGCGGCCCTCCGAAGGCGGCGTCGAGGCGGTCGGCGATGGCCGCGCGCATGGGGCCATCGAGCGCCGCGCTCTCGGTGAGAACGCGATGAAGATTGTCCTCGAAGGCGACGGCATCCGGTGAGAGGCGCAGCAGACGTTCCAGGCCCTTGCTGGCGTGGACGACCCGCAGATCATCGTCACAGATGAGGAACGCCTCCATCGGACGATCCGCGTATCGCTCCTGGATACGGGCCGCCTCGAGAGACGGCGGCATGAGTTCGGTCATTCAGCGCATCACTCTGGCTTGCATTCCTTGCCGCCCTGGGCGTCCCGCCCGGCCTCGGCCAGACGACACGCGAAGCCGATAGACAAAAATAAGTAGTTCAAAAGGAGTATCCACTTCTTGATTTTCAGAAAATGTTCCTAAAAGCAACTAAAAAGCGAAATCGAAATGTCACGGTCCATCCGGCCGGTCCTATAGCTCGCGCTGCCTCGCCTTTCGCCGCATGCACGCCTCCCCTGTCGCGGATTTGCTCGCCGTTCTGCGGGTGGATGCGCTATGGAGCCTCCTCACATCCGTCTGGATTCCCCCATCACTATGCCCTTTCCGACCCTTCACACCGCCCTGGCGCGTGCCCTCGATACGCGCGGCTATGCCGAACCCACAGCCGTGCAGGCGGAAATCCTCGCCGCCGAGCCGGGGCGTGACCTCCTCGTCTCGGCGCAGACAGGTTCCGGCAAGACGGTGGGCTATGGCCTCGCCTTCGCCGACACGCTCTTTGCGGGCGCTGGCGACCTCCCGCCGGCGGGACCGCCGCTGGCGCTGATCATCGCGCCCACGCGCGAACTCGCCCAGCAGGTGCATGGCGAGCTGACCTGGCTTTACGGGGAGGCCGGCGGCCGCGTGGTCGCTTGCGTCGGCGGCATGGATGCCCGCAGCGAAGCCCGTGCGCTGGCGCGCGGCGCCCACATCGTCGTCGGCACGCCGGGTCGGCTGAAGGACCATCTGGAGCGTCGCCAGCTCGATCCCTCGGGCTTGCGAGTCGTCGTGCTCGACGAGGCCGACGAGATGCTCGATCTCGGCTTCCGCGACGAGCTGGAGTTCATCCTCGGCGCGGCACCGGCCGAGCGCAGGACCTTGCTCTTTTCCGCCACCATCGCGCGCGAGATCGCCATGCTGGCGCGGCGCTTCCAGCGCAACGCGCTCCGCATCGACACCGTCGATCGCAGCCAGCCGCATCAGGACATCGAGTATCGGGGCATGCGGATCGACCCGAACATGGTCGAGGCCGCGACGGTCAACACGCTGCGGCTGATCGACCAGCCGGCCATCATCTTCTGCGCCCGCCGGGATGGCGTGCGCGCCATGGCCGACGCCCTCATCTCGCGCGGCTTCACCGCCGTCGCCCTCTCCGGCGAGCTATCGCAGCAGGAGCGGAACAACGCCCTCCAGGCGGTGCGCGACGGGCGGGCGCGGGTCTGCGTCGCGACGGACGTGGCGGCGCGCGGGCTCGATCTGCCGGACCTCGGCCTCGTCATCCATGCCGATCTGCCGACCAACAAGGAGACGCTGCTGCACCGCTCCGGCCGCACCGGGCGCGCCGGCCGCAAGGGCATCTGCGTATTGATGGTGCCGCATTCGCGCCGCCGCCGGGCCGAGCAGCTGCTCGCCTCCGCCGGCATCACCGCGCGCTGGAGCACGGCGCCATCGGCCGAAGACATCCGCGCCCAGGATCGCGCGCGGCTGCTCGACGATCCGCTTCTGTCGGCGCCCCCGACGGACGAGGATGCCACGCTCGCCTACCAGATGGCGGAGCGCTATGGCGCCGAGGCGCTCGCCGCCGCCTTCATCCGGCTGCGCCGCCAGTCGGTGCCGGCGCCCGTCGAGATCGCGGGCGCGCGCGCGGGCATTGAGGAGCCCTCGGCCACGCCGTCTTTCGCCCCGGCCGAGCGCGGCCCGCGCGACTACGCTGCGCGCAGTGAGCGGCCAAGGGACAAGCCGGCTTTCTACGAAACCGAGGGCCAGCCGATGGTCTGGTTCAAGACGAGCGTGGGCCGCAAGAACAAGGCGGATCCGAAGTGGCTGCTGCCGCTCATCTGCCGTCTGGGAGACGTGACCAAGCGGGATGTGGGAGCGATCCGCATCACCGAGCACGAGACCCGGTTCCAGATCACGGAATCCGCCTCGGAGGGCTTCATGACCTCGCTGCGGGATGCCGGCGAGAACGAGATCCGGATCGAGCAGGCCGATGGTCCGCCGAACGAGACCTTCCGTCCGCGCGGCGATTTTGCCCGCGCACGGGCGCCGCGCGAGGGTGAGCGGCCCGATTTCGTGCGCAAGCCCCGTTTCAAGGCGGAGAATGGCCCACGGAGCCTGAGGTCCCGCGCCAAGGGCTGAAGGCCTCTCCATCGTCGTCCGCCGCTCAAGGCCGGGGACGACGACAGACCGCGCTATAGGACGTCCATGAGCAGCACAGCTGAGACCTTGGCGGCGCTGGTAGGCTTCCCGACGATCAGCGGCCGCGGCAACCGCGACCTCATGGGCTGGGTTGCAGCACAAGTCTCAGCCTTCGGCGCCCGCGTGCGGGTGATGCCGGGCACCGATGCCGACCGCATCAACCTCCTGGCGACGATCGGGCCGGACAGTCCCGGCGGCATCGTCCTCTCCGCTCATGTCGACGTCGTGCCGGTCACCGGCCAGAGCTGGTCCACCGACCCCTTCAACCTTATCGAGACCGATGGCCGGCTAAAGGGTCGCGGCGCCGTCGACATGAAGGGCTTCCTCGCCGGCATGGTCTCGGCAGCCGAGCTGGCGGCGCGACTGCCGCTCGGTCGTCCGCTCCATCTGGCGATTTCGCATGACGAGGAGATCGGCTGTGTCGGCGTCCGGCCGATGCTCGCGGCGCTGGCGGAGGAGCGGTTCGCAGCCAGCGTGTGCATCGTGGGCGAGCCCACGGGCCTGCGCATCGGCACCGGGCACAAGGGCAAGGTCGCGCTGCTGATCCGGGCGCGGGGCGCGGCCGCCCACTCCGCCAATCCCGGCCTCGGCGTCAACGCCATCGGGATTGCGGCCGCGATGGTCGCCGAGGTCGAGGAGATCGCCGGCTGGCTCGCGACGGAGGGCCTGCGTGACACGGCCTATACCGTCCCGCACGGCACGGCGCAGGTCGGCACCATCGCGGGCGGCACCGCGCTCAACATCGTGCCCGCCGACTGCGTGCTCGCCGCCGAGTTCCGCCTCCCCGCCGGCCAGGATGCCGAGGCCCTGGTGGGGCGCCTGCGCACAGCCGCCGCCCGCATCGGCGCGGCGCGCGGCGGCGAGGTGACGGTCGAGATCACCAACGCCTATCCGGGACTGGCCGAGCCGGACAACTCTCCTGCCGTGGCGGTGGCGCGGGCCGCCGGTGGACTGCTGCCCTTCGCCAAGTTCGATTTCGGCACCGAGGGCGGGTTGTTCCGGCAGATGCTGGGCCTTCCGACCGTCGTTTGCGGACCGGGATCGATCGACCGCGCGCACAAGCCGGACGAATACATCACGCGGGACGAGTTGGCGTCGGGGGACGCCTTCCTCGCGCGCATCGTGCATGGCCTCACTGCTGAGACCTAGCGCCCGACGAGTTCAGAGGTTCGCCGTGCGCGGGCCTGTCCCGCGCATCCATGGGCGATCTTAGCCAAATCCCTCCAGCACGATCTTGCCGACCGCGCGCCCGCTCTCGATCACCTGATGCGCCCGCTTCAGGTTCTCGGCGTTGATAACCCCGTAGGTGTCGCCGATCGTCGTGCGCAGAGCCCCCTCGTCCACCAGTCGCGACACCTCGTTCAGCAGCACGCCCTGCTCCGCGATATCTGCCGTCTCGAACATCGAGCGGGTGAACATGAACTCCCAGTGGGTCGACACGCTCTTGCGCTTGAACGGGTTCACGTCCAGCACCTGCGGGTCGTCGATCAGCGCGAACCGCCCCTGCGGCGCGATCAGCTCGCCGATCTCCTTCAGATGCGCACCGGTCTCCGTCGTCGAAAACACGAAGCCGGGCGCGCCGATCCCGAGCGCCGCCACCTCTTTCGCCAGCGGCTCGCGGTGATCCACCACGTGATGCGCTCCGAGTTCACGGACCCAGCGCTCGGTCTCCGGCCGCGAGGCAGTGGCGATCACGGTAAGGTCGGTGAGCTTCCGCGCCAGCTGGATGGCGATCGAGGCAACGCCGCCCGCCCCGCCGATGATCAGCACCGAGGGCGCCACGCCCGGCACCGGGCGCCGCACGTCCAGGCGATCGAACAGCGCCTCCCAGGCGGTAATGGCGGTCAGCGGCAGCGCCGCCGCCTCCGCCCAGTTCAGCGTCTCCGGCTTGCGGCCGACGATCCGCTCGTCCACGAGGTGGAACTCGGAATTGGTTCCCGGCCGCCCGATGGCGCCCGCGTAGAAGACGGCGTCACCCGGCTTGAACAGGCTCGCCTCGGGTCCCACGGCGGCGACGACGCCGGCCGCGTCATAGCCCAGCACCTTCCAGCCGCCATCGTCGGCCCCTGCCCGCTTCCGGACCTTCGTATCCACGGGGTTGACCGAAACCGCCCTGATCTCGACGAGCAGATCCCGTCCCTTCGCTTCAGGGTTCGGCAGCTCGATGTCGTGCAGCGACGTGGGGTGGTCGATCGGGCCCGCGGTCTTGTAACCAACGGCGCGCATGGGCTGGTCCTCCTTGCTGTTCTTGCCCCAGCAAATGCGGCCTCGGCCTCGATCGGCAAGACGGGCTGCCGCTTGGCTGTTCTGCCCGCTTACGGCGCCTTCGGCAGAACATAGGCGCGGATCGCGTCCGCCCAGCCGGACTCGTCATTTGTCCCCGTGATGACCATCGCCGCCGCCTTGACCGAGTCCGCCGCGTTCCCCATGGCGATCGAGAGGCCGGCCACCTTCAGCATCGGCACGTCCACGTTCATGTCGCCGAGGCAGGCCATCGCCTCGGGCGGCACGCCGGCGATTTTCGCCAGCGCCAGCGCCGCATGGCCCTTGTTCGCGTCGATGTGCGTCACGTCGCAATAATAGGGGGAGGAGCGGTTGACCGAAGCCCGGGACCCCAGCTGCTCCTGCAGCTCCGCCTCCACCTGACCGACGAGGTCGAAGGTCTTGCTCGACGCCATGATCTTGATGGTCTCGCCGAGATAGGGCGCGAAGTCCTCGACCACGGTGAAGGTGTTCCGCGTCACCTCAGCCTCATGGGCGACGTAGGGACCGTTGGCGCCTTTCACATACCAGCCGCTGCCGGCAAAGACCCACACGTCGAGCCCGGCCGCCGTCATATGCTCCACCGCCTCTGCGGCGGCATCCCGGGGGATCACCAGCTCATCGAGGATGGTCTTGTTGTCGGCGGCCACGATCTGGCCGCCGTTGAAGCCGGCATGGGGCGTCGTGATGCCCAGCGGCTCCAGGTACATCTCCATCCCGCGCGGCGGCCGGCTGCTGGCGAGGCAGAGCGTAATCCCTGCTTCCCGCAACTCCCGCGCCGCCTTGATCGTCTCGGGGTGCAGGGTTTTGTCGTGGCGAACCAGCGTGCCATCGACGTCGCTGACCACGAGGCGGATGGGCGTGGTCCCGGTATAGCCGCTCATGCTTGGTTCCCCGATTTCGGAAAATCAGAAAACGATGCTTGCGAAGCCGCGGTCAAGGCGAGCACGTATGAAACATGACGTTCTCCATTGCGGCGCGCTGCGCCAGAACCGGCCGGTTTGCGGTCGCCGTCGCCTCCTCCTCGCCCGCGGTCGCCGCGCGCTGCGCCCATCTCCGGGCCGGGGTTGGCGCTGTCACCACCCAGAACGTGACGGACCCGCGGCTCGGTCCGCGCGGGCTCGACCTCATGGCGCTCGGCGCCAGCGCGGAGCAGGCGCGCGCCACCCTGGTCGCCACCGCGCCCGATGCGCCCTACCGCCAGCTCACGCTCATCGATGCTCAGGGCCGGACAGCCGCCTTCTCGGGCGCCCGTACCCTCGGCATCCATGGCGAGGCGCAAGGGCGGGACGTGGTCTCCGCCGGCAATCTCCTCGCTCACTCGGCGGTACCGTGGGAGATCGTGGCCGCCTTCGAGGATAGCGCCGCGGAGGATCTCGGCGACCGCGTGCTGGAGGCGATGGCGGCCGGGCTCGCCACGGGCGGCGAGGCCGGACCCATCCGCTCCGCCGGGCTGCTGATCGCGGGCGAGGTCGCCTGGCCCATCGCCGATCTCAGGATCGACTGGCATGAGAGGCCCATCGCCGCGCTCGCCGACCTCTGGCAGGTCTGGAAGCCGCAGATGGAGGCCTACGTGACCCGCGCCCTCAACCCGTCGGGGGCGCCATCCTTTGGGGTGCCCGGAGACGCGTGACCGCCCTGAGACGCATGACCGGCAGGGGTTTAACTTCCCCGTTCCCGGCCAACATGCACGCTGCGCCTTGGCCGCCGGTATCGTCCCCCTTCTCTGGCGCCTGAGGCTTCCCGACACAGGAGACTGCTGGCATGGACAGCACCGCTGGGACTGCTGACACGCGCTCGAAGATCGAAGACTACGGCCTCATCGGCAATTGCCGGACCTGCGCGCTGATCAGCCGCGACGGCGCCATCGAGTGGCTGTGTCTGCCCCGCTTCGACAGCCCCGCCTGTTTCGCCGCCCTCGTCGGCACCCGGGACAACGGGCGCTGGTGCCTGAGCGCCACCGACCCCGAGGCCCGTGTCACCCGCTCCTATCGCGATGGCAGCGTCATCATCGATACGGTCATCGAGACCAAGTCGGGCCGGGCGCGCGTGACCGACTTCATGCCGATCGGCGAGACCAACAACACCATCATCCGCATCGCGGAAGGCCTCACCGGCTCGGTCGACCTGCGCTTCGACCTGACGATCCGCTTCGACTACGGCAGCGCCGTCCCCTGGGTGATCGGGCTGGAGGATCAGAGCGGCCTCCAGGCGATTTGCGGGCCGGACCGCGTGACGATCTTCTCGACGATCCCGCTGGTGAACGAACACCTGGCGACCACGGCGGACTTCAGCGTGAGCGCTGGCCAGCGCCAGGTCTTCACCCTCGTGCATAACCGGTCACACAAGGACCTGCCCGAGAAGCCGGATGCCGATCACGCCCTCCAGGGCACGGTCGACTTCTGGGAGGACTGGTCGAAGACCTCCAACTACGACGGGAAATGGGCGGACGCGGTGCGCCGCTCCCTCATCACGCTCAAGGCGATGACCTACGCCCCCACGGGCGGCATCGTCGCGGCCGCGACGACCTCCCTGCCCGAGCAGCTCGGCAGCAGCCGCAACTGGGACTACCGCTATTGCTGGCTGCGGGACGCGACCCTCACGCTCGGGGCCTTGCTGCGCGCCGGCTACATGGGCGAGGCCAAGGCTTGGCGGGACTGGCTCATGCGCGCCGTCGCCGGGATGCCGGACCAGATCCAGATCATGTACGGCATCGCGGGCGAGCGGCGGCTCGACGAATGGGAGGTGCCCTGGCTGGACGGCTATGAGGGCTCCAAGCCGGTCCGCATCGGCAATGCCGCCTCCGCCCAGATCCAGCTCGATGTCTATGGCGAGGTGATGACCGTCCTGTCCGAGGGCCGCCGCCTTGGCCTCGGCGACCAGCCCGACGGCTGGGGTCTGCAGAAGGCGCTCGCCAACCACCTCTGCGACATCTGGCGGGACAATGACGACGGTATCTGGGAGGTGCGCAGCGGCCGGCAGCCGTTCGTCTTCTCCAAGATCATGGCCTGGAGCGCGCTGGATCGGTGCATTTCGGATGCGGAGACGCATGGGTTCGATGCCCCGCTCGACACATGGCGCTCGAACGCCGAGGCCTTGCGCACGGAGATCCTCGAGCGCGGCTTCAACGCCAGGCTCAACAGCTTCACCCAGGTCTATGACGGCGATCAGCTCGATGCGAGCCTGCTGCTCATTCCCCGCACCGGCTTCCTGGACGCGAACGACCCTAAGGTCGTCGGCACCGTGAAGGCGATCGAGACTTCCCTGGTCGTCGATGGGCTGGTGCAGCGGTACAACACGGAGGCCAGCCACGACGGTCTGCCCCCCGGCGAGGGCGTGTTTCTGGCCTGCAGCTTCTGGCTGGCGGACAATTTCGCCTATCAGGGCCGCATGGACGAGGCGCACGCCCTGTTCGAACGGCTGCTGGGCCTCGCCAACGACCTCGGCCTGCTGGCGGAGGAGTATTCGCCCGAGCTGAAGCGGCAGCTCGGCAACTTCCCCCAGGCCTTTACGCACATTGCCGTGGTCAACACGGCGTTCAGTATCGCGGGCGGGAAGCGGGGTGCCGCCGAAATCCAGAAGGCGAACGCCTGAGGCCCGGACGTGGCGCGCTCGCCCGCCCCGCCCGCGCGTCATGCCTGCGTGCGCGTCACGCCTGCGGGCGCGCAAGCCTCGCGCCGAGGACGACCGTGATACCCCCACCCAGGACCGCCGCCACCGCCGCGATCAGAAAGATCGAGGCGTAGCCGTAGACGCCGACCAACAGCCCGGCGAGCGGCCCCGTCACCCCCAGCGCCACGTCGAGGAATACCGAGAACACCCCCAGCGCCGCGCCCCGGCTGCTGCTCGGCACTCGCTGGAACGCCTCTACCCCCAATGCCGGGAAGACCAGCGCGAAGCCGAAGCCGGTCAGCGCCGCGCCCATGATGGCGAGCGAGGGTGACGTGGAGAGGCCGAGCAGAAGCAGCCCGCAGGCTTCGCCGGCGAACGAGATGCAGGCGACCCGCAAGCCGCCCTGGCGCGCGATGCTGCTGACAAAGAGCAGCCGCGACAGGATGAAAAAGCCGCCGAAGGCGCTCAGCGCGATCGCCGCATGGCCCCAATGGCGGCTAGCAAAGAACAGCGTGATGAACGAGGCGATGGTCCCGAAGCCCAGGGAGCCGAGGGCAAGCGCCACGCCATGCGGCAGAACCCGGCCGAAGACGCGGCCCATCGGGATCTGCACCCCGCGTACGAGATGCGTCACCGGGCCCGCCGCCGCGAAGGGCAGCACCAGCAGGGCGCCCGCCACCATCGCGCAGCCGATCGGCCAGAACGCGGAGACACTTTGGATCGTCACGCCCAGCGGGGCGCCGATCGCGATGCCGGCGAAGGTCGCGACCCCGTTCCAGGAGATGATGCGCGCGCTGTGGATCGGCCCGACACGGCCGATCGCCCAGCCGATGGCGCCGGTGCCGACCCCGCTCTCCCCGGCCCCCAGGAACAGGCGCCCAATGAGAAGAAGCGTGAGGCTGATCGCCGGATGACCGGGCATGAGCCCGCCGAGCGTCGTGAAGACCCCGCTCATCGCGCAACCGCACAGACCGAAGATGACCATCTGCTTGGGCCCGACGGTATCCGTCATGCGGCCTACGGGGGCGCGCGTCACGAAGGTCGCCAGATACTGAACGCTCACCGATAGGCCCGCGAGGACGGAGCTGTAATGCAGCGTCCCGTGGACGAACGGCGGCAGAATGGCGAGCGGCATGCCGACGACCAGATAGGCGACGAAGGTGAAGACGACGGTCGCCACGATCTGCGCTGAGACGGCGCGCGCGCTCAGCCTCGGCGCCTCAACCGGATCGCTCATCAGAGGGCTGAGTGGTGCGTCATCCTGTCTCTATAGCGTCTACGGTCCCGACAGTAATGACGCCCTATGC
>Ga0116230_10007416_pt1 | contig 10832 bp, 7 predicted proteins | sample S1TSphfallax_3_FD_88678 | JGI IMG/M metagenome (GOLD analysis project Ga0116230, IMG submission 88678) | Host-associated microbial communities from peat moss isolated from Minnesota, USA - S1T2_Fd - Sphagnum fallax MG | ecosystem: Host-associated > Plants > Peat moss > Unclassified | place: USA...
CACCCTATCTAAAAGGCAACATGGACCCAATTTAACTTGCAACATATTTTTGTCACCATTTGGACAAAGGTTTACGATCAAAAAATCAATCATGACCTAGACCAAAAGCAATAAAAAATCAGTCGTGACCTAGACCATGAATGGCCAAATTTCTTTAATTTTTTTATTCAGCTTATAACAAAAAATGGGGAAGTTCATTCGCAAGTTAGACAAGTCAGCCATTTGTCTAGCTTATGACTAAATATGGAGAACTTTAGTCCTAAGTTGAACAAGTCCACTATCCAAGTTGTAACCAAAAATCTCCATATTCAGTCGTAGTTTAGACAAATCCATTGGCAAGGTTATGACTGAAATTGAAAAACTTCAGTTACATCTTCAACAAGTCACCCCTTGTCCAACCTACAATTGAAGATGGAGAAGTTCGGACGCAAGCTGGATAGGTCACCTACCTCCAGCTTGGGACCCAACCTATTTACTTTTGATACAAAGTGGCATCGTGTAGCTTGTGACTAAAAGTGGGTAGGTTATGTCGGAACCTATCCATTTTGCCGACTAAAGCTATCCATTTGCGGTCATATTAAGTCACAATATTTAAACCTAATTATGTCGTTTTTTTTACCAACAGGGCAGTCGAAACTCAACAAGTGTGCCAGCTATTTTCAAGGAAAGAAGAGGAGGGAAGAGAATGTGGGACCTTTATAAAAGGTGTCATTCCCATCCACTAAGTTCATTTTCTTCTTCAACATGCAAGGACTATTGTTGTGTGAATAATCTTTGCTTTACACTTAGAAGAAAATGGTGGATTCTCTAAGGTTGGTGAGGTTTGGATTCTTGAATTATTTGACAATTGTTGCAAGATTTCATTGGTGTGGCCTCTCCCATATTCACCATACCCACTCCCAATAAGCATTTAAATTTACATTATAAGTATTTGAAATCAATTGCATGTCATAAACCTTAGGCCTTTAAAGCTAATAGTAAGGACTATTGTAACTAGAAAGATATAGTAGATAGAGTTTTAGGGACAAGATGGCAAACTTGGGGGATGAAAGGACTGATCCAATGGTTGGGCTAGGGCTTTCTCCAAGGAATCGAACGAAAGGCAATAGGCACAACCTAAACAAGGAAATTTTGGGGGATCCTAATCAATTGGCATGCGATGGATGACAAAGTGTACTCAACCTTTGGACACATTATGTGGCAAGCCAATATGTCAATTGATGTCACATCGAAAAGTTTTGGCCAATGCATAGGGATGACACTTATGTCAAAAACAATGTAACCCATTTTAATAGCTATAAGGACCATTGTATGAAATTGCGATTAATGGATGTCAATTTGGCTATTTGGGGGATAGGGGAGTTCAAACATAACGTGGTGCCATTGTACATGGCCCAAATGGTGTGTATGTGGAAGTGGCTCTAAGTGTTGAAATGGATTGGTCCAACATCCCAACAAGCTCCCGATTACAATAAAAACCAAATTTGCATCACAAAATTCCATGGTCAATCAAAACTTGGCTCAACCCCCTTAGTGGTCCATTTGGAACTTCTAGATCCAAATGATCCCTAATGGTGCCCACTCCCATTAATGTATATTTTGATGCCCATGACAATGAACTAGATATCGACCATGATTTTCCTAGCATGTTTAAGAATGTTCCAACAAACCAAGATGTGGACCTTAGTACCCTCCATGATGCCATTAAAAATGTCATTAAGAGGTGGGGGTTTGGATTAAAGGTAGAAGAGTAAGTCATAGAGTTATAAGGACAATTGCAAACTATGGAATCATAGGCCAAGAAGGTGAATGTGAAGTTGTTGAACTGCGAAAGTAGTTTTAGCAATTGAATGTGAAAGTTAAAAGCTTGGAGCATGGAAATGAACTCACTAGCCAACAAGAAACATTGTCATCCTATTCTTCAAAGATAGAACAACTCCAACAAAAATTAGTAGAAACCAAGTGAGAATTGGAACAACAATGTGCAATGCAAAAAGGCATGGAGATCCAATATCACAATTGGAGAACCGCTTACATTTTGGTTGCATCTAGGGAGGTCCAATTTGAATATGAACTTCTACAAATTGGTGTAAATTTTCAAAAGGATGGGGCCTTTCGAGCACAAGGTTTAACATCATGGCTAAGAGTTAGTGAATTGTTTCCTAAATACCTACCTAAGCAAGGCAATGGGAACAATAACATAGATTGACCCAACCATCCACAATTATAATGGGAGTACAAGTCAGCCCAACTTACACATAGCCCAAGTGGAATTTTTTGGCCAATGCCTCAAGCCTTCACATATGATGGCACCACTTGCCCAATCTATCTCAACCCATATGGGCCAGAAGGAGGGTGGGTTTGGGGCACATGTCCCCATCCTTAATGCATCATTCCCTTCATGGTGCAACATAAGCATTGTGTGTTGTGTTAAGCACCATTCCATAACCAATTGTATGCAATGTTCAACTTAAAACATTGCATGCCACCACATTGGGAATATAATGCTCAAAATGCACTTGGCTATGAAAAGAAATGGGGGACCGACCTTGTATGGAAATGGAGGGATGGTTTGCATGCACTAGATTTTGTGGTGAGCTTTGTCAATTTTGAAAAATACACTGCCATGGTGAGTATAGCTTGTTGTACCTTGTACCCATACCTAAATGATGGACATCGAGATTTCTTTTGCCAAGTTGCAAAGGGATATTGGAATAAAGTGCAAGAGTAATTCCACTTTAGAACGCATTTGGACGGTAAGTGGTTCAACTCGCAAAGGGAGGTTGTTTGTCTAAATGTTTTCAATCTTGAAGAGTTGCTTAAGGGTTTCTAGGAATCAATTAAAGCAGACCTCCAATTCCATGGCCGACCCTTTCATGATGTGGTTCAAGATTGTTTGTTCAACCAAATTGCCCTTCATACGCTCCAGCTCCTCCAAGGGCTAAAGTTGTTCCGCAACTTACAAAAGATTTTAACCAAGATTATGAAACCACAACTTCTAGTGTTCCGAAACAATTAGTTGTGCAATGGGGGGAAGGTAATAGTGAGGGCAATGTGAATGAACAAAGCCTTTATAAATATACTCCCATTAAAAATAAGGCTAAATATGGGTTCATGGTTATTTCGTCACCACTACCCACATTGTGTGGTTGTACATATCATTTTTCCATATGACCAATTTTTTGTTGTATTGGGTTTCATTTTGTACTATTGTTGATTTCCATCTTTCTTTATGAAAAAATAAAGAATTGGGAGTTCTCATTTGTGTCCAAATTAAATACTCTATTATGCATTATGTATACACTTCATTTTTTCCAATTTCGGTAGGGATTCATCATTTTTATTCTATTCTAGGGACCTCATTATGATAAAACCTTGGTAAATTTCATTAAACAAAGGTTGTGTCACATTAAGGCCTTACCATTTAACATTAAAAAATCTAATGTAAAAGAAGAATTATGAAAACTAGAATATTTTAGCATGAAATTTATTTTTAAATCCTTTAAAAGAAACCAAAATCCTTAGGATATTATAACTCTAGAACTATTTTCAAGTTTTCACATAACCCAAAATATCATCTTTCAAAAAACTTGGTATAAAAGTAGACCTATTACCTAAGGGCAAAATTTTTATTAAGCCACTATACTCTAGATAATGAATCTAAACATAATATCCTTGCCTTGGTAGGCAAGGCAGACAAAGCACCGAGTAAATCCCTATCACACCGTGGATAGGGGGAACAACCAAAAGGACCTAGGACCTAAATATGGTCACAAGCTAGATAGGGGCAATGGCCAAAAGGACCTAGGTCCATCTTGCAACTGAAATTTGGTTGTAATCTAAACATGCATTGTAGCAAAAATGACCAAGGTCTAGGATATAACTAAATTTTGGCCACAATTTGGATAGGGGTCATAACTAAAACAAACACAGTCTAGCCTACAACCAAAATTCAATCATTGGAAATTGGACAAGGTTGCAACCAAAAGGACCCAAGTCCATCCTTTTGGTTGCGACCTTATTTAGTTTGTGACGACTAAATCTTACAATATAATTTCAGTTATAGTTTGGATAAGGGTCACATCCAAACTAAGAAGGTCAAACCCATGATTAAAAGTCAATCCTAGTTTGGAGAATGGTCCTAGTTAAGAGGACTTTAATCCAGCCTACGACTAAATTTCAATTGTAATCTGGATAGGGGTTATAGTAAAAATGACCTAGGTCCAATTTACAATCGAATTTTGGTTGTAATTTGAACATGGGTCACAACAAAAACAAACAAGGTTTAATTTGTGACCAAATTTCGATTGTAATCTGGACAAGGGTCACACCCAAAACAAACAAGGTCCATCTTGTGATTGAATTTTGATTGTAAGCTAGATAGGGGTCACAACCAAAATAAACAAGGTATAGCTTGCGATTAAATTTCAATCATAATTTGAACAAGGGTTGCAATTAAAACAAATAAGGTGTAACTTACAATTGAATTTCAATCATAATCTTGATAAGGGTTGCATAAAAAATGACCTAGGTTTACTTTTTGACCAAATTTCGATCACAATTTAAATAGGGGTTGTAACAAAAGTAAACAAGGTCTAGTTTGTAACCAAATTTTGGTCGCAATCTAGACAATGGTGGTGGGCAGATGAACCCAGGTTTAACTAATGACCTCATTTTGTTCGTAATCTAGACAGGGGTCATAGCCAAAATGACCCAAGTCTAAAATGCGATTGAATTTCAGTCACAAGGTCATTAGCATCTACAACCAAAAGGACCTAGGTCTAGCTTGCGATCGATTTTTTGTTAAGCAACAGGGGTTACATAATATATCGATATGAAACAACTTACATGAGGATTTGTAAAACCCCATGTTGGGATTCTTTGAAAGTTGTAAGATTTTGAACCCAAGTGCCACCAACTTTTAAGTAGTAAAAATCGTTTATGTCATCATTGATCCACCCAATGCTTGCCAAATATTCATTCCTTGCATGTGACCCATTAGAGTGAAGATGATATATAATTTTAAAATATTTACATTATAGTAAAGATATTTTATTAGGGTTCAAACCATGTCATATTGCATGTCTTTGTATGTGATGTGGCTTTTTGTGGGCATGTTTATCATCCATTTTACAATGCCCAAAAAACAAGTTGTAATCCCAAAAAATAAAATAGTGTTTCAAGAGAACATTAAATAATGCCCCATATGCAATGGACAAGAAAATATATGTTTCCACAGTCAATTTTTTTCAACAAACATTTTAAATTTCATGGCATTGCAACAAGCTCTCCTTGGCAATGTAAAATGGATGGCAAGCCCAACCCACATGAAGCCACTTCACAATAAAAGATTAGCCACATGACATAATTTCCCATTTAATAAAATACATTATTCAAAACTCATATTTATATATTTTTCATAATGAAAGTAAACAAAACCACAATTATTTTGGATTCAAACATTATAACTCATTAGTGCTAATTTATTGGCTTTTATTGGATTTATTGGATTATTAATGTTAATTTGACTTGATTTGTAAAAAGACATTGTTCTATTTTTTAGGAATATCTATTATCATGGACCTAATCATCCATCTACATTGCTTGCATTCACTCATCGATGACACAAGACTTGTGTTCTATGATGATACAAGACCAATCAATTATGTTTTGAATAGGAAAGGACGTTCTTTTGTCATCATGGTACCACTACAAGTCACTTGTCAACATATGGATGAAAGTGAGTTTAAGCTAGATGGTTAGATTCATGAAACACATGAAATTAAGAAACACATATTTGTATAGGTTTGGGAATACATTTGAGCATGGACCTAACCATCCATCCTCATTATTCACATTCACTCATCTTGAACTTGTGAACTTACAGTACCATGACAACAATCAACAAAATCAATGTTACTTGGATGTGGAAGAGTTGATTATGAGCTTTTTCCACCTAAACAACATTTGGTCCGTTTTTGTGTGGTCATAGAACACAAGTATACTAGCCTTGAGATGGGTGAAAGTGAATTTAGATGGATGGCTATAGTTGTGAGGCAAATTTCACAACTACAACCAATGATCATGGGTTTGCCATCCTTTTAATCTCTAGTGCACAAGCAAAAACACAATCTCCACATATATGGCTTACTCAAAGGGGTGGGGGGGTAACAAGCATTGATTGCATGAAGCAACCAAGGTCTTGCATCCCCACTAGACAAAATCCCCTAAGGTTCATAAGTTCCAAGCATTGATTGCTTACTACAATCAAGGGCTTAGAATTGGAAATGAACCAACGAGGCTAGGAATTGATTGAAAAATACATAGTTTATTGTGAACCATTCCTTGGATATGGGAATGGTGTTATAAACTTGGTTTTAAGCCTTTCTTGATAGAACCATTGCCCCATATTGCCATTCTACTTGAATCCTTGTTTCATTTGAATTATAGATATGATGCACTATACTTGTGTTGAAAGTGTATAATATTTATAAATTTTGGTAGAATGAATTACATGACTAACTTGTCAAACCTTGTGCCCTATAAATTTCATGGCCTTCCACAAGTTGAGATCCAAGCTTTCAATGTTGGCGAGTAATATTGCCTTCTAGGACTTGGCAAATACCAAACTTTATGAAATAACTTACTTGTCAAGAAAGAAAGACATGGAGAGAAATAAAAACATGGAAAAAAAGGAAATTTGGAAGTCCTTTATTACAAACACAAAAAACATAGTGCTAATTACCTTTTAAAAATTTCTAGAAAGGTAGTTCTACCTATAGCAATTTTTTTTTTAAACATGAAAAAAAAAATGAAGGCATTGCAAGCCTTACTAATGTTTTTCCCTTATAGACTAGTTTTAGCCTTTTAACTATTATTTTTCCCACCAACATAAGTGTTTTATAACCTATCTTTTTGTTTTCTTACATCTTATAGCTAGATTCCAAAAAGTAGAAAACTTTTGCCAGTAGATACCTTCTAAGCTTAAAAAATCATTAAAAAATGAAGTGGAAGGTAATTCTTCCCATCCAAGATCCATAGTCTTCATTAGAAATCCCCAAAGTACACCATGTTTTTTCCCCACACACAAAAGTGCTTCCAACTCTTCCTTTAGGAATTCCTTTAACAACATCTTTCCAAGACCACACATGTACATATTGTACACATACAATAAGTAGAAAGGAAAAGAATCCCATGTAGATAATACCTGCACGAAATAGTGCAAATCTACTCAAAAAGGTTCTCCACCACTCATATTCACATCAAACCCAATCTACTCTTATTTTTTTGGTGACTACCCAAATCTTTCCCCTAAGTTATCAAGAATGTGGTGGCAAGTTACTTGCCATTAGATCCTCCTAGAACTAACTAAATCTAGTAGCTTCATTTTTAAGTATTTGAAACCAATAAACAATTACACCTACCACTGATAACTAGGAATTATTCGAAGGCCTTATAGATAATCTAACTCTAAGTTAACTTGTCCATTAACATTATCCTCCTTAATATTTTGGATTTTATCTTTGAAATTCTTGGTTCATAAATCCCAAATGTGAAGATTTGATTACTATTATATTGTACTTTGCTTTACACCTCTTTCATCCAAGTTGTTTGTTATCTTTTATGAGCTTCCACTAAGGTCGATCTAATGTCAATATTGGCATGTTATCACCTTCATTCCTCCATTTGTGGTACCACCTTCCATAACCCAATTTTATTCATGGGTAGAAATGACAAACTTTGCTTTGTTTAGGGTGATGGTAATTTCTTGCATTTTCTACCAAATAATGCTCCAAATCATTGTTTAGTTGTCACCAAGTTATTTTTTCCAACAACATGATAATTACTACCTCCAATTACATGGTAATTGCTACTATTTGATATGTTTGTCAAAGACTACCATGTTGCAATGTTTCACTCTTGCTTCGTGCTAATCATTTGATAACATGTTGTACTTAAAATTCCTTCTTGGAAATGGGCAATCCTTTTTCCCATGATCCTTTTTGCTCGCTTTTCTTATAGTTGTAAATGATAATCTAAATTGCCATGTTGCTTTATCACCCCCTGCAATTGCAAAAGGCAATATGGATTGTCTTGATGTGTTATAGCCTCCTAGGATAGAAGGTGGTAATGTGGAATGTCTTGATGTGTTACCACTTATTGAGACATGTGGTAATTTGATGAGTTTTGATGTGTTGCTACCTAATGGTAGCTTGAACAACCTTGTGAATTTACATTGCTTTTGATCTATTTGTTGCTACAAATCTCTATGCACCTCCTTAGATGTTGTTACAAAAGTCCTTGGCAATAAATATCACCATCATTAATTCTTTTTTGGTTTCTCTTCCATCACATTTCATCTCATTGTTTTCTTAATCATTCATTTCATCATCTTTTCCCTACTATTATGTTATTTTTTGTTCCAACAGTACTAACGTTTCATCAACCTTGAAGAAGGTGATTATTGAACTACTTATATTGCTATCATCCTTCCAATTTGAACTAGGTACTTGCAATCTTGGATCAATAGTTCCAAACAAGGTAGTTTAAGATCATTTGTGTTGGTAGTAATGACCTTTCCTATGAGCATATTGTTGGTGATAATGTTTTCTATAGGTGTAAACCATTATTTAGATTACTATGTTAAGGTTTTTTGTAGGTGTTACTCCTCTAAAATTGTTTAACAATAATGCTTTTCCTAGAGCGCTCCATTGATGTGAGAGTCATTCATCAAGATCTTTGAGTGTGGGTGGTAGATCATCTTAAAGATTGATAAATGGCAATAGATTGTCTTGCAAATTGATTAGTAGTAGTAGATCATCTTGCATATTGATTAGTGGTGGTATATTGTTTTACATTAATTTGTCAATTTTTGGCATTACTTGGTAGTTTTTGCTAACAATAATTGTGTAATGTTAGTGTGTAACCTTCAATGTGGTTTCCTCATGTGCTCCATTTTGTGTGCCCCTTTATTACCATCCTCCATGAAGAAAACATCAAGTCAAATTTTTTTCTTCAATTTCAAATTGTTCTTCTATTAGTTCAAAATTATTCTAATGATGTTGATCTTGATAGGGCAGTGCTACCTTTAAAGTAACAAGCATGTTTTTAACCCCCCCGCCCCCAAGGTACATTTGGTCTTCCCCTTGAATTCCACCTTAAATTATTCAAAACTATTATGAACAATTTCACCCTAATTTAATTTAAAATTATTTAAAATTATTCTAGGCTATTCCACCTTAAAGTTATTCTATTATATTTCAAGCTATTTTAGGTTGATATATTTTATGTTATTTAAAGCTATTATACCTCAGGGTAAAATAACCTATAATAATATAAATTAGATTGACTTTGAATAACCTTGAATAACCTAGGGCAGTGTACCTTTAATTAGCTTTTAATAACCTAAGGTATAATTTATAATAATTTATAATAACTTAAGATATAATTTAAAATAACCTATAATAGCCTAGGGTAAAATAATGTAAGATACAACTTAGGGTAGTTTATAATAACATGGGGTATCATAGGGTATTTTCAATTATTTTTGAATCCTCTACCTTAGGTTATTTTTGACTATTATCAATTGTTCCACCTTGGGCTATTGTGCCCTAGACTATTTTTTGCTATTCTAGGATAATTTAACTTAATTTATTTTTGAGCATTTTAGGTTATTCAATTCTAAATTATTTTAAGTTATTTTAAATTAATTCTTTGTAAATTATTTTAAGTTATTCCACCCCATGTTATTTTAAATTATTTATATGATTTTTTTTTATTTAAAAAGTTATTCCACCTTCAACTATTACTAAATCAGTTCATAGTTAGGCTAAAAACCTATGGTACTCTAGGCATTTAAAAACTTAAGTTAATTTAAACCATCTTATCCCACCATTTTAAGGTGGAATTTAAGTAAGTCTTGGAACATGTGATATTAGATTACTATATTCAACCATTAGCAAATTTGATTAATTTTTAATGAATTAAAAATTAATTTTGAATTTGGTTAATTATAATGAAATCATTCAAAGTTCCATTAGTTTTTTTTCATTAGGGTTTAACTATTTTCGTGATGATAAATTTATTTAAATTCAATCAAAATCTAATGAAATAGAGAATGAACTAAGACACATATTGATAATGTTTGTGATGCATACCATGATAATTTAAAAAAAAATTCAAATCATACCTTGAAAAAAGGAATTTTTCATTGGCTTTATTTTTTGCAAGAATATAAGGTACTAAAAACCTTTCCCTTGCATGACCAAGGCTTTCATTTTCATTCCACATTTGATTCAAGATGCATTTGAAAAAAAAAATCATCTACTACTAAGACCCTTTAATTACTCTACACACTTGGCCAATCATTTCTTTTACAAGATTGATTTTTTTTTTTCAAGCTTGGTTTTGCCTAACCTCCTCATGATGTAACTTTCAAAATTTCTTTGAAACTTCAAGTGTCAAGGGCTCAAAATAGTAAAGACCTTCACGTAGGGGAAATGCAACCCTAACAAAATTCCATCCCTTCCCAACAAAACAACAAGAACAACCCCTTGAGAGATTACCTTGGGTTACATTTTGTTAATCAAGAAAAGGAAAAACTTGAGTGTGAATAGGGATTACCCCGAGCACCCATTGGCACTCAGCAGATTGTCCCACCAGTGCCGCTAATGTTATCCGCCGCTAAAACTCCCGCTAAATCTAAGGACCCCCCCCCCTGCCCCGCTTCGGCCCGTAAGACGACTCCCGATCTTTTCCGAGGCCGCGCGACACCAGCAGACACGCGCACTCGCGCAAGAAGACGCAAACGCATGTACGCAAGCAAAGCAAGC
>Ga0116230_10007418_pt1 | contig 10831 bp, 10 predicted proteins | sample S1TSphfallax_3_FD_88678 | JGI IMG/M metagenome (GOLD analysis project Ga0116230, IMG submission 88678) | Host-associated microbial communities from peat moss isolated from Minnesota, USA - S1T2_Fd - Sphagnum fallax MG | ecosystem: Host-associated > Plants > Peat moss > Unclassified | place...
TATTTGACGAGGCGGAGAACCGGCTGCACGCGCAGAAGGCGATCCTGGCCTGGTGTTTGGGGTAGGTGACGAGACGGTGATGGGCGTCACTGCGCTCTGCCCATCCTACGGGTGGGTGGGTGGAAGGTCTTCGCTGAGCAGGCCCATCAGAATTTCGTCATGCCAGGCGCCGGCGCGAAAATTGGCCTGGCGCAGGCGGCCCTCTTCCTTGAAGCCGACCGCGCGGTAGCAGCGGATCGCGCGCTCATTATGGGCGGCAACCTGCAGGGAGATGCGGTGCACGCCGAGCTCTCGGAAGGCGTGGCGGATGAAAAAATCGAGGATTTCGCGGCCGAAGCCGTGACCCCAGAATTGCCGGCCCAGCACGATGGCGAGCCGGTAGTCGCGATTTTTGGAGTCGCCGCCCCAAAGGTTGATGGCGCCGATCATGGTTTTGTCGGCCAGCGTCTCAACCGTGCAGAAGATCAGCGATTCCTGCGCCCAGGCCTGCACGGTCGCGGCGCTGGCGGCGGCGGAGACCGGGCGGACAGCGGCGGTGGTCTGCAGCGGGACGAGCAGCGGGTCATTCCACCAATCGTGATAGGTGGCGGTATCCGACGGCTCGAAGGCGCGCAGGCGGAGACGGTTGGTTTCGAACATTTCTCGATCCTTTGGCGTCAATCGTAGCGGCGAAACCAAGGCGTCACAACGTGGCTCTTCGTCTGGCGGCGGATTCGTGCGATCCTCGCCACATGTCCGCCCGGCCTTTTACGCTCACCGCTGATTTGCTGCTTCGGGCGTATCGGCTGGGGCTGTTTCCGATGGCCGAATCACGCACCAGCCGGGCGCTGCATTGGCTGGACCCGGAGGCGCGTGGCATTCTGCCGCTGAACCGGTTCCATTTGCCGCGGAGCCTGGCGAAGACGTTGCGGTCGGGACGGTTTGCCGTGACCGCGGACCAGAATTTCGCGGGCACGATCGCGGCCTGCGCGGCGGCGCGGATCAGCCGGCCCGACACCTGGATCAACCAGGAGATCGAACGGCTGTTCATCGAGCTGCACGGGCTGGGCTTCGCGCATAGCGTGGAGAGCTGGGCGGATGGCCGGATGGTGGGGGGGCTGTACGGCGCGGCCCTGGGCGGGGCGTTTTTCGGCGAAAGTATGTTCTCGATCGAGACCGATGCGTCGAAAGTGGCGCTGGTGCATCTGGTGGCGCGGCTGCGGCTGGGCGGGTTTTTGCTGCTGGATACGCAATTCATCACCGCCCATCTGGCGCGGTTCGGGACCGTGGAAATTTCCCGCGCCGATTACCACGTGCTGCTCGCCCAGGCCGTGGAGGCGCCGGCGCGGTTTGTGGCGGCGCCCGAGCCGGGGCTGCTTGAGGCGGAGATCGCGGCGCTGCGGGAACAGTCGAAAGCGGAAACAGATTGAAGACATTTGCTTGGGTTTGGCTCCTGTTGCTGGGCGTGGCGCCGGCCTTCGGGCAGTCGCGGCCGGCATTCCTGCCGCTGCGGGACGTGACGGTGAGCTATCAGCTGGCGGTGCCGGGGCGGCCGGCGCAGAATTATCAGTTGGACTATGACGCGACGGGGCAGCTGGCGCGGATCGATGATCCGACGCATGGGACGTATTTTCTGATCGATCTGCCAGCGGGAAGTGCTGCGCTGGTGGTGCCGATGCTGCATAGCGTGGTGACGACGCCGGATTTTTCCGGGCTGACCCAGGAGATTTATGACGCCGGCGGGGCGCGGTTCACGCCGCTGGGGCACGGTTTCCATGCGGGCATCGGGTGCGAGACATATCTGGTGCTGAGCCGGCAGGGGACGGCGACGGCGTGCATCACGCGCGACGGCGTGACGCTGGCGTTTCATGGCCAGGATAAGCGCGGGGCCGCGGATGTGACGGCGACCGCGGTGACCTATGGCCCGCAACCGGCCAGCGAGTTTGCCGCGCCAGGCGGGTTTGGAATGATTTCGCTGCCGCCGCAGGCGCTGGCGCAGTTGTTGGGGCAGCCATGATGGCCGGTGCGGCTCTAGTACATATGCTGGCCGCCATTGATCGATAGGGTCGAGCCGGTGACGAAATCAGCCTCGTCGGCGGTGAGGAAAACCACGCCGCGGGCGATGTCTTCCGCCGTCCCCAGCCGTCCGCGGGGGATTTTCGCGATGATCTTCTGCAGCACGTCCTCCGGCACCGCGCGGACCATCTCCGTATCAACATAGCCCGGCGCGATCGCGTTGACGGTGATGGCGAAACGGGCGCCTTCTTGCGCCAGAGCTTTGGTGAAGCCGTGGATTCCGGACTTGGCGGCGGCGTAGTTCACCTGGCCGTACTGGCCGGCCTGGCCGTTGATCGAGCCGATATTCACGATCCGGCCGAAGCGGCGCTCCTTCATGCCGTCAAAGCAGGCTTTCGAGAGGTTGAAACAGGAGCCGAGATTGGTGTCGATCACCGCGTCCCACATGTCACGGGTCATTTTACTGATGGTGGTGTCCCGTGTGATGCCGGCGTTGTTCACCAGAATCTCGATGACGCCGTGATTGGCGGCGATGGCGTGGACCGCGGTGGCGCATTGGTCAAAGTCGCAGGCGTCGAAGCGCATGGTTTCGATGCCGGTTTCGCGGGAGAACGCCTCGGCCGCCGCGGTATTGCCCGCATAGGTGGCAATGACGTGCCGGCCGGCCTTCTGGAGCGCGGTACTGATCGCGGCGCCGATGCCGCGTGTGCCGCCTGTAACAAGAGCAATGCGTGCCATTTCTTGGTCCCCCTTTTAATCTTCTTTTACAACACATTTACGCTCGCGCCAAATTGATCCACCGCAAGGTTGTATCACCACTGACCGAGCCTGGCGCGACCGGCCCGACGGAAGACCGCCGCGGTCCAGATCAGCTGGAGCGCCAGGGGGAAGATGATTGCGAGGATTTTCAGGCGTGCCGGGGCGGCGAGGAAGGCGATCGCCGCGAGGCCGCCGATGATGCAGAACAACCAGTGCGAGAGGGCGACCAGGCGGGCATCCATGCCGGACCGGCGGGCGACCTGGTAGAGATGGCCGTGATGGGCCTGGGCGATGTTTTCCCGGGCGAGGATGCGGCGGAGCAGGGTGAAGGTGACGTCATACAGCACGCCGGACAACAGAAGCGGGACCAGCAGGAAGGAAAGCGGGGCGGATTCGAAGCGGGCGGCGGCAACACCGAACAGCGCCAGCATGAAGCCGCAGAACTGGCTGCCGACATCCGACATGAAGATTTTCGCGTTGGGGAAATTGAACGGCAAAAAGCCAACCACCCCGCCGGCCAGCAGAAGCGAGGCGGTGTAGACGAAAAAACCGCCATAGAGGCCGGCGATGCCGGCCAGGAACAGGCAGGCGATGAAGGTGACTCCGCCGGCGAGGCCGTTCAGGCCATCGATGAAATTCATCGCATTGGTGACATAGAGCAGGAAGAAGATGGTGACCGGAATGCCGAGCCAGCCGATATCCACCGTCCCGAAATAGGGCAGCAGGAAGACATGCATCCAAAGGCCCGAGGCGACCGCGGCGCCGGCGGCCGCGAGCTGGGTGAGGAGCTTGATCACGAAGGAGAGCGACAACAGATCGTCCAGGAAGGAAATCGCGGCGATCAGCGTGGCGGCGGCGATCACGCCGATAAAATAGGGTTCGGCGAGGCGGGAAACCTGGCCGTAACGATAGAGGAGCAGAACCCCGAGCAGGAAGGCGGCGACGATGCCGACGCCGCCGGATTTGGCGGTGGTGGTGGTGTGGGCCTTGCGGGCGGCGTCCGGCCGGTCCGGCACGCCGATGGAGATCATGATGCGGACGATGATGCCGGAGAAGATGGCGAGGCCGGCGAGCAAGGCCAAATGGCGGGGGATGGCCAGCAAGGCGAGGTTTTGGGCGTTGAGCATTTGCGGCCGTCCGTTAACAGGTGTCGTGACCTGGAGACAGATGGAATAGTCTTTGCGAGGAAGTCGTGGATGCTGGCATTCGCCGGCGTGACGGGTTTCCAGGGCCGGGGGTACAGATGAAGATCGCGATTATTGGCGGTGGGTATGTGGGGCTGGTGTCTGGGGCCTGTTTTGCCGAGTTCGGCGTGACGGTTGCGGTGGTGGAGGCGCATGAGGGCAAGCGCGCCATGCTGCTGGAGGGCAAAATCCCGATTTATGAGCCGGGGCTGGACAGGCTGGTGGCGGAAAACGCCGCTTCCGGCCGGCTGACCTTCCCGGCCAGCCTGGAAGAGGGCATCGCGGAGGCGGAGGCGGTGTTCATCGCGGTCGGCACCCCCGCCCGCCGCGGCGATGGGCATGCCGATCTGACCTATGTGTTCGCGGCGGTCGAGCAGGTGGTGATGGCGCTGGACCATCCGGCGATCATCGTCACGAAATCCACGGTGCCGGTCGGCACCGGCCGCAAAATCGCGGAGTTGGCGCAACGGCTGCGGCCGGAGCTGGGCGTTGAGGTCGCCTCCAACCCCGAATTCCTGCGTGAAGGCAGCGCGATCACTGATTTTATGCGGCCGGACCGGGTGGTGGTGGGCACCGAGAGCGAGCGGGCACGCGAGGTACTGCGGCGGCTGTACCGGCCGCTTTATCTGATCGAGGCGCCGATCGTGTTCACCGGGCTGGAGACCGCGGAGCTGATCAAATACGCCGCCAACGGGTTTCTGGCGATGAAGATCACCTTCATCAACGAAATGGCGGATCTGTGCGAGCGGGTGGGGGCGGACGTAAATGACGTGGCCCGGGGGATTGGGCTGGACGGCCGGATCGGCCGCAAATTCCTCCATGCCGGGCCGGGGTTCGGCGGCTCCTGCTTTCCGAAGGACACGCTGGCGCTGATGCGGATTGCCGAGGAGGCCGGCGCGCCGAGCCGGCTGATCGCCTCGGTGGTCTCGGTGAACGACGCCCGCAAGAACGCGATGGCGGCCCGCGTCATCGACGCCTGCGGCGGCGACGTGGCAGGCCAGCGGATCGCGGTGCTGGGCCTGGCGTTCAAGCCGGAGACGGACGACATGCGGGAGGCGCCGTCCTTGCCGCTGATCGCTGGTCTGGTGGCAGCCGGCGCGGAAGTGGTGGCGTTCGATCCGGAGGCGATGGGCGGTGCGAAGGCGCTGCTGCCCCCTGGCGTGGCGTTCGCCGCGGACGCCGCGGCGGCACTCACCGGTGCGGATGCGCTGGTGCTGGTGACCGAGTGGAATGAGTTCCGCTCGCTAGCGCCGGCGAAGCTGCGGCAGCTGATGCGAGGGCGGATCGTCGTCGATCTCCGAAACGTGTTCGATCCAATCGCCATGCGGGGGGCCGGATTTGCCTATCACGGGATTGGTCGGGCACAAGCTGATACTGTAAAGGAAGCCACCTTCAGCAAATAGGATAGCGCCTTGATCGCCGTCGCGCACACGCACTACCCCGACTACGCCAATCCCGAACTGCTCGAAAAAATACCGCTGGCGGCCAAAACCGTGCTGGATGTGGGATGCGCGCAGGGCGCGCTGGGGGCGGCCTATCTCCGGCGCAACCCAAACGCGCGGTTTCTCGGCATCGAGCTCGATGCCGAGGCGGTGGACCAAGCGGCGGCGCGGATGAGCGAGGTGTTCTGCGGGGATGTCGAGGCCGAGCCGATGCCGTTCGAGGTCCCCGAGGGCATCGACTGCATCGTTTATGGCGACGTCTTGGAGCATTTGCGCGAGCCTTGGGACCTGATCAAGGCACAGGCCGAGTATCTGGCGCCGGACGGCACCGTGTTGATCTGCATGCCGAATGTCGAGCACTGGCGGTTCGCGCTGGCCCTGCTGCAAGGCAGTTTCGACTATGAGGAGCAAGGGCTGTTCGACCGCACGCATCTGCGCTGGTTCACGCCGCGCACCATGGCGAAGGTCCTGGTGGACGCCGGCCTGCAACTCTCCGACGTATCGTCGCGGCCGATCGGGATGGAGGACGCGGAACGGTTTACCGCGGCGCTGACGCCGGGGTTGCGGGCAATCGGCGTCGATCCGGCGGAATATCTGAATCGTGCCGGCCCGTTGCAGTTCATCTGGCGGGCACGGAAGGTGGCGCCAGAGCGGATGATGGTGAGTGCCACCATGCTGCCGCCGCAGGGCGGCGTGTCCGACGTGCGGGTGATCGAGCCGATGCGCGCGCTAAGGACTGATAGCGCGATGCTGCCCCTGATCGTGGCCGAGCCGGAGTTGGACCAACGGGTGCCGGATATGCCGCGGATCGCCGTGCTGCATCGGCCGCTTTTGTTCGGCGAGAATGGGCTGGCGCGGATCAAGGCGCTGCTGGCGAAGGGCTTCGTGGTGGTCAGCGAATTCGACGACCATCCGAATTTCATGGGCAATCGCGGCGTGGACCTCGATAGCTTGCTGACGTTCAAGGCCGTGCACGCGATCCAGACCAGCACGGGGCCGCTTGCCGAGGTCCTGGCGCGGGAGAATCCCGAGGTCGGCATGTTTCCAAATGGCATTTTCGAACTGCCGCCGGTGACCAATTTTGCGGACCCGGATCGGCTGACTATGTTGTTCGCGGCGATCAACCGCGGCGACGACTGGGCGCCCTTCATACCAGCGCTGAACGAGGTGGCACGCGCCGTGGGCGGCCGGCTCCGGTTTGAGGTGCTGCACGACAAGGCGTTTTTTGACGCGCTGGATAGCGAGCACAAGAATTTCACCCCGATCTGCGACTACGCCGCATATATGAGCAAGCTGGGGCAGGCGGATATCGCGTTTATGCCGCTGGCCGATACCGAGTTCAACCGGTCGAAGTCAGATCTGAAATTTATCGAGGCCGGCGCGTGCCGCGTGGCGGCGCTGGCCAGCCATGTGGTCTATGCCGGCTCGATCGAGGATGGCAAATCGGGGCTGTTGTTCCAGGATCCGGCCGGTATGCGCGCGGCCTTGTTGCGCCTGTTGGCCTATCCGGAGGCGGCGCGGCGGCTCGCGGAGGCGGCGCGGACCTATGTGGCGGAGCACCGAATGCTGGCCTATCAGGTGGCGGACCGGGTGGCGTGGTATCGTAGCCTGTGGCAGCGCCGGGACCAGCTGAACGCGGCGCTGCGCGAGCGGGTGCCCGCTTTGTTCGTGTGATGCGCGGATTTCGTCTGCGCTTTCGGAAGTTTCTAAGCTGGTGCAAGTGGACGTTTCTAATCCCCGTGCAGCGGCTGCTCGGCATGTTGCGGAGCCAGCGGCAGATCGTCTCCGTCTGGCCGGAAGGCAATGTCGTGCTAGCGCCGAAAGTGGTGCTGTTCATGCATTACGATGGGCGCGGCCGAGTCCGGCGGCAATTGCTTGACTACATGCGCGCCTTGGCCGCGACCGGCCGATGCGTGGTGTTTGTCAGTAACGCCAGGCGGTTGCGGCCCGAGGCCGCCGCTGCGCTGCAAGAGATCTGCGCCGCGGTGATCGTGCGGCGGAATATCGGCTATGATTTCGGCGCCTGGGCGGACGCGATTGCGCATCTGGGCCTGCCGCGGGCCGAGACCGAGGAGGTCATTCTGGCCAATGACAGCGTGTTCGGGCCGCTCCGGCCGCTGGGGGACATGCTGGACCGGCTGGATTATACCAAGGCCGATGTCTGGGGCCTGACCGAAAGCTGGCAGACCCTGTATCATCTGCAATCGTTTTTCCTCGCCTTCGGGCCGGCGGCGCTGCGGTCCGAGGCGTTCGCCCGATTCTGGCGCGGCGTGCGGCCGGTGCCCTCCAAATCCTTCATCATCAAAACCTATGAGATCGGCGTGACTCAGGCCTTGGTGAAAGGCGGGCTGCGCTGCCTGGCACTTTGGACCTATGAAGACCTGATCAAACGCGCCGACCAGGCCGAGCTGCAAAAGCTGCTGGCCAAGGGGGATAACGATATCAATAGCTTGGACCCGATGCAGGTGGTGCGGCGGCGGCACATGTTGCGTATCCGGGAGGCGGTGGCGCAGCGGACCGCGCTGAATCCGACCTCCGATCTGTGGCGGCAGTTATTGCTATCCGGCTTCCCGTTCATCAAGCGCGAGCTGCTGCGGCTGAACCCGACCCGCGTGGAAGACGTCGTCGACTGGGTGGAGATCGTGCGGGAGACCTTGGCGGCTGACCCGGACCCGATCCTGGTCGACCTGCGCACCATGCTGAAAGGCGGCGCGCCATAATCGGCCTGGCCCGAATGGTGGGGCGATTGTTGGGGGTGGTGGTCTGGACCTTGCCGGCGATGGCGGTGCAGGCGGTGATGCTGGCGCTGCCGGGGCGGGGCAAGGAGGGATTTGCGCGGATCTACTGGCGCGGCGTGGCGCGCATTCTGGGGCTGCGTCTCACGGTGCTGGGGACATTGGCGGCGCGTCGGCCGGCGCTCTATGTCTCGAACCACAGTTCCTGGATCGACATTGTTGCACTGGGATCGGTTCTCCCCGGCTGTTTTGTCGCGAAGAGCGCGATTGCAAATTGGCCGGTGATCAATCTGGTGGCGCGGCTGGGGCGGACGATTTTCGTCTCGCGGACGCGCGCGGGCGTGCAGCGGGAGCGGGACGCGCTGACCAGGCGGCTGGAAGCCGGAGACAATATCATCCTGTTCCCCGAGGGCACGACCTCTGATGGAACGCGCGTGCTGCCATTCGCCTCTTCGTTCCTGATTTTGGCGGACGCGCCGGCGCGTCCCTGGGTGCAGCCGGTCACGATCGTGTATGACGCGCTGGAGGGGCTGCCGGTACGGCGGCGGGATCGGCCGGGGATTTCCTGGTACGGCGATATGGACCTGGCGTCGCACTTCAATCGCATTGGCCGGTGTGGCGGCTTTCATGCGACGGTGATTCTAGATGAACCGATCGCGCCGGGAACATTCCCGAATCGGAAAGCACTGTCCGCCGCGCTGGAGGCCCGGCTCGCGAACAATGCAGCCGCGTTGCGGCAGGGCCGGCAGTGGTCAGTCGTCAGTGATCCGTCGTCAATGGGCGGGAGCGGACGGGAAGCGGGGTGAGGTTGCTGGTCAGGCTGGGCGTGGGGCGGCGGCGACTCACCATGGGGCGGGCGGCATAGTGGGCGCGTTTCGCCTCATACATGCGCAAATCGGCCTGGCGGACGGCAGCCTCCAAAGGGCCGGGTGCATGGCGGGTGGCAACGCCGACCGCGAGGCTAAGCGTGCGGTCAGCGTGGTCGCGGTTGTCCTGCCTGACCAGCGCCAAGATTTTCGTCTGGATGCCCAGCACCTCGCTTTCATCCGTGCCCGGCAGCAGGATGGCGAATTCATCCCCGCCGATGCGTGAGGCGCTCCCGGCCGGGGCGGCGGCCCGCAGCACGGCGCCGGCGCGGTTCAGCAGCCGGTCCCCGGCCTCGTGGCCAAATTCGTCGTTGACGGCCTTCAGCCCGTTCAGATCGGCGATCACGACGCTGACCGGGAACGGGCCGGCGAGCGCGAGTCTGGCCATTTCCTGGACATGGAAGGCGCGGTTCCCAAGACCGGTCGGTGGATCGTGCAGGCTGAGCCATGCCAGACTGGATTCGGCCTGTTTGCGCGCGGTGATGTCGGTTAGCGCCACCAGCACCAGCGACCAGTCATGTTCATGTCCCGGCATCAGCGCGTAATGCAGAACCAAATGCAGGCGGTCGCCGTTCAGGGTGAAGTTGACCGTTTCGTGGTCCCGGTTCAGTCCGCCGTTCCAGATTCCGACCAAGGTTTCCATCACATACGGGAACGATTCCTCGCGGAAGATTTCCGCGCGGCGCCGCAACAGCGTGGCCTTGTCGGGTGCGGCGTAGAGCCTGACCGTGTGCTGGTTGACATCCAACGGGCGCATGGCCTCGAGATAACGCTGGATCAGGTCCGGCGCGGCGTCGATATGGGCGCGCAGGTTCTGCACGCCCGCTTCCCGCAAACCGTCAATCATTATTTTAACGGCGCTGAGGTCATAGACCCATAGCGAGACCGGGGACTGCTCGAACAGCGCGCGGGAGAATGCCTCGCTCTCGGCGACCCGGCGATTGGCATCTATTTCCGCGGTGATATCCTCGATGGCGACGACGACGCGCGCCCAGTCCGCCGCATGGCCGGGCAGGACGCGGCCGTGCAGCCGGATGTCCATCCGCCGGCCGGCGCCGCGCGAATAATTCACCGATTGGACGGAAAAGCGCTCGCCATTGATCCAGAGCTGATCCAGCTCGTCCATCAGGCCCGGCAGCATATCTTCGTGAAAGATGTTTTGCGTGCTTGCGTCCAAGTCGGCGAGGTCGTCCCGGGTAAAGAGGCTGAAACTCGCCCGGTTGACGCGCAGCACCCGGATGCTGTTCCAGCAGGCCAGGACGCGGCCGTGATCCGCTTGCAGCCAGGCGCGTAGGTCCGTCACGCCAGCCTTCCGCCACTCATCAAATATCCGTTTGAGGCCCGAAAAATCCTCGGCCCAGAGCGAAATAGGAGCGAATTCGAACATCGCGGCGGCGTCCGGTGCCGGGAGGGGCGTGTTTTCCAAGCCAGTATCAGATGCCATGGGTCTGGATTATCAATAAGTTATTAACGCGAGGTATTTCGCGTCACAGGGGCCGGAGTTTGGCGGGATCGTTCCGCCGCTGTCACTTGAATTTCGCTTGACTCGGCGCGGGGAAACATAGCGGAGTGGTAGAAAGATCGGAGGGTTGCCACGGCTTTGGCCTTGACCTGCGTTTTTGTTGCGCGCTTTTCCGTCCGGGAAAACCGGATGGATCGCTTCGTATGAACGTGACGGACAAGATTTCCCGCACTCTGCATGTCGTGACGCATGGCTGCCAGATGAACGTGTATGACAGCGCGCGCATGGCGGATGTGCTGCGGCCCTTGGGCTATACCACCGTCGCGCGCCCCGAGGGCGCGGACATGGTGATTATGAACACCTGCCATATCCGCGAGCGGGCGGAGGA
>Ga0116230_10007422_pt1 | contig 10828 bp, 6 predicted proteins | sample S1TSphfallax_3_FD_88678 | JGI IMG/M metagenome (GOLD analysis project Ga0116230, IMG submission 88678) | Host-associated microbial communities from peat moss isolated from Minnesota, USA - S1T2_Fd - Sphagnum fallax MG | ecosystem: Host-associated > Plants > Peat moss > Unclassified | place: USA...
TATATTTTTGGGGTATGCATATATGGTGTTCCCCAGTCTTACATTAAAAGTGACGTTTCGCCACATGCCAAGATGGCACTTTTGCCACTTTATCAGCCTCATAACATGGATAAAATAACGTGAAAAGCAAAAGGGCCACCGAGGCGACCCTTGAGACATCGTTTAAGACCACCAAACGCCTTATTAGTGCGTTGCAGGCGACTCTTCCGCCCCGGCCCCAACCATCGGTTCAACAAACTGTTTAAAGTGTTCAAACGACCTGATCAGCGAAGCGGTTGTCTCCGCGGCTTCAATCCAATCTTCCTGCCCAACAGCTTGCTCCTGATATAGACAGAGCCTGGCTAGCTGCTTGGCGCCAATCGATGCGCACGAGGCTTTGAGTTCGTGTGCCAGACCGGCAACGGCTTTACTGTTTTGCTCTTTCATGAAAAATTCCAGCCGACGAATCATATCGTCAGTCTGGCGTACAAACAAAGTCAGCATTTGACTGAGCTGCTCGGCTCCGTAAAACTCTTCCAGCTCGTTCAGGTCAATAGGGTCGCCTTCGAGCAAAGTCATCGAAGCATTTGGTCGCATGTATTTGCGTACAAGTTTTTGGTTTTTAAATACGACATCAGTGCGCAACCAGTGATTGAGCTTAACCTTGAGAAGGTCCTTGTCAATAGGCTTAGGGATATAGTCATCCATACCCGCCGCTATACAACGCTCACGGTCTCCAGCCATGGCCAGAGCGGTAACGGCGATAATCGGGGTATAGGTGCCGGCCAGAGCTTCGAGCTTACGGATTGCGACGGTAGCTTCAAAACCATCCATCTCAGGCATGTGACAGTCCATCAAAATGATCGAATAATTCTTCTTGCCTACCGCAGCAAGAGCTTCTTTGCCATTTACAGCAACATCCGCACTCAGTCCGAGACGCTCAAGGAGTACAAGGGCAACTTTCTGGTTTACAAGGTTATCTTCGACTAGCAGGATAGGTTTATCGGACTTACTGAGGGACTCTGGTCCATCTGACACGACATGCATCACTTTTTTCCTCTACGACAATTTACTACCGGTGTGTTTATCGGCCGATCTCGAGACTCGAACAATAGCTAATCGGACAGTTTCCTCTCTCCACCATCAATATATACAATTAGACCACAGGTCGATAGTTTTAATTGTATCCAAATTTGCAAGAATGGCCCGGCAGGCTGGTAGAGAGTAGGGCATTTTTACTGTCTCTTTTTCGTACAAATAAATAATTTTAGCAGGCCCAGTGTCAGGTCTGAGAGCCTCCTGCGGTTGCAGCCGCGTTAGCCGAAGCATCGACTTTAATCATCCAGGCTCTTAACATCGCCAATATTTGTTCCGAATTTATTGGCTTGGCAATATAGTCGGAGGCCCCGGCAGCTAGACATTTTTCACGGTCGCCTTTCATAGCTTTAGCCGTCAGAGCGATGATCGGCAAATCCTTGAACTGAGCCAATTTCCGGATTTCTTTCGTGGTCTCGTAACCATCCAGAACGGGCATCATAATATCCATCAAGATGCACTCGACATCAGGATTTTCGAGAAGCATATCAATCGCCAATCGACCGTTTTCGGCATATATGACATTCATGGCCTGGCGAGAAAGAATCGATTTAATCGCATAAATATTGCGAGCATCATCATCTACAACCAAAATCTTGCGATTGGCCAAAAAGTTGGACTGCTTTGCTGTTGCCAATACATGTTTTTGTTGCTCAGGAGAGAGATCTTCGTGAGCCAGGTGCAAGACCAGGATTAAAGTGTCCAGTAATTGTTGTGGCGTGTTGACCTCTTTCAAAAAGGCAGATTCGGTCAAGCCCGTCAGCTGAGCCGCCTGCGCCTCGGTGAGCTCTTGATCGGACATAACCAATATAGGCGCTGATAGATCCGCCGAGATTCTTTCGATCAATTCAGCAAGGGCATCGGATCCAGCTCCGGCTTCAATACCGAGTACGATACAGTCAACAGTATTTTTCTCCAGAAAACCAAACAACTCATCTTCAGTAGTGACAAATTTGAGGGCTATATGCGAGTTGGCTACGGCAGCTTCGATTGTTTTTTGCTTGGCCGCTTGTGGCTCCAGAACCACAACTGTTCTCTGTTTGTCACTGGCCATTTTATCGGCTCTTTCCAGCGCCAGACCAAGATTTTGAGAAGAAACCGGTTTCTGCAAATAGCCGACGGCACCAAGCTGCATGCCACGTTTGCGCTGCTCATCGACAGAAATAATTTGCACCGGGATGTGCCTTGTATCTGCGTCATGCTTGAGCCTGTCCAACAATACCCAGCCATTACTATCAGCCAGACTGATATCTAAAGTAATCACTTTAGGACGATATTTTTTGGCCAGGGTGAAAGCGCTATCGGCGTAGCCTGTGACTATAGCTTTGAAGTCCAGCTTGTGAGCGCGCTCAAGCAGCGCTCGGGCAAAATGCAGGTCATCCTCGACAATAAGAAGAGCCTTGTCGCCAGGGTTTACTTCATTACGATCGTCACGGATCTCTGCATCAGGCCCCTGCATGCGCTCGTCTCTTTTTTTGGCTACGGCCATTTTTTGTCTTTCTTGCGTTTGAGCTTGAATGGCAGGCAGAGACATAACCAGGGTGTCTTCCATAGTTGTAGAGCCTTCTTTTTCTTTTGGCTCGGCAACAGGCAGGTAGAAAGTAAACGTACTGCCCTGATTGAAGACACTGTCCAGCACTATCTGTCCACCAAGTATATTGGCAATTTCTCTGGAGATGGCCAGACCCAGACCGGTGCCACCATATTTGCGACTGGTGGTACCATCGGCTTGTTGAAATGCTTCAAAAATGATTTTGTGCTTACTTTCAGGTATACCGATACCGGTGTCGATGATGCTGAATGCCATTACCTCGGGAGCATGCTGCAAAGTTGGGATGCTCGGATCCCAGCCACCAAAGGCTCTGGCGACGGTCAATTTGACGCTGCCCTGCTCGGTAAATTTGAAAGCATTGGAGAGCAGATTTTTAAGCACTTGCGTCAGACGCTTAGCATCGGTGTACAGTTTGCGCGGCGCCTGGGCGCTGACATCGATTGAAAAAGCGATGTTTTTATTGCCGGCTATCTGCCTGAAGTTGCGCTCGAGATCATCAATCACTTCCTCAACCACTATAGTCGACAGATCGACAGCCATAACACCCGACTCGATACGAGACAGGTCGAGGATATCGTTGATCAGAGCCAGCAATTCAGTACCGGCATCAAACACTGTCTGGGCAAATTCCACCTGAGTCGGTGAAAGATTGCCGTCTTCGTTTTCTGCCAGGAGCTGTGAGAGGATTAGCAAACTGTTGAGTGGCGTACGCAACTCATGCGACATATTGGCCAAAAACTCAGACTTATATCTAGATGTGAGAGCAAGTTGTTCAGCTTTTTCCTGCAGCGAAAGTCTGGCTGTTTCGATTTCTATGTTTTTGTCTTCTACTTCTTTGTTTTGAGCCACCAGCAGCTGTGCTTTTTCTTCCAGCTCCTGGTTGGTCTGTTGCAATTCTTCGGCCAGCGATTGTGATTGCACCAGCAAGTTTTCGGTACGACTGTTAGCTTCGATCGTATTGAGCACGATACCTATACTTTCTGCCAATTGGTCGAGGAGGGCTACGTGTGTATCGCTAAAACTCTGGACCGAAGCCAGCTCGATTACGGCTCTTACTTTGCCTTCAAAAAGAATGGGCAGGACCACAATATTTTTGGGAGTACCCTGCCCCAAACCGGAATTTACTTTCACATAATTGTCCGGCACTGACTGCAGCAATATACGCATGCGGTCAACAGCGCACTGTCCAACCAGTCCTTCACCAAGGCGGAATCTATCGGCCTGGGATTTTTCTACGGCATAGCCGCCGAGCAAAACAAGCTGCTCATGACCGTTTTCTTCCACATTGAGATAAAAGACACCATGCTGAGCAGATACAAGCGGAGCCAGTTCTGACAAAATCAAATTGGCTACAGTGAGCAAATCTCTCTGTCCCTGCAACATACGCGTAAATTTGGTCAGGTTGGTTTTGAGCCAGTCTTGCTCGGTGTTTTTGTGTGTGGTGTCTTTGAGATTGCGGATCATCTCGTTGATATTGTCTTTGAGAGCCGCCACTTCACCCCGCGCTTCAACCGAAATAGACCGGGTCAAATCGCCCTTTGTCACAGCTGTTGCTACGTCGGCGATGGCACGTACCTGGGTAGTGAGATTGGCAGCCAGTTGATTGACGTTATCGGTCAAGTCTCTCCACGTACCTGCCGCACCAGGCACTCTGGCCTGGCCCCCGAGCTTTCCTTCAACTCCTACTTCTCTGGCCACCGATGTCACCTGGTCGGCAAATATAGCCAGTGTGTCGATCATTGAGTTGATTGTGTCGGCCAGAGCGGCGATTTCACCCTTTGCTTGTAAAACCAGCTTCTGGTCAAGGTTACCGTTGGCTACCGCGGTCACAACTACGGCGATGCCACGCACCTGTCCTGTGAGGTTGCCGGCCATCGAGTTGACGTTATCGGTCAGGTCTTTCCAGATACCACCGACACCGGGCACCAGGGCCTGGCCTCCGAGCTTACCGTCCGATCCTACTTCTCTTGCTACACGGGTTACTTCTGATGCGAAAGATGAGAGCTGGTCCACCATGGTATTAATGGTATTTTTCAGCTCGAGAATCTCGCCTTGCACGTCCACAGTAATCTTGCGTGAAAGATTACCGTTGGCCACAGCGGTTGTCACTTCGGCAATATTTCTAACTTGCGCCGTCAGGTTATTGGCCATCGAGTTTACGCTGTCAGTCAAGTCTTTCCATGTACCGGACACGCCTTTGACTCGGGCCTGACCACCGAGCTTACCTTCGGTACCTACTTCCCTGGCTACACGTGTTACTTCCGAAGCAAATGAAGAGAGCTGATCAACCATTGTATTGATTGTATTTTTTAGCTCTAAAATTTCGCCTTTAACGTCTACAGTGATTTTTTTAGAGAGGTCACCATTGGCCACAGCTGTCGTTACATCGGCAATATTTCTCACTTGCGATGTGAGGTTACCGGCCATCGAGTTTACGTTATCAGTCAAATCTTTCCATGTACCCGACACACCACGCACATGCGCCTGACCGCCGAGATTACCCTCGGTACCTACTTCTCTGGCCACACGGGTTACTTCCGAGGCGAAAGATGAGAGCTGGTCAACCATTGTATTGATTGTATTTTTCAGCTCCAAGATTTCGCCTTTTACGTCCACTGTGATCTTTTTAGAAAGATCACCATTGGCCACAGCTGTGGTTACATCGGCTATATTACGCACCTGGGCTGTAAGGTTGCCGGCCATGTAATTTACAGAGTCGGTCAAATCTCGCCATGTACCGGAGACTTCTTTTACATCGGCCTGACCGCCGAGTTTTCCTTCTGTACCTACTTCTTTGGCCACACGAGTGACTTCTGCCGCAAATGAACCGAGCTGGTCCACCATGGTATTGATAGTGTCTTTTAACTCGAGGATTTCTCCTCGCACATTTACCGTGATCTTTTTGGACAGGTCGCCATTGGCTACAGCAGTGGTTACTTCAGCGATGTTTCTTACCTGTGAGGTAAGGTTGCTGGCCATATAGTTAACTGAGTCGGTCAAGTCTTTCCATGTACCGGACACACCTTTCACATCGGCCTGACCGCCAAGTTTGCCCTCAGTACCTACTTCTCGGGCTACCCTGGTGACCTCATCGGCAAAGGATCCAAGCTGATCAACCATTGTATTGATTGTATTTTTTAGCTCTAAAATTTCGCCTTTTACATCTACAGTAATTTTTTTGGAGAGGTCACCGGTGGCCACAGCTGTGGTTACTTCGGCAATATTTCTCACCTGGGCGGTAAGGTTGCCGGCCATATAATTTACCGAGTCGGTCAAATCTTTCCAGGTACCGGCCACACCTTTTACTTTGGCTTGACCACCGAGCTTCCCGTCAGTGCCTACTTCCCGGGCCACACGCGTTACTTCGGAAGCAAACGATCCCAGCTGATCAACCATTGTATTGATTGTATTTTTCAGCTCTAAAATTTCACCTTGAACGTCTACGGTGATTTTTTTGGACAGGTCGCCGTTAGCCACAGCGGTGGTTACATTGGCAATATTTCTTACTTGAGCGGTGAGGTTGCCGGCCATCGAATTTACGTTATCGGTCAAATCTTTCCATGTACCAGATACGCCTTCTACTCGCGCCTGACCACCGAGTTTTCCTTCCGATCCTACTTCGCGGGCTACACGAGTTACTTCGGATGCAAACGACGAGAGCTGGTCAACCATTGTATTGATTGTATTTTTCAGCTCTAAAATTTCGCCTTTAACGTCTACTGTAATTTTTCTCGAAAGATCGCCTTTGGCCACAGCAGTAGTCACGTCGGCGATATTTCTCACCTGCGCGGTGAGATTATCGGCCATGGAGTTTACGCTTTCAGTAAGGTCTTTCCATGTGCCCGATACACCGACAACCTGGGCCTGACCACCGAGTTTACCTTCAGTACCTACTTCTCTGGCAACGCGGGTTACTTCTGATGCAAATGAACTGAGCTGGCTGACCATCCTATTAATAGTCTTGGCCGTGCGCAAAAATTCACCCTTGAGCGGACCGCCTTCAATTTCCAGCGCCATAGATTGAGTCAGGTCGCCATTGGCCACCGAACCAATTACTCGGGCCACCTCAGTTGTCGGTCTGACCAGATCGCCGACCAATCCATTGACCGAATCAATGGCCGCCGCCCAGGATCCGCCAGCGTCGCCAAGAGTGGCGCGATAACTGATTTTGCCCTCGCGTCCAACTACAGTGCCCAATTTTTGCAGTTCACTGACCAACAGCTCGTCGAGGTCGGCCACGCTGTTAAAGGCATCGGCAATTTCTCCGTCCACACCGGTGAGGTCAAGTGGCATGCGCGCGCTGAAATCCCCACGCTTGAGACGCCTGAGGGCTTTTAGTATGGGCCTGGCATCAACCATAAAGGCAGATTCGGCGGTGGTCATGTCTCACTCCTATGGCAATACACTTGACAGCAAAGGAACAAATTGGCGCAGGTAGAAAAGTAGAGCGGATCAGCTTGCTGAACCACTCTATAAGATGCATTTTACGATCTTTGCCGAGATCATTGCCGAGATCTGTGCCCAATTCATTTCACAGAATTGACTGGCCAGATAATCGGAAGTTCCCGATAAATGGCCAGCGCATTCCGATTTAATTTTCAGGTCTGTGTCCGAGACCGGTACCAACCGTTAACTACTGGGCTCGTCTCAGCTCTCAGCTACCTCAGCACTTTTTCAGGAGTGCGCACCGGCTCGTCGGGCAGAGAATTTGCCGTGTCCGGTGGAAATAGTTTGTCGCGGAATCGATATACGAGAACAGCAGCGATAGGAGTACCGATTACTACGCCGATGGCCGCCATCACGATAGCCAGCAGTACCAGATTGAGTTGTCTTTCGACTGCCTCAAGCGGCTCCGAAACCCCCTTAAGAGGCTTTTGGATGGCCAAAATAGGACCTTTTAATTGGGCAATTTCTTCACGCATTCTCGCCAGATCGGACCTGACACCATGCATCTGTCCATCTACACCATTCAACTGAGTCTGCATGCGAGTCATGGTGCCATTGACATCATTCATTTTTGTTTGCAGACTAACCATTGGTGGATTAAGGGCGGCAATTGGCCCTTCCAGTTTCACGATTTGCTGTTCTAATTTGATGCTCATCCCCTCGAGATTTTCTACCGGTTGGAGAATTTTCTTGATTGGATGGAAGCCCTTGATTTCGGTAGATTGAGGCGTCTGCAAATCTTTTTCCGAAACTTTGACGCCCGGGATCTGGTTGACTGCCTTAGCTGTCCTGGCATTTTGCTCGGACTTACCCGACTGATTTTTATCGCTAGCCTGCTTACTCTTGTCGCTGGCACCAGCGGCGGCAGTCGAGTTGTTCAAATGCTTGGCAGCATTTATGTTTGCAGCCTTCGCGGAAGCAGGTTCGTTTTTTTCTTTGTCAGTCATGGTATCCGCTGAGGTTGGAAGACCGGCGAGGCTCACCATACTCAGTACCAGAGCTGTCGATAGTGCCGATGTTGTGTACAACTGCCTACGCTTCAGTGGCGATAATTTCATAGCATTTACCTGATTAGAGGGCCATCTCAATGATTTAAACAGGGATTTAAACAGACGAACGACGTCCGGTGACCAAGTCAAAAATGAAGATAGCGACTGCTAAAACCAGCAGGGTATGGATGAATGAACCACCGATGTGGGCTACCAGACCAACTAGCCAGAAAAAGAAGAGCAACGAAATCAACGTATAAAGCATGATAAACTCCTTGTGGGTTAGCAGACAGCCGCTTTGGTTGAGTTTTTAGCGACCTTAACCGTCAGCAATGTCGCATGTGCTGCTGCTGCTTCTAGACGACCCGGGAATATCATCGAAGTTCCCTTTTTCATGGAGCAATGTGTGAGACAAAGATCCATCACCATTTTAATGGCCGAAGACAGCCCATCGGACGCTGAATTGGCGAGACAAGCTTTTAAAAACGGCAAGTTGATCAACGATCTGATCATTGTCAAAGACGGTGTCGAAGCCATGTCTTATTTGCGCAAACAGGGAGCCTATGCCAACTCTGTTAGACCGGACGTAGTATTGCTGGACCTTAATATGCCGCGCAAAGACGGGCGCGAGGTACTGGCCGAAATGAAAGCCGACAATGATTTAAAAACTATCCCGGTTGTGGTGCTGACCACGTCAGAAGATGAGCAGGACATTCTCAAATCCTATGCATTGCAGGCCAGCTGCTACATCACCAAACCGGTAGAATTTGAAAAATTTATTGACGTTGCTCGCAATATTAAACAGTTTTATTTCAACATAGTGACTTTGCCGCCAAATGGCGACAAAGGGGAATAAATCGTCCGGCACCAGGCGTTGATGCACGGCACTTTTTTATTGCTCCAACACTCTTTGCTGAGCCGTATCTAAGCGATGATTGCGATTGCGCATGGATGAAAGAATAGCGACAGCAATGCGATTACCATCGAATGTATCTTTCACCAGATAATTATCAGCTCCGGCTTGCATAGCCTCATTTAAAAGCGATCGATCATCATTGCCGCTGACAATAATAATGGGCACCGCTTCGGACACACAATCGCGGATTTTTTCGTATGTTTCCAGGCCAAAAGAGTCGGGCAATGACAGGTCTAAAATTACCGCATCAAAATTGCCACTGCCGGCTTTTGTCAGACCAGCACTGAGTGTCGCAACATTCTCCATCTCAAAACCAAACTCAGTCACTTCTTGCAATTTGACATTGAGAAGCATGGCGTCGGTGGGACTATCCTCTATCAGAAGGATCTTTAGCGGCACGTGCTTTTTATTTCGATTGAGCGATTCGCTCACTGTCGCCCCCTGATATCACCGGTAAGGTGAAATAAAATGTCGAGCCTTTGCCTGTTTGCGATTGAGCCCAGATGCGTCCACCATGCCGTTCCACAATCTTTTTACAAAGCGCCAAGCCTATGCCGGTGCCTTTATATTCATCTCTGCCATGCAGACGCTGAAATATAACAAAAATACGTTTGGCGTGATCCTCCTCAAATCCGATACCGTTGTCCTGAATTGAAAAGACCCATTCTCCTTGCCTCTGAACAACTCTCAGGATCAAACGCGGCTTTTCTGGCCCCTTAAATTTAACAGCATTTGCGATCAAATTTTGAAAAAGCTGAGCCAATTGTCCTTCGTCGGCGATCAGCTGCGGCAATTTATCGGAGATGATTTCTGTTTCTGTCTCATCGAGAAGCAATGCCAGATTTCTTTTAGCCGTTTGCAAAGCAGCGTTACAATCCACCAGGGCCAATTCCTTGCCCTGTGAATCTACTCGGGCATAGCGCAAAAGATCGTTAATCAGAGTACGCATGCGCTGCGCTCCTTCGACCGCATAGCCGATCCAGGCTTCGGTATCGGGGTCGATTTTGCCCTTGTTTTTGCTTTCAATCAAAGTAAGGAAGCCAGCTACAGCCCTTAGCGGTTCTTGCAAATCATGGGAAGCAACGTAGGCAAACTGTTGCAAGTCGGTATTGGAACTGGTCAAGCGAGCGGTGGTGAGAAGCAGGTTTTTTTCTATTTTTTTGCGCTCAACTATCTCGCTCTCCAGATCCTGAATGCGTTTTTGCTCTTCGGCGATGGCCTGGCGAGAAACCTGATAAATCCACAATAAAAGGATCACAGTGCAGGCTCCAAGCACCGCCGTGGCGATCCAGTTTATTTTTTGCAAAAGGATCAGATCGTTGCTTCGTTTGCGCAGAAGTGCTTCTTCATTACCGTCCATCGTGGCGATGGTCTTCTTAAATCGCTCCATGATTTCCCGGCCATTGCCTTGATTGAGCAAACTTTTGGCCCGGGCGACGTCATTGACTTGTACGATGGCATCGGCAAAACGAGTTTTTCGACAGCTTCACTCTTGGCCTCAGCAACCAGTCTTTGTTGGTCGGGATTATCTTCGGTCAGGCGAGCGACGCGGTCCAGGCTTTTTACAACCCCTTCTTTGCCACTGTTGTATCCTATGAGAAATTCTTCATTACCGGTTAGTGCATAGCCGCGGTCCTCACTCTCTGCATCTTCAAGGGCCAGAAGGGCGTCTTTAAGACCTTCTATCACCTGGTGGGTGTGAAGAGTCCAGTATTTGACTTCATTTATACGATAAGACAGAAGTCCGTTAGCTATTACCGCCAGCAAAAAAGTCAAAGCTGTAGCTACCAGCCCAAATACTGTTTTTTGTACGGCGCTGGAGGGCATCGATCTTCCCGGACTGGTTATAAA
>Ga0116230_10007425_pt1 | contig 10827 bp, 7 predicted proteins | sample S1TSphfallax_3_FD_88678 | JGI IMG/M metagenome (GOLD analysis project Ga0116230, IMG submission 88678) | Host-associated microbial communities from peat moss isolated from Minnesota, USA - S1T2_Fd - Sphagnum fallax MG | ecosystem: Host-associated > Plants > Peat moss > Unclassified | place: USA...
ATTCGAACATGGGGAAATCGACAACCCACAGAGGACGCCAACCTGGCGCCACCAACCCCAAATCCTGCCCGACTTTTAGGCGCAACGCCCCGAGCGCATCGCTCACCACCTTGGCGGAATCGGCACCGAAAAACACCAGGTCTCCATCTTGCGCGCCCGTGCGTTGCATGATTCCGCTGACCGCCGCATCGCTCAAGAATTTGAGTATCGGCGACTGCAGGCCCTCGCGACCGGTCGCCACCTGATTGACCTTGATGTACGCCAGTCCCTTGGCGCCGTAGCGCGCCACATACGCACCGTAATCGTCGATTTCCTTGCGGGTCAGTTTGCCGCCTTGCGGCACGCATAAAGCCGCAACGCGTCCGCCGGGGTCGGCGGCGGGCACCGCAAACACCTTGAAATCGCAGCCCCTGACAAGATCGGCGACATCGACCAGTTCGAGCGGGACTCGCAGGTCGGGCTTGTCGGAGCCATAGCGTCGCATGGCTTCCTCGTAGCTCATCTGCGGCATCGGACTAGGAAACTCGACGCCGAGCACCGACTTGAAAAGCTCGTGCACGAGCTTCTCCATCAAACCTTGAATTTCTCTTTGATCCAGGAACGAAGTCTCGATGTCGAGCTGCGTGAATTCCGGCTGCCGATCGGCGCGCAAATCCTCGTCCCGATAGCATCGGGCTATCTGGTAGTAGCGATCGAACCCCGCGATCATCAACAACTGCTTGTAGATCTGCGGGGATTGAGGCAAAGCAAAAAACTTGCCGGCGTGGGTTCGGCTCGGCACCAGGTAGTCACGTGCACCCTCCGGCGTCGCTTTGGACAGCGTCGGGGTTTCGATGTCGATGAACCCCGCTTCATCGAGGTAATGGCGCATGGCCCGGGTAATGCGATGACGCAGCATGAGGCGCTCGCGCATCTGCTCGCGGCGCAAATCGAGATAACGGAAACGCAGCCGCAGTTCCTCGCTCACGGTTTCATCGAGCTGGAACGGGAGCGGCTCCGAGCGGTTGAGTATTTCCAGTGAGTGGCACAGCACTTCGACCTGGCCCGACTGGAGGTTGGCGTTCGCCGTGCCCGCGGGTCGGGCTCGGACCAAGCCCGTGACCTTCAATACGTATTCATTGCGCACGCGCTCGGCCATGGCAAACTCGGCCGCACGCTCTGGGTCGAACACGATTTGCAGCAGACCCTCCCGGTCGCGCAGATCGACGAAAATGACGCCGCCGTGGTCACGCCGGCGCTGGGCCCAGCCCGCGACCGTGACGATCTGACCCGTGAGAGAACTCTCGACCTGGCCGCAGTAATGAGTACGCATGGCAAAAATCGACCATTGAGTGGGAAACCTCCGATTCTGCGGCTCATGACACACCTCGAGCAAGCGGCCGCGAACGCCGCTTCCGAGATTGATGTCACAGGCCGGACCGGACTTTAATGTTAACTTATCTCTGGATACGATGAGGCGCGGAATGCCGGGAATCGAGAGACCAAAGAGGATTTGCCCCTATGTTCGGAAGGTTTTTTGACACAACCGCGGTCGATGAATTTGCCGATTGGGTTGTCGAGGAGTTAAAACGTACCTTGCCGGCATCGTTCGACCCCAACCTGCAAAATGTGGCGCAGAAAGTCGATCGGCTGGACAAGCGAATTGCCGAACGAACCGTCACGTTCGCAAAGGGGTTCAAGCTCAATCTCTATCAAAAAGCGCGTCTTGCCAGCAGGGTACAGGAAGGCATGAATGCGCATGGTTACCCCAAATCCTTCGTCGAGACGTTTTCGTTGACCATCGTCAAGCGTGTGATGGCGGTCTCGCGAAAGCAGCGCGTTCCCGCATAGCGGATGGTCGAATCCATGCGCTCGACCGGCCTTCACCCGTTACTGCCGGAGGCCGTCGCTTTGCATCAAGCGGGCCGGCTCCCGGAAGCGACCGAGATGTACGAGAAGGTCCTCGCGGAGGCTCCCGAGGAGTTTGACGCCCTGCATATGATGGGGGTCATCGCGCTTCAGCAAGGCCGATTCGAAGAAGCTCAGGTCAAGATTGCCGCCGCGCTCGAGCTGGAGCCTCGGAATTCTGCGGCGCTCAGCAATTTGACCGCCGCCTATCTGCGCAATCACCAGCTGGAGGACGCACTGCACTGGGCGCGGCGCGCTGTCGATGCGGATCCTGAATCGGTCGATGCGCTGATCAATCTGAGTGCCGCCCTTCACGGAATGGGCAGCTACCAAGAAGCCTTGCCTTGGCTCCTGCAAGCGCGAAGCTTGTTGCCGGGCTCGACGGTGGTGTGCAACTTGCTGGGCTCGTGTCTCTTGAAAACGGGAGATGCGGCGGCCGCCGTGGCGGCATTCGAAGCTGCCACGACCGCATCCCCCAGCGATGCGGATTCCTGGGCCAACCTCGCCGCCGCCTTGAATGTCTTATCCGAACACGAACGCGCGCTGGAATGCGCCAACCGCGCCATCTCCCTGCGCTCCGATTCATCGAGCGCTCTGGCCGCTAAAGCGGCAACGCTTTTGGAGCTCAATAAAGTCGATGAGGCCATCGCAAGTTATCGGGAAGCGGCGCGGCACTCGCCGACCGTCCAAATCTTGTGCGCGATGGCCAATGCTTTGATCACGAGCGGCTCGAACGAGGAGGCTGCGGATTGTCTTCGCAGGGCCATCGACATGGATGGGGCCAATCCCGCGGCACGATGGATACTTGCGATGTCGGTGCTCAAGCCGATTTATGAAACCGATGCGCAAGTACTGCTGTCGCGCAGCTTGCTGGCCTCGTCCATGACCGAACTCGAGAATTGGTTCCGGACAACCGCGAATCGACGAGCCTATGAGGCGGTTGGCGCGTGCCAGCCGTTTTACCTGGCCTATCACGAGACGAACAATCGAGAATTGCTGATCCAGCACGGCAACCTATGTACCTCATGGATGACATCTCTTCTCGCGAAACCGACCGCTCAGCCCAAGATAGCGCGCTCGACGAAGATGCGCATCGGCATCGCCTCGGCGCACATCAGGAATCATTCGGTATGGATTGCGATTGCCAAGGGCTGGGTATCCCGGCTGAATAGGAAGAAATTCGAACTTTTCGTGTTCAGCCTTGATGCACGCTCCGATAAGGAAACTCTGGCAATCGAGAGAAGCGTCGATTTCTTCGACGGTGCGGCCAAAGGGATCGACGCTTGGGTCGATACGATCAAGAAGTCCAACCTGGATGCGTTGATCTATCCCGCCATAGGAATGGACGCTTTAACCTATCAGCTCGCCGCGCTGCGTCTGGCTCCGTTTCAAGCCGCTTCCTGGGGACACCCGGAAACGACAGGGCTGCCCACCATCGACTACTACTTTTCCGGCGACGCCTTCGAGCCTGCGAACGCGCAGCTGAACTACAGCGAAAAACTCGTGCGGCTGCCCGATTTCGGTGCTTTTGTCGAACCCCTGAAGCCAAAGATTCGCGATGCCAATTTGAGTTCGCTGGGGCTTCCCAAGGGCGTGCCCTTGCTGCTATGCCCCGGAACGCCCTTCAAATATATGCCGGCGCAGGATTGGGTTTGGCTGCGGATTGCCAAGGGTGTTCATGCGCAGTGCCGCGGCAAGCTCGTGTTCTTCACCAGCAGCCAAGGCTCGATGCACCTCGCGCTGCTCTCGCGTCTGCGAAAATTCTTTGCCGCGGCGGACGTGGATTTCGACGACCACATTTGCGTGGTACCAATTCTCGAGCGCGCCCGTTTCTTCAGCCTCATGCAGCAAAGCACCTTGATGCTGGACACGCTGGGCTTTTCGGGATTCAACACCGCCTTGCAGGGTCTCGAATGCGGACTGCCCGTGCTTGCTTACGAAGGTCAATTCATGCGCGGGCGCCTGGCCAGTGCGCTGATGAGAAAAATCGACATGCCCGAGTTGGTTGCCACCTCTCACGAAGACTTCGTGCAAAAAGCGATCGAGTTGGCTGCCGACGGCAAGCGGCTCAAGAAATTGCGCTCGGCCATCTCGAAGCGCGTCAAGATCTTGTTCGGGGACGATGCCTCGGTTGTCGAGCTTGAGAACTTCCTCGAGACCGAGATTCGCAAGCATCGAGTTCATTGAGCGGATCCGCGAGCGTCGGATCCTCTATCGCCTGCGCTTGGCTTTGGCCTTGGCCGGGCTTTTTCGCGCCGGCCGACTTACTCGTTTCGCGGCAGCGCGTTTTGCCTTAACGGTCGCGGGCCGTGCAGGCGTTTTGCCGGCCGGCTTCGCTGGCTTCTCACCGCCCTGGGCGCTCGCGCCGCCGTCGGTCGCTTTGGCCTCAGTGGGCTTGGCTTCAGCCGCCTTTCCATCAGTGGCCTTGGCATCGGTTTTGGCGTCGCCGGACGAGTCATCCTTGGAGACTTCCGCCTCCGGCCGATCGGCCAGATTGCGCTTGTTGTCCTGATCTCCCTTGAAATCGGTTTCATACCAGCCGCCGCCCTTGAGACGAAACACCGGCGCCGACATGAGACGCTGCAGCTGCGACTTGCCGCAATGCGGACATTTCCTCATCGGCGGATCGCTGACCTTCTGCATGGCCTCCAATTCATGGCCGCAGCTCTTGCACTGATACTCGTAAAAAGGCATGTCGTTCCTCGGTAAGCGATGGCGCTGCAGCAGTATAGCGAACCGGACGCAGACTCCCGCAGCGTCTGAAAAAGGTTAGTGCAGTCTTTCCTTCTCGAACACCAACGCATCGCGTTTCAATTTGGCGACCACGCGATCGCCCGGCGCAAAATCGCCGCGCAGTATCTGCTGCGCGAGCGGGTTCTCGATCTGCGCCTGAATGGCGCGTTTCAGGGGCCGCGCACCGTAGACGGTGTCGAATCCCGCCTCGCCGATCTTGTCGCGCGCCTCGTCATCCAAACGCAGGCTGATGTCGCGCTCGGCCAGACGCTGTCGCAGACGGCCGAGCTGAATGTCCACGATCGAGCGAATCTGCTCGCGGCCGAGAGAGTGGAACACCACGATCTCATCGACGCGGTTGATGAATTCCGGCCGGAAATGCTCTGCGACCACCTGCATGACCGCCTCTTTCATCTTGGCGTAATTCGCGGCGCCGCCGAGTTCCTGTATCACCTGTGATCCCAAGTTCGAAGTCATGATCACCACGGTGTTGCGAAAATCCACGGTTCGTCCCTGGCCGTCGGTGAGCCGTCCATCGTCCAACACCTGCAAAAGGACGTTGAACACATCCGGATGCGCCTTCTCGATCTCGTCGAGCAAAATGACGCAGTAGGGACGGCGCCTCACGGCCTCGGTCAGATATCCACCTTCCTCGTACCCGACATAGCCCGGAGGCGCGCCGATGAGGCGGGCCACCGAGTGCTTCTCCATGAACTCCGACATGTCGATGCGTACGAGCGCGTCCTCGGTGTCGAACATGAACTCGGCGAGGGCTTTGCAGAGCTCGGTCTTGCCGACGCCGGTCGGCCCCAAGAACATGAATGAGCCGCTGGGACGATTCGGATCGGACAGCCCCGCGCGCGAGCGGCGAATGGCGTCCGACACGGCCTTGACGGCCTCTTGCTGCCCAACGACCCGCTTGCCGAGAACCTCTTCCATGCGCAGCAGCTTGTCACGCTCGCCTTCGAGCATGCGAGAGACCGGAATTCCGGTCCATTTCGAGACGATTTCCGCCACTTCCGCCTCGGTCACGGAATTGCGCACCAATTGATTGGGTTTCTGCTCGACTTCAAGAGCCTTCGCCAGGCGCGCTTCGAGCGCCGGGATCCGCCCATACTGAATCTCGGACATTCGGCCCAAGTCCTGGGCGCGCCGTGCCGTATCCAGATCCATCCGCGCCCGCTCCAATTCTTCCTTGATGTGCGCGGCGCCTTGCACGGTCGCCTTCTCGGCCTTCCAGATCTCCTCGAGATCCGAGTACTCCTTTTCCAAGGCCTTGAGCGAGTCCTCCAAAGTTTGCAGGCGCTTGCGCGAGGCCTCATCCGTCTCCTTCTTGAGTGCCTCGCGCTCGATCTTGAGTTGAATGATGCGGCGGTCGAGCTTGTCCAACGCCTCAGGCTTGGAATCGATCTCCATGCGGATCAAAGACCCGGCCTCGTCGATCAAATCGATTGCCTTGTCGGGCAACTGACGGTCTGCGATATAGCGATGCGACAGGGTGGCCGCCGCGACGATGGCCGGATCCGTGATCTCGACCCCGTGGTGCACCTCGTAGCGTTCCTTGAGGCCGCGCAAGATTGCAATCGTGTCCTCCACCGACGGCTCGTCCACCAGTACCTTCTGGAAGCGCCGCTCGAGCGCCGCATCTTTCTCGATGTACTTGCGATATTCATCGAGCGTGGTCGCGCCCACGCAATGCAATTCGCCGCGCGCGAGCGCGGGTTTGAGCATGTTGCCGGCGTCGAGCGAGCCCTCGGCCTTGCCGGCCCCCACCACCGTATGCAGCTCGTCGATGAACAGGATCACCTGCCCTTCTTGCTTCGCCAGATCGTTGAGCACGGCTTTGAGCCGTTCCTCGAATTCGCCGCGGAATTTCGCGCCCGCGATCAGCGCGCCCATGTCCAACGCCAGGATGCGCTTGTGACGCAGGCCTTCCGGTACCTCCCCGTTCACGATGCGCTGGGCGAGGCCCTCGACGATGGCCGTCTTACCGACCCCGGGCTCGCCGATCAGCACGGGGTTGTTCTTGGAGCGGCGCTGCAGCACCTGGATCGTGCGGCGGATTTCATCGTCGCGGCCGATGACCGGATCGAGCTTGCCCTGCGCGGCGCGCTCGGTGAGATCGATGCTGTATTTCTGCAGAGCTTTACGGTTCTCTTCGGCGCCCGCATCTTCGATCTTCGCACCGCCGCGTACCTCGTTGATCGCCGTTTCGAGCGCCGCCTTGGCGGCACCGTTCGACTTGAGTATGCGGCCGAGTTCACCGCGATCCTCGCAGGCGGCGAGCACGAAAAGCTCACTGGAGATGAACTGATCCTGACGTTGCTGCGCGAGCTTGTCCGTGAGGTTGAGCAGCTTGTTGAGGTCATTGCCCACGGACACGTCGCCGCCCGACCCCTCCACCTGGGGCAGACGATCCAGCGCAGCCGCGAGGTCGGAGCGCAGCTTGGCGACCTGTACCCCGGCCTTCTCCAATAATGGCCGGGCAGTGCCGCCCTGGCTGTCGAGGAGTGCCGCCATCAAATGCACGGGCTCGATGAATTGATTGTCGCGTCCCACGGCCAAGGACTGGGCGTCAGACAGCGCCTGCTGGAATTTGGTCGTGAGCTTGTCCATTCGCATGAAAATATCCTTTCAAGTTACGTTGCCGTATGGACGTCAAGATGGGGATGGACAGGGCGCAATTCAACGCTCAGGAGCGCCAGATGAGCGTCGCCTGCCGGCCGCATGCGCCGTCGCGCCGGTGCGAGAAATACCGGTCGGCCGCAGCATGAGTGCACTCCCCGGTACCCCCGTAGATGCGGGTGATGCCGAGGATCCCAAGACGACGGCGCGCCAATGAGCCAAGATCCGCCATGAACCGGCCACGCGAATTGGCTTCGAAGGCCCCACGCGAGCCCTCGTCCTGGCTCAAAAACGCCTCTCGCACCTCGCCGCCTACTTCGAAGCTCCCGGGGCCGATCGCGGGCCCGAGCCAGGCCAGCGTCCTGTCCGGGTCCACCCCCATGGCCCGAAAGGTGGCTTCAATGACCCCCGCGGCAAGTCCACGCCAGCCGGCATGAGCCGCCGCCACGACCTCGCCCGAATCGGCGGCCAACAGCACCGGCAAACAGTCGGCCGTGAGGATGGCGCAGACGCGGCCAGGGCGGCGCGTGACGGCGGCGTCCGAGGCTGTGCGCGGGCCGTCCGAATCGATATCGGCCACTCGAACACCATGGACCTGCGCCAACCAATGCGGCTCGGACGGCAGGCCCGCCTCTTGTCGCAGAAGCCTTCGGTTTTCCGCCACCTTGGCCGGGTCGTCTCCGACATGGTCCCCTAAGTTCAAGGACGCATACGGCCCGACGCTGAACCCGCCGCCGCGAAACGTCGATAGGGCCCGCACGCCGGGAGGAGTCGGCCAATCGGCTTCGAGCCAGCCGATGCTCATGGCGCTCGGCAAATTTTCATGGCGCGAGGTCCGATCGTAGAACGGCCAAGAGGTGCTCCAGATCCGGCGGAACCGGGCTTTGCAGCGTCAATCGTTCGCCCGTGCGCGGCTGATCGAAGGACAGCGTCGCAGCATGCAGAGCTTGACGTCTGAAAGAGCGCAGCGCTTCGATCAACGCGACGCCGGCGCCGCGCGGCAGGCCGAACCGGCCGCCATATACGGGATCCCCCACGATCGGGTATTTGACATGCGACAGATGCAGCCGAATCTGGTGGGTGCGCCCAGTCTCGAGCTTGACGGACAAATGAGTGTGGGCACGGAAGCGCTCCAATACCCGGTAGTGGGTGACGGCAGACCGCCCGCTCTCGCGCACGGCCATTCGCAGCCGGTCGCTGCGATTGCGTCCGATCGGCGCATCGATGGTGCCGCCACCCACCATGACCCCGGCGCACACCGCCTGGTACTCCCGCGCCATCGTACGAGCCATCAACTGGCGCGCGAGCGAGGTTTGCGCCGCCTCGTTGCGGGCGACCACCAGCAAGCCGCTGGTATCCTTGTCGAGTCGATGAATCAGGCCCGCACGCGGCAGCCGCGCGAGCGCCGGATCGAGCGCCAGCAAGCCATTCTGCAGTGTATGACTTGGATTGCCCGCTCCAGGGTGCACCACCAATCCTGCTGGCTTATCGACCACGAAAACGTCCTGATCCTCATGCACCAGCTTCACGGCCATCGACTCTGCGTGGACCTCGGTTTGCGGAAGAGGCACCGTCAGCCGCACCTGCACGCGCGCGCCTGCCTCGACGGTGTCGCGCGGCTTGCAGACCTTTCGGCCGAGCAGCACTCCGCCTGACTCGATCCATGCTTTTATACGAGTGCGCGAATGTTCGGGCAGCAGGCGCGCAAGTGCGCTGTCGAGGCGCTGCCCGGCCAGTTCCACGGGAATCTCCAACTGGAGCACTTGGAACTCTGGATTCATCCTGACACTCCAACTCAAGCGTTGCGCGAACCGCAGGGGACCATCGGGTATACTGCCGCGCTTTCGAAAGGCCCGCTCGGGGGGCCCGCCAAGAGCGACCGCCACAGGGGGCCGCCAAAACGGGGGGCCGCCGTCGGGACACCCGCTTGCGGGAAGCCTCATTCTAAGGAATCGTGTGTGATATTGCGTGATCTTCTGGCCTTGAGCCGCGTGCTGTTGCTCGCCCTCGCCGCGCTGGTGCTAGCCACGGGCTGCCGCAGTCATCGCGAGAACGAGTCCAAGTCCGGACCGGAAGTCATCTATGCCAAAGCGCAAAAGGCGATACGCAATTCGAGTTACGCGGAAGCGGTCAAGCAACTCGAGGCGCTGCAGTCGCGTTTTCCGTTCAGCGAGCCGGCCCGTCAGGCTCAGCTCGATCTGATCTATGCGTACTACAAGAATCGCGAAGTCGATCCCGCCGTCGACGCCGCCGACACGTTCATCCGCGAGAATCCCACCAATCCGCGCGTCGATTACGCCTACTACATGAAGGGCATGATCTATTTCGAGCGCCAGGCCAATGCCATGGAGCGTTTCTTCAGAGTGGATTTGTCGCGCCGTCCGCCGATCAATGCCCGCAAATCATTCGAGGCGTTCGATGAACTCATCAAGAAATTCCCCCATAGCACCTACGACGGAGATGCTCGTCAACGGATGATTTTCCTGCGCAATCGCCTGGCCGATTTCGAGCTGCACGTGGCGCTCTACTACATGCGTCGGGGTGCCTATGTCGGCGCACTCGATCGAGCCAAATACTGCGTCGAGAACTACGACGGGGCACCGGCGGTGCAAGGCTCGCTGAAGGTCATGGTCGATGCCTATCGGGCACTCAACATGACCGATCTCGCCAGCGTCGCCGCCCGCGTCTATGATGCCAATTATCCCGCGAGTTCGCTCGAGGTCGAGGAGAAGAAGGCCTGGTGGCGCAAGATTCTGTAGACAGCGCGGCGGCCCATTACCGCCACGCCAATCTGCTGAAGGACCGCGGGGAATTTGCAACCGCCCTCGCAAGCTACGATAGCGCCTTGGAACTCGCGCCGGATCATGCGCATGCCTGGTGTAATCGGGCGGTGGTACTCGGCCAACTCGGCCGACCCGCGGAGGCATTGACGAGCTATGAGCGCGCGATCGAACTCGACCCAACCGACTCGCTGGCGCTCTGCAATCGGGGCTACCTGCTCATTGCGTTGGGTCGGAAAGACGCTGCGCTCGAGAGCTTGAGTCGCGCGCTGGCGATTGCGCCCAATCTCTATTCGGCGCATTTCGCACGCGGTGCCCTGCTCCAAGAAAAACAAGCATGGATACCAGCACTCGCCGCCTACGATCGTGCGGTGGAATTGAACCCCGGCGACCCGGTTGCGCAGTACAACCGAGGAACCGTGCTCAAGTTCCTCGAGCGTTGGGAATCTGCACTCGACAGTTTTGACACCGCGATCAGTCTACGGTCGAACTTCGCGCCGGCGCACTCGAGCCGGGCCGAAGTACTCGAGGCGCTCGAGCGATGGCCCGAAGCGGTGGCCAGTTACGATCGCGCCATCGAACTGAATCCGCAGGATGCGAAAACTCAGTACAACCGCGGTGTCTTGCTGCAAAACACCAAGGACTGGGTGGCGGCCCTCACCGCCTATGAGCGGGCCATCGCCCTGGATCCGAATTATGCGGAGGCTCTATTCGGCCGAGGCACCGTGCAGCATGAACTCGAGGATCTCTGCGGCGCGCTCGCGAGTTACGATCGGGCGATTGCGGCCAAGCCGGATTTCTC
>Ga0116230_10007426_pt1 | contig 10825 bp, 5 predicted proteins | sample S1TSphfallax_3_FD_88678 | JGI IMG/M metagenome (GOLD analysis project Ga0116230, IMG submission 88678) | Host-associated microbial communities from peat moss isolated from Minnesota, USA - S1T2_Fd - Sphagnum fallax MG | ecosystem: Host-associated > Plants > Peat moss > Unclassified | place: USA...
ACACCGGCTCCAACGCATTCTGGTGGTCTCGGAGCTTTCGCTGACACTCGCGCTGCTAGTCTCGTGCGGGCTTCTTCTGAGGACAGTGCTGGCGCTGCGGAACGTTCCGCTGGGCTTCCGCACGCAGCACGTCTTCGTGCTCGATCCCAAGCTGCCGGGATACAAGTACGACGCGGTGGATACCTACGCCGACGTCTTTCAGCCTCTGCTCGCGCGGCTCAAGGCGGTTCCCGGCGTGGATGCCGCAGCGGTGACAACGGTAGCCCCCTTAACTCCGCAGTTTGTGATGCAGTTGAGCCTCGGCGTTACTGGAAATCCGAAAGACATCATCACTGTCAACATGCAGGCCGCAGGGCCGGAGTTACAGAAGGTTCTCGGGTTCGGGATGGCGCGCGGGAGATATTTCAACGCTCAGGATACGGAGAGCGATTCCATTGCTGCGGTGGTGAACAGTGCCTTCGCGAAGCTCTATGAACGCAAGAACGGTGATGTGGGCAAATTCACCCTCGCCATGACGGCGAAGAAAGGTGTCAAACCGCGCGGAATCAAGGTCGTAGGAGTTTTCGACGACCTGCATCAGGTCGGCATCGCCCAATCTGCGTTCCCTGAGATCGACGTGAACGCAGCGCAGATGCGGCCCGATGACGGTTTCTATCAGGCATCCCTGAACGCTCACGTGCAGCTCGTCCTCCGCTCCAGCCGCGAGCCCAAGGATCTCATCCCCGAGTTGCAGCACGCCATGATCCAGCTCAACCCGGACCTCGCCAGCACCGAAATTCGCACCATGAACCAGATCGTCGAGGACGCGATGGGTTCGCAGATTCTCGCCGCGCATCTGCTCGAAACGCTGGGCGGACTGGCGCTGGTAGTCGCGCTCGCCGGCCTCTATAGCCTGCTCGCGTACCTGGTGACGCTGCGCACGCGCGAGCTTGGCCTCCGCCTCGCGCTTGGGGCGCAGCGCGAGGACATTCTGTCGCTGGTTCTGCGCGGAGCCGGCGTTCTGCTGATCGCGGGAACCGTCGCGGGCGTTGCCCTGAGCCTGCTGACCGCGCGCCTGCTGTACAGCTTCCTCTTCGGCGTGAAGCCGTACGATCCGCTGACGCTGATCGCCGCGCCTTTGCTGCTGTTGCTGGTCGGCACCTTCGCCGCGTGGCTGCCCGCACGCCGCGCCTCGCAGTTGGAGCCCATGGAGGCGCTCAGGACGGAGTAGGGAAGGCGAGATTTTGCGAGCCGTCAGCCGGAAGGCTTCCAGCTGAGAGCTTAAGGCGGGTATTTGAGAGTTGAGAGTTTTCGCAGTCTGGAGTTAAGAGTTCCAACGGAATGGCCTGGGAGGGTTTCAATGAGAGTCTTGCTGCAGGATCTTCGTTATGCAATCCGCCAGTTGAGAAAGAGCCCCGGCTTTACCGCGATTGCGGTGGTCTCGCTGGCGCTCGCGATCGGCGCGAACACGACAATCTTTTCGTTCGCCAACCAGATGTTGTTTGTGAAACTTGGCGTGCCGCATCCCGAGCAGTTGCGGCTTCTGTCCGTCACTGGGGACCAGCATGTGGCGGTTCACAACACCTGGGGCCCCTCCCGATTCGACAACGGAGTGTGGCGTGCCGATGTCTTCTCGTACCCTGTCTACCGGCAGATTGCGCGAGAGAACTCAGTGCTGGAGCCTCTGGTCGCCTTCAGCGGCCTCGGTCCCGTCGATATCACCTCGGGCGGGGCACCGGTGCCCGCAGCCGCGGAGCTGATCTCAGGCAACCTGTACACGCAGTTGCAGGTGCGGCCTCAAGTCGGCCGACCGATGCTGCCCTCCGACGATGGCACGCTCCGAACGAGCAACGTCGCGTTGATCTCCGATGCGTTCTGGCACCGGGCCTTTGGCGGCTCGCCGGATGCGGTCGGCAAGACGATCTTCGTCAACAACACGCCAGTGACCATCATCGGGGTCAACCCGCCTTCCTTCACCAGTCCCGATGGAATCGGGGGCGGTGCTCCGCAGATCTTCCTTCCGCTTTCGCTGGTTTCGGTGCTTCGGCCCGGCGCGAAGGCTGCCGACCCACTGGGTCCCACGCTATGGTGGGTGCAAGTGATGGCGCGTGCTAAGCCTGGAGTCTCGAACGCCACCGCCCAGGCTGCTCTCGATGTCGAGTTGTCGGCTGCGGTGCGTAGCACGATGACTCTTGCCAAGGACGAGACGCTGCCCCATATCTCGATCCAAGACGGCAGCCGAGGCGACACTATGGGCATCGAGGACATTGCGACGCCCATCTACCTCCTGCTGGGATTCGCCGGACTGGTGCTCCTGCTGGCCTGCACGAATATTGCGAATCTGATGCTATCGCGGGCGACGTTTCGCGAGCGAGAGATGAGCGTCCGCATGGCGCTTGGTGCGGGCCGCGGAAGGATTCTGCTGCAAGTGCTGACGGAAGCCATCTTGCTGGCATTGCTGGGCGGATTTGCCGGACTATTCCTTGGCTATCTCGGGCGCGGTCTGATTCCGTGGCTGGTCTCGCAGGCATGGGACGGTGCCGATCTGCCCGTATCCTTCGACTGGCGCGTCTTCGCCTTCACTGCTGCCGCCACACTGATGACCGGGGTACTTTTCGGTCTCGCACCTGCATGGCGATCGACCCGAGCTTCGATCAACGCGGCCCTAAAAGAAGGTTCGCGCAGCGCGACCAGGCGCAGGAAAGCCTGGTCCGGCAAAGCCATCGTAGGTTTCCAGGTAGCCCTTTCAACCTTACTGGTCATCTCCGCCGCCTTCTTTGTGCGGACCATCGTCAACCTCGACCATCAGGCTCTTGGATTCAATGCTGCGAACCTGACACTCTTTTACGTAAATCCGCCGCCCAGCCGCTACCCCGCGCCGCAGGACATCGCTCTCCATCACCGGCTTGAAGATGCTTTTCGCGCCATTCCGGGCGTACAGGGCGTGTCCGTCGAGAGGGTTACTCTCGTTGCAAATTCCATGTGGAGTGCATTCTTCTATGTCGAAGGAGATAAGGCCGTCGCTGTACCGGAGCGTGACGATCAGAGCCATGAGACGGACGTGGACATCGTTGGCCCATCATTCTTTTCAACCATGCAGATCCCAATTCTTGCCGGTCGCGGCTTCGGGCCTGAAGACACGGAGACATCCACGCCTGTCGCGGTTGTCAACCAGACGCTGGCGCGGAAGTTCTTCCCCAACACGAACCCTATCGGCAAGCGCTTCAATATGGGCTCAGACCAGCCCAGATGGATCGAGATTATCGGCATTTGCAGCGACACGAAGTACCACGACATGAGAGAGGAGCCGCAGCCAATCCACTTCGACTTGTATCGACAGCGACCCGAGATTGGAGGAGTCACGTACGCCGTCCGCTCGCCGCTTGCACCTGACGCTTTAATGCCTTCGCTGCGCAACGTGGCAAAGAGAATCGATCCAAGCCTCACGTTGAGCAATGTACGCACCCAGCAGAGGCAGATCGATAACACCATGGTGATGGAGCACCTCTTCGCCTCGCTCACCGCCGGCTTCGGCTTCCTCGCGCTTGCCCTCGCCTGCGTGGGCATCTACGGCATCATGGCGTACACCGTCTCGCAGCGCACCAACGAGATCGGCATCCGCCTTGCGCTCGGGGCTATGCGTGAGCAGATTCGCGCGATGGTAATGCGCGAGACCGGCTGGCTCGCTGGCGTCGGTGTTGTCATCGGCCTCGGCGCAACCCTGGGACTCATCAAGCTGATCGCGTCAATGCTCTACGGCCTGAAGCCGTGGGACCCGGTAACCCTGGGCTGCTCGACGCTGCTGCTGCTGGCCGTCGCGTTCGTTGCCGGCTGGATCCCCGCGCAACGCGCCTCACGCGTTGACCCCATCGATGCATTAAGAAGCGAGTAACAACCAAGGAGAAATCATGATCGACATCCGCAATCTCGAACGCAGCTATAAGACCGGCCACACTGAGACCTGGGTGTTGCGGCGCATCAACCTCCACATCGCCGAGGGCGAGTTCCTCACCATCATGGGCCCGTCGGGTGCGGGCAAGTCGTCGCTCTTGAACGTGCTCGCCATGCTCGACGACCAATGGAGCGGCCAGTTCCTCTTCGAGGGCGTCGCCATCGAGAAGCTCACACGCAAGCAACGCGCCGACCTGGCGCGGCGGCGCATCGGCATGGTCTTCCAGAGCTATCACCTGATCGACGATCTCACCGTCGCCGAGAACATCGACCTTCCGCTCAGCTACAAAGACATCCCGCGCTCGGAGCGGCAGGCACTGGTGGCCGACACGCTCGACCGCTTCAACATCGTGGGCAAGAAGGATCTCTACCCCTCGCAGCTTTCCGGCGGTCAGCAGCAACTCGTCGGCATTGCGCGCGCGGTCATTCACAAGCCTGCGCTGCTGCTCGCCGATGAACCAACGGGTAATCTGCACTCCGAGCAGGCCGCTGAAATCATGCAACTCTTCCGCACGCTCAATCAGCACGGCACGACGATCGTGCAGGTCACGCACTCGGATGCAAACGCCGCTTATGGGTCACGCACCATCGAACTGCGCGACGGCTGGATGACCCGTGACACCGCCAGTCCCAACCTGAACGCACTCACCGGAAGCCACGCATAAATGAAGACGTCCATGCTAAGCCGTATCTTCGTTCCCGCGGTGCTAGCCTTTACCTCGGCGATCCATGCGCAGACGCTCGCCTCTGCCCCGCAGCCAACGGTGCGCCTCGATATCCCGCACTCCTGGAATCCATTCAGCGCCTATCGCGCAAGCACTGTCCCGCAGCCGAATCTTGCGAATTCACCGCGCATCGACACGCTCATCCATGACGGGGTCCTGCAACTCTCGCTGCAGGATGCGATCGCGTTGGCGCTCGAGAACAATCTCGACCTCGCCATCGCCCGCTACAACATTCCCATCGCTGCGGCCGACGTGATGCGCACGAAGGCAGGTGGCATCTTCCGCGGCGTCAACACCGGCATCGTGCAGAACACCCCCGGTGCTGGTGTCGGTGGCTTTGGCTCGGGAGCAAGCGGCGCGGGCGCGGGCGGCACGACCGGCGGCGCTGGTGGCGCGGGCAGCGGAGCTTCTGGCCTCGTGCAATCGACGCTCGGGACCGGCACGAATGTGTCCTCTTATGATCCCTCCATTACGGGCACGACCTACGTGCAGCACTTCACCGAGCCGCTCTCAAACGAATCGGTGAACGGTGTACCGGTGCTGCACAGCAATGAGGTGTACGGATCGTACAGCTTCAACCAGGCGTTTCCGACCGGCACCAGCCTTTCCTTCACCGTGAACAGCGACCGCGTGACCACGAACTCGGTCTACACTTTTCTTAACCCGGAGCTCGACGCCTCGTATCAGTTTGGGCTCTCGCAGCAGTTGCTTGCGGGCTTTGGCTTCGGCCCGAATCTGCGGTACCTGCGCATCGCCCGCAACAACCAGAAGATCTCCGACCAGGCCTTCAAGCTGCAGGTGATCACGACGGTTACCCAAATCGCAACCATCTACTGGGATCTCGTGAGTGCCTACGAGGATGAGCAGGTGAAACAACAGTCGCTTGATTTCGCCAACCAGACGCTCACCTCGGCGCGCAAGCAGCTTGAACTGCAGGCAATCCCCGCGCTTGACGTTCTCAAGGACGAAGGCGAAGTGGCCAGCCGCGAAGAGGACCTCACCATCGCCAAGTCGCAACTGCGCTTTCAGGAACTCATTCTGAAGAACGCGATCACCAAGAACCTCGACGACCCGATCCTTGAGGCCATGCCGGTTCAACCCACCGATCTCAGCACGGTGGCGAACGATGCAACGGCTAAGGCGACGGCGCCCAGCGAAGACGTCATCCAGGAAGCGCTGAAGAACCGCATCGAACTCACCGAGTCGGAGATCGAGTACCAGAACCAGACGATCAGCCGCAAGGCAGCGGCCAATGCGCTCCTGCCTTCGGTCGCGTTGAATGCCTTCTATGCTGGGACTGGTCTTGGAGGTCAGGCAAACCCCGCGGCCGGTGTTCCGTCCACCGCGCCTACGAACTATGGCGGCGCGCTCGGCAATGCGTTCAACAACTCCGCGCCCGATTACTACGTCGGCATCTCGGTCGATATCCCCATCCGCAACCGTGTCGCCAAGTCCGACCAGTACCGTTCGGAACTGGAGGCGCGCCAGTCCGAGCTCCGCCTGCAGCAGTTGCGTAAGCAAATCCGCATCGATGTTCGCAACGCGCAGTACTCGCTCGAACAGAGTCAGGCACGCGTGCAGTCCGCCACCAAGGCTCGCGACCTGGCGCAGAAGACCTTCGACATCGTCAAGCAGGAACAGACTCTTGGTGCCGGCTCGACGCTCCAGACGCTCTCCGCACGACATGATCTCGCAACCGCGGAATCGGCGCTGGTTGCCGCCCGCACTGCGAACCAAAAGGCCCGCATCGAACTGGATCGCGCGGTGGGGCGAACGCTCGAAGCAAACTCAATTTCGATAGAATCGGCACGTACCGGCGTAAAGGCCGAAGTGGCGACTCACCGGTAACGCAGTTCGAAGAGACACTATGCCGGCATCGCTTCAACCCGAGCGCACGACCAAACCGACTCGGTCCGCAGAGAAGCCGTGTCATCTTCTGGTCGGCGACGATCAGCCGCACATTCTCGAAGCGCTGGATCTGCTGCTCCGGCCCGAGGGTTACAAACTGCAAACGGCTCGCTCACCGGCCCTCATCCTCGAGTGCTTCGGTCAGGCGTCGTTCGACGGGATTCTGCTCGACCTCAACTACACGCGCGATACAACCTCCGGGCGCGAAGGACTCGATCTGCTCGCCGCAATCCGTGAACGCGACACACAGATCCCCATCATCGTGATGACCGCCTATGCCAACGTCGATCTAGCCGTGGAAGCCATGCGGCGCGGCGCCAACGACTTCATCCAGAAGCCGTGGGACAATCCTCGCCTGCTCAGCGTTCTGCACACGCAGCTCGAGCTTCATCGCGCGCTTAAGCGCACCCAGTGGCTCGAAGCCGAGAACCGCATCCTGCGCGCGAGCAGCGCGTCCGATGCTCCAGAGTTCATTGCTACCGCGCCCGCCATGCGGCCGGTGATTGAATTGATGGCGCGCATCGGGCCATCGGACGCCAACGTTCTCATCACCGGAGAACATGGCACCGGCAAGGAAGTGGTCGCGCAGACGCTGCACCGGCTGTCGCATCGGTCGCAACGCACGCTGGTCGCGGTTAACACCGGCGCGCTGTCCGAAGGGACGTTCGAGAGCGAGATCTTCGGCCACGTCAAAGGCGCGTTTACCGATGCGCGCGCCGATCGCATCGGTCGCTTCGAGCTGGCCAGTGGTAGTACGCTCTTTCTCGATGAGATTGCCAATATCCCCATGCGCCAGCAAGCCAAACTGCTGCGCGTGTTGGAGACAGGCGAACTGGAACGCGTTGGCTCGTCTACCACGCGCAAGGTCGATGTGCGCATGCTTTCCGCCACCAACGCGGACCTGCATGCCGAAGCGGCGGCAGGGCGCTTTCGCGAAGACCTGCTGTTTCGTCTCAACACCGTGGAGATCAAGCTGCCTCCTTTGCGCGAGCGCCGCGAGGATCTGCCCGCACTCGCCGCCCATTTTTTTTCTCAATATGCGTCTCGCTATCGCCGCCCCGTCATTGGCTTCGAGCCTCCCGCACTGCAACTAATGCTCGCGCATCCGTGGCCGGGCAACGTTCGCGAGCTGGATCATACGATGGAGCGCGCGGTCCTGATGGCGCGCACAGAGCGCATCGGAGTTGCCGATCTTGGTTTGGGCGCTGCACGAACCAACTCGCAAACGCTGGACGATCTGAGCCTTGAAGCCGTGGAAGCGGTTCTGATTCGCAAGGCACTGGCGCGATCCCAAGGCAACGTCAGTCATGCCGCAGAAGCGCTGGGCCTGAGTCGTGGCGCACTCTATCGCCGGATGGAAAAGCATGGGCTCTGAGACGGGTCCATCTCCAGAAGCTGCAAAGCTGAGTCAGCCCCGACAGCGTCTCCCGCTTGGCGGAAGCGGGAGACGCCTCAGCTACGAGAAGCGCCTTCGCCTGTCGCTCATTGTGTTCCTATTGCCTTCAGCCTTGGGCGTCACTTGGATCGTATTCAATGACAGTGCTTCCATCGTTCTCGCGCTGGGAGCTGGCGCGGCGACCGCAGGATGCTTCGGCATTGCTGCGAGCTTCCTTTTCGAGCAGCTCATTCGTCCTCTCCAGACGCTGGCGAACGTCGTCGCCGCTTTGCGCGAAGATGACTTTAGCTTCCGCGCTCGCGGAGCTCGTCGCGGCGATTCGCTGGGCGATCTTGCGCTTGAGATCAATGCTCTTGCCAGCACCTTGCAGACGCAGCGTGCGGCGGCTCGCGATGCTCTCACTCTGGTCGAGCGCGTGATCACGTCAATGCAGACGCCGGTGCTCGCATTCGATGCGAGCGGCGCGCTGCGCCTGATCAACCCGGCCGCGGAAGATGCGTTTCATCTGGTGCGGCGGCTTGCCCTCGGCCGCTCTGCGCAAGAACTTGGCTTGAACGCATTACTGGAATCGGAAGATCAGGGCCTCTACATGGGTCATGGTTCCGGCACACCCCGCTGGTCGGTGCGCCGAACCACCTTTCGGCTGCAAGGCGTGCCTCACAACCTGCTGGTGCTCTCTGATGTTGCCGCGGCTCTGCGCGAAGAGGAGCGCGTCGCCTGGCAGCGGCTCATTCGCGTGCTGAGCCACGAGATCAACAACTCACTGACACCGATCAAATCAATCGCCGGAAGCCTGCGCACGCGACTACCGGTAACCGCTTCCGACAACTCCGACTTGCATCGAGGGCTGCTGGTCATCGAGGATCGCGCCGCTTCCCTGAACCGCTTTCTCCAGGGGTATCAACAGCTCACACGCTTGCCGCCGCCACTCCTGACCCCGACGTCCTTGGGACCGCTGCTGGCGCAGGTGGTGGCGCTTGAAACGCGGCTTCCCGTGGAACTAAAGAACGGGTCACCAACGACTGTACTCGCCGATCCGGACCAACTTCAGCAGTTGCTTATTAACCTCGTTCGCAATGCCGTCGAAGCGGCCCAGGCGCAGGCCATTGCCGCGAGAGATCCACACGTCTGCGTGACCTGGACCACCACCGGCACGCATACTTCTGTTCAGATTCGCGATAATGGCACAGGTCTGCTGGACCCCTCGAACCTCTTTGTGCCGTTTTACACCACCAAGCCGGAGGGAAGCGGCATCGGGCTCGTCCTTGCACAGCAGATCGCATCGGCTCTCAAAGGATCCGTGACCCTGACCAACAACCCTGACGCGCCAGGCTGCACCGCTGAAGTACTGCTGCCCGCCCATTGCGCGAGCAACACGGCAACCTGATTGGTTACAAACCGCCTTGGTTCAGCCGCTCGTACCGCTCGCGGTATTCTTTCTCGTAACGGGAGACAGCATCGTCATAGCTGGCGGGAACGTCGGAAGCAATCGGCAGAACCCTCCAGGTGATCTCCACGCGCCGTGCGACCGGTGAGATTTCGATGGCGTTCTGAGTCAACTTCACAGGTTTGCCGTCCACCAGCACCGCCGAAGCCGTTACAAACCACGGCAGATGAACCACGATCTTCTCCGGAGCACGTGCTTGCCTGAACTCCGGGTTCAGCATCAGAACCGCGTGCGTCTCATCTGGTGTCTGCAAGTTGAAGCCGATCGTCCCAAAGTATGTGGCTGCGCGTTTCACTTCAATCTGTTTCCCCGCGCCGATCCATGCCGGCGAAATTACCGAGAGCAGATGCAGTGTCGATCCTTCTTCGCGCACCATCATCGAGCGCAGCAGATTGCGGTACTCTGCCGCGAACCACCCATGCGGCGAGAGATTCCCGCTGAAGTCGCGATCGCCCCAAGGCCGGATGGAGAACTCGAAGCCCGCGTTGGTGGCACTGGTATGCATCAACTCGGCATAGAACTCGCGCGTTGCCTGCTCCTGATCGCCGCGGATCACTTCAGTCAACGTGTTCTTGATCGTCAGGTAGTGATGCAGCCACACGCCCTCGCCAGGCTGGCGGTAGGTGATGAGACCTTCCGCATAGTTCTTCTGCGTCGCCTTCAGGGTTGCGGTAACGCGCGGATCCCAAGGGTTTAGTTGCTGTTCCGGCGTAACAGAGAGCAGGTTGCCCCAGTCCGCGCCGCCCATGTCGCCGTCGAGCGCGGGAGGAATATAGCCGCCCGTCTTGGCCGTGATCAGATCCAGACGTTTCATGAAGTTCCCGCGAAACGTATCTTCCACCTGTTGGAAGTGATGCGCGTCGTCGGCATGCCCGAGGTCCTTCGCCAGGCGCACCGCGGCATCGATGCCATCCAGCGCGAGGAAGTTGTAGCCGGTTAGATGACCCGGGATGTACTCGTTGTCCCGAACGTCGGTTGACGGCATGAGGTGGAGCGGATCGTCGGTTGTAGCTTGCTCAAACCACTGCATTGCATGCACCATCCGGGGATAAACCTCAGCCGCAAAGGTCTTGTCTCCAGTGATGCGGTAATGTTCCCCGTACGTCCACATCGTCTGGCCCCAACCATCGTACTGACCGGGTTGCGAGAGCAAGTTGCCATCCGGTTGCTGACGCGTGGCAAAGAAGTGCAGCACCTGGCCGGCGATCTCCGGGTAATTCGACGTGTCGTACATCCTGACGAAGTCGGCCGAATCGCGCAGGTAGAAGGCGTGGTAATGCAACTGATTGACTGTCTGGACGTAGTCGTCGCCGAATTTGTTCAACGACAGCAGATCGTTGACCAGGCTCGTTTGAAAGACCTGGTTGACCTTGTCTTCCGGCGTCGTGATCTCCATCCCGCGTGCGAGCAGGTCGTTCC
>Ga0116230_10007427_pt1 | contig 10825 bp, 7 predicted proteins | sample S1TSphfallax_3_FD_88678 | JGI IMG/M metagenome (GOLD analysis project Ga0116230, IMG submission 88678) | Host-associated microbial communities from peat moss isolated from Minnesota, USA - S1T2_Fd - Sphagnum fallax MG | ecosystem: Host-associated > Plants > Peat moss > Unclassified | place: USA...
TCATGCCTTGGGCTTAATTGAATGTGATTATTGGTGTGAGCCATGGATTATGATTCAATAAATTGTTAAGTTTTAGTTCCATAAGTTTCTTTAGTAATAATGATTTGAATCCTTATAAACCACTAAGTAGTAATTATTATTAGTTGAATTAGCCTTTGGATATTTTTAAGCGTAGAAAAGTTCTGTATTTAAATTGATGCAATGTTTAGTTAGTTTTAGGACCTAGTAACCTTCTTAAATGCAATGTTTTTATGTTGTAGAAATGTGAAAGGGGATGTAGAATTAAAAGTGATTTTACTAATATATTGGGAATACAAGCCCATAATTAACATTAACATTTCGCCATGACAATATAAAATTAGTTTGTAGAATAATCTTCAAGCACTAATGATGTACTTGTAAGATTTTTAGGATGCAATCCTAATACATCCTTATTTAGTCTTCATTTCTATCAAACTCCTGAATAAAATCAAGATCAAATTTAATTATTAACTTTTTCACCTGAATAGCCTCAACTGAATTATAATTTTGTTAATGACTTAAAGGGAATATATCACAATTGTAGAAAATCCAGAATGTGACGAATGGTGCGAGCTAGGTATTCGGCTCGATGCTCCATGGGAAGGGGGTTGATTGGGCCTCGTAGCCAACAATAATGGCCATCACTAGGAACCTAAGTTCGACAATGAAGACGAACATCATCATCTTCACATTGACATTTTTCGAACCTTTTTGGCGCGACTCCACAAGCAAGAACAAATTATAAATAAATTGTTAGGGCATGTGGGTTAGGAGACAATCACCAATCCCATGCCAAACGATCGATTCGAGTGTGCACCATTCTTCTGGACGGTTTTTTTTCGCGCGACCATTGAAAGACATTCATGTCAAGCGATGTTTTTTCAAGTTCTTCATTTTCTACAGGTGCAACGGGAGAATCCGAGGGCGTAGCAACATCATCCGTCATAATTAAATTTTCATTTGCATCAACAAAATCTGAAAGGTAACCGAACCAATTTGGCACTTGTGTTCAAAGGGGTCATTCCTTTTATTCAAGAAATTAGGGTAGGCATGAGGTGTGGCGGTGACAGCGGAACTCCGTGAAGACCTAGACATCCTTGTTCGAACGAATTCATGAAGCCTTAGTATCGACGGTGGATCTAAAAGTACATGGGAATCCTTATAATTCCTAATTTCATTTTAATTTACTATGTATTACATAATTAATTAGTACATGATAAAAAATAATTAGGGAATATTAAAAGAGTTATTAGTGCATGAAGGGGTTACTACTACCATTTAGTTGATTTAGTCAAATGGGAATTCAAGGATGTTTACTTATTACCACTAGTAAATTATTTTAATAGTTAGTTACTTAGAATAATTAGGATGAAGAAGTAGGATGATTAAAGTCAAAAGGACGAAATTGACAATGATGGAGCTCAAAAGCTCCATCAAGATGTCCAAGATAGGGAAAAGGATGAATCCTCCAATTCCATTGGTCATGAGGATTATCATCCTATTTGATTGGTGAAGGGAATTGACGCGCTCCCAAGTTCCTTGATAGACCCACTTGAGGGTCTAACAATGTTGAGATGCGAAAGGAGTTGGAACTCGGGACTGTTCCCAACTTCTAGCACTAAGGGCGGGGGGGCGGTGAGAGGGGCGTGCTAGAAGTTCCGGGATTAGACTAGGAAGAGGGAAAAATAACTTAGTTACATGGTCCTGCATCCAAAACCAACCACAAGTTGGTTAGAACTCATTATGCACCCTTTTGGTGTTGGGACTAGCCACGGGCGACTTTGGACTCACTTGACTCACCACGGCCCGGACTTGGGGGAAGCCACCACCTTCCCCCATATAGTATTCTCTGCGTTACTTCGCGGAGGCTACATACGAATGGCACTTTTTCCCGGGACTCCCAAAGAGGAGTCCCAAAATTGTCCTAGGTTGGACTCCTGGGGCTTTGGGCATCCATAACTTCTTACTCAGACCTCCAATTGGGATGAGGTCTGAAGCAATCTTGTAGCTCTCTTTGAGAGCTTTCCAACGCCATGTCGCACTTCTCCTGTAGACGTCGGAATTGGGTCGATTCCCGATTTTTAGTGGTCGGGAGTCAAATTGCTAGTTTGACTCCCGGCCCTTCTTTTGCCCATAACTTGGGCTGCAGATGTCCAAATGGCTCATGCGAGGCCATTTTGGACATCTACACTTCAAGACCTTTCCAATGGTAAAAAGAACACCTCAAGGCGAGGTGTTTTTCCCTCTGCTGTCGAGCTCTAAAGTTGCAGGAGTCCCGAAGGACTCCCAATTCCCACTTTTTGGGAGTGTGAGTCACATCCTCACACTTGCCTCAAATTGGGGTTGCGACAGGAATCTTCTTAATGTTTCATTGGGCTTAGGAATTCTCATCCTAAATCCCATAGGAGAGAAAAATTATTCTCAATTCTCATTGGTTCATAAAGGATGAGGAGGCCATTGATTGGAGGGAAAGATTTCGAACCTTCCATTGGACAAGGAGAATAAGCTCAAGGAGGGGTGATAGGAGGCTTACCAAGGGAAGTGGTATCGTGCATGTGTTTTTTGGAAGGAGGAGAATGAGTGTGTGAAAATTTTTAGTTTTCATGTGTGGAAAAGTGTTCTTCATGAAAAAAAAAGTGTGCAAACAAAGCCATGAAGGGAAGTTATGTGTAGCAAATAGTTGTAGTAGAGTTCATGGAAGGATTTCCATGACAAAGCCCCTAAATTTTTAATTTACATAGTTGTTGCTCTCAAATCCACCGTTGGATTTGTCTCAAACTTGAATAAATTTCAGTTTATGAGGTGTAGAAGGTTATTCCAAAATTTCAACTTCATCGGTTTTGTTACAAGAAGCTACACTTGCCGGAAGTAGAGGGGGTTGAAATTGTTTGTTTTTTTCGAATATAATTAAAGTAGTTTTAATTTTAGGCATAACTTTTGACTTAAAAAATAAAAACTTATAAAATTTTGTACCATTTCTCCTTAAAAGATTAGCTTTTTGAATTTCTAATGCATGTTAGATTAGAAAGTTGTATGAAAATATTATGACGAATGGAACAAAAGGGGTCAACCATCAATCGTGAACTTGGATTAAACATCAACATAAGGCTCCTTCACCTTCTATCATGGTGAGTTTGATTCTCCCACAATGTCTTGGTACCTTTCAAATGGACACAACGCATTAAATTCTTAGTGAATTCCTTTGCATTTCATTGAACCACTTTAATTTGTTAGAATACAACTACATCGTAGTTCCACCCCCAAGTGGGTTTTGTGAACGCATATATTCATGTGGAAGGTGTGAAAGAATTCCTTACAATCGGTTTCATATGAATCTTCAAATTCATAATAAAAACATATTGTTCTTAAATAAAATTTTCTAATTTTTCATTTTTATGTCCATTATGGACTTTTAAAGATATCTCAATTTAGAGTGCACATGCAAATAAAAATAAATTCATTCTTTTTTTAATTTTGATTTCCACATGTCAAATATGTTATGTTTGATCAACTCATGTGATTGAAATTTAGGAAATAATTTATTTTTAGTGAAAAAAAATCCACATAATTTGTTACATGACACATCTATTCCTTTAAAAGTCCAAAAAATTATGCAACTAATTCTAATTGCAAAAATGTTCTATGCATTTCATTACATATATAAACTATCATACATATTTGAGTCCAAACCAAAAAATATTCAATCCAATTATCATGTAACATTATATTAAATTTCATTTCTTGAAAAAATAATGTCTATGATGTCCATTTTGGTACAATGCACCGTGTTTTTGCCCTGAAATCAATAAATCTTACCAAGGTGGAGGGATCTCATGCACTATGTAAAATTAACATCCACAAGAATCATCGTAGCAAGACATTACACCTTCTTGTGTGTTAAAAAATAAGAGATCTACTCAAATGCAAGCATAAAGTTTTATTGAAAGAAAACTAAAACATGATGCTCACAACACGGAACATAACATCAAGAACTCCTCAAGGTTCTTGTCACATGAAATACACAAACTTGTGTAATGAAGAGAAAAGAAACAAACCATCAACACCAAGGTATTTAACTACAAGACCAAACCACAAATAACCAAACTAATATAAGTAAAGAAAGTAATTCAACCTTGTGAAAGTAACCTAGTTACTTTCTTATTGCAATAACTAATGAAACCTAATTAGTTGAACTTGAATTCTCAACATTGTGGAAATTAACAACTTAGTAAAATGGTTTGGTGGACATTAATGCATCCATATCAATCATGTATACTATAGTAGTCTGCAAGCTTGGTATATATAATGCATTTGGTATTTGGCACATAATCATACAAGATGGCATCTAGTGTAGTGTCACAAGCTCTTAGCATGATCATTGAATTGCCAGTTAGAATTCGGGATGTTCAATGTCTTATGGTGTTCATGATTGTGGATATTAACAATTATGATTTGTTGTTAGGTTTGGACTTCTTCATCAAGATTGGTGTTGTTGATGTTTAAAAAGGCCTGATTAAAATGAAGTAGGGGGTTCCATTCACAATTGGGGTACTAGAAAGGAGTGTCTAATTGAATAAGGACTACAAGGGACAACTTTGGATTTTTACTTATCTTACATTATTATAATTGTAGTGGATTGTTGTATGCCAATAGATAAAATGATGTCTTCTTAAATTAATAGAAATATTTTCTATTAATTTGGATACTATGTAAATGTCATTTTGGATCTTATAAATTAAAGTAATCAAATGTTTAAAGTATTTTTAAAAAAGGAATCAAAAGGAATGCATAAAGTCATATAATTGATTTCAATTTTTTTGTACAACAAAAACATGCCCCCTTCTATGAAATTACATGTTCATTGGATGAACTTGATGAAAAACCAAATGAAAGAAAAATTTCAATTTCAAAATCTTGAAATTTTGAAGATAAGGGCTACAAGGGAAAGGACTCATTTTTTAAACCATTTGATAAAAAAAATATGTTCAATGGGTTCAAAATGTCTAGCTTTAGATGTAGGTCACATGTACAAGAAATAATCTTGCCAAAAACCATGTTTGGTTGTCCATTGAAACTCATTTTGGGATTTTTGGGGATTTTTTACATTTATGGCATTAAACCAAAATATTCATACACAATTATGTATGAATGTGAAAAATCACCATCAACACATGAATTATCTTATATTGGATTATTCAATTTTTCTCATTTAGATTTTTTTCATGTAAATGTTATTTGTAAAAAGTAGTTTTAAAAAGTCCTTAAGTCTTTTTTTCCTTTTTTGACCCCAACTGTGAATGGATTGAAGGACTGGGGAATAGTGTATAACTTTTACCATTAAACAGGGTGAACATGCAATAGTTGGTGATAGACATGAACAATGCTATTAACAACGAAGATCAAGGTGAAACTTTATAATTGTGGGTTTTAGTCATCAACCATTCGAGATGATGAAGGGGGGTTGATTACACCAAAGGAGGGTGGTCCATTATCTGATGTTGAAATAATTAACTTAGATTTTTTTTGACAACTTTAATGAAGAGATGGAAGATATGATAGATGTTGAAGAGGGTAATTTGTTTTTATTAAATGAATTCAAAGAAATTGAGGAGTTAATGGATGATGGATTGGAGTTTTTGTAGAAAAAGAAAAACTTCACCAAATTGTGAATTTGATATTCGAAAAGCAAGCAGATAATCTAATGTTTGGAGAAATTTCCAATTCTAAAGACTTTGAACACTTGATGCGGTGTGTAGCTTAAGATGAAGATAAGAAGAATGAGTAGTTTATGGTTGTAAAAAAAACTCATGTTTCAGAATTTTTTCAATTAGATGTTGGTTCTAGTACTTAGAAAAATGTTGTGTTTGAGGTGTTAACTAATGGCAAAGACAAATGGTTTGAAATCAAGGCAAAATTAAAGGTATACCCCAATGTGGGTCAAACAATCAATTATGGGAACTACTTGACCAATTTCTTGATGTTTTTGTTTGGAATAAAAGCAAATTATGGTGTTGCAAGTATGGAGAGCACATTGTGGATACTCATAGTTTTCCTCCATGCAAGATTATACCTAGTAGAGTTTCTTTTTGGGAATAAATAAAGGTGAAAATCAAATTGGTGTTCTAATTACCTTGGGGAAGATGAAGCCAAACACTTCTGAGTATGCATGCAAGGTCACATTACTAGTAAAGAAGGACAACAATTGCAAATTCTATTGTGATTACAAACTATTGAACATGCAAACACATCAGGATTCCTTCCCAATGCCATTAGTGGAGGATGTTTTAACTCAATTAGGGAAATCACGATGGTTTTCTACATTGGATTTGGAATTTAGGTTCTAACAAATTAAAATAGCTCCTAAATATATGGGCAAATTTGCCTAGATTACCAAATTTGGTCTATTTGATTGGACTATCATGCCTTTTGGCATGAAGAATGCCACTATCACTTTTTCTAAGACTATGATTAAAGTGTTTGGAGTTACATGGACAAATTTTTAAAGGTGTTTATGAACAATCTAAATGTGCACAACATGAGTTGGGAGGAGCATTTGGAACAACTTTGATATGTTCTGATGAGGTTAAAGGAAGTGAACCTCAAACTAAACCCTAGAAATGTGAATTTGCAAAGATTCATTTTAAAGGTCATGTTGTGAATAGGGATGGTACTTAGCCAAATCCTAGGAAGATCAAGGTAGTCAATGAATAATTTCTTAGTTCCTACTACTATATTTAATGTACAAGCCTTTATGGGTCTTATCGATTATCATAGGAACTATGTGAAAGGCTACTCCCACATAACAACACTGTTGTTTGAACTCATTAAGAAATACAACACCTTTAATTGGAACACTAATTGTCAAAATGATTTCAATTTGGTGACGACTACTTTGACTTTAGCTCCAATTCTTGTTAGGCCAAATTTCACTAAGGCCTTTTTTTTTACATAGATTGGTCCACACATGGAGTGGGAACTATTATGTCTCAGAAGGAAGGCATATATAAACAAGTTATTGTTTATGCCAACAAAAGGCTCTCCCTTGTGTAGAAGAAATTTCACCCTATGGAGGGTGAGTGTTATGCACTAATATGGGGGATACTACATTTTTGGCAATATTTACATACAGGAACCACTTCACATTGTGGATTGACCACAAGCCATTAGAGTGGTTGGTTATAATTTTAGATGCGTATGGTAGAATGGGAAGATGGAACAATACTTTTTAGGACTTTAGTTTCAAGATCATACACCACAGTGGATCCAAACACACAAATGTTAATGCATTAAGTCATAATCCTATTAATGTTGTTGAAGAAGATAAAGACTTGAGAAACACAATACAAGATTATAAGTTGTTACAACAAAAATTAGCACTTGCAAAAACAAATTGGACATGGAGGAGTTCAAAGATGGGGCATTGCAAGAGTTATGCAATCATGGCTTGCTTAAATAGTTGTTCATGGTTGAAGCAAAAGAATGTGATGTAAACACAAATACTGATGTTAGGACCAACCATGTTCTTGCATTAGGTTTTTGAGATTGTTGAAGGACTTAACATTAATGAGTTGAAAAGGAGGAGACAAAAATTGTGGGATGTACAAACTCACTAACAATTGGTTAATGAAACTTAAGTAATTGTGGATGAGGAAGCAAATCAAAAAGGATTTAAGGAGGACAGTGACTGGGAGAGCTCTAAAAACATGGAAATATGGGATGATGAAATGAGCATGATGGTGTTAAATGGAAATTAGCTTCCTCTTGAATGTGGAGAAGAGAAAAAGGCTAGATCCACAATGATTTTTTTTTCCATGGAGACCACACTGCCTTATAACTAGATTTCAAAAACATTCAAGTACAATTGTGTTGCAACTATCCTCCAAAGTGCAAGTCCTATGCAATTACAATTTATAAATACAATGATTTAGTAAAATAAATTTTCATGTCAAAAATAAAACTAGTTGTTCGGTAATTGGACTATAATGTTAAATATGTTTTGCATACGATAATTTATACACATCATATTTACACATGCAGTCAACTACATTTGATTTTTTAAGGAGTTGCATTGTAGTTGTAATGTGCAACTAAATTAGGACCGTTAAAAATGAGCTACACATTGAACAATTTTTTTGTAACTAGAGTATAGTTTTCATACGTGCAATTATGTCATGTGTTTGCATTCCCACTATCCATGAGGTATGATATCAACTGTGAAATCTGTTTGTGCAATTGGTTGGCCACTATGTTGCCACTAACTGACTACTATTGTATTATTAATTGTCCACTACTATGCCAACATGGCCACTCGGATGCCACTAGTTGTTACATATGTGCCATTATGGGGCCATAATATTGGCATTGTTTTACAACCAAATGGCCATCATGGTGTCACTATTTGACCACTAATAAAATACTATCGATTCACTATCCATATAAAGTGTGAATTTGTAAACCTCAAATTAAATCCCAATGCTACATAAACTATATTAAAAATATTTATATTGAACATGTACATCAAGATATTCAAGCTTATACACTAGAATTTTTTAAAACTACACAGGCAAATGCAAAATTGATAATAGCTAATTATCTACAGATAGTTTTTTGGCACTCACAAGGGTTGCATCTTGTGGCCCATTTAATATTAAATATTGATTTAAGGTTTAATTAATTTAATTTTTATGAATTAAAAACAAAATTAAATAATTAGCCCTTGATTTGAATTGATCAATCTAATTCAAAAAAATTGTGAAATTCAAAACAACATGCATATTTAATTAAACATTCAATAATGGTGTACATATGTATATGTTTCTATATGCCTTGATGTCTTCCACTCAAATTCATATTTATTATTTAATAATTAATATGTAATATTCTTAATTGTTACAAATTAATTAGTTAAACTAAATAATAAACTATTCAATTGAATTCATGTGTGTTTCCATTATTTTTTGAACAATATGTAATTAAATCTATTTTATTAATGATAAAATTTCAAGTAAATCAAACGTGCAGATTTCAACAAAAGTAAACATGTCAATATTTTTTAAATAATATGTGTTTCAAACCTTCAATGATACATTATACATTGAATTTATCAAACATACATTTCTTTAACATCATTCCAAATGGAGCACAACATATTCATAAAAATAACAAATAATGTTATATAACACATTCAATATTTATGAAATTGCAACCTTGCCTTTGCTTATACCAAAATATATGGTTTTTTTCTTAGAAAGTTTTTCAAATTATGTAGTTTTAAAAATCAAAGGCACATTTAAACACTAGAAAAAGACTATCATGGATAATTAAAATAAAAAATATATTCAAAATTTTAATGATACCACACCTTCATAATCATCAATATATTGTCATCCACAAAATTTCAAAATTAATGGTTTGATTTTACATACGATAAAGGACATTCAAAATTTTAACACCTTGTACACATTGAATTTTCCACTCCTTACTATACATTTTATGACCAATGAGACATATCAAAATTGCACAAAATTCATTTTAATGAAAATTCATAAGTTTACAAACATTTTGAAAATGATTTCATTAAATTATAATCCTTACAACTCATGTAATCATTTTTCAAAGTCACGGAGGTGTAGGATTTTATGTGTGTACATGTAGTCCTTGGCTCCTTTTGCTATGAACGCACCCACATGTCATAATGTAAGACCATTTAAAATGGATTCATAATGGACAATGAATATCAATATTATTTTTTAAGTCACAAAAAAATCCTATAGTGCCACATGTTAAATTTTAATGAATGGATGAAAAATGACATCAACATGACATCATGGTTGTAGTCATAGGGGAGTTGCATAGTAGTTGAAAATGAAATGTTGTGATAGAATTGCATTAGAGTGTGATATTATGGTGAAGTGCATTTCTTGCAACTCATGCAACTTGTATGATAGTAATCATTAGGTGTAAAAATATAGTGAGTTGCAAATGGTCATTCACTAATAGAATTTTTGATTTTTCAAATGGTTCAAATTGACCAACTAGTCTTTTTTTACTATTGGACATGTCCTTTTTGACTAAAGGCTCAAATCATGTACTTTTTGACCAACCAATTTAATTAAAGTGACTTATTTGACCAATACATCTAGTCAAATTAGACAACCCTAGTCCAAATGGCCAATGGGTTTTAGTCAAATGGGACATCTTATGTCTATTACATACCTGCCTCCTACCTTTCACTCACAATCTTATAACCTACCTACCTATTTACCTACCCACCCACCTGCCTAGATGTATTACTTACCTACCTACCTACCCACACACCTACTTACATACATACTACCTACCCACCTACTTTCATACTTCATAGTCTTATAGTGATGTGTTGAAATAAACATGTGAAATCAAAAAATTGACAAAAGTTGAACACCTTTTGATGGTGTGGTCCATTAATTAGGGACTTGGTTTATCATGGAAGAGGTCAATGGTTCACTTCCTACCATTATAACCTATGTACATGCTTAAGGGGCTAAAGTAGGTAAGTTAGGTTAAGTAGGATATATTAGGTTAGGTTAAAGTAGGTGAAGTAGGATATGGTAGATTAGGTTAGGTTAGATTAGGCTACCACCCACCTACCTACCTTTTTATGACCTACCTACCTACTCGCCACATTTTTTTTGATATGGGTAAAAATTTGACCAATCAAAATGACTAGTCAAATGGTCCATACTTTGCTACTTAAAAAAACCACCAAAGTCATAACACACATGTTGAAATTGACTTGTCCAAAATGATGGAGTGGTCTTTTTAA
>Ga0116230_10007431_pt1 | contig 10824 bp, 8 predicted proteins | sample S1TSphfallax_3_FD_88678 | JGI IMG/M metagenome (GOLD analysis project Ga0116230, IMG submission 88678) | Host-associated microbial communities from peat moss isolated from Minnesota, USA - S1T2_Fd - Sphagnum fallax MG | ecosystem: Host-associated > Plants > Peat moss > Unclassified | place: USA...
TCAACAATTGCCAGATGTTGTTCTACTTTCGTTTTTCTTGACAAGTTGTAGAGCGCGCAAACGGCCAGGGATTGCTTGTCGTCAAGGCTCAGGACACACTTCAGACTACGAGGGTGAAACTGTGAGGTGTCGTACTCGGCCATCTTACTCTAAACCCTAAACCCTTAAAAAAAAATTTAAAAAAAAAACAACCCTAAACCTGAGACGCCGCTACTGAGGTCGGGCTCGCCATTGCCACTGTCCTCGCTACAACACCAGAGCTTGAAGACGTCCACTTTCGCACTTGAGGACAAACTAACTCACTAGTATATAAGCTTTGACCTTTGCCGTACTTGCGAACATACTAACTCAAAAGTGTAAGCTATGACCTTTGCCATACTGGAGGACAAACTTCAAAGCTCCACTCCTTTTGGTTGTCGCACCCTCGCTGCTCCTGCTCCTACTCCTTCTGCTCCTCTGCCATACTTGAGACAGACTTCAAAGCTTTGCTCCCTTTGATGAGCAGAACATCAACTTTTGCAATTATGCACACACCTCAATATTCTTCGACAACTTTGTTTGTCATTCTTTCTTATGTGGGCACATGTTAGGGCAACCTACTTAGAAGGCATCTTTTTGTGTTTGTTCATTTTCACGTTTTGTAATATTTTTCAAAGGTTTTTCTATCATGTGTTTTCCCCTCCCTAGTTGATGACACCCATATCTTTTGCCATGCCCATGTTGTTTCTCTCACCTTTGATCATTTTGGTTTTTAATTAACTTTTATGGGGTTTCTTATTCAATCCCATAAATGTTTGGCTTGGGTTCCTTCTAGTTTACCTCTTGGGTTCATCCCCCTTGCTGAATTTTGTTGCCCCCCTTCATGGCATCAAGATCCTTGACATCCCCTTTGGCTTTTCCTCTTTCATTTTCTTTTGCAAGAAACTTTAGGTGCGGATGTTCAACATGAAAACTTGTTCCCAAGATTAGGGGATGTCTAAGTGGCTTTTGGTATCTTCTTTTGATGCTTTGTTGAAAGGTTTTCCTTTTTGTTTCATTGTTCCCGTTTTTCCAAGTTTTCAAAATTAGTTCATTGTTTTTTATTCAACCTTGATGGGAGTTTTTGAGAGGCTTTTGGGTTTGGGCTCATTGGAGTGCCACAAGGCCCTTTTAATTCATCAACGTGATATTTTTTTCATTTCTAGTGGGGGGTGTAAGGTTGATTTCTTCAAAAGTCATTACTCTAACTACTTATTTAGGAAGTTGAACATTAATTGCTTTTATCATAACTTCTAGATTTTTGTTGGATTTTTGCATGTTTTTGTTGGAGACAAGAGGTGTGAGAAACTCAAGGCCATTTCCTTTCCACATGCGTTTGAAATCAATGTGAGAACTTATTCCCCTAGGGGTTATAACATGTGTGCCCCTTTTGAATAATTGGCTAAAAAATGTACAGACTGCCTTTAGGATATCATTGCATGACCATTCTTTTAATAACATCATTTTTAATGGACCTTTTGATTTGCACTAAACGTGTTTGAGGTCGTGTGTAAAGTTGGGTGGGGGTGCAGGTGTTTTGTCGATAGCATGCCTAATCATCCTTTTGCTTAGTTTAGATGTTTTCTCCACCCTAAAACACATTAGGTTGGGTTTTTCCCATCCTTTGGTCCTTGGGGTGTTACACTACATTTATAGCCAACCTTTGGACCTTATGGGGATCCATATTTTTTGTTGCGTTCATCATGAGAAAAGGATGGCCTTGCATGATGTTGTGCGAGGTGCTTTTGTGACTATTGCAGAAAATGCGATATTTCATGTCTTTTGAGAATAAACCCATGTTCTTTTGCCCTTTACACTATAATTTTCGCTTTGTCCAATTGACATTGTGCTATTAGTTGATAATATTTGCATGTTGGCAAATATTGTCATTGTCGACCCCACTCAAGTTGATTTGGTTTCGTAGGTTAATTTTTTTCATAGGGTTATTAGACAATCGTGACGTAGATGAAAAATGATCTTTATTGCAATCAATTCCTGATGGACATGTTTTTTCCTTTAGTTGTCGAGCATTTCAAATGTCTACACAACAAGCAGACAAGTTTCTTCATTGATGTGTCAACATGGAATGAGGAGCAAAAGGCATTGGAGGCTCTCCTCTTTTATTTTTGCACACAATATATAGATAGAAGGTGTCAATGGCGTTGCAATGTGCTTAGGCAATTTTTGTTTTGAGACATGCAATTGCAATAGGTGAGGGTTTGTCTAGGCTAGGTGTCCTTTTAGGAGGTCCTCCCCTTTCTTTAGTTGATATGCTTCTCTCACAACTGAAGGGTGTTCAAGAACATGATGTTCCCCTTGTGGTCTGCCCTTCCCAAGAGGGGGGTGGTTCATTTGTCTTCTTGGAGATGTGGGTAGTTCCATTTCGTTCCTTGTATTCCCCCTTTCTTGGGTGCTTTGGGTTTTTTTTTGTGTTTTTTTGCAATGGTTGGCAGGGTTTTCATCACTTTCTGGCTATATTTCCCCAGAAAGAAAAGGACTGGTACGATATAGAACACACATCACTCAAGGGGATGACGAAAAGAAAGAAAGCCCAGCCCCCCTTCACCTGAATGGCCTTGCGCAGAGCCCCAAGTTTCTCAGATATAAGAATTACTGTCGGGATGTTGCTTGGATTCCGACACTGTTGTTAAAAAAGGAGTCATCAAAAATGCCACAAAAACTCCTGTAATAATTGTTGTTGCTCAGTGTTAGCAACAAATGTTGGGCGGGTATACAAGGCTGGAACCCTCGCTGCTTCATATTGATTGATATTGCACTTGGTACTGTAGGGATATGAAACAAATACCAACCTGGTTACCAGTACATGCTTTGGTAAGAACCTGGTATATATATAAATATATATAATATACCCTCCCTCGTACTAGCCAAAATTCAGCCTTCCACCCTAATGCCAGGACTTTTTTTATAGCCAAATTTGGTAAAATCTTCCAAGAGATGATCACCATTTATTTTGCATCTTCTTATGAACAATCTCCATTTAGGTTGCATTGAAAAGTTCCTAAATAAACATTGTGTTAAAAATGAGGAATCGTATCATTGTTACTGCATGCGATAATCCTTTGATCCTTAGTAGTGAGCAATCAATGATAATCATATTTATTATTGGCCTTTTTGGAGAGCCATATGCATATTTGTAAGTCCAAAATTCAATTTCATATTATTTATGGCTTGAATGTCATCCAAATTAATTGTGTGCAAGCCATTGTCGTAGTACTTTAATGGATTTTGGCTTAGGGTGCTGAATACTTTATTTATTTATTAAAATGCATTTTGACATATAATGTAATATTTTCCAGGACTTTTGGCTCACATTAAAAAAATATTCAATGCTTTTAGCATAAAGTAGGATGTCAATTATTTTTCATTCATTTTCATACATAACATTAATGTGTCACATTAAAAAAATTCTTGGTTGCATGGCCTTGATGTCTTTCAATTCTTGTTAGTCACATTTTGGAGTACCTCTATCAAATTCAAAATGGAGTGGCTTGCACAACGATGCATAGACAATTTATCTTGTTCATGGTGCATTGCAATAGGATGTATGGAAAATTTGTCTTGTTCAGGATTAGCGAGAGCGTTGAGCAATGATTTTTGGCAAATTGTGTTTTTGAAACACCAAAGTTTAGGGCCATATTATGGGCTAAGCAAAGCATAACATGTACAACCATGAATTGTTTTTTTAATTTCAAAACATGCTAGTGATTAGGGCTTATAACCTAAAAAGGTTTCCCAAACTTTTAGCAATATGCAACTTGAAAATTTCACACTTCAACCGATATATTTCTTTAGAGAATTATTATTGTCATAAATATTTAACTACCACCAAATCCATTAAGGTGTTTTGGTACACTATTGGCCATGGAGATGCTCTAAACTCAATGTCTCCATGGTCTAAAGTTGCTATACCCAACTCCTTAGTGGTCATGGTCATTTAATCACCTCATCACCTGATAGGGAACTTGGGTGTAAAACCTTAAGGCAGGTAGAGGCAATGTGTCACCCTTGTTGTGGTAATTGTAAATTTGATTACCTTTAAAAGTACATACCAATTCTAAAAACTACAACTTACCAACTCTAATAATTTATCCAGAATTTGGGACATCTTGTTTTATAATATAATTATTGTTAGACTGGGGTAATAGACAATCAATATGTGATTTCTTTTTGTACTTTGGTGAGAATCCCAAGTGTGGTACCGATGGATTGTCAGAAGGGGTTGTGTGTTTTGCAATCTTCGCATGTATGATGATGGTTTGTCAGAACACCATGGCCATGTTACTAAAACAATGAGTCCAGAGTGCATGACCAAAAAAACGTGTGAGACCTTTTGAAATGAATAATAAAGGGATCTAGTTTATCTCAATCAAGTTGAGCTCCTCATGGGAGTTTAAACACATGAATCCAACAAAATTTAATTTACTTTGTTTCACGTGTTGCACATAGCACACCAAATTCAAAAGTAGGTGAAGGAATTAAGATAGCTAGATCAACATGAATATGGATTGGAAACACCAAATTGAAAGGTAGTTGAAGGAATTAAAATAGCTAGATCAACATGCATATGGATTGAAAACACCAAATTGAAAGGTAGTTGAAGGAATTAAAATAGCTAGATCAACATGCATATGGATTGAAAACACCAAATTGAAAGGTAGTTGAAGGAATTAAGATAGCTAGATCAACATGCATATGGATTGAAAACACCAAATTGAAACGTAGTTGAAGGAATTAAGATTAGCTAGATCAACATGCATATGGATTGAAAACACCAAATTGAAAGGTAGTTGAAGGAATAAAGATAGCTAGATCAACATGCATATGGATTGAAAACACCAAATTGAAAGGTAGTTGAAGGAATTAAGATAACTAGTTATGAATTGAAACACAAAATTCAAACGCAATTGAAGGAAAGGACATAAGATAATAACGTCAAACACGTATATGCATTTATAGATGGCTAGCTGTGAAGGGTGGTTGCAAATGTCAAGTTGTGAAAGCTAAGCCTTATCATGTTCAATCGTATCTTGTTTTGAATGGTTAAGGTTTGGGGGATACAGAATTGGATTTTCAATTGATAAGAGCATATGCAAATGCTCAGCATGAAATTTCTCAGCCTTTGCAATATGTAAACAAATTGTTGGAAACCATTACCTATATATTCCCACGCCCACTAGACTAGGACATGTTACAAGATTGGCCGTTCACTCTCGAGAATAAAATAGAAGTCAAACTTCCTTCTTAATACCATTTTACAATAGAAAGAAAACATTGCTGTACACCTCCCCTTCTTATTATTATCATAGTACTCTTGCAGCTTCCACATTGACTCTATTGTGTTTGTTGAATTTTAAAAAATAATATATATATTTTTCAAATAGCCAAATTTTGTGAAGAAATAAAGAGGATTTTTTTAATAAAAGGAAAGAGTACTAGGGTATGTTCTATTTGCCAATATGGAATCTTCAATGTGTAGAGCCAAAAATACGTCGTAGTATAGTACACTGTACTACAATGTCGCGTTTGACATTAATCATATTATTTTCAGAAATGCTGAACTTGCAATTGTAGGCTGATTGGTCTTGATATATTCTCTGAAATTTCTTCGAATGCTTTTTATTGGCAGTTTTTGATTACCCGATTGATTACCTTGGCAGGTTTCGACACTAATTATATTATTTTCAGAAATTTTTGAAATTTTTTGGGATTTCTTTTCTTTAAAAAATTAATTTGGGGTTTAAAATATTGAATATTTCAAAATATTCTATTTGTTGAAATGAAAATAATATCAATTAAATTATTCAACAAACATGTGTGAAGAAGACTGCTCAGGTTTTACACGAAGTGCAAAATGTCGAGGAGGTATTCACAACTCTTATTCATTAGATGGGCTGTCTCCCAAGTTCTGTTTTTATGGGATAAAAGTGAGGTGCTGTTGAGAACACCCTTGGGGAACACATTAGGAACTTGAGAAACATCTTGAGAAAACTCATTGAGAATTTGACAAACATCATTGAGAACATATGGGAACAACAAGATACTAGCAACACAAAATTAAACAAGGGGTGTGTTGCACTGTGGCCTTGCCATTTACATTTTTAAAGAAAAAGATCTTTAAGGCAACTGAAGAATTATGGAAACTCAAATATTTTACCATGCCAAAAAAAAATCTTCAAAAAAAAAATCCCTCTAAAAGAAAGAAACCAAAATCGTTCAAGATATTATAACTCTGTAACTAATCTTAAGTGTCAACACAAGCCAAAATATAATCTTTCAAAAAACCTCATTTAAAAAAAATAGACCTATTATTATTATTACCTAGGGGGCCAAAATCCCTTAAGCTACTATACTCTATAATGAATCCAAACACAAAAAGGCCAACAAAATTGCCATTCTCGTCACAACAACCCTCACCACCAATTTTTTTGCTTGGGCTCAGCTAATACCCCCCTTCTACGAAACACGCGATGTAAATTTGGGAGGGGATTTTTGTGGACGGTGCAAGAAAGTTTGGAGAAGATTGAGAGGAAATTTGTTGAGTCCAGATTTGTCGAGAAAAGTCAAATCCTCGAGCAGTGTGTCAAAGAATGGTTTAAAGAATAGCCGCCAAGAGTTGTTGAGGGAAGAGAAGGAGAAATTGCAAGAGAGCCGAAGAAACAGTGGCACGATCATTTGCAAAACGAAGAGATCGCTGACGGCACGCACACTGGCACGTTCTTCCCGCCCACCATAATTCAAGCAACAAACGCTTTGTGGAGTTTTGGGGTACGATCGCGAATTCGCAGAAACTTTCAGCAAATAATCGGTAAATCGTTTTGCTTGTTGCTGACGACCAAAAGAAATTGTAATCCCCACGTCTTGTGTTTTGCAGCGAAAGACTCGTGAAAGCTTCCAGTTCTAATGAGTAGGTGAACGTGTTTGGGCGGTTTTTTTTTTTTTCGTCGGTATTGTTTCCGTGTTGGGTACGTTTTTGGTGGTGTGCTAAATGAATGAATGAGCAATGAACGCTTTTCCCTGTAGACAAGACATAATGCTTCATCTGACACTCTCTGAGGAGGTTTCATTCAAAAAAAACAAAACAAAAAATCCAACTCTTGGATATCATTGAAGCTTTTTTCTCTCGTTCTTTGGCTTTCTCAGGAGTTTTTGCTGAGTCCGGGAGTCCGGATAAAGAAAGATCTGCCTGGTTGCGTCGAGGAGGAGTTTCTGTTCTTGGGTTTCTTGCAATTTGTGAGTAAACCCCAAAAAGAACAAAAAAGAAAAGGGTTGTTGAGATTTGTGCTTCTCTGGGTTTTGTGATTTGGTGCAGCAGCTGAGCATCGTTGTCAGCTTGGGTATCGTCGTTTTTAAACGAATGTTATTAGGCTTGATTTCGGACGAGGATTGTGGATTTGGGGAGAAAGAGAAGAAAATGAAACAAGAAGAAGAGGACGAGGACGAGGACGAGGAGGAGATTGGATCGTGATGTTTGGAGCAGCTGACGAGTTCTTACATCTTGGTCACCATCTGATTAGCTTCTTGATGAGGAGGTTATTCCATTACCTGAGGACGCTAAGGTGTACGAATCCCAAATCAGCAAGCTGTGACTGGGCACCAAATCAAGCTCCAATAACAATTCCTTTGATCATGTGTTTTCAGCTGCGACAGTGGTTGCTGATGCCTAAAAGAATTCTGGATCAGAGCAACTTCCATTGTAACTCTCTGCCAGAGTAGTAGAGCACCAACTGCGAAGGAAATCTGTTAGAGGGAGGGTGTGCGTGTTATGTATTTTCAGAAATTTGGTAACTACTGATGGTGACGGGAATGGTCGGCGGCTCCCCTAAGGTTATCATCCTTAGTCATAATCATCGTCGTCACTGCGAGTTGTTGTTGCTGTGGAGTCTTCTTCTTCGCAACCTCGTAAATCTTTAGATAAGATTTATGTCCGACAACCGTCAGAGGAGAAGTGGGCACAGCCGAAGGGGGAAACCTAAATACCCAATGGTGGGTTGTCCTCTTGACGGCAACCCAAGAACGTCTACATTGCTCGCTCCCCGCAAGAAGGTTCTTAAAGTTGCGGCAGTGACCGTGGTCGGTGGGTGATCTGTGCTCGGTGTCCTGGATTTTTTTTGGTTTTAGTTTCTGAAAGCACCCATAGGGTTTGATCCAAGAAGAAATGAAAAGAACAAACGTGGAGCAAGACCTCAGAATGCCCTAGAAGTTTGCGAGGGAGTGTGCTGGGGAGGAATTCGTCCAGTCTACAATGATTTCAGGTGAACCAATATGGAGTGATGATGAGAGTGCAGAAAAGGGTTTAAGGGATCTCAACTTCTCCATGTGCGGCAGAGAGGATTTGACATCGCACATTGAGGGGCTCCGTGCCAAGGGGGAACAGCAGTGCAACAGGGTGTGGGCCAAGGGGAAAATTGCATACCGATGCAGAACATGTCAATTGAACGACTCAAGGTGGGAATTTTCCAAGTCCTGTTTTGTCTTTTTTGGGTTTGACTTCTTCAAACTGATTTGAAGCTTTATCTTTCACAAATGAAGAGGAAAAAGGTTTTTGTTAGATGGCTCTTGTGGTGGTACATGCATGCAGACTGCCTGCCTGCTGGGCATCAAAGTCTCTGGCTTGAAAATGGGAGAATCTGTGTCTATGTTTTATGGTCTCACAAAGGGCCTGCTTTTGTGGTGTGTCATCCATGCTGAGATGAACTTTTTTCATTTTTTATTCTGTGCAAGAAAAAAAGGATTACTGAAATAGGCATTCTGAAATTCTCAAGCATTTGGACAGAAGACAAGGGAATATCTCATGTTGTGGCACTTGCATTTGGCAAGTGTTTAAGCACAGCTCTGGCTCATTGGCTTAGGTTGGTGAACCTCAAGGAGGGGGAGGGTTTGTCTGAGAGATGGGTATTTGGAATAAGGATTGATAACACTGTACAGAACATGGTTAAAGTGAATGTACTGCAATCCAAGTAGTCCCCAGTGGTGTCCTTAAACCAATGTGTTCAGGGTGCAGGAGGCCCCAAACCACTTCCTTCTGTTTTGGCCTCTCTGTGCCTTAGGTTTAGATGCTTGTAGAAAATTCTCAGAAACTGACATACCATTTACAAATGCAATTGGGAGTTTCCTCTGCTATTTCCTAGATCTGTATTGAATGTAGCAGTGGTTTGAGTCAAGACTTAGGGCAGAAAGACGATGGCAGTTCCTGTTGAGTTTTATGCAGCTGGGTCTGCAACACACACACCCCAATTGCTGTATCTGGGTCCTTGAATGTTAAGATGGAATTCTATTGAGCAGATGACCAGTGATGCTATTCATCTAGCTCACTAGTTACTGACTTTGTTCATGGTATTGATTGCAGTGCAATTTGTGTTGACTGTTTTCAAGCTGGGGACCACCGCGACCACGATTATGGTACTTTTGCTCATCAAATTTGTACTCTGTCATTCTTGCCAATCATTCTTACCAAGTATTCCTGGCAAAAAAAAGTGATTAATTGGTTGTGAGAATCTGATGAGCCTTACTTTGTGGTCATCCACTACATTGTATTTGTTTTATTTGGCTGGAAATGATACAACATTGATTTGGTTACCTTACATGTCCTTCTGGAGTTTCTTTCTGCAATCATATATATGTATATACATGTGTGCTTGAATTCAGTGTCTAAGACTTTGTGGTTGGAATGCAGTCATGTATCACAGTGAGTCTGGAGGGTGCTGTGATTGTGGGGACAAAGATGCTTGGAAGATATCAGGGTGAGTACCACACTCATGGTAGAGCATTAGGCAGGTAACTATGGCACCAGTAAACAGGTCATTGTGCCTTCCACTGAGGGTTTCCAGAAGTTCAAGGAGTCCTTAGAAGCTTGCTTTCAGCTATGAAGGAGCCAACTGTGGTTGAGAAACCCATAAGTCCCTTACAAACAGTTTATCAAACTTCTTGCTTCTATTCCTCAGTCCTTATGGGTGCTTTATAGGGTCCCTCCTTCAAGACCACTCTCTCACCAGCACTTTGAAGGTAAATGGCGAGAGTTAGGATCCATACATTGGCAGATTATTGCTCCTCACATCTGAGTAATGATATATGTTTGAAGAAAACTGATGCTATGTCTATTAGAAACGCGCTGCTGAATATCTGTTCATTCTCAAGGTAACTGCCTTTTATTTGAGATGGACATTTCCAAACACTCTGCTTCTGGTAACAGGTGTTGATAGATTGTATCAAGCTCAGAGGGTTCCAGATTTACCCAGTAACATTCATATCATGAGAGGAGCCCAAATGACTGAGCCAGGTTCGAAGGGTCTCATTAGGCCAACAGGGGATTCAATTTGCTTGTGTGGAAGAGCTAATCTGTCTTCTGATTCTGAACAAATCAGAATTGAAGCATGATAATGAGATCATGAGAAATTGAGCAATATGAGGATCACAAACCAATCATATTCTATTCTATCCTTCTCAAAGACATTTGTCATGGTTAGTGTGCACAGTGAGGTTATGGAAACAACTTTGGTTGCATTGTTCTCACAAGTATAGTTTTAACTTGCAATTTTACAGCTTCTGCAACATACATGGGAGCTTGCAAGTACAGATGTGCACATTGGAAGATGAACTTGTGGACAAGACACATGAAGCAGGTATGTCTTTGATCCATCTTAGTTTTAGGTCTTAGGCATGCATGGACATTGCCATGGATTCTGCCCTTCATATTGTATCTTCTTGTTTTCATTTTCAGGAACATCCACTGCATCAAATTTCACCTTGCTGCCACACTTGCTTCCTGATAGAAGCCAAAAGAATTGA
>Ga0116230_10007433_pt1 | contig 10822 bp, 8 predicted proteins | sample S1TSphfallax_3_FD_88678 | JGI IMG/M metagenome (GOLD analysis project Ga0116230, IMG submission 88678) | Host-associated microbial communities from peat moss isolated from Minnesota, USA - S1T2_Fd - Sphagnum fallax MG | ecosystem: Host-associated > Plants > Peat moss > Unclassified | place: USA...
GGCGGAAATCTGGTCACCCCCTGGCCGAAGGAGGTGGCGCTCTCCCTGGATGATCGCCTGGCCGCCCAGGCGGCCCTGGCTCATCTGGGCTATAATCCGGGATCCCTGGACGGAATTATCGGCGCCAAGGCGCGCGCGGCGCTGCGGTCCTGGCAGAAAACACAGGGTCTCCCCGCCGACGGCTACCTATCTATCGACATGGTGGCGCGTTTGAAGGCCCTCGGCGCGGTCTGAAGACTCTCGGGGGCCACGCGACGGCCTCTTGATCACGTATTCGTGAAGTCTTGTCTTGCGTCGGATCACAAACCCGGCATAATCGTTACCGTTCGTCCGGGACACTCTGGCTTGTCAGGGGGTCATGGGGGCGTCCTCCACACCCAAGGGAAAGACCAAATGACCGCAGTCCTTCGCAACCTTCTGGTGGCTGGCGCCGCCATCGCCGCTCTGTCCGCCGCCGCGTGCTCCAAGCCCGCCGCCAGCACCGCCGATTCCTCTTCCGCTTCGGCTGACTCGGCCTCTTCGGCCATGGACGCCGCCGCTTCCGCCTCCATGTAAGGCATTCGCCTGATTATCGGTCTTCCGGGGCGCTCTGGCTTGTCAGAGCGCCGTCGGGGCGCAAGCTGCCAAAGGGAAAGACAAATGAGTTCAGTCCTTCGCAACCTTCTGGTGGCTGGCGCCGCCGTCGCCCTCCTATCGGCGGTCGCGTGCTCAAAGCCCGCGGTCAGCACCGCCGATTCGTCATCGGCTCCGGCCATGACCGATATGTCGGCCAGCTCTTCGGCCATGGACGCCGCGGCTGCGGCGTCCGCGGACGCAAAGTAGTCAGCTCCTCACCGAGCGAGGGGGCCTCACAGCCCTCTAAAACAGGGGCCGCTCCGCAAGGGGCGGCCTTTTGTTTTCCGCGAGGGTCGCAACCCGTAAATGCCGCACCCGCCCGCTTTTAGCCCCGCCGATATCGCGGCTTGGGATGGGGCGGGGCCGCCCCGTTCGCGGCGTCATGGCGACATCTATTTCTCCGCCGACGATGGTCTCGCCGAAGCCCGATCGGTGTTCCTGGTGGGCTGTGGCCTGCCGGGCGCGTGGAGTGGGCGCATCCGTTTCACCGTGGGCGAGCTTGGCCTCGGGGCCGGGCTGAACATGGCCGCCCTGCTCCATCTGTGGGCGCAGACCCGTCCGGCGGGCGCCCACCTCCAGATCTTAAGCGTGGAGAATGATCTTCTGACACCCAGTGAGGTCGCCCGCGCCCTGGCCCCCTGGCCGGAGATCGGCGATGTGGCCTCGCTCCTCACCGCCCGCTGGCCGTTCCGCGCCCGGGGCTTTCATCGCGTGGATCTGCCCGAACTTTCCGCCACGCTCGATGTCGCGGTCATGGATGGGCGGGAGGGGCTCGCGGCCTGGCGGGGCCGGGCCGACGCCTGGTTTCTCGACGGCTTTTCGCCCGCCCTGGACCCAGGCCTCTGGGACCCCGAGATTCTCCAGCTTGTCGCCGCGCGGTCGGCGCTCGGCGCGCGGGCCGCGACCTACACCGTGGCGGGCGCAGTTCGCCGAGGCCTGGCCGCGGCGGGTTTCACCGTGGAGCGCCGGACCGGCCATGGCCGTAAGCGCCAACGCCTGGAGGCCTCTTTACCGGGCGTTCCAGCACCTGAAACCGCGGCTCCGCGGGTGGCGATCATTGGTGCGGGAATCGCCGGCGCCGCCTTGGGCCGCGCCTTGCGCGCCTTGGGCGCGGATCCAACGGTCTTCGATATGGATAGGCCTGGCGCGGGCGCCTCGGGCGGTCCCGCCGCCCTGGCCGCGCCCCGGCTCGATGCGGGCCTGGGTGATATCGCCGCGCTCTTCGCTCAGGCCGCGCGGCGGGCCGCCGACCTCTATAACCAGGTTCCGGGCGCGGTCACGGGCGCGGGCGCGGTGCAGCTCGTCGCCGGCCCCAAGGACGAGTCACGCTTTCGAACCATCGCCGGGTCGGACCTCTTCGCGCCCGGCCACATGACGCTCTTGGACATGGCGCAGGCCGGCGCGCGAGTCGGCGAGACGTGCGGCCCAGGTCTGGCCATTACCGACGCCGTAACCCTGGATCCCAAGACCCTGCTCGCCGCCTGGCTGGGTGACGTCAGAGTGGCCAGGATCGCACGACTGGAGAGTACCGACAGCGTGTGGCGACTATTCGACGCTCACGGCGTCGCTATGGGCGAGGCCGACATCGTCTGTGTCGCGGCGGGAACGGCGTGCGGTGAGCTTTGCCCTGGACTGCCGATACTACCCGTGCGCGGCCAGGCGAACTGGGCCCGGGGCGAGGCGGCCCCAGAGCTCATGGGCGCTGTCAGCTTCGGGGCCTATGTCCTCCCCGCGCCAGGAGGCGTGCTCTTCGGCGCCACGCATGAGCGGGGAGACATCGGCGTGGAGATCCGCGCGGCGGACACGGACCGGAATCTCGCCGGGGTCGCGGCCGTCCTGCCGCGTCTCGCCAGGCAGCTTGCGGCGGCGGCGCCTAGGGGCTGGGCGGCGATACGGGCCACCACCACCGATTATCTGCCGCTGGCGGGGGCCTGGTCAGAGGGGCTCTTTGTTCTGACGGGCTTGGGCTCCCGCGGCTTTACCCTCGCCCCCCTCCTCGCCGAGCACATGGCGGCGGAGATCATGGCGACGCCCTCTCCCTTGCCACGGGCCCTAGCGGAGCTTGTCGCGCCAGGCCGTTTCGCCGCCCGCGCCGCCCGCGCGCGGCGCGTCGAGGTCTAAGCATGAAGCTTGTCGCGGTGCGCTCGCGATCCAATATCGCGGCGCGGAAGTCTGAACGCCCGCCCTCACCGCGCGTTCAGCAGCGGTTCAGGCCAAAATCGCTAGACCCGCGATCAGTTGGTTAGACGACAAGGAGACTTCACCACCATGACCATCTCGCGAAAGGCGAAGTTCGCCGCCGCGGCCCTGACGGCCTCGGCACTCATCTTCAACGCCGCGGCGGCCGCGGCGCAACCCTATCCTCCCCCCCCGCCGCCGGGTTATGGACCGCCTCCTGGTCCTCCCGGCTACGGCTCGCCCCCCGGCGAATATGGACCGCCCCCCGGCGCGCCCGTCTATGATGACAGCACCGCCCAGGCGGACGCGGCCTACGCCCAGCGCTATGAGGCCTGGTCGGCCCAATACTGCGTCCAGCGCGAACGCAACAACGTGGCGGCGGGCGCGATAATCGGCGGAGCTTTCGGGGCCATTCTGGGCGCGGGGCTCTCCCACGGCCACGCCGGTGGTACGATTGTCGGCGGCGCCCTGGGCGCCACCACGGGCGCGGCAATCGCATCTGACTCCGGCCCGGGCGGCGGTTGCCCCCCCGGCTACGTCATCCGCGCAGGCGCGCCGGCCTTCTATTGGGGCGGCCCGGTGGTCTATGCGCCCCCCGGCTATAATCCCTGGATCTTCGTGGATGGGCGCTACACTTACGTGCCCTATCGCGAGTGGTATTGGCGTCATCATGGCTGGCACGGCCACGATTGGCGCGAGGATCGCCATCGCTAATCTGGCGTCCCGGGCGCTCCGCTTTTTTCACGCCCGACAAGTGATCACCGGCGGTCCCCTCGCGAATGAGGAGGCCGCCGGCCTTTACGCGTGACCGGAAATCTGCGATTCGTTAGCGCGTGTTCACGAGTTCGTGAACAGGGCCTTGATATGCGTGGGCGGCTTCCACCACCATGAGGAGCGTGACATTGGACGGCACATCAGGTCATCCTGACTTAGGCGTCACCTTCGTCATCCCGTGCCTGAATGAGGTGCTGTCCTTAAGCGTCTGCATCGGCGCCTGCCAGGAGGCTCTCAGCCTTATCGCCGCGCACTTCAGCCTCACCGGCGAGGTCGTGGTGGCCGACAATGGCAGCACCGACGGCAGTCAGGCCCTGGCCGAAAGCCTCGGCGCCCGGGTCATCTCCGTGCCTGAAAAGGGATATGGCGCGGCCCTGCGCGGTGGCTTCCAGGGAGCACGGGGCCGCTATCTGGTCATGGGCGACGCTGACGGCTCCTATGACTTTCGTGAGGCGGTGGACATGGTGGGCGCGCTCATTGATGGCGCTGACCTGTGCATGGGCTCGCGGTTCAAGGGCGGCATTAAGCCTGGCGCCATGCCTTGGAAGAACCGCTATATCGGCAACCCCCTGCTCACCGGCCTTCTCAACATTCTGTTCGGATCGAAGATCGACGACGCCCATTGCGGCCTTCGCGCCCTGACCCGCGATTGTTTCGACCGCCTGGCCCTCGAAGGCGACGGGATGGAGTTCGCCAGCGAGATGGTCATCAAGGCCGTTTTGAAGGGCGAGGTGATCGCCGAGCGTCCCGCCACCCTCTCGCCTGATCTGCGCGACCGGCCCCCGCACCTGCGTCCCTGGCGGGATGGGTGGCGCCATCTGCGCTATCTCTTTATGCTCAGTCCCTGGTGGGTCTTCACCCTGCCAGCCATGATCATGGGGGTGAGCGGGGTCGCTATTCTGGGCGCCGCCGGGGCCTTCGCCCTCCTTCATCCAGGCGCGCCCTTCTTCTTCGGCGACTACTGGGTCGTCCTGGCCGGCGCCCTGGTGGGCTTGGGGCATCTGGCGGCGATCATGGGCATGGCCACGCACCTGCATCAGGTGAAGGCGGGCTATCGGCGTCCGGCGAACTGGGTGGCGCCGCTCGCGCCCTTCATCAATCTGGAGTCCATGCTCATCGTCGGCGGCCTGCTGGCCGTGCTGGGCTTCGCCGACCTTCTGGGGGTCGTCTATGCCTGGTCGGCGCGGGATTTTACGCGCGCCGCCACGGTTCTGCCCGCGGTGGTGGGGGTGCTGTTTATGACTCTGGGCGCCCAATCGGTTCTAGGCGGCTTCCTCCTGGCGATCCTGAGCGGCAATCAGGCCGGATTTCTGGCCCCCGCCGCCCAGGCGCGTTTGCGCGTTGTCCCGCCCTCCGGGTTACTTAGGGACCTGCGGGACGCGGCCTGACCCCGCCGACTTTAAAGACGCTCTCGCACCTCAAGCGCATGGTCCTTCGTCGGCTTTCCGTGCTCCTGGCCGTGGCGCTGGGGGCCGCGGGTCTTATCTTCCCCGCCGTTCTGGTGGGGCACCCCAATGTCTTCCCCGACACCTCGGCCTATGAACTCATGGGTCAGTGGTTCCTTGAGCAGGCGGGCTTCCCCACGGAGGGCGCCTATGGCTATCTGCAACACCTCGCCGACCTCTCCATGTTCTTCACGGTGGCGGGCGCGCGCTCGCCCTACTATGGCGTCCTTCTCTATCTGATCACCGATCGGGGATCGGCCTGGGCCATGGCCGGCGCGCAGGCCCTGGCCGCCAGCCTCCTTGTCGCCCTGATGGTGCGCGCGACGCTAGGCGGGTTTCGTCTTATCGCCTTCGCCGTGGTCATGGCTGTCCTGGTCCTGGCCTCCACCCTGCCCTACTTCGTGAGCTTCATGATGCCGGATCTTTTTCTGGGTCTCGGCGCGCTGACGGCGATTCTGCTCCTCTTCCACTTTGACCACCTTGGCGCCCTTGAGCGGTGGGCCCTGGGCGCGGGCCTGCTTCTCACCCTGCTCTTCCACGCCACCAATCCACCCGTGATCTTCGTTCTGGTTTTGGCGGCGGCTGTGGCGATCTGGGCCAAGCTGCTGGCGGGGCGGACGGCGCGGGGCGGGATGGTTCTTGTCACCCTCGCCATCCTGGCGGGCGTCGCCGGCGGCTTTCTGTACCCGGTCTCGGTGCGGGCGCTCTCCCACCACGAGCTCTCCCGCCCGCCTTTCATGAGCGCGCGCCTTCTGGCCGACGGGCCTGGGCGGGATTATCTGCGCGCCCATTGCGGGAAGGATTCATCCATCACCCGACAACCTTTCACCTTATGCCGGTTTCGCGACCAGAAGATGGTGGACGCCAATACGATCCTCTGGGCGGTGGACAAGACGCGCGGCGTCTTCGAACCCTCGGACTATGCCTCGCGTCTGGCCCTGACCCATGAGGAACCGAGGTTCGTCGCCGCCGTCATCGCCGCCGAGCCCCTGCGCACCGCCTGGCTGCTCAGCCGTGATTCCTATTTCGAGCTGGTGGACGTCTCGGTGCTGGACACCCTGGGCTATTCGGATCACGGCCTTATCGCCCGGGGGCCGAAGGTCTCGGTCCAGATCCCCGGCGTCCAAATCTGCGTGCGCAAGCCGAACTACTGCACCTCCACGGCTTTTCAGCGCGGCTCCGAGGATGTGCTGCGCTGGACCCTCATCACCGCCGCGGTCTACCTCGCCGCCCGCCTCGCCAGCGGCCTGGCCCGCGTCCGCGCGGTCTTGCTCCTAAGTCCCCTGCCACCCCGTCTCCTGGCCGTGGTGTGCGCGGTTTTCGTGCTGCTTGTCGCCAACGCCGTCATCTGCGGAGCCCTGTCGGGCGTCTATGCCCGCTATCAGATGCGCATCTCCTGGCTCCTGCCCCTCATGGCGGTCCTCGCCTGGCTCCAGGCTTCACCAATCGCCGCTTGGTTCGCTGGGAAACGCATAGATGTGGAAAGTTTGCTTTTCACCACGAAGACCACGAAGGCGCACAAAGTTTGAAGGAACGAGCCGCAGGCCGGCTCATAGACAATCGTCGGCCTGCTCGCGAAGCGGGCGCCGTTCCGCAACGTCCTTTGTGAACCCCCCGTGCTCTTCGTGGCCTTCGTGGTTCAGACTGCATCCCGAATGATCATCCGAACGGCGCGTCCACGGACGGCGACGGCTCTGTAAACCAGGCCGCGCCGGTGTCGGTGACATGGAAATGGTCCTCCAGCCGCACGCCGAACGCCCCCGGCACGACGATCATGGGTTCGTTGGAAAAGCACATGCCGGGCATGAGCGGGGTCTTGTCGCCCCGGACCAGATAGGGCGCCTCGTGGATCGCCATGCCGATCCCGTGGCCAGTCCGGTGCGGAAGACCCGGCAGACGGTAATCGGGACCAAGCCCGGCCCCCTCCAGGACCCTACGCGCCGCGGCGTCCACATCCTCGCACGCCACGCCTGGCCGCACAGCCTCGAACGCGGCCAATTGCGCCTCCCGCTCGATCTCCCAGATGCGCCGCTGATCCGCGGAGGGATCGCCGAACACATAGGTCCGGGTGATATCCGAGCTATAGCCCTTCACCCAGCAGCCCGTATCGATGAGCACGACATCGCCGTCCTCAAGGATCTGATCGCCCGGCAGGCCGTGGGGAAAGGCGGTGGCGCGGCCAAACAGGACGATACAAAAGCTGCTGCCCTCCGCCCCCAGCGCCCGATGAGCGGCCTCAATGAAGCGGCGAACCGTTGTCGTGGAGATCCCGGGGTTAAGCATCCGCGCCGCGCGGCGATGGACCTCCAGGGTCATGGCCTTGGCCTGGCTCATGATCGCCAGCTCCGCCGGCGACTTGCGCCGTCGGCAGGCGTCGATGATGGGGCTCGCGTCACTCACCTCCAGCATCGGCGAGACCGCCTTCAGCCGGCAGACAAAATGGAACGACATGGCGGGATCGATGGTGAGGCGGCCGGCCTGCCCTTCCCGCAGCGCCGCGGCCACAAGGGCGAAGGGGTCTTCGTCCTCCTCCCAGGTCAGAATCCGGACCTCCAGCTGCAGGTCCGCCTGGAGCGAACCCAGCTCGAACATGGGGGCGATCAGCGCCATATCGCCGCCGCGAAAGATGATCATGGCCACCAGCCGCTCGCTGGCCCCCCAGGGAATCCCCGCGAAGTAATTGAGGCTGGGTCCCGCCCCGATCAGCAGAGCCTCGACGCCCTGCTCGGCCATCAGCCGGTGCGCCATCTCCAGGCGCGCCATCCGCTCAGCGGGTGTAATCGCCGGCGCCGGGCCCGGCCAGGGGGACAAGGCCGCGAGTTCAGTCGCGGCATCCGAACCGCCCACGCCCTTGGTCATATTGAATACCGCCGCCTCACCCGTGAACCACCTCGCCGTGCAGATTGATGTCGAGGCCTTCGCGCTCCACGTCTTCGCTGACCCGGATGCCGATGGTGTATTTCAGGACCAGCAGGATGAGGAAGGTGACGATCGCACAATAGAAGAAGGTGGCGCCGACATCCTCCAGTTGCAGGATCATCTGGTGTCCATTGCCCTCCAGCCAGCCACCCTTGGGCGCGCCGGCGGGATTGATCGCCTTCATGGCGAAGACGCCCGTGAGGAGCGCGCCCACCGCGCCGCCCACCCCATGCACGCCCCAGCAGTCCAGGGCGTCGTCATAGCCGAAGATATGCTTGAGATGGACGGCGGAGACATAACAGACGGCCCCGGCGATAAGGCCGATGATCAGGGCCCCCTCGGCGTTCACAAAGCCGGAGGCCGGGGTGATCGCCACGAGACCCGCCACCGCGCCGGAGACCATGCCCAGAACCGAGGGCTTTTTGGCGATGATCCACTCCGCCGCCATCCAAGCGAGCGCCGCGCCGGCCGTGGCGATCTGGGTCGCCACCATGGCCATGCCGGCATTGAAGCCCGAGGTCAGGGCCGAACCGGCGTTGAAGCCGAACCAGCCTACCCACAGCAGCGAGGCGCCGATGACGCTATAGGCGAGGTTATGGGGCGCGAAGCTCTCCGTCCCCAAACCTTTGCGCTTGCCGAGCATCAGGGCCGCCACAAGGCCCGCGGTGCCGGCGTTCAGGTGCACCACGGTGCCCCCGGCATAGTCCAGGGCGCCCGCTGTCCCCAGCCATCCGCCGCCCCAGACCCAGTGGGCGATGGGGCAATAGACGAGCAGCAGCCAGGCGGCCATGAAGAGCAGGAAGGCGGAGAACTTCATACGATCCGCCAGGGCCCCGGCGATGAGCGCGGGGGTGATGATCGCGAAGGTCATCTGGAACATCATATAGACCGACTCAGGAATGGTCGGGGCGAGGCTGCTCACCGCGTTCAGACCCATAGGCGCCAGGAAGGCGTATTTGAAATCGCCGATGAATTTGCCGGAGCCGGTGAAGGCGATGGAATAGCCGATGACCATCCACAGCACCGTGATGACACAGGTGGCGCCGAAGCTCTGGGCGAGGGTGGCGAGAATATTCTTCTTCCGCACCATGCCGGCATAGAAGAGAGCCAGGCCCGGAATGGTCATCATCAGGACCAGCACCGTGGAGACAAGCATCCAGGCGGTGTCGCCGGAATCGATCTTGGGCGCGGTCGCCTGGGCAAAGGCGTTTAGGGGGACGCTAACGGGCGCCGCCACGGCCACCGCGGCCAGGGCCAAGCTGGAAAATCTACGCGGTCCCCTCAGGTGCATAACCGTCTTTGTCCTTTTTGATTGAAGGCTTGTCTGGCTAAATTGCCGCCGCGCCGGTCTCGCCGGTGCGGATGCGGATGGCGTCCTCCACATTGAGGACGAAGATCTTGCCGTCGCCGATCTTGCCGGTCACGGCGGCGGCCTGGATGGCGGCCACGGCGCCGGGCGCGGTGGCGTCGTCGACCACCGCCTCCAGCTTCACCTTGGGCACGAAGTTCACCTGATACTCCGCCCCGCGATAGATCTCCGTCTGACCCTTCTGGCGCCCATAGCCCATCACCTCGGTGACGGTCACGCCCTCCACCCCGGCCCGGCTCATGGCCTCGCGCACATCGTCGAGCTTGAAGGGTTTGACGATCGCGATGATGAGCTTCATCCCTTAACGGCCCCCCTGAAACGCCATGTTATGGACGCCCGAAATAAGACTTGGGCAGGCGCGATCCCCCGACCGGCGCCTGGGGCCCTACATGCGACGCCGGGGCGCGGCGCGCGATGGCCATCGTGGTTCGGACTGAAACGCGGACGGCCGACGCTCGAAAAAGAGGCAATCAGGCCCAGAGGCTGGTGGGGCGCCGCGCGCTAAAGATTTCCACCACGAAGCTCACGGAGCACGAAGCGTTCACAAAGTTATTATTGACGTCCCAGGATTCGCGGGCCGAGCCCTGCGTCTCTTTGGGAATCCTTCCTCGGCTTCGTGCGCTTGGTGGTGACCTTTCTTCCTTCGGCCACTCAGGCCGTCACGACCTCATCGGTGATCACGTCGAACTGCTTGAGCGTCGCCGGACCGAAGTGCGTGCTGATGGCGGTGTCAGCGGCGTCGCGCCCCACCGCCAGGGGAATGCGGCCGATGCGCGGATGATTGTGCCGGGCGTCAAAGACGTGCCAGCGCCCGCCCAGATAGACCTCGAACCAGGCGCTGAAATCCATGGGCAGGGCGGCGGGAACGCCGATGTCGCCCAGATAGCCGGTGACGTAGCGGGCTGGGATATTCATGCAGCGGCACAGAGCGACCGCCAGATGGGCGAAATCGCGGCAGACGCCGACCCCCTCCTCCAACCCTTCCCGCGCCGTGCGGGTCGAGCGGGCATGGTGATAGCCGAAGGTGATGTGGCTGTTCACAAAGTCGCAGATCGCCGCCACCCGACCCCAGCCCGGTGCGATCGCGCCAAATCGGCGCCACGCCTCATCGAGAAGGCTGTCGGTCTCGCAATAGCGACTGGCGAGAAGGAAGACGATCACATCGTCCGGCAGATCATCCACCGGGTGCTGAATGGCGTCGGGGGATTGCGGATCGGGCTCGCCGCTGTCGGCGACAATGAAGTCGGCTGAGAAACGGACATCGCCCTCGGGGGCGAGCAGACGGGTGCAGATGTTGCCGAAGCTGTCCACATAACGCCGCGTCGGGATCGCCGGCTCAAGGCTCATGATCTGCGGCGTCACGAGGTCCTTCGCGCGCTCGGGGCGGAGGTTCAGCATGACGAGCATGGGGGTGGGGTTCACGCAGGAATAGACAATGTCATAGCCCACGCGGATATGAATTTGGCCCATGGGCCCTCCCGCGATGTCAGAGATTAGCCGGTAGAGGCCATCCTAACACCCA
>Ga0116230_10007434_pt1 | contig 10821 bp, 10 predicted proteins | sample S1TSphfallax_3_FD_88678 | JGI IMG/M metagenome (GOLD analysis project Ga0116230, IMG submission 88678) | Host-associated microbial communities from peat moss isolated from Minnesota, USA - S1T2_Fd - Sphagnum fallax MG | ecosystem: Host-associated > Plants > Peat moss > Unclassified | place...
GCATGTCTGCAACTGGATGGCTTAACTTTGAAGATAATACTTCAGGAACTAACACTTTCTGAAATTCTAATGCAAAGGATTGCCTATGAATGCTTCCCAAAGCCACCTAGCTACTGGGTTTCTTGCCATTGCTACATCTCTCATGGTTTTTGTTTGATTGCAGATCTCTGATTTGGGTAAAAGACTTGTCTACAAAGGTTAGGCAAAGTATATTCAGTAAAATTGATATTCCAGAAGTTTGCATTTGTTCCTTGCAATGCCTGTTTTCAAAAATTAGCTGAAGCTGTATTATGTCAGAGGTTGAGCAGTCTGGCAACAGGCTTAAGAAACTCTTCTAGATGTTTTAGGTTCAGAATTGTTAAGACTCAAATCTTGAGCAAATTCTCCATCCTGATGGTTGATTGATGACTGAGTAGTTATAGAGTGCATGATGTGATCTTCAATCATCTGTGGGAATGATTGAATCCATTGTAAACACAGATCATAAGGATCCATGTTTGAATTGAGAATTCCAACTAATGTTTATAAGCTTTTTGGCAGTGGAATCTGTCATTAATCTTACTGTGTCAGAAACCTGCCAATTCTCTCATTTTGAGCTTTGAGTAGCAGCAGTGTGAAGTTCCTTTTTGCTTTTATCTGCCAGTGTTATCTTTGTTTTCTCTCCTTTGTGTTTCTCATGCTCCCCTTTTATCCTTTTGCCATCTTCTCTCTTGAAAACACACTCCCAGTACAAGTGACATTTTTAAACCTGGCTTTTGATGTGGAAACCGTGAACTTGTGTAGTAGGTGGATCAAAGTTGGTGACAGCAGGCCAGTTGGAAGTGACATTGTTGGCACACATGTTGTGCAGGTATCCTTGGCATGATGAAATAAAGCATCCCATCTCTTATCTTCTGTAGTATTTCCACAGATGTGGTGGCACCCATGGCATAGATTTGCATCATGAACAGCCTTTCTCCACATCCATTTCTGCATGCATTTTCCAATTTCTGTGGCGAGTGGAAGAAGGAAGCATCACCAAAACAGCTCAAGGACTCAATTCTGGTCATAGAAAAGTTTAAACAAGTATATATGTCTGTGAAATCTCACAAGCAGCAAAACTGGAACCTTGATGAATGACAAGAAACAGCACAAGAAAGGCACAATTCAGATCATAGTAAAGTTCAACAAGTCTGCAAAATCTCAGAAAAGCAAAACCAGAAGCTCCATGCATGACCAAACACTGGCAATTTTATACTATTTAGATCAAGATTGAGCAAGATGTTGAGCATGAGAAGTAAAAATCAAGGCAGTTTCTAAGTTGTTGCAATGGCAGGATTTCTGTGCAAGAATCTCTGTACCTTGAATGTGATCAAGCTGTAGAAAAAGCTGTGAAGAAACTAGAACTTTATGGTTGCAAAGAGGGTCTTGAAGGAGCTGAGTACCTGATTTTGTAGGCTACACTCAATCATGTTCAATCTTGCAGTTTCTAAGTTTGGTGCAATGATAGGATTTCTGTACAAGGATCTCCTTGAATATGATCAAGTCGCAGGAAAAAGTTGTGAAGAAATTTGAACTTCATGGTTATGACAGAGGTGGTCTTGAAAGAAGGGCTTGCACCATGTGTACTGCACATACATGGTCCTTGTACCTGACCATAGTGGAATATTCAGACCCCACTCTCGTCAACTTCTAACAACACCCCTGAAAGTGGCTACAACAGCACTCAACTTGATGAAGGCATTTGTAAGCTTTTTTGTGTTGTTCCTTTTCCTTGTCTCTTTACTGCCTTCTTCTCTCACAGTATGTGTGTTTTATTTGCTGGAACATTTGGAGCTAGAGTAAATGGAAATAATGGATGAAAGCTATGCAAGATACACAATATGATAGCTGATGTAGCTGCTGTGTAGCTGCTGAAGCAAATGAGGTAGATTTAGAACACAGGTATCTATCTGTCAGCAGGATGTGCACTATATTTTCATGCTCCTTCTCTGTAGATGCTGAAGCAGTAGGGTTGTAATTGCATTATTACTGTGGAATTCATCTGTGTACATCTAAAAAGTTTGACCTAGGATTTGTCTGCCAAGACTTGATCAGTATTCTTTCCTCTTTGAATATTTTACAGTCTAAGTGATGAGCTATGAGATCTGCCATTCTGCAGGAAAGCAACTGGAATGCTGGCAAGCAGCAGTTGTTCACAGTTGTTAACAATTGTTGTTGCACCACAAGCTTGCAATATGATCAGAGATGAAGTTAATGATCAGAGTTTGATAATTCTGTTGCATACATCTTGTGACAGTTAGAAAGAGAGAAAGTGAACTGACTGTATCTTCAGTAGTCCAATATCTTGTTTGAATGCTTTAAGGAAAATGAGACTGCAGCTCAGCTACTTCCTGATTCTATCACAACCCCTATACATACAAGGACAAAAGGCATATGCAGTTGTCCTCCTTGGTGAAGGGAGTGTCAATACATGTGTCCAATTCCTGCAGGGAAGTTAGAGTCCTTTTGTCATGACACCACTTGAACCTTTAAAGGTCTCCTTGGAGATTGGATGTCTAGTTCTGTACATATCTATTGGAACAGGGCTGTAGAGTTATGTCAGTTTATGACAAGATTTTCCTTTCTTGGGGAGGGTGGGTCTTGAGCTTCATTCTCTGAGCTTTGTTGGATAATGTATGTACCTTCATTTGAGCTTTAAACAAATGTTTCTTTGTATTTCAGAAATATGCAGGGTTTGGATTCAAACCATGCTATGGATGTGATTGTTCAGACAATATCCATCATTATCAACATGCCTTTTGCCCAGTTTCCAATAATCAAGGGCATGGGAGATTCTTAAGCTGTGAAGACCATGATTTTTTTTGCAGCATTTTGCAGCAGCGGGTTTTCGCTGCCCAAATATCCAGAAGTCACAAGACCACTACTTGTGAGCTGTTAATGTAGACTGCTTTCAATGGTTTTTCAAACAAATGTACAGTAAGTCTCTTGCTTAGCAATCCTGGAAGATTTGACAACAAAAAATAAAGACAATGCTTGATAATCAAGATCATGCATTGAGTCAATTTATTTTTAGTTGATACATAATTTATACATAATTCTTGCTTCCCTACTTCTGTTCTAAAGAAATGAAGGCCTTTAGATGACTGCTTCCCTGAAGCAGGCATTGCTGAAGGAACTGGAGGTAGATCTGGATCAAACAAAAGAAAAGCAAGCCTCCATTGAAAGATTCAGATGGAAAGGTCAAGAAGAATCAAAATCCTGAAGTGTGAGTTCTTAAATTTTCCTTCCCCACAGACAGTCCTCCTTTACAAAAACTTGTATTTCAAGAAGCAGTTGAGAGATTGGAAACTGAGAAGGAAAACTGAGTAGATCTAATTTATTCCAAATACAAGAACTACAAAGACAATTGGGGGGGAAAAAAAACATTTGAGTAGATCTTAGTGTATTCCAAGTACAAGAACTGCAAAGACAATTGTGAACAAGAAAAACAAAAGAAAAACACAAGAAAGTCAGTCTTTGTATTCAAAGTACAAAAATTGCAGAAAAAATTCGACAAACAAAAACAAAAGTCGATCTTAGTGTATTCAAATTACAGGAGCTGCAAAAACCAATTGAGAAAAAGAAGAAAAGAAACACAAGAACTACAAAGACAAATTGGGAAAAAATGGAGAGGGGATAGTAGTGTACTCGCAACCTGACGGGGAGAAGGGAAAGCGCTTACCATTCAATGTTTAGGAGCGGGGGAAAAATGGGTGGGGTGCAAGCAGATCAGTTGTGATTGGTGAAACATTGAAAACCTATGGCACTTCAAGTTTGTGAAAAACTATGCTGCCTTGGGGGCATATATTCCAGGTACAAATTTCTACTTCGCCATCATTTTTTCTGTTTCATTTAAGTGCCATAAATTTTTTGGGCACCAAAGCTCTTTTATTTTGTTGCATGGCAAAGCTGAATATTTTATTTTGGGGGGTTAAGGGTTTCTTTGTTTGTGGTCATGGCTGTTGAGTTATTCAAGCCAAAGCCTATGGAACCTTTAGGGCATAACATTGTTGCACAGATTGTAAGCAAGAAGCACAGGGAGAAACTTGTGAGGGGGCCACATGACATTCAAACAGGCTACATGGATTGTGGATGATTTTGCCATAAATTTACAATTGTGTAATGAGGGCATAGATGTATTGTTACAAATGCAAAAGTTGAGGAGCTGTTTGGGAAGAGAGAGTGAAATGACTGCGTGCCTAAGGAGACTGAACCTTTAACAGTTACAAACTGTGTGGCATTGTCAAAACTTTACAATGGTCTTGACAGTCACACCCTTAATAACAATTAGTTTTTAGGATTTTTCCTCCAGTGCGCAGAGCATTTCATCAACTAGAAGAAGTGTGCAGTGAATGTGAAAGGGATGCAAGTCCACTTCTCCCCTTGTCAAATCCAACATTTTGCTAAGTTCAAAGTCCACAATCAAAACACTTGCAAATTCAACAACTATTGTGATTATGAGGAGAAAGATGAAAATCACAACAACAAATCATGGCTTATTTTATTTTAAAATTTGGTCAGAGAGTAACCATTTTGATCCCATGTTAAATCAAATAAAGTGCATGTTTGGACAAGTGAATTTTAACAGTGCCTGTTTCGATTGGTGGACTTTTTAAGTAGGGGATTGGTGGACATCTTGACTAGTTAACTCAAATGGTGGCCAATTTGACTACTTTTAGCCAAATTAGTCAAATTGGCCAATTGCACACTTGCTAATATTAGGCCACATGCCACATATCACATGACTTTAGGATGATACATGGCAATATTTAATATATTCGCCTACTACCATGTGTTAGCATTTCATCATCTCCTATTGCCACATGATCTCATATGAAATGGGTGTCTTATTTGACAAAATATGGTTTTATAGATCCCCCACATATGCAAACATCTCCTTGACTACAAGTAGTATGAATTTACATCAAACTAGATCTTGTATTTTCTAATATTCTTTGAGTGAAAGCCTTATACTTGGAGCTCATCAACTTTACCACTCTTAGTCTTATTGAACAATTTATTTATTGGTTCTTTTTACTAGTAATGGTTAATATATAATATCAATTTAGAGTTTATGCAATTTCTATTAGCTTGCTATCTAACCATGCATACTTGCAGAGGTGCCCTCAAGTTCACATGTTCAATGTTCCAACAAAATGGTTGAACATCGAAAGTAAATTCGAGTTGTATGCATAAAATTCACAATTGGGTGAATGGCATTGAAGCATCAATTTCTTTGATGTTGTGTCACTGGCTAGCATCCCAAGAGCCATTTAGCATTAAATGACTATAGGTTTTTAGAACTTGTCTAAATAGGGTTTCTTTTTTAATAGTTTAAAATTTTCTACTCAAATTAAATCAAAGTCTAAATGTGACGAAATTTTTCCCAAAACAAATTCCCTAAATTTGTTGATTTTTTTTCCAAAAAATTAATATTCCACTAGAATATTGCCACTTATTTAAGTTTTTCACATCTTGACAAATCTTGACATTAAAAAAGTGTTGTTCCTCTAACTCCCAATGCAACTACCAATGTCTTGTGCCAATCCCTATTATCATATTTTCTTAAATGATAAGAACTTGTGTAAAATGATGAAAAACATTTTGTGAAATTTTTATAACTTTAACACCAATCTGCTTGAGCTTGAGAAAATTGCACACCCATCATGAATAAGGCCCACATTAATTTCTTCTATGCCAATCAAAGACTTGTGAAACTTGTGCTATGTTTGTTAAAATATATTAGCATTATTGAACACTTGTGAAAAACATTCTGCTCTGTTTAGGAATTTTTAGAAACTCATGAAAAAGAAATTTGTTATCTTTATGACTTTTGGAGACTTGTGGAAAGACTTCTCATTTGGCTTTAGCATACTTGGAGCATGGTTGCCAGATGGGATGTCTTGGGACATCCCTAGAGTCTTACGGAGTCTCCTTAATGGGAGTAGTGTTTTTAAACACATCTTTTTTTTAATTTATTGTTAATATTTAGGTATGGGCAAAGGTTTGGACTTACTTTTTCCCAACAACATCAACATCATTTCCAAGACCCTTATTGTGCTTCCTAGCATCTGGCGTCTCCCAAAAAAAAACAAATCTCAATATCCTCTATTGTGCTTACCGATGCCCTTGGTGAGGGCATCACTCCTTGGCACCCCTTTTGTTGCCCTTGTCATCGCCCATTATTCCTCAAAGTGCTTCGCAGCATCGTTTTCAGCACCGCCCTCTGTCAACCGAAATCCTTCCTGATGTCCGGAACAAAATTAACTTGTTCAGCGTGGATATGTGTAGATCTTTACAACTCCTCATAGAAAAACTAGTATCCAGAGCAGAACTAGAATAGAACATTCTTTACAACAAATAACTTTATTAAGTACCCACACTCATAGGAAGGGGTATTAGTTTAAGGCAAAATGATGACAACCAATTTTAGGAATAGAATTTGCATACAACCAATGAGATGGCTAAATGTGCACTCATAAAGGCTCATCTTATTTCTTATGGAAGGGGCAAGGTTATTAAGAGCATGGGTATCTATTTGAGGAGAAGGCCTTGAGAACCTTCCAAAAATATTGGAAGTTTGTGAGGCCACATCATCTTATCTTCATTTGGGATCTCAAATGAAATCTTAAGACCTAAATTGGTGAGGGTTGTGAGAAAGAACAAAGATTTGTTGGAACCCTATCTATAAATAATAATTACACATTTTAATTGTTATTTCACTGAAATTTTTTTTTAAATCAAACTACCAAAATTAATAACCTCATTGGTTTGAAAACGTCACCCTATCCTTATTTGAGATCTCAAATGAGATCTTTAAAATAAAGTGCACAAGTATTCTACTTCACTCCATTTGTTTCTCAACTTCGAACTTGCTTTGGAATTGTTACAGATTCTATAAATGGCACTTTCCTTCTTGTGTGCACGACTAATTTGCAACAAATTTAATGCATGGGGTTGCATGCATGAAGCATCTTCCATCCACAAGGATGCAATTTGGTTAGTTTATTTCTTACAAAAGAATTTTGTTGGAAGTCGACAAAGTCTAACAATGCATTTTTGTACATATTTGGTGTTGCCACAATTTCAACCACATTTGAAAACTCAATCATTATGGAGAGAACTACAAGAAGTATGACAAAGATATTAAAAATTTGTGATAATTTTTAGGGTTTCATTTACCAACTTTTGTATTCATTTGTTGGAGTTTCTTAACATTTTATATTGGTTTTTTGGTTGCTACAAGTGAAATATGAAGATTTGAAAAAAATAGACCTACAATATTTCATTGAAGTACAAGGACTACAATGTATAAGGAAGGATTTGAAAAGATTAACAGACAAAGATGTGTGTTTGTTGAAGATGGATCAAACAATGATCCAAAATTGATGGAAGTTGCTCAAAATTTCATGGCAATAAAATTCTTGAATTTTCTTTACTTATCGAAATGTATGTTCGAAACACTACCTTGTGGAATACAATGGTAATTGTATGAATCATCACAATATTTGTCATTTTTTCACAAGCTTTGGTTTGACACATGTAGGATTTATGGAATTGGTATAATGTAGGTGTTTCTTGTGAAAAAGGGCATGACATTTTTTCTTGAAGACATTTAAAGGGGCTATCACTCTAGTGAGGTACATTGACCTAGAGCACATTGAATTTCATGCCTTGTTGTACCATTTTTTCTTGTCCAAAGCTCTTAAGTCAAATCATGTTCTTTTATGCAATGTAGCTTGAATGGGTGAAATGAATATACCATTGTATTATTCGTACAAGGTAATCATATTAGTTTCCCTAGATGCCTATGTAATTGACATTTTGTTCAAAATTCTCATATTCCAAATTGCACATGACAATTGATATGTCATTTTGTTGAAAAGAGTTGTCCTTCAATGGTTTTTGCAACATGTGGAAAGTAGAACGTCGATATAATATAACCTATTAATTATGTATATGTATCCTATTATCAATCCAAAATTTGAACTTGAGGTGCATGTTTTAATATGTGTTTTTTATCTATTGGTAAATGAAATTGAACTTGTGAATTGCATCACTAGAAAATCCATTGATCTTTTAAAGGAGAATTATTGAAATGATCTACAAACAACATCTTCAGCACATGTACTTAATGCAAATTAATATGTTGTAATATCTTAAATTTTTCAAACATGGTCTTAGTGGTGGTGATGACCTTGCAACTTTGCATCATTCTTGAACTAACAACTAACAATTGTTTGGTGTTGTTCAAATGAATGTAAATAGTTGCAGGATAAACTTGAAGTCCTATGTGAGAACCACATATTTTCAATTAACTACAAATCATTATTTACACTTGAAAGTGAGTTCATAGTAAATCATTAAGATTGTTGGAATGCCTTTCATTGTGCAATAATTTTTTTCTTTTCTAGCGGCAACATGTACCATAAAACTTGATATGTAAAATACAAGATTTTTATTAGCCCTAACATCGCAGACATCTTAGATGATTTTGACTACTTAGGACTTCATTTCTTCTGTTCCCAAAGCAACCACAAATTGTTGCGAACACAATTCATGGATAAAGGCAAACCAAACAATGTGCATGACAAAGTTTACAAATATGTATTCTACATATTGTTCAAACCTGAATTTTCTGACAAAAAGTTTCAAATGGTCACAAACTAGTGATTTAATTGTTTCACACAAAAGTTTTGGAATTGTGGAATGCCAACATATAGAGCAAAAGAATAAAAAAATCATTGTACAAAACATAGTTTTTACAAGGAAAGTTGTTTTACTGTTTTCTTGTTGTGTTTGATATCTAAAAAGCCCCATAAGTAAACTCAAAATTGTCAAGGTTCTTTGATCTATGTGAAGAAAAAAAATCACCTTGTAAAGGAAATGAACACATGCATTTATAAATCCAAGAAAGTTCCTAAGCTTGCAACATACATGTGCAATCTTCCATAGTGAAAGCACAACTATGAACCAAACTAAACACTGAAAGTTTCTACAATTTGCAAATATGGCTATACCATAAGCATTATCTGCCCCAATATTTTTAAAAATCCACTTGAATTTGCACAAATTGGAGACATGCTACAATAAGGTTTTTGAAGTAACAACAGGTACTCTAACCCCCTGTTCTCAAAGGTAGTACTAGATGGTACGAGAGAAACTGAAGAAGCAACAACAGCTTTGCTTAAGGCAAATAGGAACTCCAAATTCCTTGAAAAAAGCTCAAATGGAAACTACAATAGCAGAAAGATAGTGATCATTTTGTCTAGCAAGACAAATACCTCTGCTTCAGTAGACCACACCAAAACACTAAACGCCCTCCTCCGCAACCACCATAACTCTTAAAAACAAAAATCTAAAGTTGAAAAAAAAACCCCCCTCTTGACTGCGTGGAAAAACCTCAACAAAAAAGACGAAACCTGCAAATGTGAAACCTTAAAATTCAATGCAAATAATCTCAAACATTGCCCAACCAGTGTGAAACTGGATAATAGTCCGAGCCCAACAAAAACAAGAAGCAAGTTGCAAAGGGGCCAAGTGCAACAGCTACCTATTATCAACTATATGTACACACACAAGCTGAAATGTCATCCATTTACACTTGCCTTCAGGTTGTTAATTTAGTTGGGGCATATCCAATTATTTAGCGTGGGTCGTAGGCAGCGCTGAAATTTCATCCATTTGCACACGCATCCAGGTTGTTAATGTAGTTGAGGCATTAACTATTTATTGTAAGTAGGGTAGTATGGGACCAGCACAACCGAGTTCTGCAAAGTAAGCGGCTGAAATGTCATCCATTTGCACGCCCCTCCAGATTGCTAATAGTAGTACAATCTTTTCTTTTACTGAAAAGCAATCGCCAAAAAGCGAAATAAGAAATAAAAAGCTAGAAGACGAAGTGATTTCGGAGGGTTATCCATCACCAGAACTTTCCAGAAGTGAGAAAAAAAAATAGTAAAAATTACCAGATTTTTATATTTTGTTTTCAGTGTGTAGCCCTGTGAATATTGGAAAATGTTAAATCAGCCAAAGAAATTGATTGCAGTCGTTACAAGAATACTGCTGTGATTTTTTCCCTCACTCTGCTCTTTGCCCCATTCATATTTTCTTAAACAAATTGGGTAATACCCAGGCACATTTTGCACGTATAACCTTCCATGTTACGGATGTTCCAAACGGCACCTGTGACCTAACATGCCCCAGGACATGTTACATACCCCTAATACTCATAACATGTCCGAAACATGCATGTTATGGACCTCAAATATGATTAGGTAACACAAGGCACAAGCAAACGGGGCAAAGGGCAGACTGGGGGAAATATTCGCAGCAGTACTTTGTGTACTGACTGCAATCAATTTCTTTGGCCGATTTTACATCTTCTGTGAATATTGAAGGTTAATTAAAGATTTGTACTCCACATCTGAATTATAGACAAATCTTCCTAGGGATGGATGATCACCATTTTTCCGACATCTCCCTATGGATGGGCTACATAAGGAAATTCCTAAAAATAAGCTACCAGTGCAATGTGAGGGGCTAAAATATTATCCATTTGCACGTCCCAGCAGGTTTATTAATTTGATTGCGGGATTTTACTCGCATCACAACTTGCCGGCAGAAGCAATTTTGGCAATGCTGATAGGAGTTTTATAATCTACTAGTGGGTGCCCATGGCCGAAGGCCACTGTGAAGCCCCCTGTGTGAAATCCAGGTCTCAAAATTGAGATCCCACATCCTGAAAATCACGTCCTAAAAGTTTTCAGGTTTCGGTCTTGGAAACCGCGAGTGTGAAAA